>Ga0265338_10010543_pt1 | contig 10810 bp, 10 predicted proteins | sample 42126metaG_FD_193579 | JGI IMG/M metagenome (GOLD analysis project Ga0265338, IMG submission 193579) | Rhizosphere microbial communities from Carex aquatilis grown in University of Washington, Seatle, WA, United States - 4-21-26 metaG | ecosystem: Host-associated > Plants > Roots > Rhizosphere... | reverse complement strand
GTGAACTCGACGCGCCGGTTCTTGGCGCGGCCGAGGGCGGTGTCGTTGCTGGCGATGGGCCGGTTGAAGCCGTAGCCCTCCGATTCCAGCCGCGAGGCGTCGATCCCGTCCTTGATCAGGCGATTGAGCACCGCCTTGGCGCGCTTCTTCGAGAGATCGAGGTTGAGCTGCTCCGAACCGCGGTTGTCGGTGTGGCCCTCGACGCGCACTTTCTTGATGATCGGGTTGGCCTTGAGGAAGTCGGCCACCGCGTCCACGACTTTGAACGAATCCTTCTTGATCTCGGCCTTGCCGGTCTCGAAGTTGATGCCCGCGTTGAGGTTGAGCTTCTGCTGGGTCCACTTCACCACCGGTTCTTCGACCGGACAGCCGCCGTTTTCGACCGGGCCGGGGTCGTTGGGGCACTTGTCGTCGATGTCGGGGATGCCGTCGCCGTCGGAGTCCGGGCAGCCGTCGGTATCGGCCGGGCCGGGCACCGTGGGGCAGCGATCGGAGCCGTCGGGGATGCCGTCGTGGTCGGTGTCGACCTCGTCGCGGGTGATGGGCACCGAGTAATCGGAGTTGGGCGGCTCCCAGCCCACGCCCGCGAACGCACGGAAGAGCTCGCGGCCCCAGCCGCCGCCCGAGAGGCCCGTGCCCATGCCCGCGAAGAGCACGAAGCCGTGCTTCACGCGCGCGCGCACGCCGCCGGAGAGCTCCATGGCGGTCTCGTACTGCTGGCTCTGGGAAAACGTGAAGGGCTTATCCACCTGCGTGTTGCCGGTGTACTCGGCGATGACTTCCCACGAGTTGAAGATGGGCACATAGGGCAGCGCCATGTCCGCGCCGGCGCCAAACGTGAACTGATCGCCGACCACGAGGTTGAAATACTGCTCCTGGCCGCGCACCTGGTAGCCGAGCTCGCCCACCAACCGCAGGCGCCACACCGTTCCTTCGCCTTCGATGCGCGGCGCGAAGATGGGACCCGCGTGGCCGTGGAACGGGCCTTCTTGATCGCCCAGGAACGCGTCGGTGCGCGCGGTGCGGAAGCGCATCTCCGCGATCAACGCGAGCGAGAACGGCCGGTGGAACGGCAGCGCGATCTTGGGAACGAGTCGAATGTCGCCCAGACCGCCCGAGGGCAGGTTCGGGAAGTACTGCGCGGCGAACGCGGGCGCGAGCTTGCTGCGCACCACATCGAAGCCGTCGGCCTGGTACGCGGTGAAGGGCACATCCAAGCCAATCGACGCGAAGTGCTTGTACGCAAACGAGGTCAGCAGGTGCAGATCGAGCCGGTCCGGGATGACGTTTCCCAGCGAATTGCCGTTCTGCGTGAACGCGAAGAGCCCGTGCGCGTAGTCCGCACGCAGCGCGCCCCACTCCAGGCCATCACCGACGGCGGCGCCTTCGAGCGTGAACAGGCCGAGCGGCGAGGTGGCCGGCTTCTGGACGAACGGGTCGAAGTGCTCCGTGGGATACGGGGCCGTCGCGGCCTGCGCGACCCCGCCCAGGAACAGCAACACGACCACTGCTTTCGGCCAGAAGCGCAACGCGGACCTCCGCGGAATTGCGATATGTCGAGAGCGCATCCTATGCGGGACTTGCGCTACCGCTGAAACAAAAACGTCGAGATCCGGCCGGCCTCGACGATCGCCGCGAGCCGTCAGCTCGCGCGCTTGCCCAGGTACTTCTTCAGGGCAGGCTTGATCTCCGCGGGCTGGCCCAGAAAGCGCGCGCCGCAGCCGTACATGCCGGCCTTGTCGCCGCCCCAGACCACGCGGGCCTTGAACGTCTTGCCGCCCCAGCCAAACCAGCCTGGCTCGAGCGTGAGCGTGAGCTCCTTGCCCGGACGCAGCTCGTCCAGGCCGCGGCCGACGACGAACGCGCCCGAGTTGGAGATGTCGCGCACCCGCGCGCGCAGGCGCCGCGCGCCAACCTCCACGTTGCACGGAATGCTGGTGCGCACGCGCGCGTCCTGGGCCGTGCCGAGCTCCAGCGGACGACCCGCGCAGAACGCGAGCATCTGCGCGGGCGCGGCCTTCTCGCTGCCGTTGAAGTTGATGCCCAGGCCCGGCTCGAGCCGCATCCCGCGCGACTCGGCGCGGCGCCAGGTCACCTTGCCCTCGAGGCGAAACTTCTGCTGCGAGTCGCCGAAGCCCACGTCGAGGACGACCTGGCGACCGAGATCCACGAGCGCGCTGGTGGGCACGAAGAGCGAGAGCGTGACGCCGTCGAGGCGGTACGAGGCGAGCACCGATCGTCGCGACGGATAGGTGATTCGCAATTGCAAAATCGACTGGGGCGACATGGATGAACCTCGCGAATTCTTGATGAGCCTTGCCGCGAGCGTATCGGGAGGGTTCCAGGCCACCAAGACGCGGGGCCCGCAAATCAACCCAAACGGTTCAAAGTTTCAGCGAGGCAGAACCGCAAGCGAGTAAGCGATCGGTGCGGCACCGTGAACATCTGCCACCCCGGAGCTGGCAGGCAACCACACGCCCGTCGACGGACCGCCGTCGAGGTTGAGCGCCGCGCTGCACCCCAGGCCGCCAAGCGAGGGATCGGCCGCGAGCCAGCGCGCGGCCTCGAGCAACGTCGGCCCATCTCCGGTCGGCGCAGCGATGACCACGAAATGCAGACGACCTTCGGCATCACAGGCGAGCGTCCGCGCGGCGCGCTTCTTGTCATCCGAACGAATGCCCACCGTTCCATCCGACTCGACGAGCCGCGGCGAGTTCTGCACCGCGAGCTCCGGCGCGAACGGCAGCGATGCCATCGGCCCCACGAAGAGCCGGCCCTTCTCGAGCGCGAGCACCCCGCCCTGCGCCCGGCTCTGCTTGCTCGAGAGCTCCTTGCCGTCGCTCACCAGCCAGCCCGTGGGCCGAAAGCGCTCGTCGAAGTAGCCGCCATTCACCGCAGCCACGGCACCCGGCGGAATCAGCGACGCGAGCTGCGCGCCGCCCGGAATCTGCTGCACGCGCACCGACGCCAGCGAGGGATCCATGGACACGTCCACGATTCGCCACGCGGGCGCGCTCGCGAGCTTGCCCTCTCGCACGGAGACGCCCGGCGCGAGCGCGTGCGCGGGCGACCAGTCGACGTCGAAATCGGGTCCCGGCGCGCGGCGATTCACGCGCCACGCGTAGGTGGCGCCCGCGGCGATCAGCACGATGGCGACGGCGGGCAGGGCGCGCTTCACGCCGGCGATGCTATGCCAATCCCCCGACGTGCGTGGGATGATGCGCGCCATGAGCGAGCTGGAGAGCTGGGCCCGCGACGCGCTCGCGCGCAACGATCGCTACCTCATCGAGTTCATCGAAGCGCTGAACCTGTGTCCGTTCGCCAAGGGCTGTCGCGAGGGCGGCAAGCTGCACCGCGAAGTGCTGCCCATGGACGCGCTCGACGTGCCCACCGTGCTCGCGCGCGTCGAAGCCCTGGAAGCGCGGCCCGACGGCGACGTCGACATCGGCCTGTTCCTCTTTCCCAAGCTCACGATCGAGTGGCGGCCGTGGGAGCGCTTCGTGAGCGAGGTGCGTCGCGCGTGTGAGCAGAAGCGCGGCGGGCCGCTCGCGTACTTCATGGTCGCGTTTCATCCCGACATGCCCCTCGATCTCGCCAACGCCGATCGTGCGGTGAGCTTTCTGCGGCGCAGCCCGGATCCCACGATTCAGCTCGTGAGCAGCGCCGCGACCGATCGCGCTCGAGATGCCGCCCGCGACGGCCGCGAGCTCTCGCGCGTCATCGCCGAAGCAGGTCTGCGCGCGATCAAGGAATCCGGCCCGGAGAAGCTCGCCGCGCTGTTGCAGGAGATCCACCGGGAGCGCCGCACCTCATGAATCACCTTTATCTGCACGGCTTCGCGAGCGGTCCCTCTTCTCGCAAGGCGGTGGCGGCGACCGAGGCGCTCCAGAAGCACGGCATCGCCCTCGACGTGCCCGACTTGAACCTGCCGAACTTCGAGCACATCACGATCACGGCGATGCTCGCGGAAGCCGAGCTGCGGCTGAGGCCGGACAGCGTGGTATGGGGCTCGAGCCTGGGCGGCTACCTCGCCACGCTGCTTGCGAACCGGCACCCGGACAAGGTGAAGAAGGTCATCCTCTTCGCGCCGGCGGTCGAGTTTCCGCGCGCGTTCCCCGAGCGCGGCGACGCAGGCAAGGCCGCGTGGGCGCGCGGCGGAACCGTGCCCGTGTTTCACCACGCGCGCCAGCAGACGCTGCCGCTTGCGGGCGATCTCGCGCAGGACTGCGTTCGCTGGCCGATTCACGTGCGCGTGCCGTGTCCCGCGCTGATCGCGGCCGCGCGTCGCGACGAGGTGATCCCGCTGCCGACGATCGAGGCCTGGGCCGCCGAGCAGCCCAACGCCAAGCTCCACATCGTCGACGACGCCCACGACATGAACCAGGTCATCCCGCAGCTGCTCGACCTGGCGCTGGGCTTTCTCGGGCTTCGCTAGCTGCAGGTGCAGAGGTGCGTGCTGGCGTCGCAGCTCGAGCCAGGCTGCGCCAGGTTGCAGGTATCGGCCTGGGAGCAGTCGAAGTTGCACTGGCCGTTCGCGTCGCACGTGCCGGTGATGCAGTCCGAGCCCGAGTTGCAACTGTCGCAGACGTTGCCCTGACCGCCGCCGGTCGTCGTCGTCGTGCCGGTCGTGGTGGTGCCGCCGTTGCCGCCGATCCCGCCGAAGCCCGAGTTCGAGCCGCCGATCCCGCCGAAGCCCGAGTTCGAGCCGCCGATTCCGCCAAAGCCCGAGTTCGAGCCGCCGATTCCGCCGAAGCTGCCAAAGCCGTTCGAGCCGCCGAAGCCGCCCGTGCCGAACCCGCCCGTGCCAAACCCGCCAGTGCCAAATCCACCAGTGCCGAAGCCCGCGTTCGAGCCGCCGAAGCCACCGAAGCTGCCAAAGCCGTTCGTACCGAAGCCTGCGTTCGAGCCGCCAATGCCGCCGAAGCTGCCAAAGCCGTTCGTGCCGAAGCCCGCGCTCGAGCCGCCGATTCCACCGAAGCCGCTGGTGCCGAAGCCGCCGGTGGTGTTGGCTCCGTTGTTTCCGCTGGTCGCGCCCACGCCGTTGGCGGCCGTGACCGCGGTGGTGCCGCCGCTGCTGCTGGAGCTGCGCGATCCCGAGCCCTCGGTGGTGCCCGAGGTGCTGGCATTTGTGGTGAGGCCGGTGGTGCCGCCGGGGCCGCCGGTGGTGTGCGAGCCCGTGCTGCCGCTGGAGCCGCTGGCGTTGCTGCCGCCCGTCGCGCCGTTCGCAGCGCCGTTTGCGCCCGCAGTGTGACCCGTCGACGACGACGATGCCGTCGTCCCCGTGGGCTCGGTGCCGCCACACGCCCAGAGGGCGACTGCGACGAATCCAGCGAAGAGGAGCGTGCGGCGCATCGGTTTGACCTCGGGGCTCGGGAGGCGGAGTTATCGCACGCTCGCTCGGGCAGTTGCCACCCGGGCGACCAAGGCCCGACGTTGACAGCCCGTTGTCCCGCCCCGTCGACATCGTTGACGTCGCGCAGAAGCCGCGGCTATAAACCGCGCGCCCCGAGGCCCTGCCTGGGGGTTTGGCTGCCCTGCACCCTCTCGCGGAGCAGCCCGTTCTCCCTCGAGAGGGTAGGCAAAATCACATGCTCCATCAGGAGAAGAAGGCCGAGCTCATCGGCAAGTTCAAGCAGCACGAGAAGGACACCGGCTCGCCTGAGGTTCAGGTGGCGATCCTGTCCGAGCGCATCGCCGAGCTCACCGAGCACTTCAAGACGCACGCGAAGGATCACCACTCGCGCCGCGGCCTGCTCAAGCTCGTGTCGCAGCGCCGCCGCCAGCTCGACTACTTGAAGGACAAGGATCCCGCCCGCTACAAGAAGCTCATCGAGGGCTTGGGCATCCGCAAGTAAGCCCACTTCGGGGCGCTCGGGAGTACCGGGCGCCCCGTCGTCGTTTCTAGACCTGAGAAGGAGGCCCGCACCCACCAGCCCGCCCGGTCGCCGAGCGATCGTTGCGCCGTTTGTACCAGCCTTTGGTTTCCGATCCGCCTGCTGGACCCCGAGTCCAGCGCGCCGACCAGAGATCAAAGCTGGGGCCGATGCGCAACGCACCGCCCTCCCCGCCCAGGCTTTTCGATTTCTCGCAGCAGCCGCGCTCGCGGCCCAAAGTCTCCAACCCAAACCAGGCATCCAAAGCCAAGGTCCGCGCGTGTGGACCGCTCCGTCACCGGAGCAAGAAAGAGGAGTTCCCATGGCAGTCATCACCAAGAACATCAAGATCGGCGACCGCGACGTCACGATCGAGACCGGCAAGATCGCGAAGCAGGCGCACGGCTCCGTCACCGTGCAGTGCGGCGAGACCATCGTCCTCGTGACCGTGGTCTCCGCCAAGGAGCGCAAGGAAGGCCTCGACTTCTTCCCGCTCACCGTCGACTACCTCGAGAAGCTCTCCGCCGCGGGTCGCATCCCCGGCAGCTACTTCCGCCGCGAGGGCCGCCTGACGGATCGCGAAACACTGTCGTCGCGCGTGATCGACCGGTCGCTCCGCCCGCTCTTCGCCGAGGGCTACGCCAACGAGACCCAGGTCATCGCGACGGTGCTCTCGTTCGACCAGGAGAACGACTCCGACGTGCTCGCGCTCACCGGCGCCTCGGCGGCGCTCTCGTGCAGCGACATCCCCTTCAACGGCCCCATCGCCGGCGTCCGCGTGGGCCGCGTGAACGGCAAGCTCGTGGCCAACCCCACGCTCGCCGAGCGCGCCAAGAGCGACATCGAGATCGTGATGGCCGCCTCGCGCGACGCCATCGTGATGGTCGAGGGCGGCGCCGAGCACATCAGCGAGGCCGAGATGGTCGACGCGCTGATGTTCGGCAAGGAGAGCGTGAAGGCCACGCTCGACGCCCAGGAGCAGCTCACCAAGGAGCTGAAGAAGACCGAGAAGCGCAAGTTCGACCCCATGGCCACGCCCGCCGACATCAAGGCGGAGGTGAAGCCGCTCGCGTGGGAAGACATCAAGAAGGCTTACGCCATCCACGACAAGGGCGACCGCTACGCCGCCCTCGGCGACGTGAAGAAGAAGGTCACCACGCACTTCAAGGAGAAGCTCGGCGACGCCTATGCCAAGAAGGAGAAGGGCATCAAGAGCGCCATCGAGGATCTCAAGTACGACTACATGCGCGGCATGGTGGTCGACGACAAGAAGCGCATCGGCGACCGAGCCTTCGACGGCATCCGCGCCATCTCGTGCGACGTGAGCGTGCTGCCCCGCACCCACGGCTCGGCGCTCTTCCAGCGCGGTGAGACCCAGGCCATCGTCTCCACCACGCTCGGCACCAAGGAAGACGACCAGCGCATCGAGACGCTCACCGGCGAGATCAGCAAGCGCTTCCTCTTGCACTACAACTTCCCGCCCTACTCGGTGGGTGAGACCAAGCCGCTCCGCGGCCCCGGCCGGCGCGAGGTGGGCCACGGCGCCCTCGCCGAGCGCGCGCTCCTCAAGGTCATGCCCGACGAGGCCGACTTCCCCTACGTGGTGCGCATCGTCTCGGAGATCACCGAGTCGAACGGCTCCTCGTCGATGGCCACGGTCTGCGGCGGCTGCCTCTCGCTGATGGACGCCGGCGTGCCCATCAAGGCGCCGGTGGCCGGCATCGCCATGGGCCTCATCAAGGAGGGCGAGAAGATCGCCATCCTCTCCGACATCCTCGGCGACGAGGACCACCTCGGCGACATGGACTTCAAGGTCTGCGGCACCGCCAAGGGCATCACCAGCATCCAGATGGACATCAAGATCACGGGCGTAACCCGGGAGATCATGGCCACGGCGCTCGAGCAGGCGCGCAAGGGCCGCATGCACATCCTGGAGCAGATGGCGAAGTCGCTGCCCGAGAGCCGCAAGCAGATCTCCAAGCACGCCCCGCGGATCACGGTCATCAAGATCCGCCCCGAGCGCATCCGCGACGTCATCGGGCCCGGCGGCAAGGTGATCAAGGACATCATCGCGCGCACCGGCTGCTCGGTGAACATCGACGACAACGGTGACGTGGCCATCGCCAGCTCCAACCAGGACCAGGTGGAGATGGCCATCAAGATGGTGCAGGCGCTCACCCAGGAGGCCGAGGTTGGGAAGATCTACCTGGGCACCGTCCGGAAGATCACCGACTTCGGCGCGTTCGTGGAGCTGTTCCCGGGCACCGACGGCCTCGTCCACATCTCCGAGCTCAGCGACAAGCGCGTGAAGAGCGTGGAGGACGTGGTCAAGGAGGGCGAGGAGGTGCTGGTGAAGGTGATCAGCGTCGACCGCGCCGGGAAGATCCGCCTGAGCCGCAAGGAGGCGCTCGCCGAGAAGAATGGCCAGCCCGCCGCGGCGCCCTCGGCGCCGCCGGCCAAGGCCTAAGCAACACGTGACACACGAGGCCCGCGTCCACCTCCGGGTGCGCGGGCCTTCGTGTTTCTGCGGGCGGATTCGACGCGCGCATCGGCTAGACTCGCCGCATGGACGCCGCGTCGCGCGCGCAGTGGGCCCTGAACATCGCGCTCTCGCGCGACGACCTCGGCCACACCGATTGGAACCAGGCCGCGGCCATCCTCGCGGCGGCGTGTGCCCTGCCCGGCGCCAAGGGCCTCGAGGCGCGCGCGCTCGAGCAGGCCATGGAGCTCGCGGCCGAGCGCTTCTCACGAGCGCCCAAGCGCGCGGCGCTGCCGAGCGTGTCCGGCGAAGAGGACGCGAGCTTCGAGGATCTCATCGGCTTCACGGCCGCCTCGCTGCGACATGGTGGCCTCGCGACGAGCTACGTGGCCTTCACGCTGCGCGCCTGCGAGATTGCGGATCACCAGCTCACGCAGCAAGAGCGCACGCGGCTCACGCGCGTGGTGCGCTCGGTGCTCGTGGTGCGCGAGGTCGATCGCTACCTCGGCGGTAAGCGCGAAGCGCAGCCCGGACTGCCGAGAGATCTTTGGGAGTCGCAGCAGCTCCTGGAAGCGCAGGCTGTGGAGCAGCTCGAGCACATCGCACCAGATCAGGTCTTCAAAGGCGTGCGCGTGGCGTTCGTGGGCGAGCTCATCCACGGCGTGATCCATGCGTACGCTGTACGCCAGGTGCTGCGGCTCGTGCCCCAGGCTGCGCGCATGCCGCAGACGCGCCTCGCCGAGCAGGTGTCCGCGCAGCAGCACCTCATCGATCTCAACCCGCCGCTGCAGTTCGACGACCTCAACACGCCCTCGAGCCTCGACTACCTCGAGGTGCTCGGCCAGGGCTTCGACGATCCCGAGAAGCTTCAATTCGCCTGCTGCGCGCGCGAGCTCTTCGACGCGCACGATCGACCCGAGGCCTGGGAGGCGCACATCGCGCGCACCCTGGCCGCGCTGGAGTGAGCCATGCCGGTTGTCCAGGTGCAGCGCGTGGGTGATCGCGGTGAGCCGCTGCCGTTGCCGCGCTACATGACCGACGGCGCCGCGGGGCTCGATCTCCTCGCCGATGAACCGTGCACGCTTGCCCCCATGGCGCGAGCGAAGGTGCCGACCGGGCTCGCGCTCGCGATTCCGCCGGGCTTCGAAGGCCAGGTGCGGCCGCGCTCGGGGCTCGCGGACAAGAAGGGCGTGACCGTCCTCAACGCGCCCGGAACCATCGACAGTGACTACCGCGGCGAAGTGGCCGTGCTGCTCGTGAACCTGTCCGATCGCCACGTGGAGATCGCGCGCGGCGAGCGCATCGCGCAGCTCGTGCTCTCGAAGTTCGAACGCGGAGAGTTCGCTGAGGTGAAAGAGCTCTCGGCGACGGCGCGCGGCAGCGGCGGCTTCGGCTCGACGGGCCATTGATGCTGCAGTTCGCGATATATCTCGTTCTGGCGTCGCAGCCAGGCGCGGGTGTGCCGAGCGATCCGGATGGCGGCGTCGCAGCGGCGATCAGGGGCGCGGGGCAACCGGTCGACGCGCGCTGTCTCGAGATGCTCGACGTCTTTCCGCACATCACGCTCGAGGGCACCTACGCGGGCGCCGGCGTGTGCACGTGGCGTGGCTACGTGGCCGATGGCGTGTGGTCGAGCATCGATGCACCGCAGGCCGCAATGAACCACGAAGGCTGGCCGACGGCCGACGCCAAACATCGCCAACATCTCGCGCTCGGTTGGGCGCGCGAGGTGCTCTTTCGCTACCAACTCCTCGAGACGGCCGACGCCGACATTCCGAAGTCCAAGTGGGCCGCGCCGACCGCCGAACAGCAGCCAGATGGAAGCATCCGCGTGCGCGCGTGGCGCCAGTTGCCGACGCCGAAGCAGCCACGGACGTACCAGCACATCGAGGTCATCTTCGACGCGAGCGGCAAGCCCGGCGCGACCAAGATCCTCGAGACGCTTGCGCGTTAGTCAGCGCTTCTCGCCCAGGATCTGCGCGGCCTCGGGCGTGTACGTGCGTTCGCCGGGCTCGTGAAGAATGAGCGGCGGCAGCGTCACCATTCGCGACTCGATCAGTGACGCCTCGAGCAGAAACATCTTCGCGGCTTCGTCGGCGCGCGGATGCACCAGCCGCAAGCGCGTCGGGCTCAGTCCAAGTTGCACGAACGCTTGCAGCACCTCGTCGAGCCGCGCGGCGGGATAGACGACCGCGAGCTTTCCATTTGGCTCGAGCAAGTGCTTCGCGGCCGGCCCCAGATGCGCAAGCGAGAACGTGAGCTCGTGTCGCGCGTGCGCGCGCTCGCGATTCGGGCTCACGCGATCCGTCGCGGATTGGAAGGGCGGATTCGAAATCACCAGATCGAACGCGTGCGCCGGCAGCTCGAGCTTGCGCACGTCGCCTTCGACGATCGTCACGCGCTCATTCAGCCCGTTCAGCGCCACGCTCCGACGCGCGAGGTTCGCAGTGGCGGCTGG
>Ga0265338_10010542_pt1 | contig 10810 bp, 8 predicted proteins | sample 42126metaG_FD_193579 | JGI IMG/M metagenome (GOLD analysis project Ga0265338, IMG submission 193579) | Rhizosphere microbial communities from Carex aquatilis grown in University of Washington, Seatle, WA, United States - 4-21-26 metaG | ecosystem: Host-associated > Plants > Roots > Rhizosphere >... | reverse complement strand
TCGTTCCGTTCATTGCTGGCGGATCGCGTTCCCGGGCAGCCGCCGGTGGCGCACTATTACGATCCCGATGCCTGAGAAGAAACGCCGCGACGCGCGCGCCGAAATCCGTGGCCGCGCGCTGATGGAGGGATTCGATGTCGTGCGTTTTGCAAAAGCGCAAGCGGCGCCGAATGCCGCGGATGGATTGCGGAGTTTTCTCGAAAAACATCATCACGGCGACATGGGATGGATGGAGGCAAATGCTGGCCGCCGTTCCGATCCGCACGCGCTCTGGCCGGAGGCAAATACCGCCATCATGCTCGGAATCAACTATGGCCCGCGCAACGGCTATCACGATCGGGAAATAGCCCCGGACCGCGCGGCGATCTCCGTCTATGCGCAGGGCGACGACTATCACGATGTGATGAAGGCAAAATTGAAGCGGCTCGGCGGTTTCATCGCGGAGGAATTTTCGGCCGAGGTGAAAGTGTTTGTCGATACCGCGCCGGTCATGGAAAAGCCGTTGGCGCAGGCGGCGGGCATCGGCTGGCAAGGCAAGCACACCAATCTGGTTTCGCGGCTGTACGGTTCGTGGCTGTTTCTGGGTTCGGTGTTCACGACGCTTGAAATTTCGCCTGACGAAGCGGAAGTGGATCATTGCGGGCAATGCACCCGCTGCCTCGAGTCATGCCCGACCAATGCCTTCACCGGGCCGTATGAAATTGATGCGCGGCGCTGCATCTCGTATCTGACCATCGAGCACAAAGGCCAAATCCCGCGCGAATTTCGCGAGCCGATGGGAAATCGCATTTATGGCTGCGACGATTGCCTCGCTGTCTGTCCGTGGAACAAATTCGCAAGCCGCGCGCGCGAAGCAAAATTGCACGCGCGTGCGGAACTGGCGCAGCCCAAACTCGGCGAGCTGGCGAAGCTCGATGACGCGAATTTCCGCGAAGTTTTCCGCGGCTCGCCCGTCAAACGGATCGGCCGCGATCGTTTCGTGCGCAATGTTCTCATCGCTATCGGCAATTCGCGGGACGAAGCGTTGACGGGGACCGTCGAGGAACTGCTTGACGATCCTTCGCCGCTCGTGCGCGGCATGGCCGTGTGGGCGCTGAAACGATTGGCGCCGCAACGCGCTGAAGCTGTTCGTGAGAGTCAAAAAGAGAGCGACGAGTCTGTGCTCATTGAGTGGGCTTCTGTCCCGTAGGCGGCGTAGCGGGCGCCGGCGTATTGAGCGAGTCCAGATGTTGTTTCGCAGCGGCCGCTGCCGTACTGCGAGGCGAATTCGCGATCACCGATTGCCAATCGCTTTGCGCCCCAGCCTGATCGCCGGCTTCAAGTTTCAACTCGCCGCGATACTCCATCGCATCGGCGCTGCGCGGATCGAGCGTGAGCGCAAGATCGATGTCGGCGCGTGCGTCCTGTTTGCGGCCAAGTGCGTGCCGCGCGCTGGCGCGCAACACCAGGAGATCCATCCGCCGGGGACTGCGGGCCAATGCCGACGTGAGATCGCCATCCGCCGATTGCCAGTTCGCGCTCATTGCATAAGCACGGGCACGATCGGCAAACAGATCGGCGTCCGGCGGCGAAAGCTGCAGCGCCGAAGTGAACGAAGCCTGCGCTTCCTGCGCCCGATGTCCCAATAGCCAAGCGTTTCCGGCCTGGTCGAAAAGTTCGGCACGCCCTGCGTTGGATGGCGCGGTACGCGCGAGCTGATCGAGCCGTCCGGCAGCTTCTGAATAACGATGCAGCGCGACGAGGGCCAGCGCCTGACAATGAATGGCGCCACCACCGCCGCCGCTTGCCTGCCATTGCGATGCAAGGGCGAACGCGTTCGCTGCGTTTTCGCGGATGAGGAGCAAACAATTGTCATAGCGGTCATGGCCGCCGAGCACCGGATCGTCCAGCGCGGACAAATCGGCCGCCGCCGCCGAACTTGCGAACATCGTAAACGCCAGTAGCCATCGCATGGCCACTACCAAAGCGGGACGCTGCGGCGAAAGCAAGGCGGCCCATTCTGACTTTCACGAAAGACTATGCGAAGCACCGCAAATCGGCGATTGTCGCGCTTCACGTTAAGGTATTTTCTTTGTCCGAACCCGCGATATTGCAAGTCATTCCCGCACTCGATACCGGAGGCGCGGAACGCACCACCATCGACGTGGCCGCGGCGCTGGCAGCGCAGGGCTTCGTTCCGTTGGTCGCATCGGCAGGCGGACGAATGGAAGCCGAACTCGCAACTGCGGGGGGCCAACTCATTCATATGAATGCCGCCGCAAAGGCGCCGCACAAACTTGTTGCGAACGCGAACTTTCTCCGCGGCGTGATTTTGAAACACAATGTCAAGCTGGTGCATGCGCGCTCGCGCGCGCCGGCGTGGAGCGCATTGTTCGCGGCCAGGCTCGCGGGTATTCCTTTCATTACGACCTATCATGGCATCTACAACGCTTCCAACCCGCTCAAGCGATTCTACAATTCGGTAATGACGCGCGGCGATGCGGTGATCGCCAATTCGAAATGGACCGCCGATCATATCGCACGCGAATATCGTGGCCGGACGATGCGGCTGGCCGTGATCCCGCGCGGTGTCGATCTCTCGCGCCTTGATCCCGCCGGCGTTGGCCCCGGCCGGATCGCGGATTTGCGAAAATCCTGGGACGTTGCCGAAAGCGATTTTGTGGTGCTTCTGCCGGGCCGTTTGACGCGGTGGAAGGGTCAAAGCCTCCTGATCGAAGCAATGACACAATTGCATCGAAACAATAATGTCCGGAGCATTCGCGCAATATTCGCGGGCGACGCACAAGGGCGCGATGCATATGCAGACGAATTGCGTCGCAAAATCGGCGCGGCGGGCCTGACGGACGTTATTAAGATCGTGGGCCACATCGGCGATATGGCCACGGCATATGCCGCGAGCGATGTCGTGGTTTCCGCGTCCACAGATCCGGAAGCTTTTGGCCGCGTTGCGGCAGAAGCCAGTGCGATGCAGCGGCCTGTCATCGCGGCGGATCATGGCGGCGCCAGGGAAACGATTGTGACGAACGTGACGGGGCTTCTTTTCATGCCAGGCAGTGCGGATGAATTGGCCAAGACCATTTTCGATATTTCGGAAATGACCGAAGATCGCCGCGCGATGATGGGCCGCGCGGGCCGCGCCCATATCGCGAACAATTATTCGTGCGAACGCATGTGTGCGGACACAATCGCACTTTATCGCGAACTGCTGGCGCGTTAGTCCGCTGGCGGATCGGGAATCTTCTGCTAGGCTCCGGCGTCGACCGGGAGAAAATTCATGGCAATCGCAATCGCCTTTCGGGCAGTTTTCGTTGGGCTCGTGATGAGTTTGCTTGCAACCGCACCAGCCCTGGCCCAAGGCGAACCTGCACCCGCGCCCACATCGACGGTGCATGTCGCGCCGTTGCCTGGCGTTGCAAATCCGGCACCGGCTTTCGATGCCCTAAAGGCCACAAACGCTTATTTGGCGCAGGTCAGCGGCGAAGCACGCGCGAAATCGGATTCCTATTTCGAGGGCGGTTACGTGCTCACGCTGGTGGACGCCTTATGGGCCATCGCGATCTCGGCGCTTCTGTTGTGGACGCGCATTTCGGCGGCGATCCGTAATTTTGCGCAACGGCGCACGCGCTCGCGGTTCCTACAAGTTCCGATCTATGTCGTCATTTATTTCGTTGCGATTACCGTGCTGACATTTCCGCTGTCGGTTTATGAGGATTTCATTCGCGAGCATTCTTACGGGTTATCCAATCAGAACTTTATTCAATGGTTCGGAGATTTCGCGAAGGAAACGGCCGTCGGCCTGATCGCATTCGCGATCGTGGCCTCGATCGTTTACGTTTTCATCCGGCGCACGCCGCGTTACTGGTGGGCATGGGGCACGGCGGTCATGATTGTGTTTCTGATGATCGGCGCGATGATCGCTCCGGTCTTCATTTCACCCCTGTTCAATACTTACACGCCATTAAAAGAAGGTCCGCTGAAGACGAAAATTCTTTCCATCGCGCGTTCGGAAGGCATCCCGGCGACGAATGTTTATGAATTCGATGCTTCTAAGCAGACCAAACGCATCTCCGCCAATGTTTCCGGCTTCATGGGGACAACCCGGATCTCGCTGAACGACAATCTTCTCAACCGCAGTAGAAACCAACGCGAGATCATCGCCGTACTCGGCCATGAAATGGGTCATTACGTCCTCGACCATACCGTGCGGCTCATCGTGTTCGGCGGGCTCGTGTTCTTGGCGGGATTTGGATTCGTTGCTTGGGGGTTCCGCGGATTGACGAGTGTGTTCGGCGGCATCTGGGATGTGCGTGGTGTTGACGATCCGGCTGGCCTTCCTGTGTTGATGGCGCTGGCAACCTTCTTCTTTCTGGTCGCAACCCCGGTGCAAAACACGATTAGCCGCACCACCGAGGCGCAGGCCGATGTCTTCGGCGTCAATGCGGTGCGCGAGCCGGATGCGTTCGCGGAAGCCGCACTACAACTCAGCGAATATCGCAAACTTGATCCGACGCCGCTGGAGGAGATTATCTTCTTCGATCACCCGTCGGGTCGCAGCCGCATCTCCATGATGATGCGCTGGAAAGCAGAGCATCTGAACGATCCTGACATCAAGGCCGGTCCCGTATCGCCACAATGAAAAAAATGACCTCAATTGTTCTGGCGCTTGGCGCAGCCGTCTTAACGCCGGCTTTCGGCACGCCGCCCCTGACGCCGGCGCCGTTTGCCATGCCCGATACACAGGTTATTCCGTTCACGAGCAAAGACGGCTCGCACGCATTCAAGCTTTTTATCGGCTTGCCGCGAAATTATGCGACACGGACCGAGCGATTTCCCGTGATCTATCTTCTCGATGCGAATTTCTCTTTCCCTTTGGCCGACGAAATCCTGCGTCATACCGCCGATCGCGGCCAAGGGAGGGAATCAATTGTGGTCGGCATCGCTTATCCAGGTGCCGAGACCGACATTAAAATTTACGAACGGACGCGCATGCAGGATTATACGCCCACATATTCGCCGACTGGCGGGTATGGACCGGAAACTCAGGTGGCGTCGGGCGGCGGACCGATGTTTTTGAATATTCTAAGTGACGAACTTCTGCCATTCATCGATTCGCATTTTCGTACCAACCCCGCCATACGAACGATAGTTGGGCACTCTGCCGGTGGCCTGTTCGCAACATACGCTATGCTCACCAAACCCGGCCTGTTCAGCGACTACCTCGTTGTGAGTCCGTCGCTCTGGTACGACAACCGCGTGATGTTCGGAGTTGCCAAGGACTTCATCGCTGAGAATTCCAGCCTCCATGCCAACGTTTTCTACGCGGTTGGCGCGTTCGAGGAAGGAACGCAGCATGCCATGGTCAGCGATCTGAAGGACTGGAATGCGTTGTTCGACTCCGCAAAGTTGCAAGGATATAGCGCAAAGCTGATGGTCTTCGATGGTGATACCCATGAAGCGGTGTTTCCCGCCGCACTGACCCGAGGCCTGCGGGTGCTTTCGAACTTCGCGGGAGAAGCAAACGGCAACAAACTCGAAAACGCCGGAAACAGTCCCGCAAAGAACTAGAATAATGCCAGACGCTTGCGATTTCTCGGAATCTACTGGAAAAACGGGCGCGCCACTCCACGTGGCCGCGCATAGCCATCACCCTTGGCCCGATGTCACGCTCGCCGCGCAAGAAGCAGCGTGGCGCGATGCTGCGCGATTGCTGGATCACAAATGGGAGCATGTCTTCGGCGAGATAATTCCCGCGGCTCAGAAACATATCGCGCGGCAGATTGGATTGCCGGACCCAACGACCATTGCCTTCGGCCCGAACACACATTCCTTCGTATTGCGATTGTTGTGGTGTTTCCCGCCCGGCGAGCCCGTTCGCATTCTGACCACTGGTTCGGAATTTCACAGCTTCGCGCGGCAGATCGCACGTCTGGAAGAAGACAGGCTCGTCTCGGTAAGGCGCATTTCGACAGAGCCATTCGACACGTTCGAACAGCGCTTCCGCGAAGCCGCGGCAAACGGCGAACATGACCTCGTCTTTTTCAGTCAGGTGTTTTTCGATTCCAGTTTTGCGATTTCGGATCTAAACGCGATCCTACGGTCCGTTTCCAATCCGGAAACTTTCATCGTCATCGATGGCTATCACGGCTTCATGGCGATACCGACCGACATCTCGGCTGTCGCGGATCGAGCTTTCTACCTCGCCGGCGGCTACAAATATGCGATGGCAGGCGAAGGCGCGTGCTTTCTGCATTGTCCACCGGGTTTCGGCCCTCGCCCGCACGATACCGGCTGGTATGCAGGCTTTGGCGCGCTGGAGAGCGGTTCGAAAGGCGTTCCCTATGCTACTGACGGCAGCCGCTTTCTCGGCGCGACGTTCGATGTTTCCGCGCTGTATCGCTTCAACGCCGTGCAGGATTGGCTAATGAGCGAACAACTCACTGTTGAGAAGATGCTCTCGCATGTTCGCAATATTGAGCGAACTTTCCTCTCCGAACTCGATCGGCAAAACACCACGATCAGCAGTAACGATCTGATTGTGCCCGATGAAACAACCCGGGGCCGGTTTCTCGCGTTCAAAACCAGAGATGCCGGAAAGATCGTTCGATATCTCGCGGCGCAGAACATCGTCGCGGATAATCGCGGCGACCGGCTGCGTATCGGTTTTGGCGTTTATCACAGCGAAGACGACGCGCGCCGCCTCGCCCGCGCGATTAAGCCTTGATCAGTTTCTCGAACATGGCAATCAGCGGTTCTTCGGTCTCGAACACGTAGTCCACGGTCTGCGCCGAAACGGATCCTGCCGCGCCGCGCTTGCGAAGCTGCGAGATCGCATCCGTCAGCGCACCGCGCGGGCAGAGAAGCGAATACTCGCCGTTCGCGTTGCCCTTCGCCGGCTTCGACAGCACGGACACACCGAACTTCGCGCATGCTGCAAGCGCCGCCTCCGGCTTTCCGTTCAAGCGCGTGCGCAACACGAAGGACGATTTCGCCCGTTCGCGGGCGGCCATGCGGGCCAACAATTTCTTTGCCGCGCCAGCCGACGTCGCATCCCAGTCCGCGCTCAAACTAGCAGCGAGATGCGATTGGCTTTTCAGGATTGTGCCATCGGCCAAGATCTTGAGATTGTTCGCGGCCAGCGTCGCGCCTGTCGTCGTGATGTCCACGATGGCTTCCGCGGCACCGGCAGCGGGCGCGCCTTCTGTTGCGCCAGCGCTTTCGACGATACGGTAATCCCAAATTCCGGCTTTCGCGAAGAAGCTGCGCGTCAAATTCACATACTTCGTCGCAACGCGCAGACGGCGGTGATGGCGCTGGTAGAACGCGGCGCACACATCGTCGAGATCGGTCATGCTCGAAACGTCGATCCAGGCTTGCGGCACGGCGACCACGACATCGGCAAAACCGAAACCGAGTGCTTTCACCAATGCGATCTGACCGTCACCCGCCGGCATCGCCTCGCGTACGAGGTCTTCACCGGTGATGCCCAGATGCACATCGCCCGTCTGCAACGCCGCCGCGATCTCCGATGCGGAGAGCATCATTGCATCGACATCCGGCATGCCATCGAGCGTCGCGCGATAACCGCGTGCACCAGCCGCCTTGCTCATGGTGAGCCCGGCATCGGCGAAATATTCCTGCGCCTGTTCCTGCAGGCGGCCTTTGGACGGAAACGCGAGCGTCAGCGTCATCGCTTCGCTCCGACATTGCGCGTAGCCAGAACGCGCTCGGTGCGGATCGCGCAACCCACGGCGGGGATCGCGCGCTTGGCGCCAAGCTGTTGCAGCAGTGTGTCGTATCGTCCGCCGCCAGCGACCTGCACGGCACCTTCGGCATCACGCGACCACATCTCGAACACGAAGCCGGTGTAGTACTCCCAGTTGCGGCCGAACCGCGCCGCGAACGTCACCCGCTCCTGCCCGATGCCAAGAGATTTCAGCGTGGCGAGCCGCGCGGTCAGCGCCTTCAATTGCGGCTCAAGCGAAACGCCGACCGATTTCGTGAGGCTGCGGACTTTCTCAATCGCTTTGGCCGCAGGGCCCGAGATCGCCAGGAAGGCTGCGATGGACTTCGCAATCCTCGGATCGAGCCGTAACGCCGCCGCATCCGCTGCCTGTTCGATCAAGCGATCGACAATCTCTTCGCGCGTACGGCCGCCTTGCGGTGCGCCGCCGAGCATATCCATCAAGCCTTCGAACGCAGGCCGCGCCTGTTCTTCATCGAGCGTGCCCAGATGCGCGAGCAATTGCTGCGCGCCGGTCGCGCTCTTGCCGGACATGCGATCCAGCAGCGCCTCGAAATATCCGCTGCGCCAGAAATGGCGCTTCAGCCGTCCGCGCCATTGCGCCGGAATGTCGAGTGCATCGACGAAAGCCGAGAACAGCGACAGATCGCCAAGCTTCACATCGAATTTCTGCAAGCCGGCGGCGTGCAGCGCTTCGACGGCGAGCGTCATGATTTCGGTTTCGGCCGCGGCGCGATTTTCGACACCGAGCAACTCGGCACCCGCCTGATAGAACTGCGTCGGACGTTCCGGCTCTCCCGGTTGAAAGCGGAAAGCGGGGCCGTGATAACAAAGCCGCGCGGGCGACTTCGCCTTGCTCTCGATCCACGCTTTGCAGATCGGGATCGTGAGATCCGGCCGCAGGCACATCTCGTTCCCACTCGGATCGGTGAGCGTGAAGGTACGGCGACGGATTTCCTCGCCGGAGCGATCCAGAAACAGCGACGCCGGTTGCAGCACGGAGGGTTCGTTGCGCGTGTAATCCCGCGCGCCGAACACGCCGAGCATCGACGCTTCGATATCGCTGATCGTCGCGATGCGTTTCGCATCATATGTCGGGAATGCGCTCATTTGGTTCGCGCGAGCATGTCGCGCACCTTGCCGACGAGTTCGCCACGCGACACCGAAACTTGCGCGGGGCGGTCTTTGACCCAATCGGCGCGGCTTTCGATGTTTTTGGCGAGTTCGGCGCCGAGTGCGAGGTCTTTCAATGTCACCTCGCCTTTCGCCTTCTCGTCGGAACCTTCGATGATCGCGATGGCCGCGCCGCGCTTGTCGGCATATTTCAGCTGATCGCCGAATTTCTTGTTGCCGACATAGGTCTCGGCGCGGACACCAGCGGCGCGCAATTCGCTCGCCATTTTGAAACTCGACTGCGGATCGTCCAGCGCCAGCACGACAACCAACGGCGCGAGTGCGGCTTCGCTGCGGCCCTTCAACGCCGACAACAATCGCGACACACCGATGGAGATTCCGGTTGCCGGAACCTGCTGTCCGGTGAAGCGCGCGACGAGATCGTCATAGCGCCCGCCACCGACGACGGATCCGAACACGACTTCCTCTCCGGCTTCGTTTTTCACCGGGAATGTCAGTTGCGCTTCGAACACGGGGCCGGTGTAGTAATCGAGGCCGCGGATGGTTCCGAGATCAATCTGCACGCGATTGAGATAGCCTTGCTGCTCCAGAATTTTCAAAATTTTTCCGAGTTCGCCAATAGCTTCCGCTGCAGAAGTCATCAGAGACATAGAGCTATCGGTTTTTGCCCAGGCGAGCTCCAGACCTTCGACACCAGCAGTTTGAGATGGCGTTGTGACGACATCCATCAGCAGAGTGATCTGTGAGGCTTGGAGTCCGGCACCTTTCGTGAAATCGCCAGACTCATCTTTGCGGCCCTCGCCAAGTAATTGCCGAACGCCGTGTTCACCAAGGCGATCCAATTTATCGATGGCACGCAAAACAGCTCCACGCTTTGACGGATCGACTAGGGCTCCGTTGAGAACACCGTCGAGCAACTTCCGGCTGTTGATCTTCACAATGTATTCGCCGCGCTTGAGGCCTACCGCTTCCAGCGCATCGCATACCATCATCAACAGCTCGGCATCGGCGGATGGCGAATTCGATCCGACGGTATCGGCATCGAACTGCGTGAACTCGCGGAAGCGTCCCGGCCCAGGCTTTTCGTTGCGCCACACATTGCCGACGGCATAGCGGCGGAACGGTTTGGGCAGGTGCTGGAAATTCTCCGCCACGTATCGCGCGAGCGGCGCGGTGAGATCGTAGCGCAGGCTCATCCACTGATCGTCGTCGTCTTTCAGCGAGAACACGCCTTCGTTTGGGCGGTCCACATCGGGAAGAAATTTGCCCAGCGCATCCGTGTATTCGAACGCGGGCGTTTCCAGCGGCTCGAAGCCATAGGACTCATAGACCGCGCGTATCTTGTCGAGCACGGCGCGTTCGCCCGCGATCTCGGCCGCGGTGCGGTCGCGAAATCCGCGCGGCAGCCGCGCCTTGGGCTTCTGTGTCTTCTGGTCCTTCATGAATCCGACGCTGCACTGCAAAACCGCGGACTTGATAGCGAATTTTCGCAGAAAAGCGAATTTCAGGGCCCGCCGCTGACATGGCTTTCGTGCCCATCGGGCGGGGGGTGCGTTCAAAAACCCGGTATTCCCTCAACCTTTGACGCGATGCGCGCGCGAGCAGGCCTTGTCGTCCCACATGCAATTTCGCGGTTCGGCGTCCTGGACCCACATTAAGTGCGATCTCAGCTTCGCCACGGATTGTCGTGCGAGTCTTCAAAGCCCGTTCAGGGCGAGGGTGGATTCAAAATCTGAACATTGCCGATCCTGTTCCTCCCCTGCGAAGCGGGCGAGGTGCTGAGCGTAGTGAAGCGGAGGGGGCGAGTGCGCGTCCGCCCCCTCCACCGCTACGCGGTCCCCCTCCCCCGTAAACGGGGGAGGAATAAAAAAGCCCGCAGGGGTTGAGCCGCGGGCGCAATTCGAGATGTGCGGGAAATGTACACGTCGACCGTTA
>Ga0265338_10010540_pt1 | contig 10812 bp, 11 predicted proteins | sample 42126metaG_FD_193579 | JGI IMG/M metagenome (GOLD analysis project Ga0265338, IMG submission 193579) | Rhizosphere microbial communities from Carex aquatilis grown in University of Washington, Seatle, WA, United States - 4-21-26 metaG | ecosystem: Host-associated > Plants > Roots > Rhizosphere... | reverse complement strand
CTGCGCGCGTGGTGCTGCTCAAAGGCTATGACGCCAGCGGCTTCACCTTTTTCACCAACCGGCAAAGCCTGAAGGGCATTCAACTGGCACGCCACCCCAAGTCGGCCGTTTGCTTTTACTGGAAATCGCTCAAGCGGCAGGTGAGGGCGGAAGGCTTGGTCACGGCGGTGAGTGACGCGGAATCCGACGCTTATTTCGGCACCCGGCCGCGTGGCAGCCAGATCGGTGCCTGGGCTTCCGAGCAATCCAAGATTCTCTCCGACCGCGCCACGCTGGAGCACCGCGTCGAGCAGGTCGAAAAGAAATACGAAGGATTGTCGGTGCCGCGGCCGCCGCATTGGGGCGGTTATCGCCTTGCGCCGCTCTTGATAGAATTCTGGCAGGAACGAGACTTCCGCCTGCATGACCGCATCGTCTATCATCGCGCTGGCGAGAAGGAAAAATGGATTCAGGAAAGGCTTTATCCGTGAACGGGGGTAGTCGAAGCGAAAGCGCCATGCGGCTACGAAGGCTCGCCACTTACGCAAGCGTGGTGGTGGCAACTATTCTCATCGCCGCCAAGATGGCCGCCTATTTCCTCACTGATTCCGTGGCGATGTTGTCCTCGCTGCTGGATTCGACCATCGACCTTCTAGCTTCGCTGGTGACGGTTTATGGCGTGGCGAGTGCACTCAAGCCGCCTGACCGCGATCATCGCTTCGGCCACGGCAAGGCCGAGCCGCTCGCGGCGCTTGCACAGGCGGCGTTCATCACCGGCTCGTCGGTGCTGCTTGGCTATGAATCGCTGCACCGCTTTTTCCATCCGCACGCGCTCTCGAACGAAAATTTCGGCTATGTCGTGATGGCGTTTGCGATCGTGTTGAGTTTTGCGCTCGTGTGGTTCCAGCATCACGTCATCCGTCGCACCGGTTCGATGGCGATCGGCGCGGATAAGATGCATTATATCGGCGATCTTGCCATCAATGCCGGCGTCATGGTGGCTTTTGCGCTCTATCAACTCACCGGCCTCGACTGGTTCGATCCACTCTTCGCCGTGCTTATCGCTGGCGGCATGACCTTCAGCGCGTTCCGCATCGCCATACAGGCGCTTGACGCGCTGATGGACCGCGAATTGCCAGATGCCGATCGCGACAGGATAAAAAAGATCGTGCGGGCACACGCAGCCGTGCGCGGCTTGCATGATTTGCGCACCCGCTCCGACGGCGAGCGCATTTTCATCGAATTTCACCTTGAACTCGACGAGAATACGACGCTCAAAACCGCGCATCACATCGCCGATGAGATCATGGACAGTATCCGCGAGCAATTTCCGAATTCCGACATTCTTGTGCATCAGGATCCCGCGGGATTGACGGAAGAGCGCCTCGACGAGCAGATCGCCAAGGCGGCAAGCGGCAAATGATGAACCCACTTTTCGTTTTGCTCGGCTTGCTTCATCTCGGCGCGCTAGTCAGCCTGATCATTTTCTACTGCCGTTGGCAGAAGATGCCATGGCGCGAATGGCCGCTCGCCGTCATGCTATTGTTATGGGGGGCCATGGTCGTGGCGGGCTATCTTCTCAGCCCGCTTAATATGCTCGACAGCTTGCCGGCTTACGTCATTGCGACATTCGCAGGCCTCGCGCTTGTTTTGCTTGCGCATCGTGCGACGATTGTGGCGCCGCAGTACAAAGCGCCATATGCCCCGCTGAAACTCCCGGTCTTTGCCGAAATTAAGTGGCCGCAGCTCAGACGATATCTATGGTGGGGGTTACTTGGTACGCTCGGAATCGCCTTCCTCGTTCACCTCGTCGTTTGTTTCGCTTTCTATCCGGTGAATGCGGATTCCCTCAATTACCGCCTGGCGCGGCCGGTCTGGTACGTCAGTCACGGCAATCTGCTGCATCCTTTCGTGGCTGAGGATAAGCGGCTCACTTTCTACCCTCTCAATGGCATCCTGCTTTATGTGCCGTTCGTGCTTTACAACGTGTCGTCGGTTTTCTGGAGCCTGCCGTCTCTTTACGCCTGGATCATTGTCGCTTACACGGCCTATCGCTTCGCCCGCGCCCTCGGCGCTGACCGTCTGATCGCCACTGCGGCGGTGTGGCTTGTCGCCATGACGCCGAGCATCCTCATCGAGGCCTCCTCGACCAACGACGAGATCTTGACGGCCGTGACGCTTTTGGCGGGCATGTTCTTTTTCTGGCGCTGGCTCACCTCCAGCGCGGGGCATTACCTTTTCCTCGCGGCGCTCGGGCTTGGGCTTTGCATCGGCACTAAGCTGCATATTTTCTTCCTTGTCCCTATTTTTCTGCTGGGGCTCGCATGGTTTGCTGCTTTTCTCTGGCGGCGCCATGAATCCTGGTGGAAATACGTGCCGCGCGTGCGGCTTTCTGCCTTGTTGTTGAGCCTTGTCGCGCTCGGCGTTGCCGGGCCGCTGTTCCTCATCATGAACAAAATATCTTCAGGCGATTTTTATTTCCTCGGTGAAACCGCCGACAAGGTTCTCAATATCGGTGGCAGCCTGCAGGACGCGGCGCAGAATTTTATCATTTATCTCTCGGAAATGATCTTGGCGCCGATCGCCGATCTCGATTTTTGGCAAAATTTCTACGACCACGAGATGACCAACCGCGCGCTCAACGGATTTTTCACGCCGCTAATCGCGCCTTTCGTCAGCCTTGACCCGCATTTCTATCATCTCGAGTACCGCTTCCATGGCGTCGTCATCCCGACTTCGGTGCTGCTGGTGGAATACGGATTGTGGCCCGGCTTTGTCTGGCTGTTGTGGCCACTGCAGGCATTCGGCCTCTTGCGCCAGAAATTCACACTCAGACCACTCTTCGCGATCCTGGCGGCGACGCCTTTGCTCTGGTTCGCGATCTGGTCGTGCGTGACGCTTTATATGGAAGGCGTTCCGACCTATTTCGCGTTCTATCTCATATGCGCGGCGCCGGCGATGGGTCTTTGCTTCTTGCGCCTGCCTTCGCCGCGCGGGAGTAAGGCGCGCTGGATTACTCTAGCTTTCGTTGCTCTGACTACCCTCGTCATCGACGGCAACGTCATGGTTAACAATGTTTTCCGCGGCCTTACCAATCTGGTCGAGGACGCGCCTTGGCCCTACGACTGGCTGCAATTCGAGCAGCCGACGATCGACGAGATCAAGCGCGCCGACAAGATCCAGATCGCGCTGACGCACGGCAAGGTTTATTATTTCTCCTTCATGCACTGGAATCCGCGGGCGCACTACTATAGCCCGTATGAGGCGGCGCCAGATCCGGAGCATGTGCTGCATATCATTTCGACGCCGAGCGAATATGCTTACGGCTTTATCCCCATCTGGATACCGGATAAGCCGACAAGCGGTATTACGCTGCTCGGCAAAATTCGTGGCGTGGACGAGGAATATATCTTCGCCTTCGGCAACGGCGTGGCGGCGCGGCATCCGGAAAGCTCACGCTACGTTTCGCTGCATCTTTCAGCGCAGCGTAGTGACGAAGGCAAATACACGATCACGGTCGATAAGGCCGCGGCCGGGCTCAATCCCGAAGATCGCCTTGAATTCAAATATGCGCTCAGAGGACCGGACGGGAAGGTCGTTTTCGAGCGGCCGTGGAGCAGCGATCCGGGCTTCGAAACCGAAGTGCCCGACGATCCCCGCCAGGGGCGATATGCGCTAAATGTCGCCGTGCGCTCGGCTTTGAATTACGATCAGTCGGGTTCTTTCGATTACCCCGTCGGCAGCGTGGGCGCGTGGACGTTGAGCCCGCCCCGACCCTAACCGCTGATTTTTTGCCAATCGCGCGTCTGCCAGCGATCGATGGCATTGCCGGCATAATCCGTGCCCGTGACGCTGCGCGACGAATGGCCGTGCGTGTGCGATGTTTCGATATCCAGCGTCTTGGTTTGACCCTCGCCGTTCGTAAGCGTGAGATCCTCAGTTTTGCCGGAAGCCGAGTGCGTGACCGTACCGGAGATTTGCGCCACGACCTTATCGACTCCGCCGTCGCTGACGGTCTTGGTGCCGCTGATCGTCTCGCTGCCGTCGGCGTTTGGCGTATAGGTCTCATCGGTGGAAACGGTCGTGCCGTCGGCCTTGGTCTTGGTTTTGTCGACCGTTTTGCTGCCGTCCGAGGCTACCGTCACGTTTTTCTCGACGGTGACGGTTTTGCCGTTGGCCTTGGTTCTGGTCGTATCGATCGTCTTGCTGCCATCGCCGTTGTCGGTGATCGTGGTATCGCGCGAGCGGCTTTTGCCGTCAGCGAAGGTCTCGACCGTGTCGATGGTCTTGGTATTGCCCTGTTTGGAAATGAGGGTGGCGAAAGAGCCTTCACCGTCGGTTGAATCGTCTACGGTTCCGACTTTCGCGCGCTGGTGCGCGTTGGCGGCGGGAGCGAGAATGGCTGCGGCACTGACTGACATGAGAGTCTCCATGGTTACGTGCCGGATGATCCGGCGCGCTATACGGAGCAAGCCCCATGCCAGAGAGATGGCGCAAAAGCGGCAAAGCCATGCGGCGAAAAAATCTTAACCACTGGTCTTTCTGAAATCAGACCCTTGCCGGGTTCGTTGTCGCCGCGGAATTCAGAAAAATCGTTTTGTTAATCTTTTGGGCAAGCGCCGCGCGCCAATTGACGCAGGAAAAATTTTCCGAGGACACCCAGGGAATTGTTATTCGTTAGCCGGTTTAGGTGATTAATTTTGGTTGCCGCACGAATTTCTCGTCGGGCATTCTTGGGATATTTGTTTATCGGCCCTAACACTCATTGTTTGGTACTGGCCGTTATACCCATCCGTTACGGTTACAGATTCTGTGTAGATTCCGTTCGGAACGTGAATCGCGCCATACTGGTCACCGCCGTTGCCACTGTTCTTGTATGCGTCCAACTGGCCGCTCCATTGTATCGAGAATCTGCCTGAACTAGACCAATCTATGGTGCCGGGTGGGTCGCCACTGTTGGCATATTCACCGAGGTTCCATTGATATTGTTCCCCACAGCAAGTTCCGAATTTCCCCAGCACAAACCCGACGCTCATGGAAATATTGTCATAAGCGCTGGCGCCAAATCCGCGGCATGAAGAACTGGATTCGTTGTTACCGATTTCGCCGGGCCAGTAGAGGCCGGATTTGTAATAGAGCTGATCGACGGCACAGCCAGCACTGAAAGCCGGCATGGCGATAGGCGCCTTGCATGAACTCTTGTTATTACTTCCATCCGTGCAGTCCCACGTCCAATTGCCGTTTGAATGGCTTTCGTTGGAGGCGCTGGCCCCACTCACGCATAGGCCGGACGGATCGTCGTTCCACGGTCCGTTGGTGCTTAGGACGCCTTCGTCGGTGCCGCAGTTGCCGTTCGGCGGCGGACTGTATTGGACGGTCGGCGGATCCGTCCAACTCGGATTGTTTTTATCGGAATCTAGACCCAGAGACGTCACGGTCGCGGTTTGGATCCAGGGGTTATCTCCCTGCGCATCGGCCGTGCATGAGAATTGCAGGATGACTTTCTGGGTGGAACCGGTCTGTGTATCAATGTCGTAAGGCTCATAGGGGAAATTTGCTTGCTGCGGCGGTACGGAATTCGCTGGCGGAACCGGGAAGCATCCGGTTTCCTTCCCGGTGCTGATGCTAAACGTGTAAGGGCGCGAGCAGCCCGCGAAACTCACTATGTTGCTCACGGATCCACCGTTATTCACATCCGATACAAAGGCTTCCCATTCGTTTTTGCTTTTGAATGGCACGAAAATCGAAGAGCCGGACGAATTGTTCGTAATGTAGCGGCATATCCAATAATTGTTGGCCGGAATTCCCATATCGTTAGTCGGCGCATCAACTGCCGTAAGAGGCGCCCCTTGATCGCTACGTACGGCTACCCAAGTCGGCGGTGATACCGCTACCATGTTCGGATTACCGAGCGGAACATTGGGAACGTTATTTGGATTGCCCGAAGGGCAGGGGGGAAGCGACGGGTTTCCGCCTGCCGTGATATCGCATTCACCCGGCGGAACGGCGGCACTGGCAAATTCGCTCGCGCACAGCAAGAAAATGCCGGCGCACGAGATCAGCTTCCAACGCTGAATCGGGGATAGATTCATACGCAAAAGCCTATAACGCCAATTTTAACAAAGCATTAATTGTTCAGGCGAGGGGATCGGCATTGCCGGAATTATTTGGGAATCCCAAGCATTGAGGAAGAGAGCACTCGTTTATCCACTAAATGCCGGGCTTGAAATCTTAGGCGTGGATATTGATCGATGTGGGTTGGCCGCTGGCTGAATGCTGGCGATGCTTGTGGTGCGGGCCCACAGTGCCGTCGCCGTTCGCTTTGGTTTGAGCAACGAAATTCGTTGGCGCGCTCTGCGCACTGGCCACAGGACTTGTCGCAGGCGCTTGTGCAGCGTCAGCTTTTGCCGAAGCAGGCGGGGTTGGCGGCGTGATCGGTGTGGGCTGGGCTGATGCAACGCTTGCAATCGACGACATGAGAAACTCCCTAATCAAGGTTGCAACAGGCCCTTTAGAGCCAACGCGCTATTTAGTGCTTCAAAGATTAAAAAACCTATAAGGCGCTGCATACCCGCACGACGTGCCGAGCCGACTTGTCAGCCAAAGATGGGGGGTTTTGTGAGGGATCTGGTGCTGCCGATAGGAATTGAATCTGCGACCCTGTTTTTACCAAAACTGCCCTTTATAGAATGATAATGCAGTCGGCGCGTTAGTGGCCATGCCACATTTTAGCCTCTGCGAAGGGCTGTGTAAGCGGGATAATACGGCATGCATGAAAGTAAAAGACTGGAATCTCAAGCCATTAAGAAAAAATGGTCTTGTTGATCTTAGTCAAACCATTAGTGTTCGTCGGGCGGTAGAAAGAACCTGCAAGCACAAGGAGATTTGACCATGACCGCCAATGCATCAGTCCACGATCATCCCGCCCATAAAAAAGCTCATGAGGGTGGAGCCGAGAAATGCACGTCCAAGATGAAAGCTGATCTGCACGACATCGCGCGCGAAGCCGGGCGCTCTTCCCGTAATTTGATCGACGCGGCATCGCACGAATTGGAAGGCTCGGCAGATTCGGTCGCCACCATGATCCGCGAAAAGCCATTGCAATCGGGCGCGATCGCGCTCGGCCTCGGCGTCCTGCTCGGCATGTTTTTCCGCCGCAGGTGAGTCGAATATGTCGTATGTCGGTAAAATAATCGACCTTGTTGCACTGAGCAGCACAGCCGCCGCTCCGGGCATCTTTCGACGTCTGCTGCCGCGCCTGTTCGTCGTTGTCGGATTGACGATCGTGGCCAGCCTGCTGGCGGCTGCGCTGACGCTGGCGGGTTTTTACGCCATTTATGCGGGCCTTATCTTCTACGGCATGACGATGCAAGGTGCGTTCGCAACAACAGGTGCGCTGGGGTTGCTGTCCTTGCTTGCGTTAATCGGAATCATCGCTTTACGTTTGCGCCGCATTCGAGATTTTCCGCGTAACATCCCGTTTCTATCAGACGTCGAAGGCCTTGCCGCCGCCTTTATGGAAGGCTTCATGGAGCGCGGGGAATGGAAAAGTAAGAAGTAAATGAAAGCGCTTGTGTATCGCGGTCCCGGCAAAAAAGCTCTCGAAGACCGTCCAAAACCGGAGATCGAAGATCAAACCGATGCCATCGTTCGTGTGCTCAAGACCACCATCTGCGGCACCGATCTGCATATCCTGAAAGGCGATGTGCCAACCTGCGAGCCGGGGCGCATCCTTGGTCATGAAGGCGTCGGCATCATCGAGAAGACCGGCAGCGGTGTCACATCCTTCAGAAAAGGCGATCACGTTCTCATCTCCTGCATCACCTCCTGCGGTGCTTGTGAATATTGCCGCAAGGGCATGTATTCGCATTGTACGACCGGCGGCTGGATTCTCGGTAACCGCATCAACGGCACGCAAGCCGAATATGTCCGCATCCCGCACGCCAATACTAGCCTTTATCAAATCCCGCCCGGCACTGACGAAGAAGCGCTCGTCATGCTAAGCGATATTTTCCCGACCGGTTTCGAATGCGGCGTGTTGAATGGCAAGATCCAGCCGGGCCAGACGGTCGCCATCGTCGGCTCCGGCCCCATCGGCCTCGCCGCGCTGCTCACGGCGCAGTTTTATTCGCCGGCACAGATTATCATGATCGACATGGACGATAACCGGCTCGCGGTCGCCAAGCGCCTTGGCGCCACGGCTGCGATCAATAGCAAGAATGGAAAAGCGATAGAGGCCGTGATGAAACTGACCGGCAAGCGCGGCGTCGATACGGCAATCGAGGCTGTTGGCGTTCCGGCCAGCTTCGAATTATGTCAGGAAATCATCGCGCCGGGCGGCATCATCGCCAATATCGGCGTGCACGGCGTCAAGGCCGACCTGCATCTCGAAAAGCTGTGGGATCGCAATATTACCATCACCACCCGCCTCGTCGATACCTCAACGACGCCGATGCTGCTCAAAACGGTGCAGGCGAAAACCCTCGATACGAAAAAGCTTATCACCCATCATTTCACGCTCGACAAGATCATGGACGCCTACGAGACATTCGGGCATGCGGTCGATACGCAAGCACTTAAAGTCATTGTCGAGGTTGAGTGAAGAAGCTGCCATAATAGTTCAACCTGAAATCTTTAATCGTTGCCCGGCTGCGGCAAAGGGGGAATCATGATTGTTATTGCGGAAAAATTTGGTGCACTCGGAACCAATATCATCAAGTTCGGCCTCGGCTATGGCGCTGTTGCCGCCATGATCCTTTCGTGGAGCGTCAATAAATCCATTCTCTGGATGCTGATCGATGGTTGGTTCAGTTGGCTATATGTTATTTTCTTCGCTTTGTTCAGGACATGAAATAAGGAGAAAGAAAATGACATGGGAAGAAATATTCTTACGACTAAGCGTCGCGTTTCTGCTCGCCGGCGCGATCGGCTTAGAGCTGCGAAACGCAACGCCTCCGAATTATTACAGGTGTAATAATTTTTGCCGATTTTGACTTACTGTATGGAAGAAAATGGTGCTGCCGATAGGAATTGAACCTACGACCCCGTCCTTACCAAGGACGTGCTCTACCCCTGAGCTACGGCAGCGAATGAAGGCAGGCGCGGGTTTTGCCACAACGCGGCAGTAAGCGCAAGAAAAGCGACAGTCCGCGCGGGAAGGGCGTTAAAACTGGTCACCGCGCCCATAAACCGCAACCGCATCCCTGTTTCCTCGCTCGCGCTCGATGCGGGCCCATTGGCGGTCGCCGCGCGAGAAGTGCCACCATTCGGTTTCATCGCGGTGAAAGCCCTCGGCGCTCAGGAGTTCGTTGAGCAGAATGCGGTTGGCATGCGCCTTTTGTCCGCTCACGTCCTTCGCATCGGCGAAGTAATTGGGATTCGAGCGCTCGGAATTCTCATCGATCGGCGAGCCCATATCCACTTCATGGCCGTTCGCATCGGCAAATGTGCAATCAACCGCGCCGCCGGTCGAATGCGCGGGCGGCGTGGCTGCATCCTCGCTCGGTCGGCCGAAGACGCGGAAAACTTTTTTCTCCAGCACTGCGCGCTGCTCAATAGTGAGATTAGCGGGATCAAGGCCGACCGCTTTCGCCTGAATGACAAATTCATGCTCGACCATAAAAATCTGCACCGCGTTCGAGCGGTAGCAGTCGAACAGCATGATTTTCCAGCCGGGCCTGTTCGCCGCCAGCCGTTTCTGCGCTCGGATCAGGGCGTCGAGCACGCCTTGCCGCAGCATCCAGGGCGAAACGCCATTGTAAGGCGCGCCAAGCGCCATATAAGGATGCGGCGTGAAACGGGCAAAAAGGCCTTCCGGGATCGCGGCAAACGGCTCGCCGCACTCCTTAATCGGTATTGTCGGGGCAGGCTTCATGCCCTAAAAGACTGGCATATGAAACCCAAATCGCAAAGCCCGAAGCTTTATTCGCCGGAACGCGAGAACCGCGTCGCCGAAGCCTTGCGCGAAAATCTGCACAAGCGGAAGGCGCACCAGCAGGCGCGGGCTGCCGCGAAACAGAGGGATCAATCATGCCAGTAATGCCCGATCATTGGATCAGGAAGATGGCCAAGGAAAGTGGCATGATCGCGCCCTTTGAGGAGAAGATGCAGCGCCAGGGCGTGATCTCCTACGGATTATCCTCATATGGATACGATGCGCGCGTCGCGCCCGATTTCAAGATTTTCACCAATATCGACAACGCTCTCGTCGATCCCAAGAATTTTTCCGAGAGCAGCTTTGTCACTCGTAAGACTGACGTTTGCATCATCCCGCCCAACTCCTTCGTGCTGGCGCATACCATCGAGTATTTCAAAATTCCGCGCGACATTCTCGTGATCTGTCTTGGCAAATCGACCTATGCGCGCTGTGGCTTGATCGTCAACGTCACGCCGCTCGAGCCCGAGTGGGAAGGGCATGTGACGCTGGAAATCTCCAATACCACGCCGCTGCCAGCGAAAGTTTATGCGAATGAAGGCGTGTGCCAGTTTCTGTTTCTGAAGGCCGATAGCCCGTGCGAAGTTTCTTACGCCGATCGCGGCGGCAAATATCAGGGCCAGACCGGTGTGACGCTGCCGCGCATGGAGGCAGAGACTAAGAGCGCGGCTGGAAAGCGGTAAGTATGGATCGCATCCGCATTCGGGGCGGTAAGCCGCTCAAGGGCAAAATCAGAATCAGCGGCGCGAAGAACGCAGCATTGCCTCTGATGACGGCTGCGCTATTGACGGACGAAACCCTTACGCTCGGCAATGTCCCGCATCTTGCCGACATCGCGACGATGGCCAATCTACTCGGCCAGCACGGTGTCAGTTTAAGTATCGACGGTGATCATGAAA
>Ga0265338_10010539_pt1 | contig 10812 bp, 6 predicted proteins | sample 42126metaG_FD_193579 | JGI IMG/M metagenome (GOLD analysis project Ga0265338, IMG submission 193579) | Rhizosphere microbial communities from Carex aquatilis grown in University of Washington, Seatle, WA, United States - 4-21-26 metaG | ecosystem: Host-associated > Plants > Roots > Rhizosphere >... | reverse complement strand
ACAGGCAATATGATCCACAATCAGTATCTTATCCCGACCAATCTCGATGAGCATTTTTTTATCAAACCCCCGGCGAAGGGGACGGACCTGGCGCGCGCCACGGACGACGAATTGCGCATGTATGGTCTGCCGCATCGACCCGATCCGAAGGTGTTGCCCAATGCGGCGCGGGCCTGGTTGCGTGCGATGCGGCGCATCAAGCGCTTTGTGGAGCCTCACCTTACTGTGCGCCACGACTACCTGTTCAGGCCGATTCGTCCATCGCGAGCGGGCACAACAGAGGAGGCGGGCGCGACTTCAAACTGGGGCGGGTTGGTGATGACCGACTCTCCGCCTTATCAACAGGCGTGGGGCAGTTGGATGATTCCCGACATTCAGATTCCTCCCGGCGGCACTTACCCTTCATACTCGTGCGCCATCTGGGTGGGTCTCGGCGGGTATCTGAACGATGAGAATCTTCTGCAGGCCGGCACCGCGCAGGCCGTGGGCGCTGACGGGGCCGGGGAGTGTTTCGCATGGTACGAGTGGTATCCCGCGCCGCCGATCATGCTGACCGGGTTCAAGGTTGAGGCGGGACATACGATTGCGGTGTTTGTTGGCCAGTACGACGATGGCTCGGGCCGCGGAGTGGTGACCATGGCCAACCTGGTGACCGGCGATGCGGTTCCGGTGACGGTGGTGCCGCTGCCGGCGGTGGACGCGAGCGGGAACGCTGTGAGCCCAGCCATCAAGGCGCCGTCAGGCTTGAGCGCGGAGTGGATAGTGGAGCGGCCCGACATTGGAATCGGCGGGCCGGAGAAGTACGCCGAGCTACCCGATTTTGGCGAAGTGAACTTTACGCACGCGGCCGCGGTGAGCGGTGTTGAGGGGACGAAGAACGAGGCGATCGCGGCGGCGAGCGACTCAAAGGCGCGGAGCCTGAAGATTTTCGCGGACGATGCGCAGACCCTGTTGACCGGGGAGCAGAGCGTCCCGGCGATTCAGGTGACTTTTCAACAGACGGCGGGGGCGCAGGCACAGGAAGAAAGAGCGCAGCAGACCCCTCAAAACGGGTAATTCCGTCGATCGACGGATCAAGATAATCCACACATTCCAGATAGTTTCTGGCCACCTCTGTATTCAGGGCTAAGGCAAAGCCCTGCCCGGACAGTGCTGCCCCGGGATTTCGCGAGATCTGGGGAACAAAACAGGTAACATTCCCCACACCACGAACGGGGTACGCAAGTTACTAAATATGTATTGAAAGTAATTCCGCGAGAAGTTACTAGTAGTAGAGAGCGAATATCTCGACAGAAACTTCCCCTGATTGAATTGTAGGAATCATTGATGGTTCGCAGTCCTGGACGGCGCACCTTGGTTGCCAGAGCGGTAACCATCATAATGACGGCATGCGGGTTAGCTGCCGGCTATGGGTTGGGGTGTGCCCTGGCACTGCTGCTTGCCACAAACTGGCTTGGCGATTACTCCGAACTGACAACAACCCAGAATGACGCGGCGTTTGTTGAAGCGCGGGCGCTGCTAAATGTGCTGAAAGATTCGCACTACCCCGTCTGCTCAGACGCGGAAATGTCTTATTTCAGAGAGCTTGTCTTTCGCTCGGAATACCTGAAGGACGCCGGGCGCATCCACTCCGGCAAAATCGACTGCTCTGCCACGGTGGGCCACCCGGCGCGAGCGGTTGGGCAATTCAAACCGGATGTGACGCAGGACGACGGCACTGGCACCATACCCTACAGCAACCTTGTTCCAATTCACGACCCTGCTTTGAAGAGGGCGGGGCTCGAAATGGGAAATATGTACGTGGTTTTTGGCTCGCATGTGCCAGCCAGCCCGGGCCCGGTCCCGATGCACCTGGAATTCAATTTCGGAGAAAATCAGTCAGCGCAAACGGGTTCCGAGTCAGGAGCAACTGCGCCGTATGCACAACCGAACCCGGGCGCGGCCGGCAAGATGCGCCTGGGTAATAATCTGTATGCCACGCGGTGTTCGAATGTGCACTTCAGTTGCGTGACGGCCTACACCTCAGTGCCTGAGGCATTTCGTGGCGAGGCCGCAGCCATCGTCGCATGCACGGTGGCTGGGGGCGGGCTAGGATTTTTGGGCGCGATGGCATTCTCGTTGATGTACAAGCGCAGCCGGGACCTTTGCCAGCAGCTTCGCCGCGCAGTGGAGCGGGACAAGTTGCAAGTGGTGTATCAACCGATCGTGAAATTCAATTCGCGGCGGATTGTGGGCGCGGAGGCGCTGGCACGGTGGACCGACGATGAGGGCAATGTGGTGGGCCCTGACCATTTCATCAAGGTGGCCGAAGAGCATGGCTTTGTTGGGCAGATTACGAAGCGGGTGCTGCAGCGCGCGTTGCAGGACTTTGGCAAGATTATGCAGAGCCGGCCCGATCTGCGCCTTAGTGTTAATGTGGCTCCGGCCGATCTCGGCGACCCGGAGTTTCTGCCGATGCTCGATGAATCACTAAAGAAGTACAAAGTTCAGCCCAAGAACGTGGCGCTTGAGATTACTGAACGCGCCACATCAAACAGCGCAGTGGCAATGGAAGCCATTCGCCTGCTGCGCCACCGAGGACACAGCGTACACATCGACGATTTCGGCACCGGCTACTCAAACCTGGACAAGTTTCTGTACTTGTTTGCCGACACGATCAAGATCGATAAGGCATTTACCAAAGTGATCGGGACGGAGTCAGTGGCGGTGGCGATTCTGCCGCCGATTCTGGCGATGGCCAGATCGCTCGGCCTCGAAGTGATTATTGAAGGCGTTGAAAACGAACGGCAGGCCGATTACTTCGCGCTCTCCGCCGATAGCGAGAGGATGTACGGCCAGGGATACCTTTATGGACATCCGGTGAGCATTGAGCAATTCAATGCAGTTCTCGCCGATGAGCAGTCAAGGCCGCAGGCTATTTCTAGTCCGGCGGCCGCGCGCAGCGCCAACGAAGGCAACTTGCGCATCGTTACCTCCCGAGGCGCGTAGGCGGCGCGCTTTTTCTGTGCGGTGGTCTGGCTGCACAATGCACCCCTAGAAAAAAGCTAAACCGGACTGTGGCTGTTCCGAGATTTGTGGTCTCCCACCCATCGAGCAAAAAACGCTCGATGGATGGGGCACGGTTGATCTGCTATGGGTCGGAAACGCCGGGGGGGAACCAAAAACAATGTTACTGTTCTTCCGCAGCATCCGCTGGTAACAATGGCGGCGGTACCTGCGACCTGCCTTTACCCCTTCAAAACACTTCTGGTGCTTGACAGATTCCGCGAAGAGGATCATTCTTCCATAGACATCTATAGGAGACGCCGTGACGCCTAAGAAGACCGACAACCTGCAGGGGACTCTGGACCTGCTGGTACTGAAGACGCTGGAGCAGGGCCCGATGCACGGCTGGGGAATCACGCTGCACATCGAGCGGGTATCCGACGCATTGTTGAGGGTGGAGGAGGGATCACTTTATCCGGCGTTGCACCGCATGGAGGGCGACGGTTGGATTGCCGCGTCGTGGGGCTTGAGCGAGAACAATCGCAAGGCTCGCTTCTACAGATTAACGGCGAAGGGGAGAAGGCACTTGGCAGCAGCCCGTGAGAACTGGGAGAAGGTAACTGGAGCGGTAGCGCTGGTGCTGAACTTTGACAGTGGAGCGAATTGAGGGACAGGTATGCGAGTACCTCAGGGGCTAAACAGGCTGCGGAAAAACTCATTGAACGAGGCAATTTCTCAACGGTCGACGTAGCAAGGGCTGAAGCCCGGACTCATTTAATGGGCTTTATTGGCCCGGCTGAAGCCGTGCCCTGGTTACAAGACACTCTTCCGCAGGCCTTATTCACCAAGCTGTGAAGTCACGCCGTGTTACTAAGCAAGTGCACGGTTGGACAACAAAACCTTTCCCAGGAGTTTCGTCGAGCAGGCAGGAATACGACATTGATTCTTTACCAGCGAATGAATTGTGGAGCGCATTGATGAGCGCGATGAATTGGCTCAAGCGAATGCTGATGACAGTGCGCAGCGGCGCGCACCAGCGCGAGGTGGACGAGGAACTGCAGTTTCACGTGGACATGCGCGAGCAGCGGAACGCGAGCGATGGGATGAGCGAGAGCGAAGCCCGCCGCGATGCGCGCGTGCGCTTTGGCAACCCGGTGGTATGGAGAGAACGGGTGAGCGAGGTGGACCTGATGCTGTTTTTGAAAAGCGTACTTGAGGACCTGCGTTTCGGACTGCGCCAACTGGGGCGCAACCCGGCATTCGCGCTGACTGCCGCGATCACGCTTGCGCTTGGCATCGGCGCCAACACGGCCATTTTCAGTATTGCCGACGCGGTGCTGCTGAAGCCGCTTCCCTACCCCGGGGCCGATCGCATGATCGCGATTCAAGAGAAACTGCCGAAGTTCCAGATAAACGACTCGTGGCCGGACTACGTGGACTGGCAGAAGCAAAACCATGTGTTTGAAGAGATGGCGATGGTGCAGCCTTCAGGTTTTCAACTGAGCATGGCGGGCGATAGCGTATCGGTTCCAGGCGTCTCAGTGACGAATTCGTTTTTTTCGCTGTTCGGCGCGAATTTGATAGCTGGGCGGAGTTTTACGAGCGTGGAGGAGACGCCGGGCGCAGCACCCGCCGCGGTAGTGAGTTACGGATTTGCGCAACGGACTTTAGGAGGTGTGCGGAGTGCGGTTGGCCGCGCGATTGATATTGATGGACAGACCGTGACCGTGGTGGGAGTAATGCCGCGAGGATTCAGCGTTCCGTGGGGCGACTATGACATTTACATGCCGCTTGGATTGAAGACGGACAGCCCGCAGATTACGAACCGGGCCAACCATCCGAATCTGCGAGTGGCGGCAAGGCTGCGGCCGGGCGTAACGATTGAGGCGGCACGGGCCGAGATGGACGGCATTATGCAGCGGCTGGGGCAAAAGCATCCGGAGTCGGATCGCGAAGAGGCAGCTGAACTCACTCCGCTGAAGGAGATGTTTGAACGGCAGGCGCGCACCATTCTGATTTTGCTGCTTGCTGCCACGGGACTGGTGCTGCTGCTGGCCTGCGCGAATATTGCGAATATGTCGCTGGCGCGGGCGACTGCACGGCAGCGCGAATTTCAAATTCGCGCGTCGCTGGGCGCCGAGCGCATGAGGCTGTTCAGACAGGCGCTGATTGAGAACCTGCCTATTGCGTTGCTTGGCGGCGGCGGGGGTATCGGGTTGGCTGCGCTGATTATGCGGCCTTTGATCCGGCTCTATCCCGATCGGCTCTTCAGGCTTGAGGATGCGCATTTGAGCGGCACGGTGCTTGGCTTTGCAGCATGCAGTTGCCTGGTGTGCTGGCTGCTGTTTGCAACGGTGCCTGCCATCGCGGCGTGCAAGCGAAGCAGCGCGCATACCAGCCTGCGCACTACGCGGCACGACAATCACGGCGCAGGTCAGGCACGATTGCGCTCAGCGCTGCTGGCAACTGAGATTGCAATTGCGCTGGTGGTGACGGTGTCGACCGGGCTGGTATTGCGCAGTCTGTCGGCGGTGGTGCACATCGATCCGGGGTTTGCAGCGGACCATCTTCTGGCGATCCAAAGCGTGCACGTGCCCGGGGTGGGCAGCGCCGAAAAGAACATGGAATTTTATCGCGAAGTACTGACAGAACTGCGCCGCTTGCCGGGGGTGCAGGATGTTACGGCCGGATTCTCGATGCCATTGAACGGAGCGTTTTGGACGTCGCCATATGCGCCCGACGGCAGCACAGCGTTGGGCACGCAGGCTCCGTGGACACAGATCAACATTGTGATGCCGGGATACTTCAAGACGATGGGGATAAGGCTGCTGAGCGGCCGATACTTCAGCGATGCGGACGGAGCCGGCGCGGCTCCAGTTGTGGTGGTGAATGAAGCAATGGCGAGAACCATTGCGAAGGAGCGGGTTGCGGGACGGCCGCTTTATGTGCAATACGCGCCAGTGCCGAAGATGCAGATTATCGGCGTGGTGGCGGATGTGAAGCAGTTTGGGCTGGAGCAGCGCGCGATGCCCGAGATTTACGTTCCGGCAGCGCAAGGCACGCAGCCGGCAATGGATTTTGTGGTGCGAACTTCGGGGAATCCCGATGCGGTGGCGTCTGCGGCCACGGCAACGATCCATGCGCTCAATCCGAAGCAGCCAGTTCCCAAGGCGGTTACGATGCAGTCTTATCTCGAGGCTGGGCTTGGAAACCGGCATTTTGTGAGCATACTGCTGAGCGTCTTCGACTGCCTGGCGCTGTTGCTGGCGGTGATTGGAACGGCGGGAGTGGTGTCGTACGGCGTGGAGCAGAGGACGCATGAGATCGGCATTCGCATGGCGCTTGGGGCCAACAAGACCGACGTGCTGCGGATGATTGTGTTTGGACAGACAGCGAAGTTCGCGGGGATCGGCGTGGCGGCGGGGGTGGTGTGCGCGTTTGGAGCTACGCGGCTGCTGGCCAGCCAGCTTTATCACGTGTCTGCAAGCGACCCGCTCACTTTTGTGGGCGCATCGCTGATGCTGATGGCCGCAACGCTGGTGGCCAGCTATTTGCCGGCGCGGAGAGCGATGAAGGTCAATCCTGTGGTTGCGCTGCGATGCGAGTGAGTGGCGGCGAGAGCGTCAAGGCACATTAACGCTCACGGCCCAACGTGTGGCTCGTAGTCTAGAATTCAGTGCGAGGACCCCCTGATGACTCGCATGCTGCAATTGATCTCGATCGGTATTGTTGTGCTGTCGCCATTGATGCTGGCGGCTGATCCCGCTGGGGTCGCTTTTTCAAGCGCCGCGGCGCAGGTGGAACGCTTTGATTACGTCGAGATTACAGCGACGGTGGGGACGCCGGACGTTCGCAACCCATTCACAGACGCGGCTCTCACGGGGACGCTGGAAACTGCCGATGGCAGCCGGCACTGGAATGTAGAGGGATTTGCAGACAGCAATGACGGCAGCGTGTACCGGATACGCTTTATGCCGATTGTGGCGGGCGATTACAAGTACACGGTCACGTACAGCCAAGGAGATTTCAAGAAGACTGCCAGCGGCACATTTCACTCCGTCGAAGCGCATCGGCGAGGAATGCTGGGGGTCGATCCGGCATACCCGTGGCACTTTATCTGGACGGGAACCGGCGAGCATTTTTTCTTTAACGGCACGACAGCTTATTGGGTGATGGGCTGGAAGGAAGAGCGCATCACCGACTTCAGCATCGAGCGGCTGCACCGGCTGAAAGTGAACCGGATGCGTGTGGCCATTGAAGGCCGCGAATCTACGTTCTTCGGCGAGCCGGTGATGAATGGGCCTGCGTGGTCACTGATGCTTGCTCCATGGAAGGCGGAAGATGCGGATGACTTCAGCCATCCCGGTTGGGATTACTCGCGGTTCAACCTATCGTTTTGGCAGCGCTACGACCGAATGCTGAGGTTTGCGCGCGAGCGTGACATGAACATTTCTCTGGTGCTGATGATGAACGACAGCCATGTGTTTCCGGCTGCGGGCAGCGAGGATGAGCACCGGTTTATCCGCTATGCGGCGGCGCGGTTCAGCGCATTCTCAAACATCACGTGGGACCTGGGCGACGATCTTGACGCCTTCCGCGATGAGAAGTGGAGCCATGAAACGGGAACGCTGCTGCAGAGCTGGGATCCGTACCAGCATCTTGAGACCAGCCACCCGATACACATCGAGCACCAGGACCGGGCATCAAGCTGGTTCGGGTTTACTTCGTACCAGGAGTGGTCGCGCGATCAGCACCGGCTGATGCTGGAATCGCGCAAGCTGCAGGAGAAGGCGGGGCGCATTATTCCGCAGACCAACGAAGAGTACGGGTACGAGGACCACTATCCGCTGTGGGCGCTGCCGGGATCGGACTCAAGCGATGTGCTGCGGCGAACGGCGTGGGACATTGCGATGGCGGGCGGATACCAGACCTCCGGCGAAACAGCGCGGCGGGGCACAAACATATTGCCGGATACGGGCGGCGGATGGTTGAGCGGGCGGGGCGATGACACCATGACCATGTTTCTGGGCTACGGGCACATGGTGGATTTCTTTACCAGCTTTGAGTGGTGGAAGACTAATCCGCACGATGAAGTGGTGGACAATGGCGACTACTGCCTGGCGGACCCGGGAAAGACTTATGCGGTGTATCTACCGCACGCAGGAAAGGTAACTGTTCAACTCGGGGCTGGCCATTATCGTGCTTATTGGTTCAGTGCGACGACGGGAGAGAAGATCGAACTGCCCGATGTAAGCGGGCCGAGCTGGACTTCGCCCAACGCTCCGGACCAGTATGACTGGGCGCTGCTGCTGCAGGCGGAGTAGCTAAAGGCGCAGGAAGAACGCGGCGAAGCTCGTGAGCGTCGCCGCGCCATGGTTCCGTGCTTCCATCTGACTTGCTACTTGCGGCTGTCGCGTGCGGCCTTCACATAATCGTGCGAATCCGAGATATGCGCGTACTGCGTGGTGAGCAGTTGTTTGATTGGCAGCGGCAATTCATTTTCAAGCGCTTTTTCATACGCCGCCTTTGCTGAGTGCTCAAGATCTTCAGACGTTGCAAGCAGGGTATGATCGCCGCCGCCGAGATGCGACTTGATGTCGGCCCAGGTGCGCTCGGCGGTGCCTTCGACCGTGCCCTTTTCGTTCACGTCGTGGACGCCTTCCTGATGCAGCACCTCTTCGATGTCGCCGCGGAACTCGGCGCGCTTGAGCGATTCGGCTGCGAAGTACATGCGCAGAGTTTCATCCTCAAGGTGCTCGCCGATCTTCTGAAAACCTTCCTGGCCGTCGATGAGGGATTGGATGACGGAGCGGAGGGTGTCTTCAACTTGCTTGTTGTTCAGTCTATGGGTTGTAACGGTATCGACAGTAGTAGCCATGGAATCCTTCCGATTGCGGTTGTGGATGACGGATGAACGAGGCAGGGTCCGGGCGATGCCAATGCGATTCTCCTTCTCGCCCAGCGAGCCAGAGAAATCGCGAAAATCCAGCTCCCCTGCCCCAACTGTGAGGCGCATCCGCAAACTGTTGCTCCCTCGAACGCGCCCCTATTAGTAGAGGGCCGCTTGCACTGCATAGTTGCCTGACGGGCACGATGCGCCTTACGGGGCTGAATTTGGTTTTTTGTGGCATGAAGGCGGATGACGCGTCCTATGCCTCGAAAAGACTTCGGCGCCGGAGCGGGTGCTCCGGCGCAGTCGGTTTACGCAAAACGTGAAAGTTCCCGGCCATATTCTTCAGTTACTTATGAGGGCTACGACCTCAAAATTTGAAATGAACAGACTGCATAAAACGAAACTTCCACCATGGATTTGCGCATAGAGTGAAGCTTTCCGCTAGTCCACACTCAAACTTTGCGCTAAAATCAATCACTCACAAAGAAACGTGATTACGGTTGAATTGCCTGTAGGCGCGGTCATTCAGTTTCGGATTTGCAGGGAAAACTGAAGGTAAGAACAGCGTTGAGGCGCAGCCAACTCGCAGCTTTAGCAGGCAAGTCCGTTGCCGTTCAGGATTCAATGTGTGCATTGGCGATGATGCGCGAATTGACTGCGTATCAGAGAGCGGAGAATCGCTGAAGCGCAGACAGTCTGCCGATGCGCATTTGATCCGAGGTGCTTGGAGATCATTAAAGACGTCAGGTGGGCTGATCGATTGACTGATTCTGACAGGTGGTCGGCTGCTGTCTCTGGAGCCGAGTTCCACCAGTTCCGTCGGGGGTATTGTTGAAAAAGATCCTGACTTCAACAGATTTAAATAAGAAACCCAACGCGCAGCTTTGGATTCATGGCAAACTGACTTCAAATCGGAGTAATGCTGGGCCAAGTTGCAACCGTTTCCCGGCTGCGAAAGGCGCTGTCGAGTATCTCGAGAGCCGCACGTTCGATGTGGCGCGTGTTAGCAACTTGAAGCCGCAGGGAACAATATTAAGTAACCTTCTGATCTTCCCCAATACGGGAGCGTCGAAGGCGGGGAACCGGGTCTTGCCAACTCTGAAATATTCGCGGGTTGTTGCCTTGAGTAGACTTTAGGTGCTGAAAAAGCGAGATGTTAATCGCCAGGGCCGGTTGATGCCAAGAGAAGTATGATCGAATAATGTGACACGCGGCGAACTCCGCTTTGCATTATGGTCGGTGCCACTTCCCAGATACGGTTCTTCAATCCTACTCTAGGAGCATTTTGGAATTACCTTTTTGTGCTATAGTTTCTTCTAGTAACCCATGAAATGGGTACTACGGTAAGCCGAATACGAGCTTACGGCGTGTCCACTTCATATCGCGGCAGAGAGTTTGAGCTCGCGACAGTGACAGTTGAATTCGAAACTCCAGTGAAGAATGACGCTGCCTGAACGTCGACTGAGGTTTGCAAGATGTACGCAGTTCGTTTTCATCAGGTTTCAGGCCGCGAAATCTCGACATTCAATCCTCAACGCAATGGCCGGCTTGTCCGGCAACTGACACTATTGAGTTGCCTCCTGCTTGCTGGGGTGAGAGCTCAAAGTCAATCGATGCCGGCGACGCTGACGCCCTCGTCGGGAACGCTTTCAACCAGCCAGACCTTCACCTGGAGCAACGGGGCCGGACCGACGAAATACCAGCTGCAGTTGGGAACAGCAGGTGCGGGCTCAGCAAACTTGTACAATTCAGGCGCAATCACGGCTACCTCAGCCACGGTCTCGATTCCAGCTACCGGCGTAACGGTGTATGCCACGCTCTGGCAACTGATCAACAACGCCTGGACGACGACCAATTACACCTTTACCGAGCCGGGCACGACGACGCCGGCGACGCTGACGCCTTCGTCGTGAACGCTTTCAACCAGCCAGACC
>Ga0265338_10010538_pt1 | contig 10812 bp, 11 predicted proteins | sample 42126metaG_FD_193579 | JGI IMG/M metagenome (GOLD analysis project Ga0265338, IMG submission 193579) | Rhizosphere microbial communities from Carex aquatilis grown in University of Washington, Seatle, WA, United States - 4-21-26 metaG | ecosystem: Host-associated > Plants > Roots > Rhizosphere... | reverse complement strand
CACCTGTTAATGGAGGCCGATATGAGGCAGAAGCACGAACTGTTACTACTGAGAGAGATAGATTGGGTAAGGAAGTAGCCCAAGGAAGAGATAGAGAAGAAGCAATAGCGGAATTGGATGAAGTAGTCGGTGCTACGGGCGCTTATATTGTCTATAGGAATCGCTATTTAGACACTATTGCTGCCGTATGGGGCGAGGCAGGATATCCAGAAGGAAGAGGATTAGAATGGAGAGAAGGACAAACAGATGCTGGTATTACAGTAGAATATCCTATTTTTGGTTGGAAAAGAGCACCTTCAACCGGTAGAAGCTGATTTTTGTATATGAAATTTTCTCCGCAACACAAAAAAGAAGCATATGAAAAAGTCAGCAAGCAGATTGATGCTGTATTGAAAGGGGAGACGCATCAGATTCTGAAAATGGCGACAATTAATTGTCTACTCCGAGAAGCATTGTCTTATTATTTTTGGACAGGTTTTTATCTTGTTTCTGATGGAGAACTTATCGTCGGTCCCTATCAGGGGACAATGGGATGTTTGCATATTTCATTTGGCAAAGGCGTTTGTGGCACGGCAGCAAAAACAAAAAAGACACAGATTGTTCCTGATGTCAATAAATTTCCAGGGCATATTGCCTGCGATAGCAAATCAAAATCTGAGATTGTTGTACCGGTTTTTAATAACAAAAAAGAATTGATTGCAGTTTTTGATGTAGACAGCACAGAACTTGAATCTTTTGATGAAATAGATAAAAAATACTTGGAAAAAATTTTGAAAACTCATTTCTCCTCTTGACACACCTTGTATAATGTAGACTACAATAATCAGCATATTATGAAAAACTTAGTTATCGTAGAATCACCAATCCTCCTTTGCTCTTCGAGCTTTGGAGGACAGGCCAAAGCAAAATAATTATGAAGAACCTTGTAATAGTGGAATCTCCCACAAAAGCTAAAACAATCTCTCGATTTCTCGGCAAGGATTATGACATCAAATTTTCCATGGGGCATATTATTGATTTGCCCAAGAGTAAATTGGCAATTGATCTTGAACATAATTTTGCACCGCAATATGAGGTGATTGAAGACAAGAAGAAACTTATTAGCGAATTACAAACTGCGGCAAAACATGCCGAGGCTATTTTTCTTGCAACCGACCCTGACCGGGAAGGAGAAGCAATTTCTGCAAACATTCAGGAAATTCTCATGGAAGGGAAAAATAAGATTGCCAAAGATAAATTCAAACGAATTGTCTTTCATGAGATCACCGAAGGAGCAATCAAAGATGCGCTCAATAATCCTCGTGGCGTTGACGAAAATTTGGTCAGTGCTCAGACTGCACGGCGCGTTTTAGATCGATTGGTTGGCTACCAGCTCTCACCAGTTCTCTGGAAAAAAGTCAGGCGTGGACTCTCTGCCGGACGCGTCCAGAGTGTTGCTTTGCGTTTGCTTGTTGAACGGGAACGGGAGATTGGGAAATTTGGAAAAGAACCATATTTCACCATGCATGTTATTTTGGGGAAAAATACAGAATTTGAACTGATTGAAATCAATGGAGCAAAAATAGAAGTTAAGAAAACGCTCAAGCTTTATGATGGTGAATACTCTTTTGCCAAAACTACTATTGATACACAGGAAAAGGCTGATGAGATTTTGCAGAAACTTCGCCATAAGCACTTTCAAGTCGTGGAAGTGGCGACAAGACAAGCAAAGAGAAGTCCGTATCCGCCGTTTACCACTTCAACACTGCAACAACAGGCGGCACAGCGCTTCGGGCTTCCAGGTAAAAGGACGATGAGCCTTGCACAAAAATTATATGAGGAAGGGTATATTACGTATCATCGTACTGATTCAGTGACGATATCTCAGACAGCAATTGGGCAGATTCGTGATTTTGTTACCAAACAATATGGTGAGCAATATATTCCAGAAGCGCCACGTTCTTATTTTACAAAGCAAAAGAATGCACAGGAAGCGCATGAGGCAATCCGTCCGACCAAAGTTACCAATTCAGTTGAAAAGGTCAAGGCTGATTTGGGCGATTCATATGCAAAATTGTATGATCTTATCTGGAAAAGGGCTGTTGCAGCGCAAATGTCTGACGCGTTGGTTGAGTCGACAACCGTACTTGTTGCTACAAATGACAATCCGCTTTACCGGCTGAAAGCGTCTGGTTCTGTATTACTTTTTGATGGGTTTTTGAAATTAACACCACAGGCACTTGAAGATACCAAGCTTCCCAAATTTACGAGTGGTGAAGCATTAACATTTGTTAATGCACGAACGGACGCACACGAGACAACGCCGCCGCCTCGCTATAACGATGCTTCACTTATCAAAACACTTGAAGAGAAAGGAATTGGGAGACCATCAACCTATGCATCAATTATTGGGACGATTACTGATCGTGGTTATGTCGAGCGAGTAGAACGGAAATTTGTCCCTACCTCTGTTGGCGTTGCCGTTAATGATTTTCTTGTTAAGAATTTCTCGACAATTGATGATATCCCTTTTACTGCCGCAATGGAGGACGAATTGGATGCAATTGCAGAAGGCAAAAAAGATTGGAAAGCGATGATGAGGGATTTTTATAATCCCTTTGAGAAAACTATAGCCAATGTTGAAAATGCCGAGCGGGTTAAAATTCCTGTTGAAGACACGGGAGAAGAGTGTCCGCAATGTCATAAAGGAACCCTTGTCGTTAGAACGGGCAGATTTGGGAAGTTCTTCTCCTGTAGCACCTTTCCTGATTGTGATTTCACCAAACCATATGTCGAGGAGACCAATGTAATATGTCCCAAGTGTGGCGGAAAAGTAGTTATCAAAAAAACTCACAAAGGACGCAAATTTTTCGGTTGCAGCAATTATCCCAACTGTGAATTCGCGGCATGGAAGTTAGAGGATATTAAAGGAGCCGTGGCAACGCCAAAAAGGAGTACGAGAGGGACAAGTTTGAAAGCTGTGAAGAAGAGGAATGTGGTGAAACGAGTCGCCCGCAGAAAAATACACTGAAAATTAATTTTCAATAAGTTCGATCGGAATACCATCCGGATCACGCACAAAAGCAAGTCTTTTAACAGTAACTCCCTTTTGGATCGGCCAAATTACTTCAGCACCGTTTTTAAGAGCCTTTTCAAATGTTTCTTCAAGATTATCTACAATAAACGCGATATGTTTAATACCAATTAGACTAAAATCCATTAGATCTTCGGTAAGCGGCTTTGGATGTGTATGTTCGAAAAGTTCAACTACTGTGCCATTTTCATCTTCAAGCATAATAAAAGTGATGTTTTGTTTCGGACGTTCACCAGCAACTTTAAATTTTAAATTGAAAACTTCTTCGTAAAACATCTGTGATGCCTTTATATTTTTAACAGAGATTGCAGCGTGAAAGATTCTCATAAAGGACATTCTTGTCTAGGGTCTTCAGGGAAATTTTTATTGTCAAAGAGAACAAATTTTTCAGGTTTTAACCGATAAAATTTATGAGGGTTTCTGCCGGCAAAAATATCATCAATTAAACTTTGCGGTTTATTTAGTTTAGTTTTATAGTGATCGGCTATTTTTTTAGCCTCTTTTTCTGATAGCAATTCTGCTTTTCCTTCAACTGTAATGCCAATTACATATTGTTCCTCCGGTGTGTCTTCGTGCACTTTAATCGTCACAGCAACGTGTTGATTTTGTTTGATTTCCTGTGAATGACGGCGGTCAAGTGTACTGATCCAATAAAAGTTTAGATCATCGTCTGTATAAAAATGAATATTGCATACCCATGGCAGATTATTTACTGAAGTTGCCAATTGCATTACTCGTGCTTTTTTTAAATGATTTTTAATCTGTTTTTTTATGTCAGACATAGATTATGATTTCTCTTGTGTCCATATTGATCGTGGTGGCATTGAAGGAAGAATATAAAATGAATATTGGCATTTGATTTTGTGTTTTTGCAAGATTTTCTTAATCATTTTCATAGTTTTTCCATGGTAGTCCTCCAATTGTTTATTTGACCACTCGTTAAAATCTCTAAATCTTACTTCTATATGGATTTCATTTGCATTAAACATATAAATAGGTTCAAGAATTCGCACTTCAATCTTTGCTTTCAAAACCGCATCTGTTACAACGGCAAGCTCTTCGGATATCTCTGAAGCAACTAAGAGAGGAATAATCTTATCTTTATAAAAAACCATTACTGGCATATTTATTTGCTATTATATGTCCGGGTTGTGTCATTTTCAATATGCTGTTGTATAATAGTCACATGAAACTTGATGCCAAAAAATTGCGGCTCAGCGAGCACGACCCTGAAGTTTTCAAAAAGATCAAACGCAATCCTGTATATATAATAGTAGACAATGTTTTGGACACGTATAATATCGGCTCGATTTTTCGTCTTGCGGATGCGGTAGCTGTTGAAAAAGTGTACCTATGTGGTGGAACAGAAACGCCGCCGCATCACCGGATCAAAAAAGCATCAATCAATACGACGGAATGGGTGCCGTGGGAATATAAGGAAACAGCGGTGGAGGCGATTAATGAGTTAAGATCGGATGTTAAAGATATTCAAATTGTGTCTATCGAGCAAAATGAAAAAAGCGTGCCATATGACACAATTGATTACGAATTTCCCGTTGCTTTGATCATCGGACATGAGACAGACGGTGTCTCACCAGAAGCAATGGAAGCCTCAGATTATATAGCTGAAATGCCGATGTGGGGGATAAATATCAGCTTGAATGTGATGGTGTCACTGGGAATAATGCTTTATAAAGTGATGGAATATAAAAGATAATGGATAAACAAAAAGCTCTCGAAAAAATAGCAAAAGAAATAGAGAAGTGTGAAGTCTGCAAAGTTGGCAAAAGCGGCAAAGCTGTTCCCGGAGAGGGGAATCTTGATACAGATATTGTCTTCATCGGTGAAGCCCCAGGAAAACAAGAAGCGGCGACTGGTCGACCTTTTATCGGCAGATCAGGGCAGCTCCTTAGAACTTTAATTAGAAGTATTGATTTGGATGATGAAAAAAATGTTTACATTACAAGTCCTGTGAAATATTTACCGGATCGCGGAACCCCCACAAGTGCCGATATTGCGCATGGAAGAATTCATTTGATGAAACAATTTGCTGTTATTCGACCAAAAATCGTCGTATTATTAGGAAGAGTTGCAGCAGAAGGAGTACTACAGAAAAAGGTTTTTGTTTCGAAAGAACATGGAGAGGTGATTGAAGAAAAAGACGGCATTAAATATTTTTTGACTGTTCATCCAGCTGCTGCGCTGCGTTTTCCTCAGATATATAAGCCTCTTTTACAGGCTGATTTTCAAAAAGTAAAAAAACTCCTCAACAATTAAGCAATTATAGACTTGCATTCGATCATCTTTTTGTGGAATACTTTGAACAGAGATGCTATTTAGGCACCATGAGTATAAATTTCTTCAATAGACTGCCGATAGAAAAAGGGAAGATACTATTTTTCTCAGGACTTTTTGCTCTTCTGGTATTTAATTTTTCGATACCTGTATTTGCAGCAGGTAATTCTCCTACCCCTTCAATGCCTGCAATGAGTGATGTAAGGACGTGGACACCAACCCCAAATATGAATCCTTTAGTACGTTTTATTGAAGTAGATAATGATCCACTTTTTACTACTATGGATGTTTCGTTGGACGTGTTAGGGGTTGTCATACTGTTGGTTGCTCTCTTTGTTATTAGCAAATCAATCCGTGAATACGGAAGCTCAACAATTGGTGTTGCGATTCTTTATTTTTTCAATGCAACAATCGTTTTGGGAGCAATTCGTTTCATATTTATTTTGGATGATGATAGGATATCTGCTTATGCGACTGTTAAAGATGTAACGGAGATGACTGCCTGGCATACATTATTTTATTATGCAATCATCCTTTTTTATCTTGCCGGCAGGACTCTAACAAGGCTTGTCTCCAGTGATAAAGGAAAAAGTTCTTACTCGAGAGCACTTTCTCTTTTCATTTTTTCAGTGATACTATCAATTACACTTATTGCCAGTATGCCGATGCCTCAAATTCAAAATTTTTTGGCAACCTATCTGCAGAATACCTGGTTTGAAACGTTTGGTTGGTTTCATATTATTGCTCTTCTTTTGGCAGGAGGAATCGCAATTTATCTTTATGGAGTAAAAAATAAGTTTAAAGGATATACAGGAGTTATCGGTGATATTTATATCTCCTTAGCGTTGTTGGCGTCCATACATCTTTGGGAGTTATTAAATGAAACCTGGAGAATAATTGTTGTTTCGGATGATTTTGGCGAATTTGCAGAACGAATTTTGTGGATTCCTGTCTTTGTATTTATTTTAACTTCTTTTATCAAACTGCGGAAAATGTCAGCAGAATCTCCTGTATTACCAGAGTCACAAAAACCAACTTCATCCTCACTTCCTTCAAATTCTCCAACTCCATCACCGTTGTTACAACAGCCGACTTCCCAGCAGACACCCCCGCCGTCAGTAATACAGACACAGCAAACGGCAGTCCAAACCTCATCAGAAATTTCGGCGTCTCCCACATCAATATCTCCTGCAGACAATGATGGTCAGACAAAAAATTAATAAAATTAGGTAAGGTGTGCTTACTTTCTCCTTGCATTGACTTGGTAAATTGTGAAATACTTTTAGTAAAGTTGTGACTTATTGCAATGAAATCCTCAGCATCCTTTTTTTCTAAGATTTTTTTACTAAAACCTGAAAAGATAGTATTTATTTTAGGTCTTCTTTTATGTCTTTTTTCCTTCAACATAACACTTGCTAGTCCTGCATTTGCGAGTGGTGTGAATGGTGGGGGTAATATGAGCCCGGTTATGCAATTTCTTGAAGTTGATAATGAAGGACTTTTTGCACCACTCGATGTCGGTTTAGACACTTTGAGCATCATATTGATGGCAATTGCTGCTTTTCTTATTATTAAAGCAATTCGTGAATATGGAAAATCTACCATAGGAATTGCTCTTATCTATTTCTTTAATGCGGTACTGGTTCTTGGTGTTATCCGTGTTCTATTTATTTTGGACGATGATAATATTGCTTCCTATGCCAATGTGCAAGATGTAACAGAAACAGTTTTCTGGCATACGCTATTTCTTTATGCAATGCTTCTTTTTTATAATGCAGGAAGGACTCTTCTGACCCTTGTTTCAAGTAATAAACAAAAAAATTCTTATAGAAGCGCCGTCGGTTATGTGATTTTCTCTGCAATATTTTCGGTGTCAATGATTGCTGTTATGCCTATTCCTGCAGTCCAGGATTTCTGGGTGTCGCATCTAGAGGGGACCTGGTTTGACACATTCGGCTGGGCGCATGTTATTTCTATTTTTATTACAGGAATAACTGCTATTTATCTTTTTCGGATAAAAGATAAATTTAAAGGATTTACTGGTGTAATCAGCGGAATTTGCACTGCTTTGGGGATGTTAATAGTTCTTCATTTATGGGAAGCATTAAATGAGAACTGGAATGTGATTGTTGTCTCTGATGACTTCGGAGAATTTATCGAACGAGTTCTGTGGATCCCTGTGTTCATATTTATTCTAGTTGCTTTTAATCAGTTGCGTAAAATAACAAAAGCAGCACCGGTAGCTAAAGATGAAAATAAAATGCCTGTCTCTCCGGAAGTTATGTCGTCTCCATCCATTCAGCCTGCTCCTGCATCATCCGGTTCGACAACAACTTCTCCTGGAGACTCTTCTCTTCCAACATCATCTGATGAACCTTCTTCCGTTCCATCACAGGCAGATTCATCTAAAACAGAGGAGGCTCACCAATGAAAAATCAATTACGTGGATATATGTTGCAAGAACGTAATTTTTTATGAAATACTATAGTGTAGCTTAACTTATTTATATCAAAAAACTATGTCGTTATTTCAGATACACCATTTATTTTCAACTCAGAAGTCCAATCAAGGAAATCTTACCACAGCTGCAGATAAAGTAATTGAATATGTCATAAATTTGGTTAACAGAGAGGATCTTATTGAGGATCTTGTTAAAAGATATGAAGCATCAAAAACACTGGGGAGAGATGAACAAACTGTCGTGTATATTGCCACATATATTGGTCTTGAAGCCTTTATTATAAGAAACAAGCCATTAATTGTTAAACAGGAATTTACCAAGGAAGGATTGAGGGAAGAAATCCGTAAACAATTTGATGTTCATGCACTTATACCAGAATTCAGACTGCTATTCTTGCCTGAGAAAGAACAGAGTGCATTGATTTTTGAACAAGGTGCTTCTGCAATTGGAGGATATATCGTTAGCAATATTGGTATCCCTCATTTGAGAAGTGCTGTTGCTTCTATGAAGAATGCAAAGGCAGTTGACTTAATCCACGTTACTGAAACAGGTCTTCATTTTGACGGACTCGAAGTTTCTTTGCAACAAATTAGTCCTGAGGATTTAACAGGACTATTTCATGAGCTATATCAAGTTCTTCTTGCGGAAATAGAAAGATCACTCAGTATTCGTGTCTCTGAAAAAGTTGTTACTGATATCTTTGACAAAATTAGAAGAACCTATGATTACGATATCATTGCAAAATTTCTTGATGTTTTACCTGAAGGTGTTTTGGAAAATGAACGTATCAGGAGACTTGGTCGGGATGAACTCGAATCAAAGATACAATCACGAACGCGAGAATTAGATGAGGCAAAGAAGCAACTTGAACAGAAACTAGAACTTATCAGACAACAAAATAACGAATTGGCACAAGCAAAACAAGCTCTTACCAAATCATTAGAGGAAGCACACCGTCTTGAAGAAGAAATAAAAAAGGAGAAGGAGCAGGTAGAGCAAAAAGTAAAAGAACGAACTGTTGAGCTTAATGATGCAATGACAAGCTTACAAATAAGCTACCAACAAATTGAAAATGAAAAAGCCCGCTTACTTGCCTCTATTAACAATTTATCTTTAGGTTTCGTTATGACAGACACTGATGATAAGATCATTGCTATAAACAATATATCCTATCAGATATTAAAAGCCCAGGAGGGAACTTTTACAAATATTCAACAGATGCATGAGTACCTCAAAGAAAGCATAAATATTGATGAGTATTATCAGAAATGTAAAACTGAAAAGGCAGTACAGAAGGTTGCTGATATCACTTTTAGAAATATATTTCTCCGTTTCTTTTTTACGCCTGTCATTATAAACAACAATTGTATCGGAGTAGTTATCATTTTTGAGGACATTTCTGAAGCAAAACTTCTCGAGCGTTCAAAAGACGAGTTTTTTGCAGTTGCATCTCATGAGCTGAGAACACCTCTTACGGCAATACGAGGATTTACGTCACTAATCTTAGATAATTTTGGAGAACAATTGAAAGTAAATCCTCAGCTTGTACCTATGATAACTAATGTTCATTCGTCAAGTATCAGGTTAATTAAAATTGTCAACAATTTCCTTGATGCTTCAAAATTAGAGCAAGGTAAAATTATTTTTAATCTGGAGAACTTTTCTTTTACGGAACTTGTTAAGAGCGTTGTTATGGAATTGGATCCACTCTCAAAAGAAAAGCATATCTATCTAAAATTTGAAAATAGTGAGGAAGCAATGCCTGATGTTTATGCAGATCTGGAAAGAGTAAAGCAGATTGTTATTAACCTTGTCGGAAATGCTATTAAATTTACTGAAAAAGGTGGAATCACGATAAGACTGGAAAAAGTCCCTGATTTTGTAAAAATTTATATTGAAGATACGGGACTTGGTATTTCAGAAGAATACCGTCAATTACTTTTCAAAAAGTTTCAACAGGCAGGCGAACGCATTCTTACTCGAGATGCAGCAACCGGCTCAGGGATGGGATTGTATATTTCAAAGTTATTAATTGAAGCGATGAATGGGAAAATTGTAGTAGAGAAGACAAAATTGGGCGAGGGATCAACCTTTGCGTTCACTCTGCCAATTGCAAATAATAAGAGTTAATAGTATAAACTAATCTATATGGCAAAAATACTTATAGTCGAAGATGACGCGATTCTTGCTGATCTTTATCATAATACTTTCTTATTAGGAGGATTTGAGACAGTTATAGGAAGAAATGGTTTGGAAGGGTTGGAAAAAGCAAAACAAGAAAAACCTGATATTATTTTTCTTGATATCATGATGCCAAAAATGAACGGTCTAGAACTCATTGATAAATTAAAAGAAGATGAGAGCACAAAAAATATCCCGGTAGTAATTCTGAGTAACTTCTCTGATGAAAAACTTGCTAAAGAAGCAATAGCAAAAGGAGCTCTTGCATATGTGATAAAGAGTGAATATGAACCAAAACAAGTTATTGAAATGGCAAATGGCTGGCTAGCTCAAAAGAAACCTTCGTAAATTTTCTAAATTGAAGCCTTGACATAAGGCTGAAATAGGCTATAATGATTAGACACTATGTAAGTCTATCGCCAAGGAAATTACGAGTATACCTCGCCTGTGGCGGGGTTTTTTCATCTTTGGAGGACTTTTCAGAAGTTGCACTTTAACAATTGACAGTACACTTGCAATCATCTTTTACGCAAAAGATGTTTGACAATCAAGATGTGGTAGGAATTTTTCAGGTTATTCCTAAATCCCCGATCCCGATTTAATCGGGAGAAGAGTAAATAAAGAAACCTGAATCCGGAAGTCATTAACTGTAATTTATTACAGGTGATCAACTTCTTTATTGAGAGTTTGATCCTGGCTCAGGATGAACGCTGGCGGCGTGCCTTAGGCATGCAAGTCGAACGGTTGAGACCGCAAGGTCAAGACAGTGGCAGACGGGTGAGTAACGCGTAGGAATCTACCT
>Ga0265338_10010537_pt1 | contig 10812 bp, 8 predicted proteins | sample 42126metaG_FD_193579 | JGI IMG/M metagenome (GOLD analysis project Ga0265338, IMG submission 193579) | Rhizosphere microbial communities from Carex aquatilis grown in University of Washington, Seatle, WA, United States - 4-21-26 metaG | ecosystem: Host-associated > Plants > Roots > Rhizosphere >... | reverse complement strand
AACAAGACACTGCCGGAACGGTACCACGAATGCGCTGTTTCCACCCAGGTCGTACGACCATACTTCGTCTACCCTTCCCCGGCATTCGACATAGTCCGGCGGACCACATACAATATAGACAATTCCCATGGGAGTTTTCCATCCCTCTGCGCAGGAAGAAAATAATTCGTTCGCCTCGGCAACCCGGTCGAGAAATTCCTTTCTTCTGATGCCGCCGCCGTGCTGCTCCCAGAATTTGTCGAGTTGCGCCGTCCTCTCAGCCGGCGTCTTCGCATCGCGCAACGTCGCGTACTCGTCCGGCCGGGCGATGCAGCTGACGGCGGCGATCTCTTCCCCGACACCATTGACCCTGGGAAAAGAGGATGGATAAAGAGGAAGCTTCTGTAGTGTCACAGCGCTGTCGACCGCTCCGTTGTGAAACCGATACACCGTTCTCGTGAGAGTCGTGATGCCTTCCTTCGGCTTCGGAAAGTACTGGAACAACTGCAGTTTTCCTCCTTCCACGACGACAAAAGCAGAATCGGATACGTAGTAGACGGAATCGACAGGATGCCGGCATTCTGGTAAATTGGGGCTGTAAGGAGGAGAGAGCGTAGGGACGATTGAATCGCTCGATGCATTTGGCTTTGTGGCCCCGCATGTTATCCGGAGCAGAATCGTATCGCCGCGCTCGATATGATAGAGTTCCTGGAACAAGCCGATCGAATCCTGAGTGAATGAAAGGTCCGAAGGAAAGAGAGGGGTTATCGAGATGCTCCCTTTGGCCGGATGAGCGCGTTCAAACAACAAGTAGTCGCCCAGCGCCAGACTGGTTTTGGAGAAATCCCTTGCTTCCACTCTGAACCGCCGGCGGAATTGCCGTTTCGATCGGTTGTCAGTAACAACCATGCTCATACTATAATTTCCGGGAGCGACCGGAAAGACCTCGAGGAACGCATCGTGCCGGCCAGAAATGGATTCGTTGTACGACTGTGCAATCACTGTGCGGTCGAGGTCCCGCGTTCGAACAACAGCTTCATCCGCTCCGCGAAGTACGAACGAGACGCTGTAGGATCCCTTGAAGAGATCCTGATCCTTTTCAAAATGTATTCGTGAATACGGAATCTGGAAATAGACGTCGAGCCGGCTCCCCTCTTTCGAGTCCACGTTGATGACGTAGATGTTGCTTTTCGGGAGAGTTCGCATCGCAGATCTTGCCATATAGTAGCATTCTCCGGCGATTTCCTGGTTAGAGACACATCCGGTGAGCAACATCGAACAGGCCGATAGCATTGCGGCCGTCCATCGAAGAACTGCTAGTTCATGTTCGCCGAGACGAAATCGCATCGGTCGATCCATTCTCCAATCTTTCTTAATCTTGTCGTCGAGAATGCGTAGTTTTGAGCCTCCCAAAAGCAGCTCTTGGCTTTTTCAAATTCGCCGGCGCTGTAGAATGCCTTGGCGCCGTTCATCAGCCGTGCTTGCACAAGTACCCGGTCCCCGAAGCTGGGTGATACCCTCTGGAACGCGATCGCGGCTTCATCGTACTTCTTTTTCGAAAGCAGTTCTTCCGCCAGCAGGTACGTCGCTCCGTTCCGCGAATCATCGAATTTCTGAAGATCTTTCAGGAGAGCGATCCGGGAGGAGTCGTTGCCGCCGCCGTAGAAAAAATCGCCGAGGGCTTCGCTCAAACGAGGCTCTTTGACGATCTCGCATCGCAGCGAGGCAATTTCGGAAAACGAGTCGCTGTAGTTCAGATCTTCAACCTGTCGATACACGGGCAAGGCGCGTCCGGTTTGTCCCTGGAGCCAGAGGGCGTCGCCGAGTAGGAAAAGAACGCCGGGGTTGAACCGAAGCTGCGATTGCCGGTCGAGCGCTTCGTAGAGACGAACAACTTCCGCATATTTCTTCTGACCGAGCAGGGATTGAAACAAGCCGCGCAGGGCAAAAGCAGTCTTTGCGTCGTCGAACGAAGCCGTAAATTCGTCCTCCGCAACCTGGTAGTTCTTTACCCGGATTGATTGAACTCCATTCGAGTTGCGTTCGGCCGTGACGCGCGCGCATGTCTTCCGAAATATTGATTGCTGAGCAAAGATCGTTTCCACTGTTTCCCGGGGCAAGGATGAAACGTCGATCGTCCTCAGAAAGTCCTCCCAGTCATGGATCAACGTACCGAGGGGCGCTCCATAGACTTCATAAAAATGGCCGGCGGGAAACACTTCTTTGAAACTATTGATACCGTACCTGTCAATGAGATAGCGGGCAAACGAACCTGCGACGACATAAGCGTACGCACCCTGCTGAGTGGCAAAACCGGTGAGTTCAAACAAGGCTTCCGGGTTCCCGAGCAGTTTGTCCCGCTGAAGAGCGGCTGCATACTCATGGGGCGAAAAACGTCCCCAATCCCAGTCGATTGCCGTCGCGTATCCTTCATTTAACGCCATCCTGTTGCTCGCACAGATGATGGGGAGGCCGCTCTCTGCGGCAAGCACGTGGACCACTTCATGCCGGAATGTTTCCTCGAACGAGTCAAGCGTCAGGTGGATTTCCCTGCGCCATGGCTTCGCGATGTTCGTTGTTGACGTGCCGATGAACTGCCGCTTCGACTCCGCGCTCGCGTAGAGATAGACGGATATTTTTTCCCCGGGCTTGAGAGATCCCTTCATCCGATCTGCGTCGATCGCATACTGAAACTCGGCCTCTCCTTTCAGCACCTGGACCTCGCGGTCGCGGAGCGCTTCTTTCGGATAGAACAGGGTAAAATGCGCCGAGGTCGCCATCCCTCCCAGTTCATTCTGGATATCGCGGGCAGAGAACTGAAATCCGAAAACGCTCCCCCAAAAATGCCCGCAGAGAAGAAGGACAAGGCAAACGCCGGCTCCGGCGTACAGCACACCGTCCCCTTTTCTGAGCCTGAACGCCTCAACGTTTTCATACAGCTTGTAGTCCCACCAGATCATCCGCACGGCAAGAAAGAATACGATGATAAAAAAGAGAGAAGCGACAAAGGTAAATTCACGAAACGCAATCAGCGTTGAAAGATCTTTGAGGGTCTCGTCGTAGGTAATACCCGGAAAATAGCCGAGAACAAAATTGTAGGCAAAAAGCTGCGGTTCGGTGTACGTGATGTAGCCGATCTGGCAGAGGATGAGCGCGATAACCCCCACGTAGAGAAGACGCGCACGGCGAAAAAATACGGCGATCGCCGCGGCCATGGACACGGCAAAAATCATCGTGCAGACTGGCAGCAGGACGAAATACGCTAACCCTCTCGTAAAAGAACAGTTCTTTACGATGAGTGCATTTGCGCTGATGACCGCAAGCGGGATGAGCAGGAGGATCGCGTTCACCGCAAAATAGTTCAGGAGTACGCGGAGAAACTTGCTTCGTGATACCGGAAGATGCGCATCAACGCGGACAAACCCGATCGTGAGGAGACCGCTGATGAGCGCGGCAGGAATTGTGAGGAGAGCCGAGAATTCGTATCCGAGATAGTTAAAGAGAGGGACCTGTGTCAGCCCTCCCGCAAAGAGAAAATATACCAACGCTCCCGTCTGGACAGGATGTAGCCGGAAATATGACGGAAGAGTCTTCATTGACGTGCGGAAGGAATTCAAAGTTCAAAATGCAAAGGGCAAAGTTAAAATGTAAAATTCAAAATTGACTAAGGCGTCGCCGCACGACAACTTTACATTTTGCCCTTTAACTTTACCCTCTGCATTTTGAACTTTGCACTTTTAAATGATTTTGATCATGTCCAGAAATATTGCGAGAAAGAAAAGGGCGAAGAGGAGGAGGAAACCGAAGGAGATACCCGACTTCATCATCATCGCCCGGGTCCGCACCGTATCCAAGACGACTTTCGGGTATGTCTTCACCGTAATGTCCCCGACGACGGACGTTTGACACGACAGCCTGATATTTTTTTCGATCTTCCGGGCATAGAACGGAGTACTGCTGATGAGAGTCTGTTCCTCGTCCTCGCGTCTTGGCGAAGCTCCTTTTCCATCCACAACCTCAACCCGGCATGTGCCGCACAACTCGAATCCGCGGCAATTGACAAGCTTCGCAATGCCGATATACGGTGAGATTCCATTGTTTAACAGCGCGCGCCTCAAGTTCGCGCCGACGGGGACTTCGATTGTCTTCCCTTCGTTGGAAAGAGTAATAACTGGCATTGATGGATAACTCCGAAAAGTGGGTGGGGGAACTTTGTCAGAGGGAAAATATTAAAAATGGGGGAAGGATGCAAGAAGGAGGAGAGCGAAGCGATATGCCGGATGATTCGAACCTTCCGAGGGGTTTTTCTTTAATCTGTTTCGAGGTCAAAGCCTCCTGACAGTTTAGTCAATAAGCCCTCGGAAGGTTTCCTGCATGACTCCGCGGACGGCTGCTTTGTCGCGGGGCTACGTGGCAAACTATTCCGGGTCCACCCCAATAAAATTGTGCCGGCGGGCAAGCTTACTGTTCCGACTGTTCTGCGTGATGCTTGACGATCTTCGCATCGACGAGATATACGACATCTTCCGAAATGTTGGTCGCGTGATCGGCGAGTCGCTCCAGATGGCGGGAGAGCACGATGATGTGCGCTGCCGGTTCGATGATCTCCGGGTCCGTCTTCATCTCCTGGACGAGGAAGTTGAATATATCCCTGTTAAGATTATCGACCAGATCGTCCTTGGGGAGAATTTCGCGCGCGAGTTCCGGATCGTTATTAACAAACGAATCGATCGCCCTCTTCACCATCTCGCGGGCGATGCTCGACATTTCAATGACCCTCGACTTGCGCAGGAGCCCGATATGGTATTGAAGCGGTATGGCCCGCTCTGCGATGTTCACCGCGATATCCCCCATCCGTTCGAGCTCGTGATTGATCTTCAGCGCCGCCATGATAAGGCGAAGGTCCATTGCAACGGGCTGCGTCAGAGCGAAGATGCGCTCGCAGTGCGAGTCGATGAGGTTGTCAAATTCGTCGACTTTGCGGTCCCGTTCGATCACCAGCCGCGCGCGTTCCGGGTTGGATTCGATCAGCGCTGCCGTCGCGAGGTCGATCTGTTCGTCGACCAGGCTCCCCATCTTAATGATGCTTGTACGGAGCTGATCGAGCTCTATTTCAAAATGTCGGGGCATTTGAAGTTAAGAATTAAGAGATAAGAGAAAAGAGATAAGAGATAAGAGATAAAAAATGAAAGAAATAAATAGTGACGGCAAATGGCTTATCCGAATCGGCCGGTAATATAATCTTCGGTTTGTTTCTTTTGAGGAGATGTAAAGAGCCGGTTCGTCTCATCGAACTCGATCAGCTTGCCGATGTAAAAGAACGCCGTCAGGTCGCTCACGCGGGCTGCCTGCTGCATGTTGTGGGTTACGATGACGATGGTATAATTCTTTTTCAACTCCTGGATCAGCTCTTCAATCTTCGCCGTCGCTATCGGATCGAGCGCGCTGGCAGGCTCGTCCATAAGGATCACTTCGGGATCCACCGCCAAAGCGCGGGCAATACAGAGCCGCTGCTGCTGTCCCCCTGAAAGACTCACCCCCGACCTGTCAAGGATATCCTTGACTTCATCAAAAAGCGCCGCCTGGCGGAGACTACGTTCCACGATTTCCTCGAGCGTCTTTTTCTTCGTCGTGCCATTTAATCGCAGTCCGGCTGCCACATTATCGAAAATCGACATCGACGGAAAGGGGTTAGGTTTTTGGAAAACCATCCCCACCCTTCGCCTAAGGAGCACCGGGTCATACTCGTTGATCTCCTCTCCATCCAGCATGATGGAGCCTTTGCGCGTGCCGCCGGCCACTTCGTGCATTCTGTTCAAGCATCGCAAGTAGGTCGATTTTCCGCATCCCGAAGGTCCAATGATAGCCACGACATTTTTCGTGGGGATGTCGAGCGAAATCCCAAAGAGCGCCTGGCTCTTGCCGAAAAAGGCTTCCACATTTTTTGTGGACATTTTTGTTTCGATCATATGTCCCGCTTCGCGCTTGGTACCGATGACAAGAGGAGCTTTCGCCACCCTGTCATCAATGGCCGTTTCCTGTTCCTGCATAGCGTCCTCTGGTGACGAACCGAAATATAACATTTATGATGGTAATAAGAAAAATGAGTACAAAAGCAGCAGCCCACGCCTGCCTGTTCCAGTCGGCAAAGGGCGCCCTGGCATAATCATAGATGAAGACGCTGAGCGCTGCAATCGGCTGGCCAATATCCGTCGACCAAAAACGATTTCCAAGAGCCGTAAAAAGCAAGGGGGCGGTCTCGCCGGCAGCACGGGCAAGCGCAAGTAGAATACCCGTTGTGATGCCTCTCAGCGCGGATGGAAGAATGACCCTGAGCGTCACTTTCCATCTGGGAATGCCGAGTGCGAGCGCTGCTTCCCGAATTGTGTGCGGCACGAGAAGCATCATCTCTTCCGTCGTTCTTGTAGCGGTGGGAATCATGAGAATCCCCAATGCGACACCTCCGGCGAGCGCAGAAAAATGTTTCATCGGCAGCACGACGATGATGTACGCAACGACACCGACCACGATCGAGGGGATCCCGCTGAGCACATCAGTCAAAAAGCGGACGATTGAAGCAAACGAACCGTGCTTGTGTTCGGCAAGATAAATTCCCGTCATGATGCTCACGGGCAAGCCAAGAAGGCTCCCGAGGCCGATAAGAATTCCCGTCCCCACGATGGCATTCGCCATTCCTCCGCCGCTCTCGCCGACGGGCGTCGGCATTTTGATGAAGAAATTGAGATTGAGCGATCCGATGCCTTGCGAGAGGGAATAGAAAAAAATCAGGAAGAGCGGAACGACGGCTACGAGCGCGCTAAGGACGCACAGGGTGGTCGTAATCGCACTCTTCGATTTTCTCCAGTAATGATATGTTGAATAACCCAGCTTCATGCATTCTTGAATTTCTTTGTGACACTCCAGACAATCAGCCTTGCTGCCGCATTGAGCAGCACCGTCAGCACGAAGAGGATGAGCGCAATTTCAATAAGAGAGCTGACATACATATCCGAGGTCGCCTCGGTAAACTCATTCGCGATCACGCTGGCCATCGTATAACCCGGCGCTAAGAGGGAAGCGGAAATCTCCGGCCGGTTCCCAATCACCATCGTCACTGCCATTGTTTCGCCCACGGCTCTCCCGAGTCCCAGGAGCGTCGCTCCCAGCAATCCCGACTTCGCGTCCGAGAGAACGATTCTCGTGGTCTCCCACCGCGTTGCGCCTAAAGCCAGTGCAGCCTCGCGTTGAGCCGTTGGAATTGCTTTGAGAACGTCGCGCGAAATCGACGTAATGATCGGGAGCACCATAATGGCGAGGATAATGCCCGCAGCGAGCATACCGAATCCGTAAGACGGTCCCGTGAAAAACGGCAGGAATTTCAAATTCCTGGATAAGACGGGTTCCACCGATACGCGCAGCCACGGGACAAGAACAAAGACACCCCACAATCCATAGACAATGCTCGGGATGGCCGCGAGAAGTTCAATGAGGAACGACATCGGTTTCTCGATCCAGCCGGGGGCCAACTCAGAGAGGAAAACAGCCACACCGATGCTCAGCGGAAGCGCAAACGTAAGAGCGACGATGGACGATACCACCGTGCCGAAAATAAAGACCAGCGCGCCGTACTCATCCTGAACAGGATCCCAGATTTCTCGTGTTAAAAACGACCATCCGAATTTCTCGATCGAAGGAACGGAGCCGCGATACATTTCGTACGCCATCAGAAAAACGAGAACGAAAACAAGGAAGGCAAAGAACGTTGTAGACGACTGGAAGATCGTGTCGCCCAGATTTACGCTCTTTCGTTTTTGCGACCGGAGAAAAACGCCGGGTGGAGAAGCCATTTTCGCTTCTCCACCCGATCCTTGTGCAACCGGCGCTGCTATATCAGACGCTGAATGTGCCAATAATGGTCAGTTGGTTTCGATGAGATCGATTTTCTTCAAGCATAATTTTGCAACTGTCTCTGGGAGAGGAGCATAGTACAGATCTTTTGCATACGACTGGCCGTCGGTCATCGCCCACTTCAAAAACTCTTTGATTTCCTTAGCCTTGGCTTTGTCTTTCATATTCTTCGAGATCAACAGCCAGGTGAATCCGCAGATCGGGTAGGAATCTTTTCCGGGCGCATCGGTAATCATCACACGTAAATCGCCAGGCATGTTTCGGGCTGCGCCGGATGCGGCGGCCGAGACTCCGTCAAACGTTGCTTCGACGAAATTGCCTTCTTTGTTTTGGAGCAGCGCATACGGGAGACCGTTTTGAACGGCATACGCAAGTTCGACATACCCCAGAGCGCCTTCCGATTGCTTAATCAAACCTGCAACGCCTTCATTTCCCTTTCCACCCAGACCAACGGGCCAATTCACCGAAGTACCTTTCCCGATGTTGACCGCCCACGTCTTGCTCACTTTCACCAGGTAGTCGGTGAAAATATTCGTCGTGCCGCTTCCATCCGACCTGTGAGCAACAATGATCGACTGGTCTGGAAGACTCTTCCCGGGATTGATGGCCGCGATCTTTGCATCGTTCCAGTTTGTGATTTGACCGAGATATATTCCTGCGAGAACATCGGGCGAGATGCGGAGGTCCTTTCCGGCCGCGGGAAGATTATAGGAGATGACAACTGCTCCCATGACCGTCGGAATGTGAATGATATCCGTTCCCTGCTTGTCTTTGATCGCCTTCAGTTGATCTTCGCTCAGGAAAGCGTCGGAGGCGCCAAAGTCGACCGTTCCTTCGGTCACTTGCTTGATTCCGCCGCCGCTTCCGATCGACTGGTAGTTGAACTCCACGCCTGCCTTCTTACTGTAGAGATCAAACCATTTGGAATAGATAACGTACGGGAACGTTGCGCCCGCACCGTTGAGCTTCATTTGAGCGATCGCTGTCTCGCCGGCAATCAATGATGCCACGAACAGCAAAAGTGTAATTGTTAAAGATCTCATTTTTTCAGTCCTCATTCTTTGCATTGGGTGGAAGATAGTCTTAGATGAAAATGTAATAGAAAGTCAACCGAGCGGTGAGCGAAGCATTGGGCGCTGACCCGACGGCAGGCGCTTGATAGGTCTCATACAGAATGTTCGGGCTGATCGAGACGTTCTTATCCACTTTCCAGGAGAGGCCACCGACGATGTATCCGCGGGAATCGCCCTTCGCATTCGCAGCGCTGTTGGTATTCGGATCGTAGCTGTCATAGCGTGCAACAATGGCTAACTCTGGCATAAGATTGTATGAACCCCAGAGTGACCAGCCGAGGCCGCTGAGGGACCCTGGAGTCGTGGATCCTGCCGGCGTAAACGCATTTGCTTGTGACGACATGAAAGCCTCAAAGCCAAGGTTGAAAATATATGGCTGCCAGTAATTCAGGAAGAGGGCCTCTACCGTGGTGCTGTTGCTTTTCAGTGAACCTGAGATCAGCTTGTCGGCCGCATCCTTATAGTCGAGATAGACGGTAGCCTGAAAATTACTTATCGGCTTGAATTGCAGGTTCAGAGAATAACGTTTGTATTTGTCCAATGCCACATTGTTGCCGCTGTTGTCGTTTCCTACCAGGACCCAGTAGTTGACCATTCCGTCGCCCACGAGCTTGCCGCGGAGCGAAACCCCGAGTTCTCTTGAAGGAATAATTCCCCGCAGATCCATGATCGTCTTCTCGAGAAAGCGGTACTGCCATGCCGATTCGGAAATGTCAAACGCCCCAGTGGGCTGAATTCCGAAGGTGAAGTTGCTTCCGGCGAAGATGTTTTTCCACGTCAGGTACGCATCCTTGACAAATGGTGCTACTTTGCTGCCGGCCAATTCATCTCCGGTTCCGACGGAGCTGCTGCCGCCCGGTGTTGCCGCCTGGTCCGCTTCAACCCTAAATCTCGTCGTGAATTGCTCCGAGATGTCGTTGTCGTACGCAAAATAGATTCTGCGGAACTGGAACGCCTGGAAGGATTTCGAGCCGGGGGCACTTGACGCCGAGGCATTGGTCCCAGGCGCTGTGTGGTTAAACGAGGAATCACGGGTCACGTTGTAGTAGTAATCGCCGAACATGTAGCCGCTGAATTTCCCCTGACCAAAACCTGCCGCCGACAAAACGAAGAGCCCAACTGCCAGTAGGATCAAGCTTCTCTTCATGGGTTTCCTTTCTAAAGATTTGTGATTGAGAATGACTGTGTTTTGTTGATGCGTGCGCTTAAGAAGTGCGCTAAAATACACTCCAGACAATAGCTCCGTATTAAAGCAATGTTATGAAATTGTTAACAGGCCAAAGAATCTTGCTCTTTGTGGCGAAAAACCAGCTATTCAGACGATTTTCGCAGATTTTCAAGGTAGTTTTGCGCGAGCTGATGTTGTTGTTCTTCTCTTTGGCTTTTTGCAGGGATAGAGATCACTCTTTTCAGCGATTCCGCCGCGGCTTCTTTTCTTCCTTCAGCGAGATACGTCCAATACATTTCATAATAAGCATAGGAATTTGCTGGATCGTACCTTACAGCCTTCGCCAGGAATTCTTCTGAAGCCTGGAACGAACCGTGTAACTCTTCCCCAAAAATGACCCTCGCAATGGTCCTTTCCAGCCAGGAGAGCTGTGCGCTTTCCCGTTCGAAGATCGCGAGAATGATGTAGGCCAGCGCGAAAGTGGAATCGAGTTCGATCGTTTTTTCGGCTTCGAGCCTGACTTCTTTGCCAAGCTTCAGTTTCTCCGAAACGCCGCCAAAGGGGATCAGGCTTCCGCTCGTCATCGCTTTCCAAAAATGCGCCGAAGGGAGATCCGGGCTGACGGCCAGAAGAGTGTCGGCATAGAAGGCTGCCCGCCGGTAATAATGCTCTGCGCTCGAATCC
>Ga0265338_10010535_pt1 | contig 10814 bp, 8 predicted proteins | sample 42126metaG_FD_193579 | JGI IMG/M metagenome (GOLD analysis project Ga0265338, IMG submission 193579) | Rhizosphere microbial communities from Carex aquatilis grown in University of Washington, Seatle, WA, United States - 4-21-26 metaG | ecosystem: Host-associated > Plants > Roots > Rhizosphere >... | reverse complement strand
ACGAGCACAACGCCGTTCGACATGACCGTCTTGAACGATCTCGACGGCTTCCATCTAGTGATGGACGCGATCGACCGCCTGCCGCAGACCGGTGATCGGGGCATCTTCCTGAAACAGCGACTGCAGGACAAATTGATCGAACACAAGCAATACATTGATAAACACGGTCAAGATTTGCCGGAAATCCGCGACTGGATGTGGAATCGGCGCGCAATTGCTCCACAAACGCCAGGGCGCTCAGAAACAACCGGATCGATTCCCGGCGAGGTATCCACGCGCTAAAATCATGAGCCTCGACACCGCCACGCCGATCCAGAATGAAGCAATCGTCGCCACCGGTCTGACCAAATGCTTCGGTGCAGGCGAAACCAAAAAGATCGCGGTAAATGGTGTCGGGTTGGTCGCTCACTTTGGTGAGATGCTATTCATTGTCGGGCCCTCCGGCAGTGGCAAGACCACGATGCTCAGCATGATCTCCGGCATCCTTCGTCCCGACTCCGGCACGGTCAAAGTCAAAGGAAACGATATCTGGACTCAGACCAATGACCAGTTAGCCGACTTCCGTTTAAACACCATTGGATTCGTCTTTCAAGACTATCATTTGTTCCCGCGGTTGACGACGGCTGAGAACGTCGCCATTCCGCTCATCCTCCAGCGGCGCGACTGGAATCAATCCATCAACGAGGCCCGAAAGCAGCTTGAAATTGTCGGCCTGGGCAATCGGGGCAATATTCTGCCCGTGAAGCTTTCGGGCGGCGAACAACAGCGCGTGGCGATCGCCCGCGCGATCATCAGCCGACCGGAGATATTGATTCTCGATGAACCAACCGCGTCGTTGGACGGTGACACCGGGAGAATGATCATCGCTTTTGTAAAGGAACAAATTCTCAATGAACACCGTTGCATACTGATTGTGACCCATGACGCGCGCATCAACGAGTATGCGGATCGCATCCTCCATATGGAAGATGGACAGCTCACCGCGGGGGACAAGGGAACCGAATGAACCCAAACGAATCCAAACCCGAATCGCAAACGTCCGAGCCGGCGGCGGAAACAGCCAAGACGACACCTACTCCCAAACCGACGGAGTCCAAGCCCGAAATCAGAGCGCAGCCCAAACTCCCAGGCAACGAGACAAAGACGGAACCCAACGCGGTCGCGCCAAAAATGGCCGTCGCGAACAAGATTATATTCGCGTTCGCCATTGTCGGCATCCTCGCCGGCCTGATTGCCGCTTATACTTTTGGCCTTGAGCGCAAGGCGCAGCCGCCTGTGTTCAAGCCGGTCACCAATCCTTTCGAGTCGGCCATCTACGCCAATGGCATGGTCGAGAGCGATCAGCCGAGCGGCGCGAATATCAATATCTTTCCAGACGTTTCCGGGGCGATTACGAAGGTGTTGGCGCATGAAGGTCAGCAGGTGAAGGCCGGCGCCGCGCTCTTTACCATTGACGATTCCGTCCAGCGAGCCACCACGGCGCAGCTAAAACTGCAATCCGAGGCCGCGTTGGCCCTCCTGAACGAACTCAAAGCGGAGCCGCGACCCGAGACACTGACAATCGCCGCCGCGCAAGTGGGATTGGCCGAAGCCAGCCTTAAACTAGCGCGCGACCAATATGACAAGGACCGCGCCGCCTATGACGCTGATCCCAAATCCATCATCAAGAACGTGCTCGACACGGCGGAGGACACAGTCGCGCAAACGACCGCCGCCTTGGATGTCGCCCGACAGCAATATAACCTAACCAAAGCCGGCGCGTGGAGTTACGACATCACCAACCAGACCAAGCAATTCGAAGCGCTTCAGCAGGCCTATCAAGCGGCCAACGCGCTGCTGAAGCGCTATTCGCTCAAGGCGCCGGTTGACGGAGTGGTGCTTGCCGTCAACGCCACGCTCGGTGGCTATGTGTCTTCGCAGGGCGCCTACGACACTTACACGGAATTATTCGATCCGCCGGTGATTATGAGTGGCCCGCAAGACCATCTCCAAGTGCGTTGTTACGTGGACGAGATTCTGGTCTCACGGCTCCCCACCGCCTGGCATATCGAGGCAGAGATGCAAATCACGGGAACCGATCTCAAAGTGCCACTGGAGTTCGTTCGGGTGCAACCGTACATCTCGCCCAAGATAGAGTTGTCCAATCAGAAGCAGGAACAGGTAGATTTGCGCGTCTTGCCGGTGATTTTCCGATTTGAGAAAAAAGACGCTCCAGTCTATCCCGGCCAGATGGTGGACGTCTTCATCGGGCGGAAATAGCTAAGGACAACGCGATGAATGCCGTTCGATCATCAAGCCGGCGGGTCGGTCATTTCGGCGGGATTCTTCCGGGCTCCAGCGGTGGCCAGGTCAGCTGGAAAGGGCGGATACCGTGAGATACAGCGGCATCCTCCGAATCGGTTTCAAGCTCCTGGTCAATGACCGAGCCAAATTCTTCGCCCTGTTGATCGGAATTACGTTCGCGGTATTCCTGATGATGCAAATGACCGCCATGTTTGCCGGCATTCTTAACCGTGCCTTTTCCCCGGTCACAAACATCGGCTCCGCGATGTGGATCATGGACCCATCAGTCAATACGGCCACGAGTCCGATTCCGATGCCGAATTATGTCTTGGACGTTGCGCGCAGCATGGACGGCGTCAGCTATGCGGTGCCCCTGTTTATGGGCGGCGCGCTGGTCAAGCTTGCCGACGGCGCCTATCAAGGCGTCAATGTGGTCGGACTCGACGACAGCAGCCTGTTTGGCCGACCCGAAGTCGAACAGGGCAACATTCAGGACATCTATGCCGATAACACGTTCTTCGTGGTGAACGATGCTGAGTTCTCCAAATTGAGGAACCCCAAGGTCGGAACTGCCTTCGAACTCAATGATCACCGGGGGCGGATAGTGGGAATCGTTCGGGTCGCCGCCAACGGACTGAACGGCGTGCCTACTCTTTATACCACCTACCACCGGGCCATCGAATATCTCCCGTCAACCCGCTTTACGATGTCCTATGTGTTGGTGCAGCCTAAAAGCGCGGAGGCGGTCGCCTCCATCAAACAGCAGGTGTCCAAGCTCGGCTATGTCGCTTTGACGAAGGAGGAATTTAACCATCAGATTACCAACTACTACACCTATAAGACCGGGATCGGCACCAACATCCTCTTAATGACCGTGATCAGCTTCATCGTCGGGCTTTCCATCTCCGGTCAGACGTTTTACACTTTCATCCTCGAAAACTTGGAAAAGTTTGGCGCCTTAAAGGCCATTGGCGCCAAGGGGCGCGAGTTGATCTACATGATCCTGTTCATGGCGTTCTTCACGGCTATCATTGGTTATGGCCTGGGAATTGGCTTGGTGACATTGATGATCACCGTTGCCAAATACCGATTGCCGAATTACGCGGCGACGATCACGTTCGGAAACTTGGCTCTGGCTTTTGGCATGGTTGTGCTGATCGCCGGAATTTCAAGTTATATTGGAATTCGCAAGGTTCTCAAAATTGAGCCGTTTGACATCTTCCGCGGGTAGCCAGGAGCCCCTCGATGAAAGCCATGATTTCACCGCGCAAAAAGAAAGCCGACCTGACTGTCGTTATGCTGGCGTCGGTGGTTCTGCTCGACGGATGCAGCTTCGCGCCTAAGTACTCGCCGCCGGTCGTGGCCACGCCCGCGACTTTCAAGGAATTGACGCGGCAGGAATTCAGCAAAACCGACGGGTGGAAATCCGCGGAGCCAAAGGACGACCAGATTCGCGCCCAGTGGTGGGAGGTCTTTCATGATCCGGAGTTAAACGCTTTTGAAAATCAAGCGAACGTGGCCAACCAGAGCGTCGCCGCAGCGCTCGGGAATTTCCTCGCTGCTCGGGCCGTGGTTAGGCAAACTCGGTCGCAATATTTTCCGACAGTGTCCGCCAGTCCTTCGGTCATGAGGGCACGCGAGTCATCAGTTCCCAGCAGATCAAGCTCGTCTTCTGACCCTTTTACCGCAACCATCTACTCGCTGCCGTTTGACGCCTCGTGGGAACTCGATCTCTGGGGGAGGATTCGCAACTCCGTAAAGGCCAACTCGCTGGAAGTGCAAGCGACATTCGCCGATCTCCAAAACGTGCGCCTGAGCGTTCAGGCGGAATTGGCGGCCGATTATTTTCAACTTCGAACGCTGGACACGCAGAGGTGGTTGCTCGATACGGCTGCGTTGGCTTATCAGCAGGCGCTTAGACTGACCCAGGTCCAGCAGGGAACAGGCCTCGCGTCCGGCCAGGACACCGCGCAGGCCGAAACACAGAGCGAAACCACCCGCGCGCAGGCGACCGACCTCGGAATTCAGCGCGCCCAACTTGAACACGCCATCGCAATGCTTCTGGGCGAACCCGCGTCATCTTTCTCCATCGCGACCAATTCAGTGGCTGCCAAACCGGTCGCCGTTCCCCTCGGTGTGCCGTCGCAACTACTCGAGCGCCGTCCCGATGTCGCCGCCGCCGAGCGTCGCGTCGCGGAGGCGAACGCGCAAATCGGCGTGGCTCGGGCGGCTTATTATCCCACAATCAGTTTAAGCGGGGCGGCGGGATACCAGGGCGCGTCGCTGGGGAATCTCGCTTCGGCGTCCGGCCTTGCCTGGTCAGTGGGAGCCACCCTGGCGCAAACACTCTTTGACGGAGGAAAACGCAAAGCGGTGACTGAACAATCCCGCGCGATCTACCAAGGGACGGTCGCCAATTACCGCCAGACCGTGCTCACCGCTTTTCGAGAGGTCGAAGACAACCTCTCGGCGCTGCGAATCCTGTCGCAGGAGCTTCAACAACAGAATGCCGCCATCGAATCATCGCAAAGCTACCTCACACTCGCGAGCGCGCGCTACAAAGCCGGGTTGGATGGCTATCTTAATGTGATTACCGCGCAAATCACGCTCCTAACCAATCAACGAACGGCCGCGAATCTCCAGATGGAGCAATTGACCGCGAGCGTCCAGTTGATCAAGGCATTGGGCGGAGGATGGGAGGTTTCGCGGAGGGCGCCCGCGGCTACCCATTGACGTAAAACCCATTTATGAACTCAGAAATAATCAATACCGCCTAGGCGATGGTCGCGAGCGACAAATGGGCGCGGGCAATGGACGAAAGCAATCCTACCTGCAACCAACGATTCGCGAATTGCGGTGATTTGCCAGGTCACGTTCATCCTCGTGGGGTGGTGCCGGGCGCAATACCCCAACATCGTAACGCCGGATGTCACCGGGACGAACGCGCATGCCCCGGAAATCACCTTGCGCCTAATTATCCTCGCGTTGGGCGCGGGCGCGGGCGTCTTGCTACCGTCGCGGGCTTTCGTGTTTCACCTTTTCAAGGGGAAGGAAAGCGGTTGACGCAGAAATTCATCGTGAAATCAAATACAACATCGGTCCTGACAATCAATGGCGGTTCGTCGAGCATCAAGTTCGCTCTGTACGAGATCGGCGAACCGCTGAAACGATGCCTGCATGGCAAGGTTGATCGCATCGGCCTGAGCGGGACAACCCTGACGTTCACCGTCCTGGATGGAAAGCCACAGGCCAATCTCAGTCTCACCGCCGCCGATCATAAATCAGCGGCCAACTTCTTGATTGATTGGCTCGAAGAGCGGATTGAATTTGAATTCGTCAGGGTGGTGGGACACCGCGTTGTTCACGGAATGCAACATACCGAGCCGGAAATAGTCTCCCAGGAATTACTGAATGAGCTACATCGCATCAGTCCGAACGAGCCGGATCATTTGCCCGGAGAGATTGAACTGATCGAGTCGTTTCGCCTGCGTCATCCCAAATTGCCGCAGGTGGCCTGCTTTGACACCGCGTTTCACCGGACGATGCCGCGTGTGGCCAAGTTGCTGCCGATCCCGCGTCGCTTCGACGCAAAAGGAGTTCAACGCTACGGTTTCCACGGTTTATCCTACGCCTATCTGATGGAAGAACTCGCGCGCCTCGGTGACCCGGCGGCGAAGGAGGGGCGGGTGATTCTCGCCCATCTCGGCAATGGCGCGAGCCTGGCCGCCGTGCGCGATGGCAAGAGCGTGGACACCAGCATGGGCTTCACGCCAACCGCGGGATTGGTGATGAGCACGCGCTCAGGCGATCTGGATCCGGGCCTCGCGCCGTATCTGGCCCGAACCGAACAAATGACCACCAAACAATTCTCCGAAATGGTCAACCACGAGTCCGGGCTGTTTGGCGTTTCGGAGACCAGCTCCGACATGCGAGACCTGCTCGACCATGAAAAGGAGGACCTGCGGGCGGCGGAGGCCGTGGCGTTGTTCTGTTATCAGGCAAAAAAGTGGATCGGCGCCTTTGCCGCCGCGCTCGGTGGCTTGGACACACTTGTCTTCTCTGGAGGCATCGGCGAAAACGCAGCGGTGATCCGCGCGCGCGTCTGCGACGATTTAAACTTTCTCGGGATTGAACTGAATGAACCGCGCAACGCGGAAGCCGCGTCGGTGATTTCCTCGGCGGCCGGCCGCGTAATCGTTCGCGTCATTCCCACGGACGAAGAGCTGATGATCGCGCGGTCGGTTCAGCGCATCTGTTCCGGCAACGCTCCGCGTGAGACTGCCTCGCCGTAGGGTTAAGACCCCAAAGAAATGACACCAGTAGGCGACTAGCGTCATTCGGTGACGGCAAATGCCTTGTCGTCAAATACCGAAAGCTTGAAAAAATGAAAACTAACGCGGAATTGCAACAAGACGTTCAGGACGCCATCAAATGGCAGCCGTTATTGAACGCAGCAGAAATTGGTGTTACGGCCAAAGATGGGGTTGTTTCACTGACCGGTGTGGTTGACAGTTATGCCAAGAAAACAGAAGCGGAAGACGCGGCAAAAAACGTCGGCGGCGTAACGGCGTTGGTCGAAAACATCAAAGTCCAATATCCAAGTTCCTATAGCAAAACCAACGGTGAAATTGCCACCGAGGTTTTGGCCGCCCTGAAGGCGCGCTGGGACGTTGCCGAAGAGAAAGTTAAGGTGAAGGTTGAAGCCGGTTGGGTTACCTTGACCGGTGAACTCCATTGGCACTTTCAAAAGGAGGCCGCTGAAGACGCGATCAAAAGCCTGATGGGCGTAACCGGTGTGACGAACAACATTACGATCAAATCCGAATCAATGGAGTCCATTGAAAAAGCCGGCATCGAAAGCGCCTTGAAACGCAATTGGGCCTTTTATGAAAATGATATTCGCGTGAACGTGTCCGGGCATCGAGCAACCTTGACCGGCACGGTTGACTCATTGTATCAAAAAGACGAGGCGGGAAGCATTGCATGGAATGCCCCTGGCGTTTGGTCAGTAGACAATGAATTGGTTGTTGACTGGAATTGACCACGAAGCGGGAGGTGTTCCCTCCCGCTCAATCTGAAAGACTTCATCGACAACCGCGCAAGAGTTTTCACTCGCGCAAGTTTGTCAACGGAATCCGGACCGCTCGCGGTGAAGGCGAGTTTTCACCCGCGCTGTCTGCCGGATGCCAGCAACGACAACAGACGAAAGCATCATCATGTTAATCAAAGCCAAGAAAGTCAACGGTTACAAACTCGACGGGCTCGACGGCGAAATCGGCAAGGTCAAAGAATTCTATTTTGACGACCGGCACTGGACCATCCGCTATCTGGTCGCCGATACGGGAGGCTGGCTCGCGACGCGGAAAGTCCTGATCTCGCCATATGCGCTGAACAGCGTGGTCCCGAGCGAAAAGATCATCTCCGTCAACCTGACCAAACAACAGATTGAGAAAAGTCCTTCCCTCGACAGCCACAAGCCGGTCTCCCGACAATTCGAGGACGACTACTACGGTTATTACGGTTGGCCAACGTATTGGAGCGGATCGTCCGTGTGGGGATATTCGTCCTGCCTTGAGCGCGACCGCAATAAGTGGGGACAATTCACCAAGGGCGCGAAAGCATGGGATCGCCATCTGCGCAGCACGCAGGCGGTGACGGGCTACCACCTCCAGGCGCTGGATGGCGAAATCGGTCACGTCGAGGATTTCATCATCGATGACGAGAATTGGACCATTCGTTACCTGGTCGTCGCCACGAAGAACTGGTGGCCGGGAAAACAGGTCCTGGTATCGCCGCACTGGATTGAGCGCGTGAGCTGGGCCGATTCGAAGGTTTTCATAAACCTTTCCCGCGAGACCATCAAAGAGTCACCGGAATATACTGAAGAGTCGCTGGTGACCCGGGATTATGAAATCGGCCTGCATCGCCATTACAATCGTAAAGGATACTGGATTGACGAACTGGCGGCAGTTTAGCTTTCCAATTGTTCTGCGGTGGCTGCCCGCGACCGGGGTCGCCCGGTCGCGGGGTTGATCGCTTTCCCATTTTCGCGTTCAACCCACGGAAGCGCAAACTGCAAAACAATCCTGAATTTTTGGGACACTTCGCGGAACCGCTCGTGGGTCGTAATTTCCGGCGGACTTCAACAACCCCCGAAGGGTGCGTGACTCACGGGCGTACTTCCGGCGGCGGCAGGCCAGAAGCTCCACGTCGGGCACTTGCCCAAATCTTGATTCCTCGTCGGAGATTTTCATTTCGTCGGTAGCAGATTGTAAAACCGTTCTGCTTCGTCGCTGCTGACGCGGCCCTGGTAGTGGTTTTTTATGATCGTTTCTGAATTGCCGAATTGCTCCGCGGTTCGGCTGTAGCTGCCCGTCGCGCGGAAGAAATGGGAGACCGCTGTGTGCCGCATCACGTCCGCGGTCCAGTCCGCGATTTTCGCCGTTGCCCTGTGCTCGAGGTCTATTCAAGCATCGCCTACGGCGCCGACACTCTGGCGGTTGAGACGGCGCGGGCGGTTGAATTGCCGGTGCACCTGGTCCTCCCCAAGCCGGTCATGAAGCAGGATGACGGAAGCGTCGATACGAAGTCCGGTTTTGCGGCGGACTTTTGGGAGAAGGACGCGTCCGGAGAGTTTGTCCGGTTTCGCACCGGGGATTGGGAGCGCACCTTAAAACAGATCACCGATGCGGAATCGGGCATCGGCGGTGGCACGTTGCGCCTGACACACGGTTCCCAGAATCAGCCGGAATGCTATTACGATACGTGTCTTGATATCCTGGAGTGCTGCGATGTTCTGGTCGCGGTTTGGGATGGAAAGAAATCTCGCGGTCTGGGCGGCACCGCGCAGATGGTAGTCCACGCGAGGAAATTGGCGCTGCCGATTCTCCTCATCGATTCGAACATAGGCACGATCACCCGCGAACGTCCGGAGCGGTTCGCCGTAAAGGACGATGCGGGTTGCAAATTGATTAAAGATGTGGATGTGTTCAGTCGGTCATACGCGGACATCGCAGGCGGACCTGACGAAACCACGGACGAGATATTTGGCCGCCTCGAAGCTTGCTCGAACAAAGAGTCGGAGCACTTTCGCGGTTACCTCGTCCGCATTATCACGATCCATGGATGCGCCACATTCGTAGCGGCGGTGGCCTGCATACTCCCCCACGATTCCGCTTTTTGGAAAGCGGCGCTCGCCGTTCTCGCGTTGTCCGAGTTCTGCATGGTTGCATGGGCGCTCTGGCAAACGAAGCGGCTCAACCGCCACGACATTCACCAACGTTGGATGAAAACGCGGTTCGCAACCGAACTGTTGCGAGCCATGAAGACTTTCGGTGGGCTGCTCGATCCGACCCATCCGCTGGTGGGGCGGCACGAGAGAGCCTGGCATCGATTCGCTGTCACGCTGGGCCTGATGTTGCACCGCGAACATGGATCCCCATCCGACTGGCGATCCGCGCGCGATGACTATGTGGCGAGCCGCCTGCGCCATCCCGACATGCGCATCGGGCAGATCAAGTATTTCACGGAAAAACAGGCGCTCGCGGAGCCGCACTTCCACCGGACCGTCCGTTGGGGTAGTGCGTTGACGACTGCCGCATTCCTCTTTGTTCTTGGTGCATTCCTTTACAAGACCCGTGCCTGGCTTACTGACACCGGGCACGGTCTTCCCACAGCACTCGAACTGACACATGGCTGGACTTGGCGGGCGGCATCGGCTGATGTCGCATTTCGTCTGATGCCGATTTCGTTGCCGCTGGCGGCAGGAGTGTTCATTTCACTCCGATCCGCGCTGGATAGCGGACGCCGCACCTATCGATACCAGGAACTGGCCAAATTCTTGGATGACTCCGCAAACCACCTGGAAGCGCTACAAACCGAGGCGTCAGTCCGACGAGCTGTCGCGGCGACGGAGGAGGTGTTGCTGGACGAACTTATCGAATGGCACTTGGCCGAACAGCAGAATGGCGCGCATTGAGATACTCCAACTGTTTATTAGCTCCACGATTTTATCAACGAGCGGAATCAGATTCCTCTCCGAAACCTGTCACCCGCACGGTGTTTGCGAACGGGACGTCGCCGAACAAGCCACCACCGCGCGCCATGCGCCCGACGCGTCCTGTCGCTCCCATTGATAGGCGGAGGCTGGTCCAGTGGGGCCGCCGGGTATTGCATACCTGACGGCGACCGAAAGAGTCGCGCTTTCTCAGTCGTTCAGCCAGCCAAAGAATAGATCATCGCCGTCGACCGTCTCGGGCGGCCCGCCTCCACCCGGCTTCGGCGGGACTGGCGGCGGGGCTGCTGTGAATTCCACCCATAGGAGGCTGGGAGCGATGATGAGCGTTGGCGCCAGGGCGGCCGGCATTGACAGAGCGGGCGGGATGGACCCCGCACTCCATCGCTCGGCGGCCTCGGCGATGCGTTTCTTCAGGGCCGGCCAAGCGGCATCGAGGGTGGCCTCGTCGATGGTCTGGCTACCGCCGGCGGCGAAGTCAGCGGCGGCGTGTTCGAGCAGCTCCGCGAGGTTGATC
>Ga0265338_10010534_pt1 | contig 10814 bp, 9 predicted proteins | sample 42126metaG_FD_193579 | JGI IMG/M metagenome (GOLD analysis project Ga0265338, IMG submission 193579) | Rhizosphere microbial communities from Carex aquatilis grown in University of Washington, Seatle, WA, United States - 4-21-26 metaG | ecosystem: Host-associated > Plants > Roots > Rhizosphere >... | reverse complement strand
TACATTCTCGGACTGCAGCGCGACGTTGGACGTATTCCGATGACTTGCTCAATTGGTCGTAGAGAAGATACAACCTGTTGTTCTCGACCGTCTGGCCGTAATGGGTCACGTTGCGGGAATCCAACCCATAAAAATTCTTGTAACGTATCTCGGCAGAGTCCTTTTTGAGAAAACGTGCGATCCGGTCGACCACGGTTTCAATCACCGCCATCCCCTGGGGGCCTCCGAATCCGCGGAAGGCCGTGTTGGATGGGAGGTTCGTCTTCCAGACACTAGCGAGGATGGAAATATTGGGTACATAATAGCAATTATCGGAATGGAGCATTGCCCGTTCGAGGATGGCAAACGAGAGATCGGTCGCACACCCTCCATCGCTGTTCAATTCAAGTTTGAGAGCAGTTAGAACCCCATTGTCGTCGAACCCCGCTTCGTACCGAGAAAGAAATCGATGCCGCTTTCCGGTAATTTTCTGGTCATCGTCCCTGAAGAGCCTCACCTTGACCGGCCGGCGAGTTGCCTGGCAAAGCAACGCAGACCAACACGCTGCGTGATTCCCCTGCGTTTCTTTTCCGCCGAATGCTCCCCCCATCCTCCGAACTTCGACGACAACCTCATTGCGGTTGACTCCCAGAACTTCGGCAGCGAGTGTTTGAGTTTCGGATGGATGCTGGCTTGAGCTATAAAGGCTGATCTCATTTCCCTCGCCGGGTACGGCAAGGCAAATCTGAGTTTCGAGATACCAATGTTCCTGCGCGCCTGTGCGAAGCTCTCCTTTGATCACGTGAGGCGAAGACAACAGAGCGGCATCGGGATCTCCTCTTCGCATGTTTCTCGGGGGTCCCAGCAAACTGTTCTTCTCGATCGCCTTTTCTATTGTCAGAATTGCCTCAAGGGGACGATACTCGATCTTGATTTTCTTTTCGGCCTCTCGGCATTGAGCATCCGTCTCCGCCGCAATGAGAAAGACCCCCTGACCGATGCAAATCACTTCATCGGCAGCCAGGCACGGTTCATCTCTGACCACAGGTCCCATTTGATTCTTCCCACGGATGTCGCGATGAGAGAGAACGGCATGAACACCGGCTACTTTCTTTGCGTCGCTTAGATCGAACGAGACGATCTGTGCGCGGGGATGTGGACTGTACACAACCCTGCCGACAAGGAGCATCTCGTTGACGAGAATGTCGTCGATGTAGACTGCTTCTCCCGTAACATGTTTTGACGCCGATTCGTGGTTCACTGATGAGTGAAGATCAATGTTTATATTGAGGTTAAGGTTGAGAACAAACGAGTGAAAATGTCACAACGAGGTCTCCCTCCAGAACTTCAGCAACAGGTTTCTAGCCGCAACTTTTCGGAATTCGGCGCCGCTCCTTGCATCCGAAATGGGGGTGAAATCGTTATCTACCAGCGGCATTGCCCGCTCCACCTCTTCTCTCGTCCACTTCTTTCCGATCAAAAAATGCTCAGCCTTCGCCGCTCGCTTTGTCGTGGCAGCCATCCCGCCGTACGCCAATACGATTTCCTTAACTGTGGAATCCTCATTCAGATCCAATCTGAAGCCGCCGCTGAGGGTTGAGATATCGAGGTCTTTTCTTTTCGACACTTTGTACGATTTGACAAGCAATCTCGTGCTCATTTTCGGGATCGAGATCGAAACAATCAATTCTTCCGGCCGCCTGGCAGTTTGACGGTAGCCGACAAAGAACTTCTCGAGAGGCAACTCGCGCGTTCCCCCGCTGTGCGCAAGAGTTACGGATGCGCCATAAGCAATGAGTACGGGAAGAGTATCTCCAATCGGCGAAGCCGTGCCGAGGTTTCCGCCAAATGTTGCCACATTCCGAATTTGCCGCGATGCAAAGACCTTTAGCATGCCATGCAACGCCGGAAAATCCTTTTCGAGATACGGCATTGCCTTAGTGAGGGGAACTCCCGAGCCCAGGCTCAGGGCCTCTTTGCTCTGTACGATTCGATCAAGTTCTCCAACATCCGAGATGTCGATAATCTCTTCGATAAGTTCATGCTTCTTCGTCACCCGGAGTGCAACATCGGTGCCGCCGCAAATGAGGGCAGCGTTTGGATACGATCCTTTGAGCGACAAAGCTTCCTTGAGAGTTGAAGGTATGAAGTATTTCTGTCTTTCGGTCGCAATGGTGAGAGAGCCTGCAGGGATGGAGCTCAGAAGCTTTGTTATCTCCGGCTCCTCAGAATTGAAATGATCCATGCCTTTCCCGACACATGCTTTTGAGGCCGCCTCTATGATCGGGCGATAGCCGGTGCATCGGCAGAGATTTCCGGTCAGTGCATCGTCGATCTGAGACCGATCCGGACGGTCGGCATTTTTGTAAAGTGAAAAAAGAGACATCACGAATCCGGGGGTGCAGAACCCGCATTGGCTGCCGCCGGCATCCACCATGGCGCTCTGAACCGGATGCAACCCGCCGGATCGATCTGTCAAGTTCTCGACAGTCACCAGTTGTTTCCGGTGCAGCTTTGGGAGAAAGATGAGGCATGAATCAACGGCCTTATAGCCAATGAAATTGCTCTCCCCGAGTTCCCCAAGAACAACAGTGCATGCACCGCAATCTCCCTCCGCACATCCCTCTTTCACTCCCTTGTGATTGGGGAGCATCCGAAGATATTCCAAGACAGTCGTGGTGGGCGTGACAGACTCAGACTTGCTGAAGTCTATCGTCACGATTTTTCCATCCAACACGAACGAGATTTCGGTGATCATGAGATAGGGAGCGTTGAGGGACTTTTAAAGAGATCCAACAGGAATCAATGTGAGGCTCTGTGTGCAGAGTATAGTACCGAATCCGAGAGATACTTGCAAGGATGGGGAATCGGGGGTGGTGCTACGAATTGGATGCCCGCTAAAAAGATGCGGGCATGACGGGCCCAAGCGCACGTCATGCCCGAACGTTTCTATCGGGAATCCGTCGGTCTGCAATTCAAAAGAATCAAACCGTACCACTGCCAAGGGAGGAGAGTCATGCCATGACTATCTCGAATGTGCAAAATCAGAACCTCTTCGCAAATCTAGTTATACCATAACTTCCCTGACGGAATTATTTCTACGCCAATTTCAGGGGCAGTTTCCTGAGCCGTTTGCCGGTTGCCGCGTAAACCGCATTGGCGATGACGGGAGCAAGAGGAGGTACTCCAGGTTCTCCCATTCCTCCCAGCGGTTCAGTGCTTTCGATGATGTGAATTTCGACCTTGGGCATCTCATCAATTGACAAAATCGGATAGCCGTCAAAATTGCCTTGTACGACGCGGCCTTTCTCGATCGTGATTTCGCCCCTCAGCGCTGCCGATAATCCGAACGCAACGGCACCTTCGATCTGCGCCTCAATCGAATCCGGATTGACCCGAAAGCCGCAATCAACGGCCGCGACGATGCGGTGAACGCGGATCGAACTTCCTTCAACCGATACTTCAGCGACATATGCGACGTAGGTACCGAAGAACGCAGGAGGTGCGCAGGCGATGCCGCGGAATCTTCCTTTGGCGAGCGGAGATCCCCAACCCGCCTTTTCGGCGACAAGATCAAGAACCGGTTTGAGGCGTGAATCTTTCTTTAAGTTCTTTCGGCGGAACTCGTACGGGTTCATTCCAGCCGCGTAGGCAAGCTCATCGATGAAAGATTCGAGAACGAATACCCCCTGCGAAGCATAAACAGACCTCCAGTAGCCGATCGGCACTCCAGTGTTTGCCATGACGTATTCAGCGCGGAAATTGGGAACGTCGTACTCGAGATTGACTCCCCCTTCCATTGCGCTGTGATCAAGTCCATCTTTCACTCGCTCGGGCCAGCGCTGGCCGCTGATGGACGGACCTGTCATTTTATTTCTGAACGCGATGATAGTTCCCTTCTCACTGAGCGCCGCGGTGAGATGGTGCAGGCTTGCCGGTCGATACCAATCGTGCTGCATATCGTCCTCGCGCGTCCAGACTACTTTCACAGGAACGCCCGTCGCTTTCGAGGTATGGACCGATTCCATCACAAAGTCTGGATCAAAACGCCGGCCGAATCCTCCGCCGAGAAATGTGGTGTGAACGGTCACTTGTTCTTGTTTGAAACCGAGAGCTTCCGCTGCGGCTCTCCGCGCCCACTGCGGGTTTTGGGTCGGCGCCCAGATCTCGCATCGATCGTTCTGAACATAGGCGGTGCTGTTCATCGGCTCCATGGTGGCATGGGCGAGATACGGAAGTTCATACACCGCTTCGACTTTTCTGTTGGACGTGTCGAGAAGCATGATATTTCCTCTCTCTTCGATCACTGCGCCGGGCTTGGCAGAATATTCCTCGAACATGGATCGAATGGCGGAGCTGCTCATTCCTGCGTTCGCGCCGTCATCCCAGTTCACCTGCAGCGCTTTTCGTCCCTGAATGGCATTCCACGTATTGTTCGCGACCAGAGCTATTCCCTCATCGATCTGCACGACATGCAGAACCCCCGGCATCGCTTTAGCTTTTGAAGCATCATAATCTTTTATTTTTCCGCCGAAGACCGGCGATCGGGCAACAACCGCATAGAGCATTCCATCGACTCTCACATCCATTCCAAACATCGCGCTTCCGTCAACTTTTTCCGGGGTGTCGAGGCGGTGAATGCGCTTTCCGAGTATCCGAAAATTCTTGTCATCCTTTAGGGGAGGATTATCCGGTACCTTCAATTGTGCAGCTGCTGCTGCAAGCTCTCCGTAGCCGATCTTTTTGCCTGAGGAAGAATGAACAACCGAACCGTTCTCCGCCCTGCACGATTCCCGGGGAACATTCCATTTCTGCGATGCAGCGGTGATGAGCATTTCACGCGCAGCGGCGCCGGCCTGGCGAAGGGGCTTCCACATCGAGCGCGTCGTCGAACTTCCGCCGGTGCTCATGTTTCCAAATTTGTCGTCGGCAGACGCCCTCTCAAACCGCACTTTCGTCCAGTCCGCCTCCAGCTCCTCGGCGAGAAGCATCGCCATGGATGTGCTGATTCCCTGACCCATTTCGGATTTAGATATCACCACGACGATATCTCCCGAACTGTCAATCCTCAGCCACGCATCGGGTGCAAAATTGTTGGCGGACTCTTCAAAAATCTCTTTTCCATTCTTCGTCCCCGGCATTTTGAATCCGATCGCCAATCCGGCGCTTGCCATAGAAACGACCTGAATAAACTGCCGCCGTCCGAGTGTTGATGAAGTCGTCATTGCGTCCCTCCTTTCAACTCCGCTGCCTGATGAATCGCATGCCTGATCCGCTGGTATGTGCCGCATCGGCAAAGGACGCCCGACATCGCTGCATCGATTTCGGCATCCGAAGGCCGTCCATTTTTCTCTACAAGCGCCGCTGCGGTCATGATCTGCCCTGACTGGCAATACCCGCATTGAGGAACTTCCTCGGCGATCCAGGCGCGTTGGATAGGATGGCTGCGATCCGCAGAGAGCCCTTCGATCGTCGTGATCTTCTTCCCCGCCGCCGTTTCGACCGGAACGCCGCAAGATTTAACAGCATCGCCATCGAGGATGACTGTGCAACATCCGCAGAAACCTTCACCGCAGCCGAATTTGGTGCCGGTCAGATTCAGCGCATCCCTCAAAACCCATAGCAGAGGTGTGCCCGGTTCCACATCAACATTTCTCATTTTACCGTTGACTAGAAGCCTATACTTCGCCATAGAAACCCTCCTCACCATTGAATAATGACAATGTCATTGCAGTTCTGAATCTCTCTTATTTCGGTAGCGGCACAAATGCAGGTCGTCTCCTGAGGGCCTTAGAAAAGTTCCGGCTGGGTGTTCTTGACCTTCGCATCAATCCCTGGCGTACTTCCAATTCCTGATCTTCCCTTCGGCCATCCATTCGAGAGCCGTGGCCAATCGTTTGGTTTTCGTCGCCTCCGTTTTCGCTTCGGTGATCCATTCGACATAGTCCCGTTTATTTGAATTGCTAAAGGACTCGAAAGCAGTACGGGCCTTCTTGTTCTTTTCCAATGCCTTAAGAAAATACGCCGGAGTGTTGAGCGGTTTCGATCGTTCGGATTTAGGCTTCTTAGGACGGCTTGTCCCTTCTTCATTCAATCTCATAGCTTCTTTAATGCAAGAAAGGATGATTTTATCCGAAGGGATATCCTCCAGGGAGGCTATCTTCCCGAAATCTCCCATTCCCCGGCTTCCGTCCTTTGGAAAAAGCTTGCTTGAATCAGACATGAGTGAAGCCTTCCAAAATCCGAAACTGCAATGGTGCTTGAATCCGGCCATATTGCAGAGGATCCCTTTGTAGATGTAGTTCGGAAACCCCCACTTGATGGTCTCCTCAACTTCGGGGCAGGCTTCGTGAACGAGTTGTCTCAAGCGATTGAGAATTGGCTGGGCAAAGGGAGCGGATCTGGCGATGTAGAGATCGATGTTCTTATCCTTTTTTCCCATCATGCACCATTGAAGATTATTCGGTTACGTCGGCAATCGCAACATCGACATAAGCAACAACAACCGTACCCGGCATATGGTTTCCAGGTAAAAGGGGGCGCCAAATCTATGAACCAGCTACATTTACTTCTTGGCGTCTCCACCTGCCCGGGTGAAGATCTGGTCGATGATGAGCGTGTAGCCGTCACCCATATCATTGTAGATCTTAAGGCGGTTCGTTTTGCCCTCGTTATACCAAACCAGTTTCTGGTCGAATGCCCCGCCGGGGAAATTGACCCTCGAAGCGAGCGTGAGCGTATCTCCGCTCATCGACCCCTTATACTGGGGAGCATCACCGAAGTTATTGTACATGGACAGGAAATACTTTCCTTCCAGCCTATCATAACCCAACACGCCATGCGCTCTGTAATTTCCGAGAAGCGGATTAATGCTCTGATCATCCAGGAAGAGGAACATGGAATCCACCCCATACGAAATATTTGAAGTCCCCCTTCCGATTGATCCCGTGTCGGACATCGGAGACGCCATCAGATGGGTCTCCGTCGCGAACTTTCCGACCAGAAAGGAGAGCCTGGCGCGCTCCGGCCCGGGGGTTGGCCTCTGAAACGCCGGAGAATCCTGAGCGAAAAGTTGTGCTGTGTTCAGTGCAATAATTGCTCCAAAAATTGTAATCGACTTTTTCATAATACCTCTGAGGTTAAAGAATGAGCTTACCTGAATTAATTCAATACTCTGACACGATTTTCGGCCCAAACACTCAGGCTCCAAACTGTTTCAGATGGTGGTTGATGTGTGTCCACATGAGCCGGCCCCATTCTTCTGGGGAGAGTTTGCCAAAAAACGGGTGCCGATATTTTGATATCCCGCCAGGGCCCACCCGGTTAAACCTGCCAATGAGCTCGAGTAACTTGTCTTTCTCTTGATTGAACTCCCTCGGCTCTGAAACAATGAAGGTCTTGTCAGTCGGCATCCCTCTTCGCCAGGGTTCATCCGAAAGAAATTTCTTGAGCACAAGGCGGCCAAAGAGCATCCCCACCAACGATTGCCTTAGTTTTACCTCCTGTAGTCCGATTCTCAGCGGTCCCTGCAGATGTGCGAACATTTGTGAAACATTCATTTTGCCCCACCGCGCATTGGCGTCAACTGAGAGGTTGTGAATTCGTGCTGCTATTTCAGCGCTGTCGTTTGCATTGAGCAGAGTTTTCATTAGCTATCCTTAGGTTCAAGATTGCATTGTTGGGAAGGGCTGAACTAGTCGCTTTGTGAAGATAGCAATTGAAATTGCGCTGTTCAACAATTATTTGGCTTCGCTGCAGTTCGACTGCATCGGATCCATCCACCGTCGTTAAGCGGGCGTCTCAAAAGCATTCTTTGTGGAACACCGCCAATTATTTGACTCCGATGTTCTGCGATCGTCAACGGCAGATTCTTCCAATAAAGATAGGACCCGCGCGAAGGTCAATCTCTTTGATTTGCCCTGGGGGAGGTTGATGTGCGAGTGTGCGGAGGTTATCTGGGAGGGGTCGTGCGCTGTGAATGGTGAACCCGACATGCGCCGGCCGTCGATGCCGGCGCATGAAGGGATATTCTTCTAATCGCTGAAAATCGGGGAGATCTGATATTCGGGAATAACTTCAACATTGTTCTTCAACATTGCCCAGACCGGGCAATAGGATTCCTCAGAGAGCCGTATTGCATCCATCATGTCCCTGTCCTGAGCGTCCGCCGAGTTGAGCGTAAAGTGGAGAAAGATCTTCTCGAACGCCGTCGGATGCTGTCCCCGGCGTACGCCCTGCGCGCGGACTTCGAATGATGAGACGCTCTTTTTCATTTTCCGAAGCAGTGTGATGATTGTGGATCCGCTGCATGACGCAAGACTCATGAGCAGGAGCTCGAGGGGCATGTATCCCTGGCCGTCGCCGATCGGAGGTTTGTAGTCGATCGTAATTGCCGGCTGCTGCCTTGAACCTGCGGAGAATTGTACTTTTTGATTAATGAGATTAAGTGAGATTTCCAGTTGTTCGGGTGTCATAGAAGGTACTCCATGATGTGAGCTTGAAAGAGGGATGAATCATGAGGTGAAAAGTAAACGACGAAGTCTATGTGAGGACCATCATACTCGCTTAGTCTGCCATTCTTTCGTCAAAGCCCCCCTCAACGTTTGCATGCTTCAACGACAGGGCGGCGGGCTGCCGAGATCAATTCAACAGCCTGCCGCCCGGAACGTTCTTACCAAATCTTCACGCGAACACTATCCGACCGCCACATCGGGTCTCCCTGTTTGATGCCAAACGCCGAGTAGAATTCCGGCATATCGCTCAACGGGCCGATGACGCGGAATTTTGCCGGCGAGTGCTCGTTGCTCCGCACCTGGTTCGCGATCGCCTCCGGCCGTTCGTTGACCATCCATGCGAGCGCGTAGCCGAGGAAGAAACGCTGTTCCGGCGTTTCGCCTGCAATCATCACGCGCCTCTTATACTCATCGGTCTTCTTAAAAGCCTCATACCCCATCATGATGCCGCCGATGTCGGCAATATTCTCGCCCTGGGTAAGCTCACCGTTAATATGAAGGCTGTCGACGGCGATGTAGGAGTTGAATTGATCGACAACCATTTTCGTTTTTGTATAAAATTTGGCGCTGTCCTCGCTCGTCCACCAATTATTGAGGTTCCCCTTCTCATCGTACTTGCTTCCCTGGTCATCGAACCCGTGGGTGATCTCGTGTCCGAATGTTGATCCGCCGATCACCGAATAGAGAATAGCGTCGTCGGCCATTGTCCGTTCATACCCCGAGACAATGATGTTGCAGCCGGGGACGACAATCTCGTTGTTGGATGGATTATAATAGGCGTTGTACGTCTGCGGTTCCATATCCCATTCGGTCCGGTCGACCGGTTTCCCGAACTTCGCGATCATGAAGTTGAACCTCCACCTGTTCGCGTTCATCACATTGTGCACGAACGAGCTCCGGTCAATCGCCATGCCGGAGAGATCCTTCCACGTATCGGGGTATCCGACCTTCATGATGATGGCGTCGAGTTTCTTGAGCGCCTTGGTTTTGGTCTCATCGCTCATCCAGTCCAGCTGTTTTATCCGCTCGGCGTAGACTGCCTTGATGGCGTTCCCGATTTCCAGGAGTTTTGCTTTTGTCCCGCGAGGAAGATACTCAGCCACGTAGACCTGTCCTATCAACTCTCCGAGCGATCCGTCGGTCTGTTCGACGACCCGTTTCCATCGGGGCTTCGGCTCTTTGATACCGCGAAGGACGGTTGAATAGAATGTGAACGATTCCTGGTAGGTTTTGTCGTCCATATAGCGTGCCAAGCCTCGCACGAGGTGAAATTTCAGGTAATTTTTCCACTCTTCAAGCGTGAAGCTCTTGAGGTAGCCGTCCAGTGCGGAGAGAAATTCGGGCTGCCCGACGATCACCGTATCGATGGAGTTCAAGCCGCTATTCCTGGTGAAAAGAGACCAATTGAAATCCGGCGTCGACTCGCTCAGTTGCTTGAACGAAATCTTGTTGTAGTTCTTCAGCGGGTCGCGGGTGTCCTCCCGCTTGCGCGAGACTTTCGCGATGGCAGTTTCGATCTTCATGACCTGCTCCGCGGCAATCGCGGCCTTCGCATCGTCGTAACCGATAAGCACGAACATGTTCTTGAGATGCTGAAGGAATTTCGCTCGAATCATCGAAGCGCGCGAATCCGTATCGAAATAGAAATTGCGGTCCGGCAGACTGATACCTCCCTGCCAGATGAAGATCGCGTTCTTGCTGCTGATCCTGTCGTCCTGTCCCACACCGAAACTGAAGAGGGGCGAACCCGACGCGGCGTGGATATACGCCGCTGCTTTGGCGAGATCCTCGAGGCTTTTAATCCCATCGATCATCTCGAACTCACTCCTGAGATCCTTCATCCCGTTCTTGTTAAGGTCAACGCTGTCCATGCCGGTATAGAAGAAATCTCCGATCTTCTGCTTGTTGCTTCCCTTCGGTGCGTCGTGGAGAAGCGCCGAAGATTCGCAGATGTTCCGGATCTGGGCATTGATCGTGTCCTGAATCATTTGCCATAATCCGTTGTTCGGTTCGCTGGCAGGAATCGGATTCTCTTTGAACCACTTTCCGTTCGCAAAGAGGAAGAAGTCGTCGCCCGGTCTCACCGTTGAATCAATATGAGCGGCAAGCGGGTCCATCGATTCGCCCTTCGAAGATTGGCAGGACGAGGGAAGAGGGTGCAGGAAGGATATGACAGAAATCAGGAGGAGAAACGTAAATGTTTTCATATTGATGGGTGCCCGGTAATTAAGGATGATTGGAGTTTGTTTTATCGAGATCGCCCGCCATCGTAATCGCCCGGCGGTTATCCGCCGCTACGCCAAAGCAAAATCGACCGCGGCA
>Ga0265338_10010533_pt1 | contig 10815 bp, 9 predicted proteins | sample 42126metaG_FD_193579 | JGI IMG/M metagenome (GOLD analysis project Ga0265338, IMG submission 193579) | Rhizosphere microbial communities from Carex aquatilis grown in University of Washington, Seatle, WA, United States - 4-21-26 metaG | ecosystem: Host-associated > Plants > Roots > Rhizosphere >... | reverse complement strand
AGCTCGAGCGACCACGACGTCTTCGGATCTTCCGTGCACGGACAGCTCACGGGCCGCAGGTACGGCAGATCGCGTCCCAGCGCGGCCTTTCCGCTCTCCGTCTTTCCGCCGCAGCTCGCGTGGAAGTACGCCTCGATGGGTGCGAGGTCGTACGTGAGAATTTGTCCCGTGGTCGCTTGCACGGCCGCTCGCGTTCGCGGGTCCTCGCGCCCGGCGCCGCCGTAAACCTGGCTCAGCACCGTGGCGCCGAGGTGGTACGCGTGGCCGTAGGCGTCGAGCTTGCGCTGAATCGCGTACGTGCGCGCGGCGATGGCTTGCGCCTTGAGCGCCTCGTCCGGAAACGCGGGCGGCATCTCTCCGCCGAGCACCGCCGCGAGGTAGTCCTCGAGCGGGATCGCATTCACGACGAGCAAGCCCTTCGGCGTCGCCTTGATGTCGACGGTCCCGCGGACGGCGAACCCGTGCACCTTGAGAAATCCCGCGTGCGCCTGGATTCGAAGCGCCTCGCCTGCAGGCTTTCCATCGAGCGTGAGCGCGCCCTTCTTCAGGCCCACGTGCACCTGATCGCGGTGCAAGGGAGTGAACGAGGGCTCGTCGCTCCAGGGCGAGAGCTCGAGCGCGCTGCCGGTGATGTCCGCGCTCGCGAGATCCTCGGCCACGGCGATGCGCACCTGCTCCTCGGCCCACGCCGGGAGCGAAGTCGCGAGGATTGCCAGCACCACCGCCAGCCGCATCCCCTGATCTTTGGACGGCCCCAGACGTCGGGCAAGAAAGCGACTACCATGGAGCCAGCCGAAAACTTGGAGCACGCATGCGCCTCCGTTTCCTTGCCCTCGCCGTCGTGATGTTCCTCGCCGCGCCCGCCTTCGCCGACGAGTTCGACGGCAAGCCCACGCTGACCACGGACGACAAGGCCAACATCGACGCCGATCGCGATGAAGCGCACGCCAAGATCGACGAGAAGTACAAGGACGACGACTCGGCCGACGCCCGGCGCGCCAAGATGCAGGAGTACAACGAGGCCGACGACCAGGTGCTCGAGAAGCACGGCACCAACCGCAGCGACTACTCCGCCTCCGAGCGCCACCGCACCCAGGACGACGCCAACGCCGAGCGCGATCGCACCAAGGAAGTGAAGGACAAGCGCAAGCAGGACAAGGAAGACGCCGAGAAGAAGAAGGCCGAGGAGGCCAACGCCGGCCCGCAGGTGATCAAGGGCTTCGACGAGCAGCACCCGCTCGACATGTCCGCGGAGCCCGAGAAGCAGCAGCCGGCCGCGAAGCCGCAGCTCGATGCCGACGGCAACGTGGTGCCCACCGTCGAGAAGCTCGACCCCAAGGACGATCCCAACGCCGGCGCAGCCGATGACGGCATGCCGCCGCCCGAGGCGCCGAGCGGCAAGCACGGCGGGCGTCACAAGAAGTCCAAGTCCGCGGACTACTGACCGTAGAAGACTTCGTCGTACGGGCAGCTGCAGTCGCGCTCGACCGGCTCTGGATAGCGATATATCTCGTTCCGGTAGTTGCGGAACGTGGCTTCCTTCTCGCCCATCGCCAACAGGTAGTTCGGCTGCAGCGTGACCTTGCCGCCGCCGCCGGGCAGATCGATCGCCAGGTGCGGCACGGCCAGGCCGCTGGTGTGTCCGCGCAGCTGCTCGAGGATCTCCACGCCCTTCGCGAGCGGCGTGCGCAGGTGCTCGATGCCCTCGGCGACGTCGGCCTGGTGCATGTAGTACGGCCGCACGCGCGTCATCAGGAGGCGATGCGAGAGCTCCTTCATCGTCCGCGCGGTGGAGTTCACGCGGCGCAGCAGCACGCACTGGTTCTCGACGGGAATCCCGGCATCGACCAGCCGCTCGCACGCCGCCTTCGCCTCGGGCGTGATCTCCTTCGGATGGTTGAAGTGCGTGACCACGAACACCGGGTGGTGCTTGCGAATGGCGGCGCAGAGCTCGGCGTCCACGCGCTGCGGCAAACACACGGGCACGCGCGTACCGATGCGAATCATCTGCACGTGCGGAATGGCGCGCAGCCCGGCAAGGATGCCGTCGAGCTTCTGCGTCGCGAGCAGGAACGGATCGCCGCCCGAGATGAGCACGTCGCGAACTTCCGAGTGCGCGCGCACGTACTCGATGCCTTGCGCGATCTCGTCCTTTCCGAGATCCGTCTCGTCCGAGCCGGTCATGCGCCGGCGCGTGCAGTGCCGGCAGTAGACGCTGCACCGATCCAGCGCCAGAAAGAGCACGCGATCCGGGTAGCGATGCACGATCGCCGGAACCGGCCGGTGCTTGTCCTCGCCCAGCGGGTCCTCGAGCTCGCCCTCGTTGATGCGCGCCTCGGCTCGCGTGGGCACGGCCTGCATGCGCACCGGACAGAACGGGTGCTTCGAATCGCACAACGAGAGGTAGTACGGGCTGATCCCCAGCCGGAAGATCCTGGCCGTCTCGTCGACGCCGCGGCGCTCGTCGTCCGTCAGCTCGAGGTGCTTCTCGAGCTGCGCCAGCGTCTTGATCGCGTTGCGCTGCTGCCAACGCCAATCCGCCCACTGCTCGGCCGTGGCGCCAAACGCGCTCCAGGGCGCCACCGGGTCGATGGGGTGCGTGGGCATAGCAAGGTCAGAAACGACGGAGGCCGCCCTCGCCTGCCCGCTACGCGGCAGACACGGCGGCCCCGCAGTCACCGAGCCACGGCGTATCAGCCGTAGCTCTTCTCCTTCTTCTCCTGCTCTTCCTTGCAGCGGATGCAGAGGGTGGTCACCGGGCGCGCCTCGAGGCGCTTCACGGAGATCTCCTCGTCGCAGCGCTCACAGACGCCGAATGTGCCGTCCTCGATGCGCGCGAGCGCCTTGTCGATCTTCTTGAGGAGGAACTTCTCCCGGTCGCGCAGGCGGAACACCATCGACTGGGTGTACTCGCTCGAGGCCAGATCGATCTCGTCGGGGAGGTCGTCGGTGTCGAAGTTCGACTCCTCCATGAGCGTCTTCTTCGCGCTCTTGAGGAGCTCGCGCTTGCTCTCTTCGAGCATCTTCTTGAAACGCTTCAGGTCCTTCTGGTTCACGACGCTAACCCCCGCGCAGCACGGCCCCGCGCAGTTGGAGTGCCCGAAAAAGGGCGGGTGTTTTAATGCCGCCCTCGGGGCATGTCAACCCGAGCTCTCGCCCCGCGGTGCGCGAGGCGAACCGACATTCTGCCCCACGACAGGCCGGAAGGTGGTGACCTTCGTGGGGATCTTGCAATCCCGGCCGCACTGTGGGCCTGGCAGTGGTATAGCGCCGGGCCATGGCCGTGGACCGCAAGCGCGTCGAGTTGCCCGCAGATCAAGCCGCCGAGCGCGTGGACAAGCTGATTGTCGATGCCCTCCAGCTCTCGCGTGCACGAGCCAAGAAGCTCTTCGACGAGGGGCTGGTCCGCAAGAACGGCAAGCGCGTCCGCAAGGGAGACATGGCGCAGGGCGGTGACGTGCTCGAGGTTGACCTGCTGCCCGAGGACGCCGTCGTTCCCTCCCAGGTCGCCCCCGAGCCGCAACCCGAGCTCGCGCTGGGCATCGCGTACGAGGATGCGTCGGTCGTCGTCCTCGACAAGCCCTCGAGCATGCCCTCGCATCCCCTGCAGCCGGGCGAGCGCGGGACGGCCGCCAACTTCCTCGTCGCGCGCTTTCCGGAGTGTGTGGCTGCGAACCCGGCTGCCCCGCGTGAGGCCGGGCTGGTCCACCGGCTCGACACCGAGACCAGCGGGCTCCTCGCGGCCGCGCGCACGCCCGAGGCGCACCAGGCGCTGAGGGCCGCGTTTGCGGCGCGCGCCGTGGACAAGCACTACCTGGCCGCCGTGACCGGTCCCTTGGCCGACGAGGGCGAGATCGAGCTGCCCGTGGCGCACCACCCCAGAGACGAGCGCAAGATGATCGCGCTCGGCTCCGAGGACGAAGCGCTCCGGCTCAAGGCCCGCGAGGCGCGCACGAGCTTCCGGGTGTTGCAGCGCAAGGGCGACGCGTCGCTGCTCGAGGTGCGCATCGACACGGGCGTGATGCACCAGATCCGCGTGCATTTGTCCGCGATCGGCGCGCCGATTCTGGGCGATGCGCTCTACGGCGGTCCGCCGCTTCCCAAGCTCACCCGACACTTTTTGCACGCGGCGAAGCTGGGGTTCACCAGTCCAGCCAAGGGCGAGCGCGTGGACGTCGAGAGCGCGCTCCCGGCCGAGCTGCAAGACGCCTGGGACGCACTGCCGAGCGAATAGCAGCTACTGCCGATGCAGGTTGAAGGTCACGAAGTTGATGGTGTCCTTCTTGAGCTTCGCGTGCGCGCTGCCCACGAGCGTGCCGTTGTCGGCCTTGGCCTCGAATTCGTACTCGCCGACCGCGAGGTTCAACGGCGCCGCGTTCGTGGTGCCGATGTTCTTGCCGTTCAAGTAGACGTCCGCCTGGATGGCGCGATCGGCCTTGAACTGCACGCGGGTGATCTCGAAGTCCTCGCGGTGCTGCGCGGCGTCGCCATCGTGCACGGCGTAGGTGACGGTCTTGTCGATGCCCTGCCCGGGGTCGAAGTAGTGAACGACCACGTTGCCGGGCTTCACCGACCAGTTGCGAATCGGCGTCGTGCCCACGACCTCGCCGTTGATCTCCACCGAGACCGCGCGATCCGTGAGCAGCGTCAGCGTGGTGCCCGTGCCCGCGGCCGTGCTTCCAGAGGTACCCGCTGCCTGCTTGTTGCCGTTGATGGCCTTGAGGATGTCCGCGCGGAACATGTAGCCGCCGCCACCCAGCAACAGCAGCACGACGAGGATGGGAACGGAGCTGCCCTTTCGCTCCGTGCGGCGCGGCTGCGGCTTGTTGGCGTCCTTCCACGAGTCGTCGCGGAGGCGCGACTCGCCCGATTGCCGTGGCGGCGCGTCGGGCATGCCGGTGGCGGCCACGCTCGCCGAGCTCCGCGTGCGCTGGCGCACCGCGGGCACGCCACCTGAAGTCTTGCGTGGTGTGCCCTCGCCGCTCGTGCGGCGCGGCTGCTCGCCCGTCACGCGACGCTGCTGACCCGTCTTGCGACGTGGCGGCTCGGCGATCTCTTGCGTCGTCGGCCCGTCGTCGGGATCGTCTTCGAGCTCGGCGGGCGCAGGCGCAGGCGCCTGGGCCGCGAGCGACGACCGCGTGCTGCGACGCTGGTTCTCGCCGGACTCGCGTCGGCCCGGAGGCGCTTCCCAGCTCTCGGACTTCGGCGCAGCAACAGGCCCCGTCGCGGGCGCCGCAGAGATGGCCGGGAAGCTCTGCTGCGACTCCGTGGCGAGCTGCACCGACGGCATCGGCCGGCCTTCGCGCTTCTCGTCCTCGAGGCGGTCCGAGAAGAGCGTCTTCAAGAACTCGGAGAGGTGCACCGAGCTCGCGGCGAGCTGGTTCTGGACGAGGTAATCCTCGATGGCCAGCTGGAAGTCGCGCGCGGAGTTGTAGCGATCGTCGGCGCGCCGCGTGAGCGCCTTCATGATCAGCGGATCCAGCGTGTCGCTGATGCTCGCGACCTTGGACGGCGGCTCGATCTCGCACTGCAACGCAGCCTGGAGCGTCTGGATGTCGGTGTCGCGCTTGAGCGGACGCACGCCGGTGAGCAGCTCGTAGAGCACCAGGCCGAGGGCGAACACGTCGGTGCGCGCGTCGACGGCCTTGCCCTGCGCCTGCTCCGACGACATGTACGCGTACTTGCCCTTGAGCGTGCCCGAGCGCGTGTTGCTCGCGCTATCGGCGGCCTTGGCGATGCCGAAGTCGACGACCTTCACGCCGCCGTCGAATGAAACCAGAATGTTTTGCGGCGAGATGTCGCGGTGGACGACGTTGAGCGGCTGGCCGGAGTCGTCGGCCTTGGTGTGCGCGTAATGCAGGCCCTCGCAGGCCTGGGCAATGACGCGGAGCGCGAGCTGCGGCGGGATCCAGGTGCCGGCGTTCCACGCCTTGCGCATCACACGGCCGAGGTCCTCGCCGTGCACGTACTCCATGCCGATGAAGTACGTCTCCTCCATCTTCCCGAGGTCGTAGATCTGGACGATGTTCGCGTGATTGAACCGGGCAGCGATTCGCGCCTCGTTCAAGAACATCTGCACGAACTCTTCGTCGCCCGCGAGGTGCGGGAGGATGCGCTTGATGACGACGAGCTTCTCGAAGCCCTCGAGGCCAGACTGGCGCGCGAGGTACACCTCGGCCATGCCGCCGGCGGCGAGCTTCTTCAAGAGCTGGTAGCGGCCGAACGACACACCCAGCGAACTCGCCTCCCGTTCGCGGGAGGTCGCCGGAGGCGCGCCGCCTCTTTCACGGACCATGTCTTTACAATCCTAACCCCTAGAAACCGCTGGTGTCCAAAGGTTGCGCAGCGGCGACGGAGGGCCGTGGGGGACGCGACACTTCCCCTGGGATTCCAAACACGCGCCCTTACCTCGCGATGCGTGAACCGTGAACGGTGAGCCGTAAGACCGCTCGGCCGAATTACGGTTCACGAATCAAGGTTCTCACATCACGAAAAGCACGTCGTCACGGAGCGTTCCGGGGAAAGCGTGGCGTCGTCGGCCCTCGTCCATCGCCCTCAAGGCTCGGGGCCGAAATGTGGCTCGGTGCATCCCTGCGTGCTACGTCCCTAAGGCGATGATCAAGGAGGCGTTTCAGGATTTGGCCCGGCTGCGGCAGATCGCCGCGGCCCTCGTGCGCCATGGCTTCGGCGAGGTGCTCGCGCGCTCGCGCATGGCCGATATCGCCAAGTCCACGGGCGGCTCCGTCGATCCTGCCGCGCTTCAGAAGAGCGGCGCCCGGCGCTTCCGCGAGCTGCTCGCCGAGCTCGGCCCCACCTTCACCAAGCTCGGACAGATGCTGTCCACGCGCCCGGACCTGCTGCCCTCGGTGCTCGTCGACGAGCTCGCGTTCCTTCAAGATCAGGCGCCCGCCCTGCCGATGAAGGTCATCGAGGCCGAGATCGAGCGCGCCCTGGGCAAGTCCGCGCAGGAGCTCTTCGCGAGCATCGAGCCCGAGCCGCTGGCGTCCGCGTCCATCGCGCAGGCGCACCTCGCGCGCACGCTCGAGGGCGACGAAGTGGTCGTGAAGGTGCAACGGCCGAACATCTCCGAATCCATTCGCGCCGACGTCGACCTGCTCTACTACCTCGCGACCGCGCTCGAGGCCGTCGTCGAAGAGGCCGGCATCTACGCGCCGCGCGGAATCGTCGAGGAGTTCGATCGCACCATTCGCGAGGAGCTCGACTTCGCGAACGAAGCGGAAAATCTCCGGCTCTTCCTGCGCAACCACGCCGATCGGCCGTACGTGAAGATCCCCAAGGTGCACGACACGCTCTCGGGGCGCACCGTGCTCACCATGGAGCGGCTGCACGGCGCCAAGATCACCGAAGCCAACTACGACGTCCACGATCGCAAGACCATCGCGCAGCATCTGGTCGAAGCGAGCTTCCACCAGCTCTTCGACGACGGCGCGTTCCACGGCGATCCGCACCCAGGCAACGTGCTCGTGCTCCAGGGCGAGGGCAACGTCATCGGGCTCATCGACTTCGGGCTCGTCGGGAAGATCACGCGGCAGATGCAGGAGACGATCGTCACGCTGGTGATGGCGATCGCGCTCAAAGATGCAGATACAGCCGCCCGCGTCTTCTATCGCGTGGGCTCGACGGACCATCGCGCGAACCTCACCAACTTCCGCGACGACATCGCCGGCATTCTCGAGCGCAACCTCTCGTCCGCAACGACCATCAAGGACATCAACGCGCAGAGCCTGATGCGCGAGATCCTCGATCTCGCCGTGCGCTATCGCATCCGCGTGCCAAAGGAGTACGCGGTGCTCGGGCGCGCGTCGATTCTGGTCGAGGGCATCATTCGCAAGGTCTACCCCGACCTGAACGTGCTCGAGTTCGCGCAGCCGTACGTGCAGAAGCTGCTGCGTGACCGGCTCGATCCCGGCGATCTACAAGGCTCCATGATGCGCATGGGCCTGCGGCTGCAGAACTTCGCGACCGAAGTGCCGCTGCAGCTCTCGCAGATCCTCGTGGATCTCGAGACAGGCAAGCTCGCGGTGAGCGTGCGCGGCGAGCAGCTCGACAAGCTCGGCGACAACGTTCGCGGCGCGGGGCTCACGGTCTTCCTCGGCATCTTGAGCGCCGCGTTCCTCATCGGCGCGTTCATCTCACTCTCGCGCTACGAGTGGTTCTTCCACGGCGTGCCCGTGCTCGGGCTGTTGGGCCTGGTCGTCGCGGGCGGGCTCTTCGGCGCGGGCGTGAGCTGGTACTTGCTGGCTGGCCGGCTGCGGAAGATTCGCATCAGCCGCTGGCTCAAGCCCAGATGAGCGTCCACGTTCGCGAGCTGCGCATCGACGTGCCCGGCTTCGGGCTCGGGCCGCTCAGCTTCGACGTGGAGAACGGCCAGGCGCTGCTCGTCTTCGGGCCCTCGCGTGCCGGGAAAACCGCGCTGCTGAAGGCGCTCGTGGGTTTCGCGCCCGCGCGTGGCCAGGTTCGCGTCGAAGGCGCCGAGGTCGATCTCGCGAAGCCAACTGGCATCGACGCGCTGCGCTCACACGCGGGAATGGTGTTCCAGAACGACGCCCTCTTTGACGCGCTGACCGTTCGCGAAAACGTGGCCGAGCCACTGCGTCGAAGGCGGATTTCGGATGCCGGTATCCGTATCACACAGGCGCTGAATGACGTCGGTTTGCTCGACGCGGCGAACAAGCTGCCCGAACAGCTCTCCGGTGGCATGCGCAAGCGCGCCGGGCTCGCGCGCGCGTTCGCGATGGACCCCGCGGTGCTGCTCGTGGATGAGCCGCTCGCGGGACTCGATCCCGGAACGCAGAAGCGGATTGCGTCGCTGCTGGCCGCCGCGCGCGCGCGTGGGCGCGCATTGGTGATCGCCGTCGCCGATCCCGCGCCGCTGTGGGGACTCGCGGATTCTGCGCTCGCGCTCGAGGACGGCCGAATCGTCGCGCACGGAAAGCCCGACGACGTCCGTCGCGCGGCCGCCCCGCTCCTGGGTGCCGCATGAATTCGCTCGCGGCATTCGGCCAGCTCTCGCTCGTGGCCGCGCGCGCGCTCATGGCCGGTCCGCGACTCTGGGGCCGCGAGTTGATGCGCACGTTGGCGCGCTTCGGCACGGGCTCGCTCGTCATCGCCATCTGCGTGGCCATGGCGACCGGCGCGATCATCGTGCTCGAGACGGCCGCGTACACCATGAGCTTCGGCGCGCGCGACATCCTCGGCGGCATGGCGAGCATCAGCATCCTGCGCGAGTTCGGCCCGCTGATGGTGGCGCTGGTCATGAGCGGTTGGGTCGGCGCGAGCAACACCGCGGAGCTCGGCAATCTCACGCTCGGCGGTCAGGTCTCGGCGCTTCGCGGACTCGGCGCGGATCCGTACGAAGTGCTCGTCGCGCCGCGGCTGCTTGGAACCGTGCTCGCGATGGCGCTCATCGCGTTGCCGGCAGACTTCGCAGCGGTGCTCGGCGGTGTCGCGGCGGCGAGGATCGTGCTCGGCGTCGAGCCGGCGATGTTCTTTCACTCGATCGATCAGTGGGTGAAGCTGCGCGACATCCTCGAGGGCCTGCTGAAGACCGTCTGCTTTGGCGCGGCGATTGGCCTGCTCTCTTCGCGGAGTGGCTTGAGCACGCGCGGCGGCGCGCGTGCGGTGGGACGCAGCGTGGCCACGAGCGTCGTCCAGAGCGTGGTGGCGGTGCTGATTCTCGACTTCGCCATCACGGCGCTCGTGGGAGGCCGGCTCTAGATGTTCCAGCTCGGCGCCATGCTGCTGCTCCTGCGCACCACGCTTCGCCGCGTGTTCGCGCGCGGGCTGCCGCTGCACGAGCTCGCGCGACAACTGCACGAGATGGGCAATCGCACGCTGCCGCTGGTGCTCGTGGGGCTCGGCTGCTTCGGCGCGGCGCTGGTGGCGCACGCGGATCACGAAGCGAAGCCGATCGTGCAGGACATCGTGGTCGTCGGTCCGCCAGCGCTGCACTTGCTCACGCGCGAGCTCGGACCAATTCTCGTTGGAGGACTTGCGGCGTTGCAGCTCGGCTCGATGATCGCCGCCGAGCTCGGGACGATGGCAGAAGGCGAGCAACTCGAAGCGCTGGTGATGACCGGCGGCGATCCGTATGCGGAGCTCGTCGCGCCGCGGCTGGTGGCAGGCGTGCTGGTGATGCCTGTGCTCTTCACGGCCGGCCTCGCGATGGCGGCGCTCTGCGCGCGGCTGACCGCGACCTACGTCTACGGCTCCGACGGCGCGGCATGGACCGACGCACTCATGACGAGCCGCGGCGATTTCGTCTACGGCTACGCGAAAGCCGCGATCATGGGCCTCGCCATTCCGCTCGCGGGCTCGCTCCACGGCTTGCGCGCACGCGGTGGCGCGAGCGCCGTTGGCGCGGCGACCACGGCCGGTGCAGTCACCTCATTCCTGGCGATGATGGCCATCGATCTCGGCGCCGCGGCGCTCTCGGCCGCGCTGGGAGCGTACTGATGCTGCGCTTCCAGAACATAACCAAACGGTTTGGTAACCAAACGGTTATCGACGCGCTCGATTTGGAGCTTCCATTCGAAGGCGTCACGTTCGTGATGGGTCCGAGCGGCGCGGGGAAGAGCGTGCTCGCGCAGCTCGCTGTGGGCTTGCTGCGGCCGGACTCGGGGCACATCGAGCTCGATGGTGTGGCGCTCGAACGCCTCGGCGAGCGGCAGTGGCGCGCGCGACGTGCAGAGCTTGGCTACGTGACGCAGGGCCCTGCCCTGCTCGATTGGCTCACGCTTCGTGAGAACGTGGCGATCGGGCCGGTGCGCGTGCGGCGGGCGTCGCATCGTGAAG
>Ga0265338_10010532_pt1 | contig 10815 bp, 9 predicted proteins | sample 42126metaG_FD_193579 | JGI IMG/M metagenome (GOLD analysis project Ga0265338, IMG submission 193579) | Rhizosphere microbial communities from Carex aquatilis grown in University of Washington, Seatle, WA, United States - 4-21-26 metaG | ecosystem: Host-associated > Plants > Roots > Rhizosphere >... | reverse complement strand
CCGCCGACGAGCCCTGGCGGCGGGCCAAGCGCAATCTGGGCCTGATGATGCGCGAGGGCTTGCTCAAGGAGAATATCGACGGCGAGGCCCTGACCTGGGCGCATAACCGCCTGATCGCCCGCCCCGAGCAGCGTAAGATTTTGATGGTGATCTCCGACGGCGCGCCGGTGGACGATTCCACTTTGTCGGTCAATGCCGGCAATTATCTGGAGCAGCATCTGCGCCGGGTGATCGAGGAGATCGAGACGCGCTCCGGCGTGGAGCTCACCGCCATCGGCATCGGCCATGACGTGACGCGCTATTATCGCAAGGCGGTGACCATCGTGGACGCCGAACAACTGGCCGGCGCCATGACCGAGCAGCTGATCGATCTGTTCGCCGAGAAAACGCCCAGCAGCCGCCGTGGCCGGCGCGCGGCTTAAGCGGCGGCCTTGCTGGCGGCCTTCTTGGCGATGGCGCGCTTCAGACGCAGCGCCTTGGGCGACAGGGTGCTGTCCTTGCACTTCAGGATGAAGGGATCGAGGCCGCCATTGCGATCCACCGAACGCAGCGCGTTCATGGAAATGCGCAGCTTGTAGCTGTTGCCGAGAAGCTCGCTGGCTAGCGCGATCGTCTGCAGGTTCGGACGATAGATTTTCTTGGTCTTGTTGTTGGCGTGGCTGACATTGTTGCCAACCAGAAGGCCTTTTCCGGTCAATTCGCAGCGGCGGGACATGGCACTCTCTCGGATGGGCTTCGGGTGGCGATTCGCTTGGTTTTCCGCCTTTTTCAGCCGGAAGAGCGGGGTTCATAAGCAAACAGGGCCTCTGGGTCAAGGCCGGAAGCGGCATAACGTGCTTGGCCCCGCGCCCGAAAATCACCAATATAAACAGGCACCTTCAAGGCATCTCAGGTCCGGAACCCATGAAAAGCGCCCCATTTGCCCCTCTCTCGGTCGTTGCCGTGCTGCTGGCCGCCTCCACCCCGGGTTGGGCGGCGGGTGGCGCCGGGGCCGAAGCCCCGGCCGAGCCGGCTTCCCGGCTGGAGATGGCCATGACCCTTTATGCCGGCGGCATCACCATGGGGACCATGAGCCTGGATGCCAGCTTGCGCGGCTCGGACTATCACGCGGTTTCCACCTTGCAGACCTCCGGCGTGGTCAACACCTTCTGGCAGGCGGAGATTCAGGCCACCTCGTCCGGCAAGGTTACGGCCAGGAATTTGGCGCCGGCGCTCTATGACAGTTTCTATACCGGCAAGGCCGGCAAGCGGCAGGAAGTGTCGCTGACCTATGACAGCGGCGCGCCGCCGCGTCTTTTCGCCGATCCGGTCTATGCCACCAACGGTTTTGAGGTGAAACCGGAAGACACCAAAAACACGCTGGATCCGCTCAGCGCCATCACCTTCTTTTTCAGCGGCGTTACGGGCGCGGCGTGCACCTCCACCGCGCCGGTGTTCGACGGCCGCCGCCGCTATGACATCGAGACCACCAAGGTCCGCGACGTGGATATCAAGATGGACAACGGGCTTTACGCCGGCAAAGGCGTCGAATGCATCGCCAAGTACCACCAGATCGCCGGTTTCCGTCCCCGGGTGTTGAAATCGGACGAGAGTTTCCCCCTCATCCATGCCTGGTTCGTGACGGTTCCAAGCTCCGTCGCCGGCCGCAGTTACACCGTGCCGGTGCGCATCTGGGCCGAAACCAAATATGGGGTGCTGGCTGTGATCGCCACGGCGCTCAAGGTCGACGGTCAAAACCCGCAAGGCGTGCGCTGATCGTAACAAAAGCGAAGCACCCCGCGTGGCAGATGTTCCGGGTACGGAATGAAGTCTCCGGTGGCGGACAAATGCCCAAAGGTCGGCCGGACTACTAGATATGGTGGTTGGACACGGATGGAATGACAGCTAAATGTATGAGAACAAAGGCAGATATTGAATTGGTTAGCGATTCGGACGCTTTATGTTCGATCTCCGTACTGGTTCTTAATACGGCATCCACAGCGTCTTGCACCCAGCCCTAGTTGCAGACCAAGGCTCAACACCCGACTTTCTCCCTATGCAGAACAACCGCCCGTCCCGAGACCTCGCTCCCAAGGTGACGGCGGTCCTGGGCCCCACCAACACCGGCAAGACGCACTTCGCCATCGAGCGGATGCTGGCGCACAAGTCCGGCATGATCGGCCTGCCCCTGCGGCTTCTGGCGCGCGAGGTTTATGACCGCATCGTCCGGTTGCGGGGCCCGAACGAAGTCGCGCTGATCACCGGCGAAGAAAAGATCGTTCCCAAGGCGCCGCGTTTCTATGTCTGCACCGTGGAGGCCATGCCGCTGGACATTCCGGTGGCCTGTCTGGTGATCGACGAGATCCAGCTCTGCGCCGATCCGGAACGTGGCCATGTCTTCACCGACCGGCTGCTGCATGCGCGCGGCCAGGAAGAAACCATGCTGCTGGGCAGCGACAGCATGCGCGGCATCATCCAGAAATTCATTCCCAGGACCTGGTTCATCACCCGGGCGCGGTTTTCCGACCTTGCCTATACGGGCGCGAAGAAGCTGACCCGCCTGCCCCGCCGTTCCGCCGTGGTCGGATTCTCCGCCGAGGATGTGTATGGCATCGCCGAACTGATCCGCCGCCAGCGCGGCGGGGCTGCCGTGGTGCTGGGCGCGTTGTCGCCCCGCACCCGCAATGCGCAGGTCGAGCTTTATCAGTCGGGCGATGTGGATTTCCTGGTGGCCACGGATGCCATCGGCATGGGCCTGAACATGGATGTCGACCATGTCGCCTTCGCCGCGCGCGACAAGTTCGACGGCGCCCGGATGCGCGCCTTGCGGCCTGACGAGATCGGCCAGATCGCCGGGCGCGCCGGACGCTACATGAATGACGGCACGTTCGGTGTCACCGCCGAGTGCGAGCCGTTTGAAGACGAGCTGGTGCAGCGGATCGAAACCCATCGTTACGATCCGGTGCGGGTGCTGCAATGGCGCAATGCCGTGCTGGACTTCCGCAGTCTCGCCAATCTGAACGACAGTCTGGATGCACCGCCGCCAGAGCGTGGCCTGACGCGAGCCCGGCCGGCCAGCGATGCCGTGGCGTTGAAATTTCTTTCCGCTGACGAAGAAGTGACGGCGCTGGCCACCTCGCGCGATGCGGTCAGCCGGTTATGGGATGTCTGCCAGCTTCCGGATTTCCGCAAACTCTCCACCGACGATCATGTGCGGCTGGTGAAGAACATCTTCCTGTTCCTGTCGAAAGACGGCGCCATTCCCGACGACTGGCTGGCCCGCCAGATCGCCCGCGCCGATGTGACCGAAGGCGATGTCGCCACCCTGTCCGGGCGTCTCGCCCAGATCCGCACCTACACCTATGCCGCTCATCGCCAGGGCTGGACCCGTGACGGCGCGCACTGGCAGGCGATCACGCGCGCCGTCGAAGACCGGCTGTCGGATGCGCTGCATGAAAAGTTGACCCAGCGTTTCATCGACCGGCGTACCTCGGTGCTGATGAAGCATCTGCGCGATGATGAATTCGCCTCTTTGGCGCTCGATGAGGCGGGTGGCGTCTCCATCGGCGGGGAAGCGATTGGCCGGCTTGACGGCTTTCGTTTCGTGCCCGATCCGCGCGCCTTTGATGAAAATGGGCGCGCTGTGCGCGTCGGGGGCATTCACGGCCGGACCTTGCGCGCCGCCGCGCTGAAGGGCCTGGAAAGCGAGATTACCACGCGTTCGCTGGCGCTCGCCTCGGCCGAAGATGCGGCCATCACGCTTAGTGAGCATGGCAAATTGTGGTGGGATGGCGCGATTGTCGGCCGGCTGATGGCCGGGGCTTCGCCGCTGTCGCCCAACATAGAAGTGCTGGCCGATCCGCATGTGAAGACGGACGATCTTAAAGCGCGGCTCGAGAGCTGGGTGGTGGCGCGTATCGCCGCCCGCCTGGGCCCGCTCCTGGCGCTGGGCGAGGCGTCGGAAGCAAAGACCGGCACTTCGACGGCCCTGCCCGGCGAAGCCCGCGGCATCGCCCATCAGCTGGTCGAGAATTTCGCCAGTCTGGATCGCGCCACCCTCAAGCACGCGCTGCCCGAAAAGCTGGGGCCGCAGATCCGCGCCCTGCGCCCCTTCGGCGTCTGGTTCGGCCGTCGCGCCGTCTATCTGCCCAAGCTGCTGCGGCCCGATGCGGCGGCGCTTCTGACCCTGTTGTGGGGCGTCTGGCACAAAAAGGAATCCCCGCCGGCGCCGCCGGCGCCGGGGCTCACATCCTTCGCTTGCGATAAGGGCTGTGACACCGCCGCCCTGCAGCCGGCGGGCTTTGCCGTCTTTGCCGGCCGGGCCATCCGCTTCGACATGCTGGAGCGGCTGGAGGACGAGCTGGAACAGGCGCTGGCCAGCGGCAGCGATGCCGAGACATTGCTGACCAAAATCGTCTCGCTGCTGGGCGCTAGCCGCGAGGAAGCGCGCGCGGTGCTGGCCGCGCTGGGCTGGCGCGAGGTCGAAGTCGAAGAAGCCAAGCCGGTCTGGCGGCGATCAAAAGATAAAGCCCGCCACCCGCGCAACGAGAAGCGCCCCGAAACGCCAATCAACCCGAACTCGCCCTTTGCCGGCCTTGCCGCGTTACGCACACGATGAACGAAACCCGGCTGGACAAATGGCTGTTTCACGCCCGCTTCTACCGCACGCGGCCGCTGGCGCAGGCAGCCGCCCAGGCCGGACGGGTGCGTCTCAACGGCACGCGGATCGAAAAGCCGGGCCATGCGGTCAAGCCGGGCGATGTCCTCACGCTTGGGCGCGGCGGCCAGGTCATGGCTGTCAGGGTCTTGGCGCTGGCCGCGGACCGGCCAAAGAGGCCCAAAAGCTCTACGAACTGTTGGAGTAGTTGCGAATTGTTCGCAAATACTGCGGCCTCAATCCCCTTGCCACCGGGGGCGACGCACCGTAATCACAGCCCCGTTTTTGCCCGTTGGAGCCTTGTTCCCATGACCTATGTCGTCACCGAAGCCTGCATCAAGTGCAAGTTCATGGACTGCGTGGAGGTCTGCCCGGTGGACTGCTTCTACGAGGGCGAGAACATGCTGGTAATCAACCCCGACGAATGCATCGACTGCGGGGTCTGCGAGCCGGAATGCCCGCCGGAAGCCATCAAGGCGGACACCGAATCCGGTCTGGAAAAGTGGCTGTCGGTGAACGCCGAATATGCCCGCAGCTGGCCCAATATCAGCCAGAAGGGCGAAGCCCCGGCAGACGCGAAAGAGATGCAGGGCGTCCCGGACAAGTTCGAGAAATTCTTCTCCCCGAACCCCGGTTCCGGTTCCTGAGTGGCGCAAATCGGGGGTTGTAGCTCTGCATACAGAACAATCGCTGCAACCGGTTGAATTGCCTGCCCTTTCTCGAAGGCGTTAAATTAACCCGCCATTTCAATGGGATGGCGCGGTTTTTTCTTCCTTTTTAGGCACTTTTGTGATAGGGTCTTCTTCGTTCAAGCCCGTGACAGATTCCGTGCCCTCCGGCGCCCCACTGGAGGACCGGCCTCGCGTCTGTCCGCACAGGAAGAAAAAATGACCGCTGTCAAAACGCCCCCCAAGCCTGTTGCCGCCGCCGCCGCCCTGCCCAAGAAGGTGCCGGCCAATTCCAACAAGAAGCATGAATTCAAGACCAACGATCACGTGGTCTATCCGACCCATGGCGTCGGCAAGGTTTCCGGTATCGAGGAGAAGGAAGTCGCCGGCGTGAAGCTGGAGCTTTTCATCATCGAGTTCGAGAAGGACAAGATGACCCTGCGCGTTCCGGTCAACAAGGCCAAGACCGTGGGCATGCGCAAGCTGTCCTCGCCCGAAGTCGTCAACGGCGCTCTCAACACGCTGAAGGGCCGCGCCCGCATCAAACGCACCATGTGGTCGCGCCGCGCGCAGGAGTACGAAGCCAAGATCGACTCCGGTGACCTGGTCTCGATCGCCGAGGTGGTGCGCGATCTGCACCGCGCCGGTGGCCAGCCGGAGCAGTCCTATTCCGAGCGCCAGCTCTATGAAAAGGCCCTGGCCCGCATGGCCCGCGAAGTCGCGGCCGTCGAGAAGACCGACGAGCCGACCGCGGTCAAGCGCGTCGAAGGCATGCTGACCAAGAAGGCGGCCTGAGCCGTTTAAAACGAAAAGCGATCCTCTATCGCAAGGAAGAGCCCGGTGGCGACACCGGGCTTTTTCTTTAGTTCAGCACTTCGATTTGCGCTGGGTTCGAGAGCGCAATCTCCGGCCGGCCGCGATAGTCCTGCACAATGCCGCGGATGCGGATCCGGTGCGCTTCCAGCCCTTCCAGATCGAAGCCACGGAAGGCTCGACGATCCTCGGGCTGGATGATGGCGGAAAAACTCTGCCGCCCGTTGCTGCCGAAATCGATGAAGGTGCGCCCGTCCGCGGCTGCCACATGGGTGACCCAGCCTTCCACCAGCTGAAAGCTGCCGGCTGGCGTTTCCGGGGCGCTTGCCGTTGGAGCGCGGCGCGGCGCCTCCGGCGCGCTCGCAATTTCTGTGCGACGTCTGGTTGGCGCGGGCATGGTGTCAGCCTGCCGAGGCGCATTGGCGGATAGCGCCCACAGTCCGGCCTGGCGCTGGCGGGCGCGGCCTTCGGCTTCATACAGGTCCGGCGCGCATTCGTTGCGGTCCGGCGCGATGGCGACACGCGCCAGTCCCTTTTCCAGCAGCGCGGCCTGCAGCCAGGCGCCACCACTGGTGAAACCCTGCACCCGCACCCGGTCATAGCGGTCTTCCTTGGGCGGTGTCGCGGTGAAGGTGACGGTGCCATCGGCGGTCAGGGTGCGCAACGCCGTCAGCGCCTGATCGTGCGGACTGTCCTGCTCCGGCAAACGAATCCCTTCCAGGGCCACGGCGCGGCCATCGCGCAACACCAGCACGCCATTCTGTTCCACCCGCATCACATGGGCGCGGCTGATCTCAACCTGTCCGGCGCAATCGGGAATGGATGCCGCATAAGCGTCCGCCCATGGGCACATTGCGGCCAAAATCGCCGCATAGATCGACATTTGGAGGATCTCATGTGTGCACCGCATGGCACCCATAGGCTGCAAAACCATCGGCACGGTCAAGCGTTGCCGCTGGTGTCGTGGTTTCGAAGTTCGCCATATTATTGATATCAAGCCCGTAGCGAACTTCGAAACCAAACGACACCAGAATCAATAACTTGCTAGTGTCCTTCGATCCCGAAATTCGCCCGGAGGCCAATATCGAGATCACGCGAATTTCGGAATCGGGACACTAGCGATCCCGCAAAATCAGCGCAAAGGTTAATGATGGCAGTTCCGTCTACGCTTCCCACTGTTGCTTCCATGCCGGAAGCGATCCCAACACTCACCGTGATGGCGATAAACGGCGCCGAGAATATACTTATCGCCGTCCTGATCCTGGTTGCCGGCTGGGTGCTGGCGAGCTGGGTGGGCCGCTGGGTCCACAATCTGGTCGGCCACAGCCGTTACATCGACGCCACGCTGAAACCGCTGGTCGCCAGTTTCGCCCGTTATGTCATCCTGGCGCTGACGGTTGTAGCGGTGCTGGGGCAGTTCGGGGTGCAGACCACATCCCTGATCGCCCTTCTGGGCGCCGCGGGCCTGGCCATCGGCCTGGCGCTGCAGGGCACGCTGTCGAATGTCGCCTCCGGCGTGATGCTGCTGATGCTGCGGCCCTTCCGCGTCTACGACAAGATCAAGATCGCGGACGTGATCGGCACGGTGCGGGAGATCGGCCTCTTCCGCACCGACATGATCACCGACAATGGCAATTATGTTTCCATTCCCAATGCCACCATCTTTTCCGGCACCATCGTCAATGTCTCGCGCGAGGCCACCCGCCGCACTGATTTCACGGTGGAAGTGGACCGCAGCGAAAATCTGGACCGGGTGCAGAAACGGATTCTGGAATGCCTGACTCTGGAGAAGCGGGTGCTGAAGACGCCCGCGCCCACCGTCGAGGTCGAGACCCTGGGCGCCATCTCCACCACCCTGAAGGTGCAGGTCTGGCTTAACAATCAGGATTTCGGCACGGTGCTATCGGACGTGAAGAAGCGGGTTCGCCACGCGCTGCAGAATGCCGATGTCGCAGCCCCCATCCCCGTTCCGGCGCCGGCTGTGGCGCCCTGGCAGCCATCGGCGGAAAAGGATGACGGCAAGCGCGATACCGCCAAGCCGAATTAGGACTTCGACTTCAGGCTTATGCCCGGCGGCAACGGACCGTCCGGTACGAAGAAATCCGGCATCAGGTCCTTTGACGGGTCCACGCGGTACTGGTCGAAGTCTGTGATGCCATTCTCGGCCAGGAAGACATCGTCGATCAGGAAATTGCCGCTGAAACTGAGGGGCCGGTTGAAGATGTGCCAGGCCGCATCGGCCACGATCTCGGGCGTGCGGCAATGCTTCATGCCCTCGTCTCCGCCCAGCACATTGCGGACGGCGGCGGTGGCGATTCCGGTGCGGGGCCACAGGGCGTTGACCGCGATCTGGCCCTTGAACTCCTCCGCCATCGCCAGCACGCAGAGGCTCATGCCGAACTTGGCCATGGCGTAAGCCGGATAGGGCGCGAACCAGTCCGGCCGCATCACCAGCGGCGGCGACAGCATCAGCACATGCGGATTGGCCGCCCTCTTCAGGTGCGGAATACAGGTCTTGGTGACCAGGAAGGTGCCGCGGGCATTGACCTGTTGCATCAGGTCGTAGCGCTTCATCTCGGTAGCCTCGGTGGCGGTCAGCGAAATGGCGCTGGCATTGTTGACGCAGATATCGATCCCGCCGAACCGCTCCACGCAAGCGGCCACCGCCGCAGCCACCTGCTCCTCGAAACGGATATCGCAGGGAACTGCCAGCGCCTGGCCGCCCGCCTCTTCCACCGCGCGGGCGGCCGTCTGGATGGTGCCGGGAAGCCGGGGATCTGGCGCGGCGGTCTTGGCCACGATGGCGACATTGGCGCCGTCGCGCGCCGCCCGAAGCGCGATGGCCAGCCCGATGCCCCGGCTGGCGCCTGTTATGAATAACGTCTTGCCCTTCAGCGACATGGGCTCACCTTCCGCCATGCATAAATGACATGAATCCGGGCCCTCGACATGGGGGCCCCAGGCGCTAAATTGCCCCCATGATTGACGTTCAGACCCGCACCGCGCCCGCGGATGCCCGGGGCATTGCCGAAGCCGCCAAAATCCTGCGTGCCGGCGGCCTTGTCGCCTTCCCCACCGAGACCGTTTACGGCCTGGGCGCCGATGCCACCCATGGCGAGGCCGTGGCCGCCATCTTCGCCGCCAAGGGCCGGCCGCTGTTCAATCCCCTGATCGTGCATGTGGCCGACTTGGAGGAAGCCCGCCGGCACGTGGAACTTTCGCCTCGCGCCAGCGCGCTGGCGGAGCGTTTCTGGCCGGGCGCTCTGACCCTTGTGCTGCCGCGGCGCAAGAACTCGCCTTTGTCCCTGCTGGTCAGTGCGGGGCTGGACAGCGTGGCATTGCGCGCGCCGTCGCATCCGGCCGCCATCGCGCTTCTGAAAGAGACCGGCCGGCCGGTGGCGGGCCCTTCCGCCAACAGGTCCGGCCAGGTGACGGCTACCACCGCCCAACATGTCGCCGACAGCCTGGGCGGCAAGGTGGATTTCATTCTGGACGCTGGCAGTGCCACCCTGGGCATCGAATCCACGGTGGTGGGTTTTGACGGCGACCGTCCGCTGCTGCTGCGCCCCGGCGCCGTGGCGCGGGAAGAGATCGAGGATCTAGTGGGACCGCTGGGCCCGCCCGGCAACCTGATCCAGTCGCCCGGCCAGCTCGCCAGTCACTATGCGCCGCGCGCTTCCCTGCGGATGAATGCGGGGGAGATCGAATCCGGCGAAGTGCTGCTGGGTTTCGGCGATGCGCCGGGGGCCAAACTGAACCTGTCGCCGCGCGGTGATCTGCGCGAGGCCGCCGCCAATCTCTTCGCCATGCTGCGGGAGCTGGACAAGGTGGCGGTCAGGATCGCCGTCTCGCCCATTCCGGCGCACGGTATCGGCGAGGCGATCAACGACCGGCTGCGCCGGGCGGCCGCGCCGCGATGAGCCCCACTTCAGGCGAGACGATCGACCGCCTGAAAGATGCGGTCGGCGCTTCAGGCTTTTCCCAGCACCCCGCCGAGATCGCGCCCCATCTGGAAGAATGGCGCAGCAAGTACCGTGGCTCCTCGCCGCTGCTGCTGAAGCCGGCGACGACGGCCGAAGTCTCCGCCATTCTCGCCATCTGCAATGAGACCGGCACGAAGCTCGTCACCCAGGGCGGCAATACCGGCCTGGTCGGCGGCCAGATTCCGCTCCATGGCGAAGTACTGCTTTCGACCAAGCGCCTTAACCGGCTGCGCGCGCTGGATCAGAGCGGCATGACCATGACGGTGGAAGCCGGCATGACCCTGGCCGAGGTCCAGCGGCTGGCGGACGAGAAGAACCTGCTCTTCCCGCTCAGCCTTGCCTCCGAAGGCAGCGCCACCATCGGCGGCAATATCGCCACCAACGCCGGCGGCACGCATGTGCTGCGCTATGGCATGACCCGGGCGCTGGTGCTGGGGCTGGAGGTGGTGCTGGCGAACGGGGTGGTGCTGCCGATGCTGCGCGCCCTGCACAAGGACAATACCGGCTACGACCTGAAACAGATGTTCATCGGCAGCGAAGGCACCTTGGGGGTCGTCACCGCGGCGTGCTTGCGGCTATTTCCCAAGTCGGAGGTGGCCGTCACTGCTTTCGCCGCCGTGCCCTCCCCGGCCGCGGCCGTGGCGTTGCTCACCCGCATGCAACATGCCAGCGGTGGGATGCTGTCGGCCTTCGAGCTGATGCCGCGCGTCGCTTT
>Ga0265338_10010530_pt1 | contig 10817 bp, 9 predicted proteins | sample 42126metaG_FD_193579 | JGI IMG/M metagenome (GOLD analysis project Ga0265338, IMG submission 193579) | Rhizosphere microbial communities from Carex aquatilis grown in University of Washington, Seatle, WA, United States - 4-21-26 metaG | ecosystem: Host-associated > Plants > Roots > Rhizosphere >... | reverse complement strand
CGCGACGTCGGGCGCGACGAGCTCGAGCACGAGCCGCGCCTCTGCGGCGACGTCCGGCCCGACTCCGTCGCCGGGCAGGAGCACGACAGTGGGGCTAGGCATCCGAGAGCGCGCCCTCCATCAGCGAGCGGGGCTGGCGGCCGCGCGGCCGCGGCGTGAAGCCGGCGGCGTCGATGGCGGCGTTCCAGCTCCCGAAGACACGGCTGACGGTCTGGCGGGAGGGGTGGTTCTCCCCCGCCTGGTCCCACTCGTGCGTGAACGGCGGCCGGCTGTTCAGGCGATACCAGAGCGTGATCGCGTACACGATCGTCTCCGGCGTCCAGCGGAACCCGGTCCTCGGACCGGTTCTCATGACGCACCTCCTTCGTATTGACGGCTTCCGGGCGTGAGTTGTGATCCCGAACGTGGGAGTCCGGCAGAGCAGACGGACGCGCGGGAAACCCGCGCGTCCTGACGACGGCATCGCAAGCGACGCCTAGACCGCGACACCGAGCCTCTCCAGGATGAGGTCGGCGTCGGGCTCGACGAGCACGGGGTCGAAGCGGTCGGCGACGAGTGCCGGCGTCTTCAGGCCGTCGCCGGTGACGAGCAGGACGACGCGATCCTGCTCGCCGAGCTCGCCGCGGCGGACGGCTTCGCGGAGTGCGCCGAGCGCGGCGGCCGGCGCGGTCTCGCCCCAGATACCCGTCGTCTCGGCGAGGAGCTTGATGTTCTCGGGGATCTCGTCCTCGGGGACGGCGTGGATCGCGCCGCCCGAGTCGCGGGCGGTGGCGACGGCGAGGTCGCCGTCCGCGGGGCTGCCGATGGCGATCGAGCGGGCGATCGTGTTCGGCTTCACCGGCTTGACGCGCCCGCCGTCGTGGAACGCCGTCGCGACCGGTGCGCATCCCTCGGCCTGGCCGCCGAACACGCGGGGCCGCGCACCCTCGACGAGCCCGAGATCGAGCAGCTCGCCGAAGCCCTGATGCACCTTGGAGTACATCGCGCCCGACGCGATCGGCGCGACGACGGCGTCGGGCAGCTCCCAGCCGAGCTGCTCGGCGATCTCGAACGCGAGCGTCTTCGAGCCCTCCGCGTAGTACGCGCGGAGCTCGACGTTGACGAATGCCCAGTCGAGCTCGAACGACAGCTCGACGCTCAGGCGGCTGCAGTCGTCGTAGCTGCCGTTGACGGCGAAGATCGTCGCGCCGTAGACGGCGGTCGCGACGAGCTTCTCTCGCTCGAGGTCGGCGGGAACGAGCACGGCGGCCTCGATCCCCTCCGCCGCGGCGCGAGCGGCGACGGCATTGGCGAGGTTGCCGGTCGACGAGCAGGCGAGGGTCGTGTAGCCGAGCTCGAGCGCCTTCGCGCACGCGACGGCGACGACGCGGTCCTTGAACGAGTGCGTCGGGTTCGCCGTGTCGAGCTTCAGCCACAGCTCGCGGACGCCGATCGCGGACGCGAGCCGCGGCGCAGCGACGAGCGGGGTGAAGCCCGGCGCGAGGCGCGGCTCCGCCGGCGGCGCGACGGGCAGCAGCTGCGCATAGCGCCAGATGTTCCGCGGGCCGGCCTCGATCGACTCGCGGCTGACCGTGCGGCGTTGCTCGTCCCGGTCGTAGACCGGATCGAGCGGTCCGAAGCAGCGATTGCAGACTCCGACAGGGTCGAGAGCGAGCTGCGTCTCGCAGATGCGACAACGAAGTGCGGTGGCGGGCACTAGTCCTACTCCTTCCGTCCGTGGCTCGGCATCCAGCCGGGTTTGGCACCACGCTCCGTCGGAGCAGGTTGCCGAGGCGTCACAGGGCCGGTTCCCTCAGCCTCTCTCGATGCGGAGCCGGACAGCGTCGCCCGTCTCCTGGTGTTGCTGGTCGCACTATACAAAAGAAAGCTCACCCGAGCACGGCTCCTTCGGAAGCCGACGAGACGTGCTTCGCGTAGCGGGCGAGAACGCCCTTTGTGTACCGGGGCGGCGGCTGCACGACGTCGGCGAGCCGCGCCGCGATCTCGTCGTCGGAAAGCTCGACCTGGAGCCGCCGTCCGTCGACGTCGACCTCGACGACGTCGCCGTCGCGGAGCGCGGCGAGCGGCCCGCCGCGCGCGGCCTCCGGCGCGACGTGCCCGACCATGAGCCCGTGCGTCGCACCCGAGAAGCGGCCGTCGGTGACGAGCGCGATCTCCTCCCCCAGCCCCTCGCCGACGAGCGCGGCGGTGACGTGCAGCATCTCGCGCATGCCGGGGCCGCCGGCGGGGCCCTCGAAGCGGATGACGACGACGTCGCCCGCCTGGATCGAGCGCGCCTTGACCGCGGCGAAGCAATCCTCCTCGGAGTCGAACACGCGCGCCGGCCCGCGATGGCGCAGCCGCTCGTGGCCGGCGAGCTTCACGACGCAGCCCTCGGGGGCGAGATTGCCGCGCAGGATGGCGAGGCCGCCCGTCGCCTTGAGCGGACGCTCGATGGGCACGACCACTTCCTGCCCCGGCGTCTCGACGACGGCGGTCGCGACCTCGGCGAGCGAGCGGCCGTCGACGTTCGGCGCGTCGCCGTGCACGAGCCCCGCCTTGAGCAGCTCGCGCGCGACGAGGGCGACGCCGCCGGCGGCGTGGAGGTCGACGGCGACGAAGCGGCCGCCAGGCTTGATGTCGGCGACGATGGGCGTGCGCTCGGCGATGCGGTCGAAGTCGTCGAGCTCGAGCGGCAGGTCGAGCTCGCGCGCGATCGCGAGCAGGTGGAGGACGCCGTTCGTCGACCCGCCGGTGGCCGCGACTGCGGCGACCGCGTTCTCGATCGCGTCGCGCGTCATGATCTGCGACGGACGGACGTCGTCGCGCACGAGCCGCATCGCGATGCGACCGGCCTCGTACGCCGCCTCGGTCTTCGCCGGGTCGGTCGCGGGGACGTCGTTGAGCCCGGCGGGGCTGATGCCGAGGAACTCGAGCACCGTCGCCATCGTGTTCGCGGTGAACTGCGCGCCGCACGCGCCGGCTCCGGGACAGGCGACGTTCTCGAGCTCGTGCACGTCAGCGTTCGACATCGTGCCGGCGGCGGCTGCGCCGACGGCCTCGAAGACGTCCTGGATGGTGACGTCGCGGCCGCGGAAGCGCCCCGGCGCGATCGAGCCGTTGTAGAGCACGAGGCCGGGGACGTCGAGGCGCGCGAGCGCCATGACGGCGGCGGGAATCGTCTTGTCGCAGCCGACGAGGCAGACGAGGCCGTCGAGCAGATGGCCGCGTACGACGAGCTCGATCGAGTCGGCGATCGTCTCGCGCGACACGAGCGACGCGCGCATCCCCTCGGTCCCCATCGAGACGCCGTCGGAGACGGCGATCGTGTTGAACTCGACCGGCGTCCCGCCGGCCTCGAGGATCCCGCGGCGGACGTGGCGCGCGAGCTCGCGCTGGTTCCAGTTGCACGGCATCGTCTCGATCCAACTCGTCGCGATGCCGACGAGTGGGCGCGCGAGTGCCTCGTCGTCGAGACCGATTGCCTTCAGCATCGCGCGCGCGGGCGCGCGGTCGACGCCGTCGGTGATCGCGGCGCTGCGGCGCTTCGCTGGATCGGTCGGGCGTGCGTACGGATCACTCATGCAGGCCCCGCTCCGGCGGCGGTGACGAGAAGGCGGCGAACCTCGAACGTCGGGAAGCGACGCGCGAGCTCGCCCTCGACCTCGGCCTGGCGTCCCCGCTCGGCCCAGACGAGCACGGTGGGGCCGGAGCCGGAGAGCGTCGCGCCGAGCGCGCCGCGCGGCAGGTCGTCGCGGATCGCGGCGAGGTGCGGCGCGCTCTCCGCCCGGTACGGCTCGTGCAGCCGGTCGGCCGCGCTCGCGGCGAGCAGCTCCGCGCTGCCGGCCGCGAGCGCGGCGCCGAGAAGCGCGGCGCGACCCGCGCTGAAGGCCGCGTCCTCGAGAGAGACCGCCTGCGGCAGCAGTCCCCGCGCATGCGCGGTGAGGACGCGGGTCTCGGGGATGACGGCGATCGCGGCGACCGGCAGGTCGTCGGCGACGCGCGCGATGTGCCCCTCCCACGTGAGGCAGACGCCGCCGGCGAGCGCGGCGGCGAGATTGTCGGGATGGCCCTCGAGGTCGACTCCCGCCTCGAGCAGCTCGTCGGCGGTCGGCTCCACGCCGGCGGCGAGCGCGCCGGCGACGAGCCCGAGCGCAACTGCGGATGCGCTCGAGCCGAGCCCGCGCTCGCGCGGGATCCGCTCGACGAAGGTGAACGAGCGATCCTCGAGCGACGCGAAGCGGGCGAACGCCCGCACCGCGAGGTTGTCCTCGTCGACGGGCCCGTTGGCGGGGCCGACCTCGAGCTCGTTCCAGAAGTCGAACGCGACCGCGGCGATGTCGAAGCCCGGGCCGAGGTTCGCGGAGGTCGCGGGCGCGCGCACGTGGATGGTCACGCGGCCAGCCTCTCCGTCGCGTCCGGATCCTTGAGGCCGTGCCCGGTGAGGACGCACACGACCCGTCCCTTCACGCCGGACGCGGCGACCGCCGCGATGCCGGCCGCGGAGGCCGGCTCACAGAACACGCCTTCCTCGCGCGCGACGTGCCGCCACGCCTCCTCGAGCTGAGCCTCGGCGAGCGGCACGAGTATGCCGTGCGAACGGGCGAGCACGGCTCGGACCTCGACGCTATGCACGGGCTCGACGATGCGGATCGCGGACGCGAACGTGTCGGCCCGCCGCTCGGCCTCGCCGAGCACGAAGCGCGGCAGGCGCTCGCCGAACCCGGCGGCATACGCGACGGTGTTGCCGCCGCCGCCGTACGGGAGCGCGAGCACGTCCGGCACGCGGCCGAGCTGGTCGAGGATCTCCCGCGCCGCGGAGCTCTGCCCCTCGATGCGGTCCGGGTTGATCGAGTTGACGTTGACGTACCCCTCTTCGTCTGCGAGGCGGCGTGCCTCGCGATGCGCATCCTCGAACGAGCCGTCGATCTCGCGCACGTCGGCGCCTGCGGCTCTCGCCTGCGCGACCTTGCCGCGTGCGACCGCGCCGCGGGGCGTGATCACGATCGCGGGCAGCCCCGCGCGCGCGGAGTACGCGGCGGCCGATGCCGCCGTGTTCCCGGTCGACGCACAGACGACGCCGATCGCGCCGCGCTCGAGCGCGCGCGTGACGGCGAGCGCCATGCCGCGATCCTTGAAGGACCCGGTCGGGTTCGCTCCCTCCCACTTCAGCCACAGGTCGACGCCGAGCCACTCCGAGAGCCGGGGCGCCGGCAGCAGCGGCGTGTTGCCTTCGCCGAGCGTGATCACACCGACCGCTCCGAGATCACCGGGAGCGAAAAAGGGGGACGCAGCACCTCGGGGAACGCCGCGATCTCGCGCAGCGCCGCGGCGACCTCGCCGTACGGGGCGCGGTGGAGCACGAGCTCGAGCGTCGCCGAGCCGTTCTCGAGCCGCTGCACGAGCTGGGCGACGGAGACTTCGTGCGCGGCAAGTCGGCTGGCCGCGTGCGCGAGCACACCCGGCCGGTCCGACACCTCCAGGTGGACGTAGAAGGGTGAGCGCCACTCGCTCGACGGCAGCAGCGGGAGCTCGCGCCAGCACGCGTCGTTCTGGAGGAAACCGGTGCCGGACGTGCCGACGACGCTGACGAGGTCGGCGACGACGGCGGACGCGGTCTCGATGCCCCCGGCTCCCGGCCCCTCGAGCGTGATCTCGCGGATCGCGTCGCCCTGGATCATGACGGCGTTGAAGGCGCCGTCGACCGCGGCCAGCGGGTGGCGGCGGTCGACGAGCGCCGGCTGCACGCGGACGTCGACGGCGTCGCCGACGAGCGAGGCGATGCCGACGAGCCGCACGACCATGCCGAGCTCCGCCGCCGCGGCGACGTGGGCCGGCTCGATCTCCTCGATGCCGCGGCAGTCGACGTCCTCGAAGCGCACGCGCGACCCGAACGCCACGGTCGCGAGGATCGCCATCTTCGCGGCGGCGTCGGCGCCGCTCACGTCGTCGGTCGGATCGGCCTCCGCGTAGCCGAGCGCCTGCGCCTCGGCGAGCGCCTCCGCATACGAGCCGCCGCGCTCCATCCGCGAAAGCATGAAGTTCGTCGTGCCGTTCACGATCCCGAGGACGCGATGGACGTTGGAGACGACGAGCGACTCGCGCAGCACCTTCACGACCGGGATCGCAGCGCACACCGACGCTTCGAAGCGCAGCTGGACGCCGGATGCGGACGCCGCCGCGAACAGCTCGGCGCCGTCGCGGGCGATGAGCTGCTTGTTCGCGGAGACGACGGGCTTCCCGGCGCGCAGCAGCTCGCGCACGTAGTCGCCGGCGGGATTGAGCCCGCCCATCACCTCCGCGACCACGTCGACGGCGGGGTCATCGCGCAGCGCGGCGAAGTCGGTCGTCAGGACGCCGTCGCCGGTCGGAAACGGCCGCTCCTTGTCCGGGTCGCGGACGAGCGCGCGGACGACGCGCAGCCGGTGGCCGGTCGCACGCTCGATCTCGTCGCCGCTCTCGGAGAGCAGGCGGTTGACCGCCGAGCCGACGGTGCCGTACCCGAGCAGCCCGATGCCGACGTCAACTGACGCCAAGAAGTCCTTCCACGCCTGCGAGCGCCCGCAGCTCCTTACCGACGCGCTCGATCTCCCGAGCGCGCTCCTCGCCGGCCTTGCGCAGCTCCGCGAAGCGCGGCCGTCCCGCCTCGTCGTCGGCGAAGAGCTCGTCCGCGAAGGCGCCGCTCTGCACCTCCTTCAGGATCGTGCGCAGCGTCTCGCGCACGCGGTCGTCGACGACGCGGGTCCCGCGCGAGAGGTCGCCGTACTCGGCGACGTCGGAGACGGAGTACCGCATGTACTCGAGCCCGCCCTGGTAGAGCAGGTCGACGATGAGCTTCAGCTCGTTCAGGCACTCGTAGTACGCGATCTCCGGCTGGTAGCCCGCCTCGACGAGCGTGTCGAAGCCGGCCTGCACGAGCGCCGGGACGCCGCCGCAGAGGACGGCCTGCTCGCCGAAGAGGTCGCTCTCGGTCTCCTCGGCGAACGTCGTCTCGAGAAGCCCGACCCGGCCGCAGCCGATGCCCGCGCCGTACGCGAGCGCGAGCTCGAGCGCGCTGCCGCTCGCGTCCTCGTGCACGGCGACGAGCCCGGGGGTGCCGGCGCCGGAGACGTACAGCTCGCGCACGCGATGGCCCGGCGCCTTCGGCGCGACCATGATCACGTCGTGCCCGGCCGGCGGCGCGATGCGTCCGAAGTGGACGTTGAGGCCGTGCGCGAACAGCACCGCGGCGCCGGGGTCGAGGTTCGGCGCGACGTGCTCGTCCCACACGCCCTTCTGCACGTGGTCGGGCAGGAGCAACGCGACCACCTGCGCGCCGCGAACGGCGTCCGCGATCGAGCGCACCTCGAGGCCCGCGTCCTCGGCCGTATCCTTCGACGGGCTGCCCTCGCGCAGGCCGACGACGACGGAGACGCCGGAGTCCTTGAGGTTCAGCGCGTGCGCGTGACCCTGGCTGCCGTAGCCGATGACGGCGACGGTGCCGGTGAGAAGGCCGGTGTCCTCGGTGCGATGAATGGTTGCCATCGAAGTCGTAGTCCTTTCAGAGTTGTCCGGTGCCAGGCACCAGGTTTTCGCCTCTTGCGCCCGTTTCGCGAAACCCGGGTGCCTGGCACCGGCGTGCATTCATGCGAGCACGTGCTGCCGTGGGCGGTTGGAGTTGGGCTTCTGCGCCCGGCCGAGGCCGATGCGCCCGGTGCGGACGAGCTCCTGCAGGCCGTGCGGCCGGACGAGCTCCTCGAACGAATCCACGTCCTCGGGCACGCCGACGAGCTCGAACACGATCGAGTCCGGGCCGAGATCGGCGATGCGCGCGTTGAACACCTCTCCGAGCGCCATGAGCTCGGCGCGCTTCGCCGGCGGCGCGGAGACCTTCATGAGCACGAGCTCACGCTCGATCGACTCGCCCGGCCGGAGCTCGGAGACGCGCAGGACGTTGACGAGCTTGTGCATCTGCTTCTCGATCTGCTCGAGCGGGCTCGTCTCGCAGTCGACGCGCAGCGTGATGCGCGAGACGTCGTGACGCTCCGTCGGGCCGACGGCGAGGCTCTCGATGTTGTAGCCGCGGCGCGTGAACATGCTCGTGATGCGCGTGAGCACGCCCGGCTTGTTCTCCACGAGCACGGAGAGCGTATGCCTCACGCGGTCACCTCCTCGTTTGCATCCTCCCACTCGACGAGGTCGAGCGCGGCGGCTCCCGCCGGGATCATCGGGAAGCAGTGCTCCCGCGGGTCGACGCGCGCATCGACGACGGCCGTCCGGCCGCAGGCGAGCGCCTCGGCGAGCGCGCCCTCGAGGTCGTCTTCGCTCTCGACGGTGAAGCCCTCCGCGCCGTACGCCCGCGCGAGCTGCGCGTAGTCGGGGACGCTGTGCGTGAGGCGGATCTGCGAGAAGCGCTCCTCGTAGAACATGTCCTGCCACTGGCGCACCATGCCGAGGTAGCCGTTGTTGACGATGACGACGACGATCGGCAGGTCCTCGAGCACGGACGTCGCCAGCTCCTGCTGCGTCATCTGGAAGCAGCCGTCGCCGTCGACGCAGACGACCGTCGCATCCGGCCGGGCGGCCTTCGCACCGACCGCGGCCGGGAGGCCGTACCCCATCGTCCCGAGGCCGCCGGAGGTGATGAACGTGCGCGGCCGGTCGCACCGGAGGTACTGCATCGCCCACATCTGGTGCTGGCCGACGCCCGTCGTCCAGACGACGTCGTCGCGCCCCGCGGTCAGCTCCTGCAGCGTCTCGAGCACGAGCTGCGGCTTGAGCATGTCGCCCTCGCGGCGGTAGCGGAGCGGGAACTGGTCGCGCCACTCGGCGATCTGCCGGAGCCACGGCTCCGTGCTCCGCGTGGTCGGCTGCTCCGCGAGGAGGCGGCCGAGCTCGGTGAGCACCGGCTTGAGCGGCCCGACGACCGGAACGTCGGCGTGGCGGATCTTCGAGATCTCGGCCGCATCGATGTCGAGATGGACGATCCGCGCGCCCGGCGCGAATGCGGAGACCTTCCCCGTCACCCGGTCGTCGAAGCGCGCGCCGACGGCGACGATGAGATCGGCCTTGTTCAGCGCCCAGTTCGACCACTTCGGCCCGTGCATCCCCGGCCAGCCGGCGTGCAGCTCATGCGTCTCCGGGAAGGCGCCCTTCGCCATCAGCGTCGTCACGACCGGGAGCCGCGCACGCTCGGCGAGCGTGAGCAGCTCCGCGGTCGCGTCGGCGTTGAGCACGCCCCCACCGACGTAGAGGATGGGCCGCTCCGCCGCGGTAACGGCCTGGGCAGCAGCCGAGATCTGCCGCGCGTGGCCGCGACGGGGCGGCTTCCATCCGGGGAGGGACACGTCGTCGGGGTAGGAGAAGTCGAGTGCGGCTTCCTGGATGTCGCGCGGGACGTCGACGAGCACCGGCCCGCAGCGGCCGGTCCGCGCAACGTGGAATGCAGCCTTGAGGATGTGCGGGAGCTCTTCGACGTCCTGCACGAGCCACGAGTGCTTGACGATCGGGATCGTGATCCCGGTGATGTCGCACTCCTGGAAAGCGTCGCTGCCGATGAGGCTCGACCGCACCTGCCCCGTGATGCACACGAGCGGCGTCGAGTCCATCCAAGCGTCCGCGATCGGCGTGACGAGGTTCGTCGCGCCCGGCCCGGAGGTCGCGATCGCGACGCCGGCCCGGCCCGACGCGCGCGCGTAGCCCTCGGCCATGTGGCCGGCGCCCTGCTCGTGCCGCGCGAGCACGTGGCGGACGGTCGTCCCGCGCGCGAACGCGTCGTAGAGGGGAAGGATCGCGCCTCCGGGCAAGCCGAAGGCGACGTCCACCCCCTCCGCCTCGAGGGACCGCAGGATCGCGTCTGCCCCGTTGCCCTTCACGCGGTCTCCGGCCAGAACTCGGCGTTCCGGTTCGCGAGCTGGAAGCCGGCGAGAACGCGATGCGTGAACTCGCGCGTCGTCGAGCCCGGACGGAGCAGGATCGACGCCCGCGGCGTCTCGACGAGCGCGGCGGACACGGCGCCGGCGAGCGTCTCCGCCGCCGCGGGCTGCGCGAGACCGTGCTCGAGCATGAGCGCGGCCGCGAGCAGCATGCTGCTCGGATTCACCATCCCCTGCCCGGCCAACAGGTTCGACCGGTTTCGGGCGTGGGAGTCCTGCAGAGCAGACGCACGCGCGGGAAACCCGCGCGTGCTGAAGTCGGCGTCGCGAGCGACGCCGAGGGCGAAGCCGCCGTCGGGTGAGGGGACGAACAGACTCGGCCCGTGCTCGGCGAGCAGCGCGTGCGCGGCGACGCGATGCGCGGCGGCCGCGGCCGCGATCTCGACCATGCCCTCGGCCCACGTGGGCGCAACGGCGACGACGTCGAAGCGTCCGGGATTGAACGCGGCGAACGGCATCGCGTCCCGCGGCGAGACGTGCTCGACCCGCACGTGCTCGTGATCCGCGGCGGCCATGTCGACGTGCTCGCACCATTCGGTGTCGCCCACGCAGGCGAGGCGCATGCTCCGCGACTCGGCGAGCGCGTACGCCCGCTCGACGGCCCACTCGGAGGCATCCGACTTCATCGCCGTGACGAACGCCACGTCGTCGTACTGGCCGAAGCGCACGCGGGTGACCCGTGCGCGGAGGTCGAGCTCCGCCATCACCTCGTCGAGCGCCGGCTCGTCCGCGCCCGCGACGAGCACTGCGTCGGCGCCGAGCACGGTGTCACGCGTGCTCGCCGGGAACGTCTGTCCGAGCCGCGCCAGTGCGACGCCGCCGAACGGTGCGTGCACCTGCTCGAACGAGAAGCCGTGCACGCGCGCCACGGCGTCGAGCGCGTGCAGCGCCTCCGCCATCAGCTCGGGAGCGGTGCCGGCGCCG
>Ga0265338_10010529_pt1 | contig 10817 bp, 8 predicted proteins | sample 42126metaG_FD_193579 | JGI IMG/M metagenome (GOLD analysis project Ga0265338, IMG submission 193579) | Rhizosphere microbial communities from Carex aquatilis grown in University of Washington, Seatle, WA, United States - 4-21-26 metaG | ecosystem: Host-associated > Plants > Roots > Rhizosphere >... | reverse complement strand
AAGCCTCTGGTAAAAGTGCCGCATCGTGGGGATATCAAACAATGTCTACTGTACGCGCGGCGCATGTGCAAGATTCCCGAAATCCCGGCCTTTTCCAATTAGGAGGGTTGCCCGCGAGCAGAAGCGGCGCGGTTGGTGTCCATGACCTCGCGGCGGGCACCCGTCTGATGCATGTGAGGCGGAGGCCGCCCACGCGCGGCTCAAGGGGTTCTAGAAGGCAATCCAGGCTTCGGCGTATAGGGTGTTGTTGGCCCGGGCATTCGAGCCGGCGCCGTCATAGTTCGTCCTCGCCCCGTCAAAGCGATTATAGACTGTATATTGCAATGAGAATTTGACGTTGCTCCGCGGCCAGAATGAGGGGCCGCCGCCCTTGTTGTACGGCAGGTAGTTAAGCTGCAGAACAACGCCGTCGCTTATGGGTGAGCCGATCTGGCTGGTGCTGAAGACGCCTGTGTCGTTCGATCCATCGAGCAGGAAATACTGTGCCGTAGCACCGAACGTCTTATCGTAGAGATAGTTAACGGTGGCCTTGAATTTCCATAATGTGTCCGAAGGATTGGCTGTGTTGCCGAGGGCGTAGCTTGCGTCCCAGTTCTGGCGCTCGTAGATCCAGCTCAGAAGGGCGGTGATGTCATTCGGGCCACGCGACACCTGGTATTGCGAGTCGATCCCGATGTCAGAAATCCTGTCTTTGCCCGCGCTCTGAACGCGGCCCGGATACGTATCGGCCGCGAGCCCGAACGTGCCAATCTCCCAGCGGCCGTCGCCGACCATCTTATCCATTGCGAAACGCCAGTAGGGCGCCAGTCCCGCGATCTGTGTCTCGCCCGAAGGATCGATGCCGAGCGTATTCTGGAGGCTGGCGCCAATCGTGCGGTAGGCTCCCACGTCAAAATAGAAGGTGTCGGCTAACATTGTGTACACGCCGACCCCGGCGACCTGCTGGGAGAGGCCGCCATCAATCAACGTGCCGCCATCGGGGGCCGGGGCCAGTCCGGAGCCCGAGAAGGGATAGCCCCAGGCCGGCGTGGAGTTCCACGGGTCCTGCATGGTCGGGTTGTTGTTTGCGTACACGCCGTAGATGAGGCTTTGGTCGTGGACGGTGCCGGTGTCGGCAAAGCGTAATTCCGTGTTGTCCCAATGCCACGCCTTGGCGATGCCGTCGTAGGTTGTCTGGTTGAAGATGCCGAACTTGTTGGCGAATGCCCCGACGTCCTTGCCGAAGATGTCTTCGGCATAGGGACCGAACAGGCGTCCGGCGTAAAACACGCTTAGCTGCGTGACTGCGAAGTTGTTGTTGTTCCCAAATCCGGGTGCGGCGCCGCCGGCCTGGGGAGCCTGTGTGTTTGTGAATGACGGCTGCAGCATGACGGCAATCGGCGGGAGATTGGACTGGGACGGGTCGGCGCTGAGCGTGTAGCCTGTCAACTTGAACTGCCGGCCAAACTGGTTGAGCACGGGGAACTCGGTGTGGCAATCGATGCACTGCATGTTCATCTGCCGCGCGAAGCTCGGCAGGGCGCGGGCGGTCGACGGAGCCGCCAGCAGGGTCGCCAGCATCAGGCCGCCGACGGTGAACGCATCCGCCCACGGCAAGGATCGGCGAAGGGATGGCCGCTCAACTGTGGCGCAGGGGTGATTTGAGTCTCGCAATTCAATTCTCATAAGGGGCCTTCTCTTGATCTTGAATGTGGTAGCCGTGGCGTGCCTGGGGGTGGGGATTGTCTGAAAAGAAGATCTGCAGGGTTTGCTCAGCGCCTAGAATCCGGCGTCCTCGTTCTTGGGCTTCAGGCTGAAGAGATACGCAATAAGGTCGTCGACCTCGGCTTCCTTTATCGTGCTGCCCCAAGCGGGCATGTAGAGGGGGGGTGGCGGCCGGTGCGGATCGAGCGCCACGATCTCGCGCTGTCCGTTGACGATTAGTTTCTTCAGCTCCGCGTTTGTGTATCCGTCGGCAACGTAGGTCAGCGCCGGCACTAGTTGTGCGGTCTTTGCATTCGGGTTGGGCACCCCACCCTTGCCCGCCGGCCCATGGCAGCCCGCGCAGCCGTATTTCCTGAAGACCTCGCGGCCGCGATCGACCGGCCCCATCAGAGCGGGTATGCTTAGGACCGCCTTCTGCTCACGCTGGTGCAGCAGGAAATCGGTCAAAGCCCGGGCCTCGGAGTCCGTAAAGCCGAAGCGCGGCATCACCGAGCCAGGGCTCACGGCCTGCGGATCGCGGAAATGCTGAACAATCCACTCAGGCTTGCGGCGCAGGCCCACGTCGTCCAACGGCGGTCCGACCTTCCCGCCCTGCCCTCCCAGGGAATGGCAGCCGATGCAGCCCTTCTGCTGGAACAGGCGCTGCCCCTGCGCCGCGCTGGGGATTACCTTCATCGAGGCATAGAATCCCGGCAGATCCGCCCCGGTCTGGCTGAGCATGAAGAGGACGATCGCCTCGACGTCAGGCTCCGAGAATTTCTGCGGAGGCATGCCGGAACCCGGCGTGACTGCGGAAGGCTCCACGAAGTGCTGCTTGAGCCAGTCCGGGGAGCGTCGGGCACCGACTTTGTCGAGCTCGGGCCCGACGATTCCGCCGACGCCGCCAAGCTTGTGGCAGCCACGGCATCCCACGGTCTCAAAAAGCTGTTCTCCCCGCGCAAGCTCAGGGGCGGCCGGGTTGTCTGAGGACTCGTGACATTGACCGCAGGATGCCTGGATATACTTCAGGGGCAGCATCGGCGCATCCCAGTGGGGCACATTTCCATGGGCGTCCTCCACGGTTGTCGCCCGGCCCTGGCCGCGATGGCAGATCGTGCAGCCGAACTTGTCAAAGGGGTGCTCGTCGTGCAGCGGGTGGTAGGCCAGCGGCTGGGGGTAGCCGCCGTAGGTGGGGTCCTCCACCGCGAGGTGGCACGTCGTGCACCGGTCGACGCGGTTGAGCTCGGGAAGGAGTATCTGGCGCACCTGAACCGGTGTGCTCTGGGCCAGCATCCGCTGCTCCGGCGTCGTTGCCCTGCGGATCTCCTCCTTTATGAAGCGGTGCTGGTAATCCTTCCATGGGCGGTACTCGTCCCGGTAATAGCCGAGGCCTACGAGAAGGCCGACCAGAAGACCGAGCGCGGTGAACCAGCCGTAGAATTTTCGGACCGACTCCTTTTGCATCTCAGTGGTCCTCTGTGATGGCCGGAGGCGTTCTCCACGGCACGACCCATGACCAGTTAGGCCCGCGGAACAGCGTACCGACGATCGTGAGCGCGACAGCCGTTGCGAGGCAGATGCTGAATATCGTGTTGGCGACGGTGCGCTCACGGGCGAACCAGCGCCCGACGCCCTCGCGGCGCCGGTCCAGATAGGGCAGCAGCGCCAACGCCGTCACCAGCAGCGCCGGCACCACGACCCCGCCCCAGAAGGCCGAGTAGCTTACGAGCTCCTGCAGGCCCAGGAAATACCACGGAGCCTTCGCCGGGTTGGGTGGATGGATGGGGTTGGCAAGCTCTTCAAGCGGTGCGTTCCAGAAGACCGCCAGGAACACCACCACGGCGGTAACAATCAGAAACAGGAGCAGCTCTCGAAAGATCAGATGGGGCCAGGAGAATACCTCGTCGTCCGGGTCCCGGCCGACCTGCGGTGTCGTGCCACGCGCCAGCTCCATAAGGCCGTAACTCTTGTTCGTCGGCAACTGGCCCAGCGGTATCGATTGGATGTTCTCAACCGGCTCATCGGGCCGGGACAGGCCCCCGTCCTTGCGCACCCTCCAGACGTGAACAGCCACCATCAGCCCGCCGATGGCCGGCAGGACGATCACGTGCAGGGCGTAGAAGCGGGTCAGCGCCTCCTGCCCGACCGTGTTGCCGCCCAGCAAGAGGTATTTGAGCTCGGGGCCGACGACCGGCGCGTAGCCGGCGATGTTTGTGCCCACGGTGATCGCCCAGAACGCGAGCTGGTCCCAGGGCAGCAGATATCCCGTGAAGCTCAATCCCAGGGTTATGAGGAAGAGACCGACACCGAGCACCCAGTTGAACTCACGGGGCTGCTTGTAGGCGCCCGTGTAGAACACGCGGCACAAGTGCAACATGACGAACGCCACCATCAGGTGTGCCGCCCACCGGTGCATGTTGCGGACGACCAGACCGGCTGTGACGACAAACTGAAGGTCCTTCATCCGGTCATAGGCCTGTGTCGTGCTCGGCACGTAGTAGAACATCAGGAGCACGCCCGTGACTGTCAGGATGAAGAACAGGTAGAGCGAAATCAGGCCGAGGCCGAACGAGTACGAGGCGCGCAGCGAGTGCCGGTTGACCTTTGCCGGCTGCACGTGCAGCAGGAAGCTCGAAACCATGACCTGCGAGCGCTCCAAGTTGCTCTGCGGCGGGCCGACGCGGAAGATCGACCTTCCGACGCGCGTCTTGGCGAACCATGCCCAGGCCCCTAGGGGCGACGGTGTTTTCACAGGATCAAGTATTTGTCGGCGTTGACGCTTTGGTTTTTGTCCACAAGCAGCCGGTTGTCCTTGCTGAGGGTCACGAGAAACCACGTCAGAGCCCGAGGCGCCGGCCCGCTCTCGACGTTCCCGTCCTGGTTGAACGTGCTGCCATGGCAGGGGCAATGGTAACCCTTCTCGGAGCGGTTAACCGTGCATCCAAGGTGCGTGCACACGGCGGACAGGCACCGGAAGGTGTTGCCCCTTCGAACCAGGAAGACCCGCTCGTCCTCCAAGAAGGTGACGGAGCCGTCGGGGTAGTCCCCCGGTGCCCCGGCCTTGAATCGCTGCGCGGGCTCGAACACCACGTTCGGCACCAGAAAACGAACGGTGGCCATCGCAGTCGCCGCGGCGGCAAATGACGCCGCGATCCAGCCCATCGAAAGCTGGAAGAAGCCGCGGCGAGTGACCTCGTTGTCGGTGGGCGTGCCGGGGTTCATCTTACGCGGGGATCAGTTCGACGCGCTCCATCGTGATCGCCCCCGTGGGGCAGCGGACGGCGCAGAGACCGCAGCGAATGCAGCGGGTTTCATCCTTAATGATGGCCCCCTGTTCTCCGGGGCCCGGCACTCGTCCGTAGCGCCCGATGAAAGCGGCCTGAAGCGCGTCATTTCCCCTAAGCTGCGCCACATCCACGAGCCGCAGGCAATACTCGGGGCAGACGTCCGCGCACCCGCCGCACAGGATGCACTCGTCGCCGTTGAACACCGGGCCCACATGGCATTTGAGGCAGCGATCCGCCTGCTGCCGTGCGGCGGCCGTCGGATAGACATGCTCCACTTCCGCAATCCCAACCCGCCTGTCGATCGGGAGGGTCGGCGGCTTTTGGCGGGCCAGCTTCTCGTATCCGGGCGTCATGCCGTAGCGATCCCGGTCATAGACCGTGATGCGCGCCTGCTGCGGCTCGTCCGGCACGGTACCGGTAAGGAATTTGGCAATCGAGCGAGCCGCCTTCTTGCCTTCGGCGACCGCCGTGATGATGATTCGCGGCCCAAATGCCGCATCGCCGCCGCAGAACACATCGGGCCGCGATGTGGCCATCGTGCCCGGATCCGTCTGCAAGGTGCCGCGCGGCGTGACCTTAAGGTTGTCGTCGGGGCGGATCCACGAAAGATCCGGGGACTGACCGATCGCGAGCACGACGGTGTCGGCGTCAAGCGTCTCCTCGCTTCCCTCGATGAACTGGGGATTGAAACGCCGGTTCTCGTCGAACACCCGGCTGGCCTTGATCAGCTCTATGCCGGTCACCTTGCCGTCCCGGCCGAGAATGCGCCGCGGGCCGTATCGCGTGTGCAGATGGATGCCCTCGTCCTCCGCCTCCTCGATCTCCTCGCGCGCCGCGGGGATCTCGTCGAGGCTCTCGAGGCAGTACATGTGAACCTCCGTGACTCCGCTGCGGATCGCCTCGCGAGCCACGTCGAGAGCGAGCCGCACCTCGTCGGGCGCCTCGGCGTCCTTTGCGGTCAACTCCTCGAGCGCTGCCGCAGCCTTTCTCAGGGCAACGCGCAACTCCGCCTCGCTCATCCCCGCGGCCATCTCCGACTGCCGCACAACCGAGCGCGCGACGTCGAACGCGACATTGCCGCCGCCGATCACGACAACCTTGCGACCGAGCGAGACCTTGTACCCGAGGTTTACGTTGAGCAGGAAGTCGATCGCACGGAGCACGCCGTCATACTGGACTCCCTCAATCGCCATTTCGCGGCTCTTGTGGGCGCCTATCCCCAGAAACACCGCCTCATAGCCCTGGTCCTTGAGCTCCGAGAATGCGAAATCTCTGCCGAGCCGCGAGTTCAGGCGGATCTCCACGCCCAGCGCCTCAATCGCGGCGATCTCGGCGCGGACGATCTCGCGCGGCAGCCGGTACTCGGGGACGCCCAGCACCAGCATTCCGCCGGCCAGGTTCTGGCCCTCGAACACGGTCGGGGCAAAGCCCATCAGTGCCAGCTCGTGCGCGCAGGACAGGCCGGCCGGTCCCGCCCCTATGACCGCGACCTTCCGACCGGCGCCCATGCGCTCGCTGAACGGATTGCGCAATTGGGGATACACGCGTCCGAGATCAAACGCGTCAGATTCGACGCCGTAGCGCTCGCATACGAAACGCTTCAGGGCCCGGATCGACACGGGAGCGTCCAGCGCTCCGCGTCGGCACTTGGCCTCGCAGGGAGCGGCGCATACCCTTCCACAGATCGAGGCGAAGGGGTTGGGCGCTCGCGCTATGATGTAGGCGTCCTCGTAGCGGCCCTCCGCGATGGCCTGCACGTATGCTCCGGAATCCGTCCGGACCGGACATCCCTCCCGACATAGGACCTGCCGGGCGAAGTACCCGACATCAGGCAGCTCTACCGGGTAGGTGGCGGGCATCGGCTCTCGCGGGTTGGCGCCGCCTATTTCTGGGCGTAGGCGTCTAGGATTTCCTTAATCCTGGCCTCGGTGTCGGCCTTCTCTTCGGGCGTGGCCTTTGCGAGCCTGTCATCGAACTGGGCCTTCTTGCGCACCGAGGAGTCGAAAGCCAGGAATTCATAGATCTTCTTCGCTTGGACCGTGCTGATCATGGAGCCCGGCTTGTGCATCATGCGCTTGATGTAGCGCGACCAATCGGCCGGCAGGACGAATTCACAGTTGACCGGCCGCGCAAGGGTGTGGCAAAGCGTGCACTTCTCACGGAACACCGCGTAGTTCTTTTGGAGGCCTGCGGGGTAAGAGGAGATGTCGATCGACGAGGGTCCCTTGTCGAAAAGGGCCAGCTTCTCTTTGCTGACCGCCTCAACGTCCTCTTCGGCGCGGGCGACGTCTGCTACGATGAGCGCGGCCAAAGGCGCGCTTATCACGAGTACAGCGAGAAGGTGATTCATTTTCATGGGATAAGCAGGGGTGGAAGCTAAGGCAGGGCGTGCAATTCGCCGCCGGAGGTCCACGGCAGACTGGTCGCTTGCCCGGATGCGATCTGCATGCGCCTGACAGTATCACAACTCCCCTCCTTCGGCTAATTGCCGATTGCTGTTTGCTTATCGTATCTTGCCGTCGCGCCCGTGCGGAGCGGCGGCAGCTCAACCGTGCAGCTGGGAATGGAGGGCGAGCCGGTATGCGGTCGGTGCCATGCCCATGTGCCGCTTGAAGACACTGTTGAACCGGGGAATCGACCCGAAACCGGAGGCATAAACGACCTCAGAGATGCGCAGCGACGGATCCACGAGCAGAGTCTTGGCCTTCTCTATGCGGACGCGCGTCACGTATTCGGTGAGCGTCATGCCGGTCGCGCGCTTGAAGAGCTTGCAGAAATAGAACCGGCTGACCCGCACGTGCTCCACGACCTGCGCGAGCGTGATTGGCTCATCCACGCGCGCGTGGACAAAGCGCTTTGCGTTGGCCACCGCCGGTGGCTCGTTCGATGCGGGCTCCATCGCCTGGCGGTCAATGTGATCGGAGAGATACTGGGCGAACACGCCCAGGAGTTGGATGATTGCCTCGAATCTGTCCGCGGTGACGACCGGCGTGCCGAAATACGCCTTTCGCAGCGTCGCCTCCCATGAGTGGTCCCTACCGGCGGCCAAGACTTTCAGCACGATGTCGAAGTCGCGCTGTGTCGGTTCCCGGCGAAACACCTGCCCGCTCATCAGCGTGGCCACATGGCGGCCTCGCACGACTACAGGCACGGCCACGTCCGTGAGGCCGGCGAAGCAATTGACCTGTTTCGGCCTCCCCTGGTTCGCGACTCCCCTGCGCGCGCGAGCCTGGACCTCAAGGCACGCCTCGCACCCGACCGGTGTTCCGGCGACCAGCGCGCAGAAGCCGTTCTCGCTCTGCCCGAAACTGCAGCGTTTCGCGGATTCGCCTGGCGGAACAACGACGAGCGGCACTCCGGTCGCCTTTCGGAAAGCCTCCTCGTAGTACCTTATGAGCGGTAACCGAACGATCTGTTCAAACGCCGGTTCTTTCACGTGAGTTAGGTAACGGGATGTTGAGGCTATGAACAAGGAAAGACGGCGCCTTTGCCTGGCAACGGCTTGTGAACGCCGAAGACACGCGCCGCGCCAGGCCTTCGTGCTTGGGCCCCCCTCAATGCCACAAGCGCGACACCATTGCGTAAACGATAAGCCCGAGAAGCACGAGACCCAGGCCGAAGAACATGAATCCCATCCCCCGGGCCATCTTCTTCCTGCTCTCCCATTCGTCCTTCACGCGGGTGCCCTCAAGGCGCCCGGTGGCGACCAGGCGGTCGTACCAGGTCTTCCTCTCGTGCAGGAGCTCCGTCTTCGAGATCCGGCCCGAGAAGATAACGGTGTCCATCGGGAACTTCTCAATGCGGAAATGCGTGTTGAAGAAGTGGAAGGTGAAGATGAAGCCGGCGGCGAGCAGGGCCTCGTCGGAATGGATGATCAGGGCGATGTTGACCACCCAGCCCGGCAGGAAGGCGGTGAAGAACTTCGGGAACCACATGACGAGGCCCGAGGCGCCGATGATGGCGACGCCCCAGAATACGGCGAAGTAGTCGAAGCGCTCCCAGTAGGTCCAGCGGCCGAACTGCGGCCTCGGCCCTTTGCCGAAGAACCACTTCTGGTGCGCCACGAAGTCCCTGAGGTCCTGCAGCGACGGGATCATGGAGTCGGGGCTGAAGAGCGCGGACCAGAGCCGCCGGAACTCGGGCCGGCCCGTCTCCGGGTTGCGCAGAAGGCCGCGCTTGGTCCAAAGGCCCTTGACGAGAGCTGCCAGGTGAAGGCCGAAATAGGCGAACGTGATGATCGCTCCGAAATGGTGCAGGGCGCGGGCCACCTCCGCTCCGCCGAGGATGCTGAAGATCACCTTTGCCCAGTTCGTGTAGTAGAACTTCAGCGGCATTCCCGTCAGCACGAGGAGCAGGAAGCTCGTCACGACCATCAGGTGCAGGGCCCGCTCGAACGGGGTGAAGCGCGTGAACTGCTCGTCGTCGGCGATCATCTTGGTCTTCGCCTCCCGGAAGGTCTTGGAGTCGTGGAGGTAGAGGTAGACCGACCGGACGAGCCAGAGGAGCGTGTGGAGCCCGAAGAACGCGAAGACGCCGATGAGGAGCGCCGTCATGAAGACGTACACCTTGTGCAGCAGCGGGTAGTTGACCGAGTCCAGGGGATCGGCGTGCGGGCGGTATTCCGTGAACTTGGCCGTGACGCCCTCGTGGCACTGCTGGCACGTCCCCAGGATCCGTTCCTTCGAGAGGCGCGAGCGCGGGTCGCTCACCGGGAACACGTCGTGGTGCCCGTGGCAGTCGTAGCACGCCGCGACGTCGGACGCCACGTTCGGCCGCCCGAGCGCCATCGCCTTGCCGTGGTAGGTGTCGCGGTAGCGGGCGAGCCGGTCCTGGTGGCAGCTGCCGCAGACGACGTCGCTCTGCGCCTTGAAGCCCATGGTCGCGGGCGCCGCGATCTGGTGCGCGCTGTGGCAGTCCGAGCACACGGGCGCGCGGCGGTCCCCCTTCGCAAGGAGCATGCCGTGGACGCTCTGGCTGTAGGTCGCCTCTATGCCGACGTGGCAGGCGCCGCACGTGTTCGCGACGTTGGCCTTGTTGGTGTGCGAACTCTGGTCAACGCTGCGCTTGATGTCGTGGACGCCGTGGCAGTCGTTGCACGACGGGGCCACGATCAGCCCCATCTTCAGGAGCGCCTGCCCGTGGATGCTGTCGGCGTAGTCGACGGGGGCCTTGGGGCTTCCCATCCGGTATTCATCCGTAAGCTTCTTGTTGCTGTGGCACTTGGCGCAGGTCTGCGGGAGGTTCAGCTTGAACACCGGCGAGTCGATGTGCTTCACCGGCACCATCTCGTGGTCGCCGTGGCAGCTAACGCAGGTGGCGGCACCGGAGGCTCCCATCGCGTGGCTCATCCCGTGGATGCTCGTGGCGTACGCCTTCGCCTCGTTCTGGTGGCAGGAGGCGCACTGCGCCGGCGGAAGCTTGTCGTCGTGCGGGATGTCGGTGATGCCGACGTGGCAGTCGATGCACTTGAGCTTGCCGTGGACGGACTTCGAAAACGCGTCAGCCCGCAGGATCTCGATCGCCGGATTGGACTCCGTGTCCTTGTCCTTCTTCTCCGGGAGGGTCTTTTCGTGGCAGTCGAGGCAAGACTGGTTCGTCAGCGTGTCGGCCTGGGCGACCGGCCCGGCGAGAAGGGCGCACAAGAAAGTGGCGCCGCAGAAGAGGGACCGCGCGCCACCGGACAAGCATGCAGACGTCTGAGTCGGCATCCGAAGACTCTAGAGAATGTGCGTCCCGCTGCCTCGCCGTATCTTGCGAGACACTGCGCAATTCTTGTCCGGATAACACGCGGGCGGGCTGGCGGACCGCCGCCGGGACACCGGGGTTGCGCTCCGGCCCCAGAGGGGC
>Ga0265338_10010526_pt1 | contig 10818 bp, 4 predicted proteins | sample 42126metaG_FD_193579 | JGI IMG/M metagenome (GOLD analysis project Ga0265338, IMG submission 193579) | Rhizosphere microbial communities from Carex aquatilis grown in University of Washington, Seatle, WA, United States - 4-21-26 metaG | ecosystem: Host-associated > Plants > Roots > Rhizosphere >... | reverse complement strand
CTGCTTGCACGCGCGGGCGGCCGCGGCGCAGGAATTCGATCTTGTCATCACGGACTTGAATATGCCCGGTATGGATGGTATCGAATTCATGCGGCACGCGGCCGCACGAAACATACGCGGCCTCATTTTGACGACGTCGCTTGACAGCGATCTGTTGGATTCAGCACAAGCCCTCGCGCGAGGATGCGGTATTCCTCTGTTGGGCACGCTGACCAAGCCGATCTCGATGCGCCAGCTGGGGCTGCTGCTGTCACGATGTCTTGATCCTGACCACGGGTCGGTTGCGGTAGAGCGCAAGTCGGCGCCGCGGCTATGGACGAAGCCCGACATTGTCCGGGGACTCGATCTGCAACAGTTCGTCCCATTTTTTCAGCCTAAATTTGATCTGAAGACCAATCGTCTCGTCGGGGTCGAAATACTGACGCGCTGGAATCATCCGCAGCACGCAATCCTGCCTCCGAGTCAATTCATCGAGTTGATGGAGGACGAGGGGCTGATCGACCGCCTCACCGACACGATATTCCTGCAGGCGCTGGCGTGTGCGAAGCAATGGTCCGACGAGGGATGGGGCATGCCCCTTGCACTCAATATTTCACCGCGCACCTTGCAGAACACCGACATGCCTAACCGCCTTCTGTCGATGGTCAGGGAATACGACATCGCGGCCGATCAAATCACGATCGAAATGACCGAGACGGCGGTCGCCGCGAATCCGCACGGTGTTCTGGAAACCGTAACGCGGCTGCGCATGAACGGATTCAATATTTCCATCGATGATTTCGGCACAGGGTACGCCTCCTTGCAACAACTGGGCGATATCCCCTTCACCGAGTTAAAGATCGATAAATCCTTCATATCCGGCATGCCGCGATCGAACAAATCGAAGGCGATCCTCGAGTCGATCATGCGACTCGCGGGCACGCTTGGGTTACGAACGGTGGCCGAAGGGATAGAGACGCAGAGCCAACTCGAGGACGTCAAGGCGCTGGGGTGCGATATCGGGCAGGGATATCTTTTTGCAAAGCCGATGCCGCATGCGCAGCTGAAGTGCTGGCTAGCCTTGTTGTCGAACTGCATGAGCGATGGTCCGTACAAGGGACTGTCGAGGTGAAGGCCAGCGACGAAAGAAGCCTCCACGATATGCCGCCGTATCGCGAGTTTGCCACTTGGCCGGCATATCGCGTCAACCGCATCTTTCACGCCACATAGCATGGCCAGTGACTAAAATGAACAAGACGAAAGACCTATCCCGACGCCTGCCGCAAATGAGCATGAGAATCAGCATCCTTCTCGCGCTCTCCACGTACGCCATTTGTGTCGCTATTCTTTTCCAGATCTGGAACGACGCTTGGCAACACGAGGGGGATGAGGCGAACAATCTATCTCTGGTCATCGAGCGCGATGTATCGCGCAACCTTGACCTATACAATTTATCGCTGCAACGCGTCATCGAAGATTTGCGCCAATCGCAACCCGATGCGTTGGCTGAGGATTTTCGACAACAAATGTTGCTCGACCATGCTGCAACCTCGGAAGCATTCGACTCGATATTCGTGCTCGACAAGTCGGGGAAGGTCACCATCAGTTTAGGACACCGTTCGCATGGCAGCGCAAACTTCAGCGACCGCGACTACTTCCAGGTGCAGCGCGACAATCCCGCCGTCGGTCTCTATGTCAGCCACCCGTACAACTCGCGATCCGCGGGCGGCGCGCCGAGCATCGCGCTATCGCGCCGCATTTCGAACCCGGATGGCTCGTTCGCCGGCATTGTCGTCGGTGCGGTGCGGCTGAGTTACTTCGAGCATCTGGTCGCCGGCCTGGATTTGGGTGCACATGGCATCGTGGCGCTCTTATCGACGGATGGCACGATTCTGATGCAGTGCCCCAATGGCGCTGACGTCGTCGGAGAAAAAATCCGGGATCCGGTCATTTTCTCGCGCATGGCGGCGGCTCAAGAGGGTACGTTCATCGACAGCGGGATGATAGATGGCGTACGGCGGCTCTACAGGTTCAGGCATATCGGTGATTATCCGCTGATCGTCATCGTGGCGCCGTCAACGGAAGACGTTCTTGCTACCTGGCGCGCCAAAGCCTGGTTAATCGCCTCATTGATGGCACTTCTGGGCGCGGCGATCATATTCTTCGCGATACTTTTCTCGCGCGAGTTGCGGCGCCGCCAAGCCGCCGAGGATCGCTTAACGTTGATGGTGCGCACTGACGCGTTGACCGGGTTATATAACCGTGGCGAACTCAATCTCATGCTCGCGACCGAGTGGAATCGGGCGTCACGAAGTGCCAGGCCGCTCTCACTGCTTTTTATCGATATCGACCATTTCAAAAGTTATAACGATATCTATGGTCATCAGGCAGGCGACATCGCGCTGATCGCGGTAGCGAAAGTCATCGGCAGCTGCAGCCGACGCTCAAGCGATGTGGCGACCCGCTATGGTGGTGAAGAGTTCGTATTGCTACTGCCGGACACCGACGAGAAAAGCGCTGCGGAGATCGGCCAAAAACTACTGGCATCCGTGCGTTCACTTGATATTCCCCATGCCGGCGACCCGTGCGGCTACGTGACGGTCAGCATCGGTGTCGCCTGCTCGGCGAGCGTAGACGCATCGGATGTGCAAGCGTTGCTCAAAGCCGCCGATCACGCTGTCTATGATGCCAAGGAAGCCGGGCGAAACCGACTATGTGTCGCCTCCTCCCATCGTGAATATCCGCTCAAGCTGTCGAGAAGCGATGAACCGCTGGCTTGCAGTGCTGGAGGAGCACATCCGGCACCGCCTCTTCGAGGCGGATAACGGCAATGAGCACGGTGACCCCGCAACGGAACAACTCGTCGAAATTGCTCACGCTTGTGCGGGCCGAGGCGGTCCACTATTCACGAGCCTCAGCGCCATGTCCCGCAATTTTGCTGGTTTGACCGGCTTCTCGAAATATGCGGATGCCGGCACGCCCTCTGCCTTGACCTTGGGATGCTCGGCCGGGTAACCCGTAACGAAAATTACCGGGATGTTGGCAAACCGAGCGTTGCCGCGCATCGCCCGGCAAAACTCAAAACCATCCATTGTGCCCCCGAGCACGATATCCAGAACGACCAACTCTATAGGCATCTCCCGCAGGATGCTAAAAGCCGCTTCTGCTTCGCCCACCGCCTGCACTTGCCATTGCGCGTGCGTCAACGCCGCTGAAAGAACCTTCCGCGATACCGCATCGTCGTCGAGAATCAGAACGGACCGGTCGGGCAGACGTTGAGTTCGTTCCGTTCGCACATGGGGGGTAAGGCCGGCGGAACGCGCTGAGGCGGACACCGGGATGTCCGGCTCCTCTTCTGGGTCGATGGCGCCGAGATTCACGACCTCATAAGCACTGGGCGTCAAGTCGGGTTGCTGCAAGCGTCGCATCGACGCAGGCGCTCCAAGATATAAATGGAGATTTCGATCGGCGCCAAGTTTAAGTTCGCTTTCACGAACCAAGGCCGCGAATTCTTTGACGAAAGACACCGGCCGGCGCTTGGCAAATTCGATTCGTAAGAGCGTGCCTCGACAGCATTCGGCGACCACCCCGCTCCAATCGGGAAATCCGGCTGTCGAACACGCTTTTTCGACTCGCGCATGAGTATCAACCGAGATGTCCGAGCATGTAGCGGGTCGTCTTGCGCTATCGTGCATGATTTTACTTGGCTAAGCCATCGTGGCGGCACATGCAAGCGCAGGCTTCGAGTCGTTAAGAACATCGTCTTCGCGCGTCGCGCTGAGCCACACAAGCAATGCGTCTTCGGTCAACGTGGGGGGGCCGGAACCAACCTTGACCGACGTTGCAGCCATAGCATACCCGTTGCGAGAGAGACTTTGGGCCGAAATTCAGCGACGACTTGATTTTCCTGGGGCGCCTCGATGAGATGCGATTTGACGATGCGCGGCGGCTTCCCATGCATGGGTTGCACGCGCGTCTGCAGTGGACCGTCCTCGGCGATCAACACAGCGCGTCAAGACCCTCGCGCCGGCCGTGCATATTTGCCTTCCCCGGTAATCAGGCGCTCAAGCTGCTCGGAAACGACGGTAAATGCCGCGTCTATTCGACGCATCAGCTCGGCTTGGCGCGGTGCGTCGTTGGCGCCCGCGGCCGCTTCGAGTTCCTTCACCAGTGCTGCGAAACCCAGTGCTCCAACATACGCGCTGCTGGACTTCAATGTGTGCGCAATCTGCCGGACTTTTAAGGGGGCATCGCCTGACACCGCTTTCCCGAGTTCGGCGACCTGTTGCTCAGCATTGGTGCGATAGATCGAAATGACATCTTGGACGAGGTCTGGCGTGTAGTCCGTTAGCGCATAAAGTTCATCGATGCTGTTGCCGTCTATTGCGGCGTCTAGATGCAGGGAAACCGGTGCGGTGCTCGACGCAGTAGTTCCACGGGCGGGCGCGCGATCCACCTTTACATGCTTGCCAATTCTCTCTGAGAATTCTGCAAAATTGACAGGCTTGGGCATGATTTCAGTGATGCCTACGGCTCTGCACTGCACGATGTTCGCGGACGTCAAATCCGCGGTGATCGCGATGATAGGCACGGCTGCGGAGCGTCGGACTCGCTCGATGGTACGTATTGCCGCGGTCGCCGCGATGCCATCCATCCTGGGCATATGGCAATCCATCAGGATTAGATCGAATTCATTCTCTTCGAACAGCCGGACGGCCTCTTCGCCATCCAAAGCAACTTTCGCGGTAAGACCCAGGCGGCGCAGCGACGCTAGAGCGACCGCCCGATTGGCAGGATTGTCTTCCGCCAGCAAAATGCGTGGCTCACGTACTGGCTGGCGCACTTCGGACGCGGCGCCTGCAACAATCGCATTCGACTCAGAACGCGATAACCGTTCCTGCATGATTTGCGTTTCGCGAGCGTTTTTGTCGCTCGGCGTCAGGCTCACGGCGTCGCTCAACGGCAGTCGTGGCGGCAGTATGATGGGTGCTACAAGAGCGACGGGCAGGGTGACCGTAAAGATCGAACCGTAGCCGGGCGCGCTTTTGAGTTCGATGCGTCCGCCTAGCCGTTTGAGTAGCTCTCGCACTAAAAACAAACCTACGCCCGCACCATCGTGTTCGCGTGTGCGGCTCTCGTCGGCCTGCGCAAACGAGGCGTAAATGCTCTCCTGATCCTCCGGTGCGATGCCCCGACCAGAGTCCTGGACCGAAAACATCAAGTTGCCTTCGCGTGGCGAGGTTGCAGAAAGGCTCGTGCGAAACGCAATGCCTCCTCCCCCGGTGAACTTTACGGCGTTCGCCATCAGGTTTGACGCGATTTGCGCAATTCGCCCGGCATCGGAGCGAATTTCGTATCCGTCGAATCCGGTGTCCTCAAATAAAAATATCACGCCCTTTGCTTCGGCATCGCTCGCATAGGGTTGCGTGACCCGTCGAAGCAAAGCCAGTGGGTCAAACTGTTCATTTTCAAGCAGTAGCGAGTCGGTCTCCAACTCTGAGATGTCGAGAATCTGTGCAATCACCTCATTCAAGGCCGCGCCCGATTCGCGGATGGTCATCAGCAAAGCGTGCTGTTCCTCGGTTTGATCCAAGTCCAGTAACAAGTCGGCGGGGCCCAGGATGCCATTGAGCGGCGTGCGCAGTTCGTGGCTCATTCGCGCCATGAACTGATTCTTCGCCGAGTTAGCCACTTCAGCGACGTTCTTTGCCACCATCAGCTCTTCGGCCAGTTGTTGCTGCTCGACGATTTTTATCCGTAGAGATTCGTTTGCCAGTGTCAGCCGCCCGCGCGCGGAGCGCAAGCCTTCACGGGCATCGGTTAGACCGTTGGCCGCTGACGCAACTTCCGCCTGGAGTTGATTGAAACTCTCCGCCATCTCGCCCAGTTCGTCATTTGAACGGACGTGAACCTTACGGAGATTGATGACCGCTTGCGCCGCATCGAGGTCGCCGCGCCCGAGTGCGTGCATGGCATTCGAAAAGTCGCGCAGTGTGCCGGTCGCGAGGCTCTTCGCCGCTTTACTGACCTCTTGTGCCGAATTCGCAATCAGGCCAGGCAGCACGATGCCGACGGTGATCGTCAGTATCGCCACCAGCACAAAAATATCAGCCAGCGCCGTCGTCAGCGGTAGCTGCGTCTTCGGCAGTTGCGACACGGCAAGGATGTAGCCGGCGCCATCCAACGCGAGAACCAGTAGCATCGCGCCGGTTAGTCTCAGATGCAACGTGGCGGCAATGCCGGGCAACCCTGCTCGGCGACGATCTTCCCACTTGCGCCACGCATAGACCGCAGCACCCGAGTAGGCCATCGCAAGCCCGAATATCACTGTAGGCAAGCCAAACTGCTCGAACCCGAGCACGGTTGCCAGCCCCCACACGGCCGCGGCGGCGACGCCCAGGCCGATCATGTATTTCGGCGCCCGATAAGGGCGCACTGCATGCGGTTCGTTACGCCTGAGCAACCATACCGCCACGCTTGGCACAGCGATTCCGATCAGGTAAGTAAAGTTAGCCGCGGCTACCAGCCAAATAGGGTCGCCGATGAGCAAGAACGCGATCGCAAACCCGGCGGTCGCCAACGTCGCCACAATCGGAACGTCATTCCTGTTGCGCCGCGACAAGCATTTTGGCGCGAGCCCATCGTCAGCCAATTGGGAGAGTGTACGGGCAGCGCCGGCAAGCGGCTGGATGGTGCCGTGGAACATGTTGAACATCATGAACCACATTGCGGCCGACTTCCCAAGCGCGCCGAAAACTGGCGCGAACGTCGGACCCAGCACCAGCCCCAGGTCGTCGCCCAAGGGCTTCGCACCCAATGTGCCCAGCCATACCAGCGGCAATACCACGAAGTACACCGATGCCATTGCCGCGCTCGCTTTCATGGCACGAGGAACATTTCGCTCGGGATTTTTTGTTTCCGCGACATGGCAGGCGGCCGCCTCGAACGCGGGAGCCGCAAAGCCGATCAGATAGAGTCCGGCCATCACAGACGTCAGGCCGCCAAACCAGCCGGAAAACGGCGTGGTGAGATGAAAGTCGACGGCCCGATGCCAGTCCACTGCGCCACTGAATATGGGCGCCAAAACGGAGATGAAGGCAAGCGCTGCCGAGCAAGTCGCAATGGGAATAGCCAGTCGCGTCACCCACTTGATGCCGCATAGGTTCACGAGCGTGAAAAGGGATACAAGCGCGCATGCCAATACGGGAACGGCCACCCCAGGCAAAAACCATTGATTGATAGCCGTCGCCGACAAAATGGCAGTCAGCCCGCAGGTAGGTACCCAGCCCCACCAATAGCACATGCCGGTCAATGTAGAGAGGATCTGGCCATAGGGCTTAAAGGCTTCAACGCAAGCCGACGCGATACCGCCGACCCGATTGGGCGACATCATGACGAGCTCGATCCAACCGGGCAAGGCCGCATAGCTGAGAAGCAAGCCTGCGATCAGCAGAGGTACAGCGGCGCTTCCGTGTCCGGCGATGTCACCCTCGCCTGCAAATAGCGCCGCTATAAGGAACAGGCTCTGATTACTGCCACCCATCGCGATCGCAGTGGTGCCTACCCATCCGATACAACGTTTGAAAGGGCGCACAGGGCTCGCGTTGCCATCGTTCATGGCGAGGTCGCTCATTTTCCGTCTCCAATCACGGCGGGCATCGCGATACGTTCGCGCTGACACAGGATTCTCATGATCGAGTCATCGAGCGTCGCGCTATCGATGGGCTTGACAAGATAATCGTCGAATAGAACCAGGCGCGGATCATCCAAGGGTTTGGCCGAGCCGGTCAGGGCCACGAGGGGCACCGGCAGCCCAAACTCCGGCTGTTGGTGAAGTTCCCTGGCCACCGCGTAGCCGTCGAGGTCCGGCATCTGCAAATCCAGGACCGCTAGATCGAACGGCTTCGTGCGCAGTGCCGCCAGCGCGTCCCGGCCACCGGCATAGGCTTCGACGCGATATCCCAGTCTAGACAACACTGCTGTGCAGACCTTTCTGCTGATGTCGTCATCGTCCGCGACCAGTATCAGTTGCTCTGCCCGGCAAACCCCGTCGGCGAACGACGCTGTACTTGGCGCGGCGGGCTTCGTGGCGATCTCGAATGGAATGGAGAAGGTAAAGACCGTGCCAATCTCACGCTCGCTTGCCACGGAAACGGTCCCATCCATCGCACTGACCAGCTTCTGGCAGATTGCGAGCCCAAGTCCAGTCCCTCCGTACCTGGCGCGCACTTCTGTTGTTCCTTGCGAAAAATTGCGGAATAGGTCGCGTGCGACGTCAGCATCCATCCCGATTCCCGAATCGCACACCTTGAATGTGACTATCGTCCGGTCATGTGCGCCAGGCTGGGCAGACAATTCAACCTGCACGGCACCGCTAGGCGTGAATTTTATGGCGTTTGTTAGTAAATTCAGCATGATCTGGGAAACCCGCGTCCGATCGCCGACAACCCACTCGGGAACTGAAGTGTCGAACTGCAGATTGAGCTCCAGGTCTTTGGCTGCTGCCTGAAGTCTTACAACGGCAAGTGCGCGGCGCATCTCGCGATGCAAATCGAATGGTTGCCGATTAAAGGTAAATCCGGTCGCTTCCAGCTTAGCCAGATCCAGGACTTCGTTGATCATGCGCACTAGTTGCTCTGTCAAGTCGCGCAGCACATCGACGCCCAGCCCGTCCGCTATCGGTTGTCCCGACTTACACATCAGGTCGACCATACCGGCTATTGCATTCAATGGTGCCCGCACTTCGTGTGTGACCATCGCGAGAAAGTCGGCGCGCGCGTGCTGAGAGGCGAGATTGGTCGCTTCGCTGGCTTTTTGTTTGGTTAGTTCGCATTCAAGCCGGATGGTACGGAGTCGCAAATGCAATTCATCGACGACCAGAGCGCCAAAATCCTTTAGCGCACTCGATGCAGCGGCATCGAAGGGGCGAGACTTGGTATCCGCGATGCACAACGTACCGATCTTTTGATTCCCTTCGATGACCAGCGGAATACCGGCGTAAAACCGTATCGCTGGAGCGCCCATAACGATTGGATGATGTGCAAACCGAGGGTCCTGGAGCGCATTGGTAACGACGAACACGTCGCCCTGTTCGAGCGCAGATTGACAAAACGATGCCTCGCGCGGCATGCACTCGAGATCGACGCCGATTTTTGCCTTGAACCAAAGATCGTCCTTGCCGATGATCGAGATCAGGCAAATTGGAGCACCGAAAAACTCGCTTACCCGGCGAACTACCCGGTCATATGTGTCTTCCGGCAATGTATTGAGTATTTGCAAGGATTCCAGCGACGCCAGCCGCTGGGCCTCGGCGACATGTTCCGCGTTCAGCACGCTGGAAGCGGATTCGAACGCCCCCGGGTACCCATCACATGAAGTTGGTACTGCCATTTCTCGATGCTCCCGCTTTTCAATGACTATCCTTTCCTAACGACGCGCTGCAAGGTTACTGAAGTCTGATTGCGTGAAGTATGGACTTTTTTGACCGAATTTGAGGGATATCAAGGCATCCTCGTAAAAACCCTAGACTCCTAATTAATTTTCTTGCTCGCCATCGGACCGAACGGAAACGCGCTTGTGTCCTGCGAGCATCCTGCGGGGATACCTCGACACTTGTCGAGGTGGTGCGCGTGGGCCAGTTTGCCGCACATTCTCACGATTTGCGAGACGGCAATGTTATGCGGCCCTTATAAATCGGAGTATGTGATGACACAGATGATAAAAAATGCCATTACCAATTGATCTAAATCAATTGGTAATGGCATTCGAATAATAATTATTAAAAAGCCATCTAGCCCTCCTGATTCAAGACAATTTTCCGTAAACAAAAGGTATAACGGAAAATCGCAATTCTATTCGTTCAACCCAGTAACAGAGCCCCGTTTGAACCTCCATTTAAAATTTTACGGAATTGATTTTCATGCGAAGCAATTTTCCCGTGACTCAGCGCGAATTCGACTTTCCCGCGAACGCGACCCTGATGTCGACAACCGATGTCGCCGGTAACGTCACATACGCCAACGATGCGTTCGTTGAAGTGAGCGGGTTCAGCCGTGAAGAGATCGAAGGACAGCCGCATAACCTGATTCGGCATCCCGACATGCCTAGAGAGGCCTTTGCCGATATGTGGGCAACTCTTAAAGGCGGAGAGCCTTGGACGGCGCTGGTCAAGAACCGGCGTAAAAACGGCGATCACTATTGGGTTCGCGCCAATGCCACTCCAATCGTGCGTAACGGTCGATCAACCGGCTATATGTCAGTGCGTACCAAACCGTCGCGCGAAGATATCATTGCCGCGGAAACCTTATATCGCGGATTCCGCGACGGCAAAGCCAAGGGCCGCAGGTTTCATAAAGGCGTGATTATCCGCACGGGCATCTGGAAATGGGCTGATACATTGAAAACCATGCCGGTCCGCTGGCGTGTCCGTTCGACGCTGCTCGTAGTGTTGGCTCCTATAGTCCTCAGTCAATGGGCACTGGGCATGAGTGGTATTGCGCTCGTGGGCGCCACCGTGGTTACGGCGATCGGCTTGTTGCTCGCTTCGTGGGCATTGGAGGCGCAGGTTGCCCGGCCGCTCGCGCAAGCACTTGCGCAGGCGCTGCGCGTCGCCAGTGGAGACGCGCAAAGTGCTCTTCACATGGACCGTGTTGACGAGATCGGCCTGACAGTACGCACCATTGGTCAGCTTGGTTTAATGTTCCGCTGGGTCATCGATGACGTCAGTGCCCAGGTGCGCAATGTTCAGAGTGCAATCAGCGAAATCGCGCAGGGCAACAGCGACCTGAGCTCGCGCACCGAACAGTCCGCGTCTAGCGTCCAGGAAACCGCATCTTCGAT
>Ga0265338_10010525_pt1 | contig 10818 bp, 6 predicted proteins | sample 42126metaG_FD_193579 | JGI IMG/M metagenome (GOLD analysis project Ga0265338, IMG submission 193579) | Rhizosphere microbial communities from Carex aquatilis grown in University of Washington, Seatle, WA, United States - 4-21-26 metaG | ecosystem: Host-associated > Plants > Roots > Rhizosphere >... | reverse complement strand
CCCTAATCAAAGTGCCAAGAAGTCAGGGCTCGACGGAGTCTCGCCCCACCAAAAGCTTGCGGCTGAATGCGTGCGCCTCAACGAATCCTTCAACCACTGGATTGTTCATCGCATGCCCTTCGTCACCGTCAAAGCCGCCATGACGCTCGATGGCAAAATCGCGACGGCTTCCGGCGAATCGAAATGGATCACCGGTGAACGGTCGCGTGCGCAAGGAATGAAAATGCGTCAGGGCAGCGATGCGATCCTCGTCGGCATTAATACGATTCTGGCGGATGACCCGAGTCTGACCCCAAGAGTCGGAACGCCGAACTCCGATTCGGCCCGTGCCGATTTGGAAATCGGCGCTCCTGGATTGCGACGCATCGTACTCGATTCGTTGGCGCGTACGCCGCTGAACGCGAAAGTGGTCAGCGACAAATTTGCCGGGTTGACCACCATCGTTGTGAGCAAGCACGCGCCGAAAAATCGGGTCGCCGCTTTATCCAAACTCGTGAATGTCGTCGTCGCGCCGATAGCGAAGCTAGGGCGGGCAGTCCTCTGCCCGTCACGGCGCGCACGGAGTGACGCGCCCTACCAACGAATTGATCTGCGTTGGCTGCTCAGAAAACTCGGGAATGAAAATGTCACGAGCCTGCTGGTCGAAGGCGGCGGCGAAGTAAACGCATCTTTCTTGCTCGGCGGTTTGGCGCACCGCGTCGCATTTTTTTACGCGTCAAAAATTCTGGGCGGGCGGGACTCGCTCAAAGCCGTGGGCGGCGAAGGTGCGAAATCCCTGGCGGAGGCGCTCCGGCTTCGCGATATCGAGTGGAAACGGCTGGGCGCGGATTTGTTGCTGAGGGCGAGAGTCGCGTAAACACGGCTCGACGGAGTCTCGCCCCACCGTTAAGTTGGTGGAAATGTTCACAGGCATTGTCGAGGAAGCTGGTATCGTCGAGCGCATCAAGCCCGCTGCGAAGTCCATTGAGCTGACCGTGCGCGCCGGCGCGACGGGCCGGGGATTAAAACCGGGAGGCAGCCTGGCAGTGAACGGTTGTTGCCTCACGGCCGTAAAAATTTCCACGCGCGGCAAATTCAAGCTGGTTCAATTTGATTTGCTCCAGGAAACCTGGCAGCGCACCAACCTGCAATTCGCCAAACCCGGCTCGCTCGTTAATCTGGAGCGGCCATTGCGCGCCGACGGCGAGTTTGGCGGCCATTTTGTGACCGGCCACATTGACGGCGTCGGCAAAATCATCCGCTGGGAACGCGCCGGACAGGACCACGTCCTGGACATCGCCGCGCCGACGGAGGTGATGCGCTACGTCGTTTTCAAAGGTTCAATTGCGGTGGACGGCATCAGCCTGACCGTCGCAGGCGTGGACAAAAAAAGTTTTCGCATCTGGATTATTCCGCACACTTACGAAATCACGGCGTTGCGCGAGCGCAAGGTGGGCGGGGCGGTGAATCTGGAAGCGGATTTGCTGGGCAAATACATCGAGAAATTCATTGCCTCACGAGCCTGAAATTTCGACCGCCGGGCTTGCGCCAGGAAACCAATCAATTGAACCGCGGAGCTTCATAACCGCCGGCCTTTTCATTTTTAAGCCGCTCGCGGACGAGCAGTAGGGTGGCGCGAATCATCTCGCGCATTTCTTCGTCGCGGGTATCCAACGCCTTTTCGAGTTCGGCGATGCGCGTTTCATAAGCGCGAATGCGCCCCTGCAGAGGCAGATGAAGCGAGGCCAGCCGCGTCTCGAGATCGGCAAGCTCCTGCTGGGCTTTTTGCTGCGCCTCGATCAATTTGCTCCGTTGCGAATAGAGTCCCTGTACGAGGCTTTGCTTGGCAAATTCGGTCAGTTCCGACGCCATTTTTTCACGCAGCGCCTGCGTCCCTTGGGCCGCCACTGCGTCCGGGCCCGGACCGATTTGGAGCAGGGATGACGGCATTGACACAAGCGCTTTTGATGTGCCCAGGCCGCTGCGTCGCAACATAACAATCAGCCACACCAGCAGGACCGTAATGACAATAAGCGCGCCGGCGATGAACCAGCCAACAGCATTCCAACTGCCTCCCTCGGCGCGCGCAGTCGTGCCGGCCGCCGTAACAGCCACCGGGGTGTTCGTGCTCATGGCAGCGGCTGACGCCACCGGTTTGGCGTCGAATTGGATGTCATCCACATAGAAAGTGTCGGTCGGACTGCCAGCGGTCAGTTGAATCCAAAAGCCGGCGCAATTGCTCAGGTTGGCCGCGTTGAGCGCGGTCAGGGGAACGGTAATCTGCTCCCAGGTATTGGGCAGGGACGTGAACCGATAAAAGACGTTGGCCGGCGGAGCACCCTTTTCCGGCACCGCCTGGACCTGCAATCGCTGACCGCCGCGGGCACCGCCGTTGACCCAAAAGCTCAGGCTGGCGTAAGGACTCGTGTCAAAACTGCTGTGACGCAGATAAAGCCCCGACCAGTTGGTGGCGGTGATGCTGATGGAAAAAGCGCCGGAATGGACGGGTGAAGTATTGATAAGACTGTGAGATATCCACGTCCAATCCGAAAAGCCGTTTTGCTCGCTGTCATTATAGACCGGCAGGGGTGCTTGCGCCGAAGCCTTGAATGCCAAAGCCAAGGCCAGCAGGATGATGGCGCAGTTTGAACGAGTCACGAGATGCACGCCGGGATTATTACGCATTGGCCGATGTGCGCGCAACGCCAAGATTTGCGATGACAAACCGGTTTGATGCAAAGGAACCCGGAGATTTTAAAACTGGTGCGCATAGCAGGACTTGAACCTGCACGCCTTGCGGCACTACCACCTCAAAGTAGCGTGTCTGCCAATTCCACCATATGCGCCCTTGGTGGCATAATGATGCAGTCCGGATGATGCCGCGCAAGGAGATTTTGAATTCTGAAAAGGCGGTGGCGATGGTTCAATCGAAGATTCGCTGCCAGCCGCGCCAGAGCAATGGCTGCGTGGAATTGAAATTCTGGCTGCGCTTGTGGCCGAGATCCAGTTGCACCAGTACCCCGATGCTGTTTGCGCCGCGACCGTGCGAGCGGATGGCGTCAATTCCATAGGCGTAGTTGATCATGATCTTCCAGCGGTCGGATTGCGAGTGATACAAGATGCCGCCGCCCACGCCATTAAGCCAGTTGCCGGGTTGCGATTCACCCGGCAAATAATCCACCAGCGCGCTGGCGGCGTTGATGTCAATGTTCCAGCGTTTTTTTTCGTCGAGCGGCAAAAGGTAATTGGCGTTGAGCAGCACGAACTGGCGCGCGCTGATTTCCTGATAAAAATAACCGGGCAGCGATAGCGGATATTCCGCGATCAGTGGCAGAAATCCACCGAGCCGATACGCGCTGAAACGATCGGCATCCACGCTCGTGCCGGCGGTCAGGCGGACGTAAAAACTTTGCTGGCTTTTAGGCAGCGTGTAGGCCAGCGCCGCCTCCGCCCAGAACAGATGCGATTGCTCTTTGAATTCGCGGTCGCCACCAAAACCATACGTGCCCGGATCGGTGCGCGCATGGCCTTCATACCAGATGGACAATTCCATCGCGAGCGGCGGAAACAAGGTTGGCTCGACGCCGCCCCAGCGCAAGCCGGTGCGCACGCTGAAATCGGCGTGGTCGGCGGGCAGCACAAAACCGGCGGCCGTTTCGTCGCTGCGATTGAAAAAGGAATAATGCGCCGTGCCGCGCAAAACAAAGTTCAAGGGTATTTCGTCGCCGGGATTGAACAGATGATAAACGCTGGCGGAGATTTCCCCGCCGTTGCCGTCAAAAGATTCGCCCGTCACAAAGTCGCCGCCGCGAATCTCGTTGTAACCGTCGGCAAAGCCGCCGCCGGCCACGCCGATGGCAAAGTCCGTGTTCGGCCCCAGTCCGCTGACAAAGCCCAGTTCGGAATCGAGATAAACCGGCGCGAGCGCCAGTCGCAAAGTAAGGTTCGTTCGCAGGAAATCCGGCTGGTTATGATAATAATACGCATACCCGGCCAGCGGGACGTGGCCTTCAAACGCGGTGTTGTAGCCCACCTGAATCAGGTCGCGCCGGATGGGGTCAATCTGCGCGGAGGCAAGCAGGGGCGCAAACCAACACAAGCAAAACAGGATTCGCCCGAATCTTTTCATCGCCGTTTTCGTATCGCAAACGGGCCCTTGCGGCAAGCGGATTTGGGCAATCGCACTGGACACGGGCCAAATTTTTCGGCTTACTGTTCGGGCAAAATGCCGCCACTGAATCCTGAATTGCTGGCCAAAGCGAAAGGTCTGGGTTTTTCCGACCGGCAAATCGCGCATTTGACCGGCGCCACCGAGGATGAAATCCGCGCGCGCCGGAAAAAACTCGGCATCGTGCCCAGTTACCGGCTTGTGGACACCTGCGCCGCCGAATTCGAGGCTTACACGCCGTATTATTATTCGACCTACGACCGCGGCGACGACGAGGTCAGAAAGTCGCCGAAGAAGAAGGTGATGATTCTCGGCGGCGGGCCGAATCGCATCGGCCAAGGAATTGAATTTGACTATTGCTGCGTCCATGCCGCCTTTGCGCTCAAGGAAGATGGCTTTGAGACCATCATGGTCAATTCCAATCCCGAGACCGTTTCGACTGATTACGACACGAGCGACCAGCTTTTTTTTGAGCCGCTCACGCTCGAAGACGTCCTGCACATTTACGAACGCGAGCAATGCTGGGGCGCTATCGCGCAATTCGGCGGCCAGACGCCCCTCAACCTTGCGCTCGGCCTCCAGAAAAACGGCGTCAACATCATCGGCACCTCGCCGCAAAGCATCGAAGTCGCCGAAGACCGCAAACTTTTCGCCGCAATGCTCGACAAGCTCGCAATTCCGCAACCGCCCAACGGCATCGCCACCAACGAAACGGAGGCGATCAAGGTCGCCAAAAAAATCGGCTATCCGATTCTGGTCCGCCCGTCCTTTGTCCTCGGCGGCCGCGCGATGCAGATCGTTTATTCCGACGCCGAGCTGCAGCATTACATGCGCTTCGCCGTCGAGGCCTCGCCGAAACGCCCGGTGCTCGTGGACAAATTTCTGGAGGACGCCGCGGAAGTGGATGTGGATTGCATTGCCGACGTCGGCCAGTTCAAAAAACCGGAAGAGGGCACCATTGTCATCGGCGGAATGCTGGAGCACATCGAATTTGCCGGCGTGCATTCCGGCGATGCGGCGATGGTGCTGCCGCCGCACGCATTGTCGAAAAAGGTCATGGACACGATTCGCGAATACACGCACGCCATGGCGCGGGAGTTGAAAGTCATCGGCCTGATGAACGTGCAATACGCGGTGAAAGACGACACCGTCTATTGCCTCGAAGTGAATCCGCGCGCCTCGCGCACCGTGCCGTTCGTGTCCAAGGCTATCGGCGTGCCACTGGCAAAACTCGCGGCGAAAGTCATGGCCGGCAAAACGCTCAAGGAACTCGGGTTCGCCAAGGAAATCCGGCGGAAATATTGGGCGGTGAAGGAGTCGGTTTTCCCGTTCAACCGCTTTCACGGGCAGGATATTTTGCTCTCGCCGGAAATGCGTTCGACCGGGGAGGTGATGGGCTTGGACGCCGACCTCGGTATCGCCTATGCGAAATCGCAAATCGCGGCAGGCTCGTCTCTGCCGTTGAGCGGAAAGATTTTTCTCAGCGTCAGCGATGCGCACAAAAAGCAGGCCACGGCGGTGGCCAAACAATTTGTCGAACTGGGATTCGAGCTGGTCGCGACTGGCGGCACAGCGGCGGTTTTGGAAAAGGCCGGCTTGAAGGTGCAGCGCATTTTCAAGCTCGCTGAAGGCAGGCCCAATGCGATTGACCTGCTCAAGAACAAGGAAATCCAGTTTGTCATCAACACCCCGAGCGGCGCCACCCCGCGCGCTGACGAAATCAAAATCCGCACCACTGCCGTCTATACCGGCACGCCCATCATGACGACGTTGAGCGGCGCCAAAGCCGCCGTGCTCGCCATAGCCGCGCTCAAGAAATCAGGCTACAGCGTGAAGACGTTGCAGGAGTATCACTGAGTTATTCGTAGCCGCGTTTGTGAAAGCGCGGATGTGTCCGCGCACCCGACACTCCGCCCAACCTCCGGCTCGCGAGGACGCTCGCCCCACCCAAAAATTCGCGGCAATTCGTGAAATTCGTGGATGGATGTTTTTGTGTCGTTCGTATGTTTCGTGGTCAATCCATTGCATTCCGGCAACGGAGCAAGCTAAAGCTTGAACTCCAACCCGTCTGTTTTACTTTGGCTGCCATGAAAGCCGAGTCCCCGGGGACGTTGCTGCCGTTGCTCAAACAATATTTCGGTTTTGCTTCCTTCCGTCCGTTGCAGGAGGAAATCATCCGTGATGCGCTGGACGGCCGCGACGTTTTCGCGCTGCTGCCGACGGGCGGCGGGAAATCGCTCTGCTTCCAACTCCCGGCCCTGGTGAATCCCGGCCTTACAGTGGTAGTGTCACCGCTCATCGCATTGATGAAAGACCAGGTGGACGCCCTCCAGGCCGCCGGGGTCGCGGCCACGTTCCTGAATTCCTCGCTGGCGGCGGAAGAATCGCGGAAGCGATTGCGCGGATTGCACAACGGCCAATACCGCCTGCTCTACGCCGCGCCCGAACGGCTGATGCTTTCCGGTTTTTTGTCCGATCTGCAGCGCTGGAACGTCGGCCTGCTCGCCATTGACGAAGCCCATTGCATCAGTGAATGGGGACATGATTTCCGCCCGGAATATCGCCAGCTCGCTGATTTGCGGGGACTGTTTCCGAAGGTCCCCATGATGGCGCTCACGGCCACCGCCACCGGGCGCGTGCGCGGGGACATCGTCAAATTATTAAAATTGCGCGAGCCGCGTTGCTACGTTGCCAGCTTCAACCGGCCGAACCTGACTTATCGCGTTGTGGCCAAAAACAAACCTTATGACCTGACGCTGCAATTCATCCGCGTGCGTCCCGAAGACAGCGGCATCGTTTATTGCCAGTCACGCAAGTCCGCCGAAAGCGTCGCCGCGCGGTTGAACGAGGACGGCGTAAAAGCGCGGCCCTATCACGCCGGGCTTACCCCAAAACAACGTTCCGAACATCAGGAACTTTTTCTCCGCGACGACGTCCGCGTGATTTGTGCCACCATCGCCTTTGGCATGGGCATCAACAAACCGAACGTCCGTTTCGTCCTGCACTACGATCTGCCAAAAAACATCGAAGGTTATTACCAGGAAACCGGACGCGCCGGCCGGGACGGCCTGCCGAGCGAATGTATTTTGCTTTTCGGCGCCGGCGACGTGGTGAAGCAAACGCAGTTCATTGACGAAAAACCCGACCTGAAGGAGCAGCAGATCGCCCGCGAGCAATTGCAACAAATGGTGCATTACGCCGAGTGTGCGGGTTGCCGGCGGCGGGAACTGCTCGCATATTTTGGTGAAACGTTTGGAGCGCCGGGGACCGCCTCGGCGCGAACAGCTCCCTCTAAACACGCCGATTCGGAGATCGGCGCTCCTAATTGTGGTGCGTGTGACAATTGTCTTTCGCCGCGCGAAACGTTTGATGGCACCATTGCCGCGCAGAAATTCCTGTCCTGCGTTTACCGCATCCGCGAAAAAACGCGTTTCGGCGTCGGCTTGAACCATGTCGTCGAAGTTTTGACCGGTGCGGAGACGGAGAAGATCCGGCGCTGGGAACATGAACAACTGTCCACCTACGGCATTGGCAAGGAACACAGCCGGCCACAGTGGGCGGCGATTGGACGGGAGTTGGTCCGGCTTGGGCTGTTGCGGCAAACAGCAGAAAAATTCAGCGTCCTGGAATTAACAGCTGATGGACTGGCCGCGCTGAAACATCGTAAACCGGTGACACTGACCAAACCCGTTGCCATTCCCGAGTCGAAAGTCCAGCGCATCGGCGAGATTGCCTGCGATGAGATATTGTTCAACCGGTTGCGCGAATTGCGGAAGCGGCTCGCTGACGAGCGCGATGTACCGGCTTACATTGTTTTCTCCGACGTCGCATTGCGCCAGATGGCGCGGAATTACCCGGCGACTGAGCGGGAATTCACACGCATCAGCGGGGTGGGCGAAAAGAAGCTGCGGGAATTCGGCGACATTTTTCTCGGCGAAATCGCCGCGTATTTACAGACCAACGCGCGCCAGATTTTTGCCGACGATTCATTTGTCGCTCCTGTGCCAGCCCCTCGGAGCAGCCTGGGTGATTCGGCGCGTGATACCGTGCGCCGCTTTCGCGCCGGCCAATCCGTCGAACAAATCGCCCGCGAACGGGGATTCACGGCCTCTACCATTTACGGGCATCTGGCGGAAGCCGTTGAACACGGCGAACCGATCGAACTGGACCGGTTTTTTAGCGCGGAAGAACAACAGCGGGTCGCCGGCGCTTTTGCGAAACTCGGGTTCGGCAGTTTAGGCAGCGTATTTGAATCGCTGGACGGCGGTTGCGATTACGGCCGGCTCCGGATTTTCCGCGCCGCAGCGAATGCAAAGACGGGAAGAGCCAGGGTTTCCTGAAACCATTCGGGACCGGCAAAGATGTCTGTCCTATTTCGGCTGCCGTTTCAATTTCGCCACTTCAATGTCCGCCTGGCGCGTCGGTTCCGGAATCCGATAGCGCGTACAGCAGGCCAAAACCAGTTTGATGGCCGAAGTCAAATCCACGCGATGACCAACGCTCACAAAAACCGGGCGTATTCCTTTTTGCGTCCGCAGCACAACGCCAATCTGCTCATCACCATCCATGAGGGGAGTGGTCGCGCCAGCTTTGGATGCCAGATTCCCAAACGTGCCAATCAGCCGGCTTTTGGCGACGCCGACGCCGGATTTGTCCAATTGAATCGCCAGATGCGCCGCGATGCCGCAGCGTCGCGGGTGCGCGAAACCCTGACCATCAAAAAGGATCGCGCCGAATTCGTGCCGCAACGCGCCAACCGCCTGCGTCAATGCCGGCCCTTCCCGGAAACTGAGAAAACCGGGGATATATGGAAATTCCGCCGCCCGCTTGGCATGCGCGACTTCGACGATTCGTTGCGTTTCGCGGTCATAAACGACGGCCGCGGCGAAGATGGTATGTTTGTCACCGGAAAACGCGCAATCGGCCGCGGCGACAAATCGCGGCAGCGATTTCAAGGGCGCGAGAATCATCCGTTTGCGCAGGCGTTCTTGCGTGGCTTTCCATTCTTCAACCAGCTTTGACCAGCCCGGATCGGATTTGCCGCGAAGCGTCATACGCCCGTTTCCTTCGGCGGCGCGCGCAACACGCGATAGTGGTGCGTCCACGGATCAATCCGACACGCCGCACGATAATCGCAATATTCGCACGGCGTTTCACTGCCCTTGCGGTACGGATCCACATTTGCCACGCCGGAAAAAATCGCGCGGCCCATGTCGCGCAATTGCGTCTCCACGCGATCGAGCAATTTTTCGAAATCCGCGCGCGACAGGGCCTCGACCGAGCCTTTGCGCAATGAACCGTCCTGGTTCCGTTGATAATTGAACTGGTCTGCCGCTCCGAGACGATCCAGCTTGGGGAGAATGCTGGCATCAAATCGGCCTGTGTGCCGATAGGCGCGTTTGCGCGCGTCGCTGGCATCGTCCAGCACCTCGGCTCGAGTGTTGCCGCCTTCGTATTGGCCGCGCAGGTTCACGTAAAAAACACCGGCCGGAACCAGATGCGCCACGCCAAGCACGGCGGGCGGGTCTGCCCAATGCCGGAGCACGTTCAAATATGCCAGCAACTGCAACTGTACCCCGTGTTCCACCAGAATTGCGTCGAGTTTTTTTCCACTGGATTTGTAGTCCAACACCAGCGCCGACGCGGTATCGCCGCCCGATACGCGCCACAAATCCACACGGTCTATCCGGCCTCGCAGCGCGAGCCGCCGGCCGCCGCCCAGGTCCAATTCCCACGCCGGCACACGCGCGTCAGCAACGCCAAAATCCAGTTCTGCCGCCGCCGGATCGAAGTCGTTCTGTTCCCGCAGCCACGTCACTACCACCTCGATGAAATCCTGAAGCGATTCGGTCATCGCCCGCGCTTCGAACCGGGTCTGTCCGGTGTCGCGCAGCAATCCGCCGTGGAAATTGTCCGTCAATTCAACCGCGACGGCGCGAACCCGTTCCCGTGCTTCGGACGGCGTCAAATCGCGCCACCTCGTGCCCGCAGCGGCCAACCGTTCATGGAAAACTTTCAGCACGTCGTGCTGGAAACTGCCGCGTTCCCGCGCGTCGAGCTCGAAAATCTTGCGTTCTTCGGCCCGCAAACCGCTGCGGACAAAAAACCGGAACGGGCATTGGGCAAATTCCTCGAGCCGGCTCACCGACGTCCGCAAGACCGCGCCGAAAAGTTTTCCCGCCAATGCCGGCGACAAATTTTCCGCCGGATCCGGCTCGCGCAACCGGCGCAGGCTTTCGGCCAGCAATTTCAACGAAGGCAATTCAAGCAATTGAGTCCAGCCAGCATTGACAGGCGACGACGTGAGGAGTCTGTGTTTTGATTTGAGCCTCTTCACTTCGGCTCTTGCGGAATTTTGAAATTCGACCAGTGGCGCGGCGAGTTCAATAGGATGCACCATTTCAGCCGGGCTGATTTCTCCACTGAAATCCTCGACGTCCAGTTTTGGAAACAGCCGTTGCAGATGCGAAATGAACGACGATGGATTCAGGGGTTTGCCATTGGCATCGTGGCGGGCAAAGGTCAGGGCCAGTTTTTCGCTGGCGCGGGTGCATGCGATGTAGCCGTAGTAACGTTCGCGCGCCAGACGTTCACGCAAGTCCGGGCCGAGCGCGGCGCTTCTTTGCGCCAATTCATCGCGGTCGGTTTCCGTAAAAATTGGCGGCGAGCCG
>Ga0265338_10010524_pt1 | contig 10819 bp, 7 predicted proteins | sample 42126metaG_FD_193579 | JGI IMG/M metagenome (GOLD analysis project Ga0265338, IMG submission 193579) | Rhizosphere microbial communities from Carex aquatilis grown in University of Washington, Seatle, WA, United States - 4-21-26 metaG | ecosystem: Host-associated > Plants > Roots > Rhizosphere >... | reverse complement strand
TAGGCGCGTTGCTTGTTCGCGAGCAGGCTCGAGTAGTCGCTCTGGGCACCGTGCCCAAAGCAGCCCGCGAGGATCAGTCCAGCCACCAGCCAGCCACCCGCCACCAACCCGCCCAGATCTGATCGCTTCCGCATAGACGTCACCCACCGGCTTTGGCGGCCTCGGCCTCCGGATCGAACTCCTTGATGATCCTGTTGTCTCCGTGGCTCTCCACGGTCATGAAGAACAAAGGGTGCTCGAGCTCGCGGCCGTTGACGGAGATGTTGCCTCCGGCGCCGGGGAGGTTCTTCACCTTGCCGAGCGCGTCGCGGAAGGCATCACGCGTCTGGGGCTTGTCCTTGCTGGCGACCTGCTTGACCGCCATGCCCGCGTCGTAGCCGTAGGCGCTGATCATGTCCGGCGTGTGGCCCGCACTGTCGGTGAAGGCCTTCACGAACTTGCTGGTCGAGGGGCGCGCGCTGCCCGGGTAGAAGCCGTCGACGAACACCGCGCAGTCCACGAACTTGCCGGCGCGCACGGTGATGTCCTCGGTGTTGTCCCAGGCGTTGGCGCCGAGGAGGAGCACCGTCTTCATGCGCTTCATCTCCGCGGGCGTCTTCAGGCCCATGGTCTTGGCGATGCGCTCCATGTCGTGCTTGTCGCAGGCGTTGGTGACCATGTCCTCCACGGCCAGCGCGGGCGCGATGAGCGAGACGTTCTTCGCGGTGTCGGGGATGAAGAGCGCCTCGAAGTCGACCACCGGCGGCAAGCCCTTCTTCAATTTCTCGAAGGCGTTCTTCTTCTGGTACGGCGACATCGAGCTCTCGTTGATGGCGTGCGCCTGCTGCAAATAATCCATGCGATCGGTGAGGAACTCGCGGCCCACGAGGCGCTTGATGATGGGGCCGAAGGTCGTCTGATCGTGGGCGTAGCTCTCGGCGCCGGTCACCTCGCCGCCCTTGGCGAGCACGCCGTCCCAGAAGTCGTTGGCCAATTCCTGGCCGTAGGGGATCGACGGATAGAGCACGCCGAAGCTGGTGTAGCCGCGCACGTCGGTGGCGTAGCTCACGAGCGCGTGGGCCTGGGCGCTGTTGGTGAGCATGCTGCGGAACACGTACGGCCCGCGGTCGGTGAGGCTCTCCTCGCGCGAGAGGGCGATGATGGGGACGCCGAGCTCATCCGCGTCGACGGCCGCGGCCTGCGCCTCGGTCGTCACGATCGGACCGATCACCGCGATGACCTGATCGTCGAGCACCAATTCCTGCACGGCCTTCTTGGCCTCGTCGGGCTCGCCCTTGGTGTCCTTGACCACGAGCTCCACGCCCGAGCCCTCGAGCGCGAGCTTGATGCCCGCGAGCGCGCTCTCGCCAAAGCGCTGGTAGCGACCGGAGAGCGGCAACAAGACACCAACCGCAGTGGGCTTCACCTGATCGCGGCGGCCGGCGCGCTCGAGGAGCTTCTGCGCATCAGCGGCAAACGGGTTGTTGGGCGCGTTCTGCTGGAGCGTGGTCAGCGTGGACTTGAGCGCGTCCCAGTCGTGGAGGTGGAAGTCGATGCGCGCGAGCTTGAAGAGCACCAGCGCGTACGCAGGGCTCGACGACTGGAGCTCCTGGGCGAGCTTTGCGACCTCGAGCTGCGGCACCTCGGCGTCGACGAGATCGTAGAGCTGCTGCTGGATCTTCTCGCGCGCCGCCGGATCCGAAACGCTCGCTTCACCTTCCGCGAGGAAGCGCACCGCCTGGACCCAGTCGTGCGACGCGACCGCGGCCTTGCTCATCGCCGCGGCGGCCTCGGGCTTCTGGTCGGCGGGGAGGTGGTCGTAGAGCGGGGAGATGGTGTCCAGCGCCTCCTTGGCATCGCCGAGCGCGAGCGCGGAGAGGCCGAGGTGGTACTTGGCCTGATCGGCCTTGGAGAAGAGCGGGTTCTGCACGAGCAGCGCGCGGTAGCGATCGCGTGCGGCGGCGTAGTCCTTCTTCTGGAACGAGAGCTCGGCTTCGTCGAAGGCGGCGTCAGCGGCGACGTCGGTGTTGGCGTACTGCGACTGGAGCCGCTCCAGCTCCTTCTGCGCTTCAGGGTCGCCGGACTTCGCTTTCTCCTGAGCAGCCTGGAGTTCGGCGTGGGCCTGGGCGTCGGCGGCGTTGTTCTGCCCGCCCGTCGACTTGGGACAGGCCAGCATCAGCACGGTCAGCGAGAAAAGCGTGAGGATCCGTTTCATGGCAGCGGGCTGATTAGCACAGGAAAATCGACCCTTGGGGAATTGCGACAGGGCTCGGAACCGTCAACGGTCGCCCGGACGAGCCATTCCTCATGGAGATGTGCGCACGGCTCGCTTGGTGTGCCAGCCCCACGGGCAAGCGAGCGTCGATCCAGCTTCGATCAAAGTGGATGCCCGATCGTGATCCGTGGGTCGTGGGTCGTTCGTCCGACCGCGGCGTTCACCACTCGAGAATCAAATCTTGGAGCGCGTCGAACGACCCACGACCCGCGGCCCGCGATTGAACGGATCCGCTCGGATCAATTCCGAACGAGCCACGGACCACGAGCCACGATTGGGTTCGCTACGCCTTCACGCTCGCGTCGCGATCATGAATCTGCGCCGGCGGATGCGTGGCCTCGATGGCGGTGAACGTCTCGAGGATCCGGTACGCGTGCTCTTCGTTCTTGGGCACGACCCACGAGTCGCCAGGATTGAGGACGATCATCTGTCCGCCCTCGAGGTGCAGCTCCGCGCGCCCGCGCACGACATAGCCCACGGTCTCGTACGGCCGCCGCGCGGGCTTCTGCTTCGCGCCGGGTGGCTCGTTCTCCCAGAGCCGCATCGCCAGGCTGATCCCGCTGGCCAGGTACTTCTGTCCCATTGCCCCGTGCGGCGAGCGCTGCGAGCTCACCTTGATCACGCTGGTGTCGGCCATCGGTGTCCTCAGGGTGCTTTGCCAAACAAGGTGCGCCCGCGGCACGCGGCCGGAAAGGGCGACTCGCTTGCCTGGAGGGCGTCATTTGCGTGTCTAATCGGCGCCACCGAGCCCCTGGATGCCTGCCATGCGCCGCAACCTCCTCCTCGCCGCCGCGACCTTGGCGTGCTTCGCCTGCGCGCGCAGCGACATCACCGGCTTCCCTCAAGGCGAGAATCCCTCGTCGGGCGGCACCAGCGGCGGCCACACCACCGGCGCGTCGACCGCTTCCACGACCACCCACGGCTCGACGGGCACCATTGGCACCGACGGAACGGTGGGCACCGTCGGGACGGTTGGAACCGTGGGCACCGTCGGGACGGTGGGCACGACCGCGACGTTCGGAACGATCGGCACGACGACCTCGGGCACCACCGGCACCGGGCCGCTGCCCATCTGCGCGCCGTGCGCGAGCCCCAACGACTGCGCCAGCGGCTACTGCAACACCTTCACCGGCCCGTTCCCGTATTGCGACGATCCGAGCTTCTGCCAGTCGGATGCCGTCTGCGGCCCGGTCACCCAGTGCAATCCGCAGGCGGGCGTGTGCATCTGCCCGCCGCAGAGCAGCACCACCGGAACGACCGGAACCGTGGGCACCGTCGGGACGACGGGCTCCAGCGGCGGCGAGTGCGCGCCCTGCCAGCGCGACTTCGACTGCGCGCCCGGCGGCTACTGCATCCCGGATCCGACGAGCGGCCAGAGCGTCTGCTCCGCGGCGTGCAACCCCGACGGCTCCTGCAACGATCCCAACTCGCAGTGCTTCCATCTTCAGGGCCGCTCGGGCTGCTTCCCGTCGAGCTTCACGTGCAGCAACAGCACCACAGGCACCACGGCCACGTTTTGCACCGGGACGACCGGCAGCTTCAGCAGCACGGGCACCAGCGGCACCACTGGCGGCGTCGAGTGCGCGCCGTGCGGCCGCGACTCGGACTGCATGCCCGGCGGGACGTGCGTGATCCGCAACTCGGGACCCTCATTCTGCGCGGCGCCGTGCTTCAACAACTTCTGCATGGTCCCCAACGCGACCTGCCAGACGATCTTCAACGGCAACACGAGCGTGCAGGCCTGCATCCCCAACGGCGGCTGCCCGGGCACGAGCGGGACCACGGGCACCATCGGCACGAGCGGGACGACCAGCACCATCGGCACCAGCGGAACGAGCGGCACCACCGGCTCGAGCCCTTGCCAGAGCTGCGACGGCGCGCACCCCTGCGGCCCCGGGCGCCAGTGCGTGGCCCAGGCCGACGGCACCGCGAACTGCACCATCCCCTGCACGCCGGGCGGCGGCTGTCCCGTCCCCGGCTGGACCTGCGAGATCGACGGCTGTGTACCCAACCCCGGCGTGTGCTCCTCGAACGACTGCCGCACGGAGGGTTGCGGCTACGGCGAGTCGTGCCAGTCGTTCAGCACGTCGAACGGCTCCACGAGCTGGGTCTGCGGCTGCATCGACCAGGACTTCAACCCGACGGGCAACTGCGCGGGCAACCCCACGGGCGCCACGGTCTGCGATTACGGCACCGGTCACTGCCGGCTCCCCGAGGACTTCGATCCCTGCAACGCATCGACGACGACGCGGGTGCCCGCGTGCGCGTCGGGCTACACGTGCGTGAGTCAGCCCGGCAGCCAGTCCGTCTGTGTCCAGGCGTGCACGTCCACGGCCGACTGCGTGGCCACGTACACCAGCTGCCAGCAGGGCCTCTGCCAGTACGACGTGTGCACGAACTACTTCGCGCCGTGCACGCGCATCACGCCCGGCGACGGCACCTGCGATCCACTCCCTGACATCGACGGCGGATCTGGCGTCGAGGGCCTCTGCATCGCCAACGGCACCGTGCCCGAGGGCGCGCCGTGCACGGGCATCAACACCACGGATCAGACCTGCGCCGCCGACGCCCTCTGCATCCAGGTCGGCGCAAACCGCTACGACGACGGCGGGCTCCCGCAGACCTGCTACGACTTCTGCAACGCGGGCTCGGGCCCGCCAGTCACGTCGTGTCCGGCGAACCAGAGCTGCGAGAACGTCGGCTCCGGCGGTCTGAGTGCGCTGACGCCCGGCATCTGCCAGTAGCCGCCGTCCCGCCGCCGCGGTCGCACTCCGGGTAGAGTGCGCGCCATGGATCCCATCGCCCAGATCACCCAGCTGCTCGATGCCGGCCAGGACGCGCACAAGCGCATCGCCGCCGCCGTGGTGTTGGGCGAGCTTCGAACCAAGAACCCGGCGACCGTCCAGGCGCTGCTGACGATGGCCAAGGAGAGCTCGGAGGCGTTCGCGCGGCCGGCGGTGCTCGCGCTGGGGCGCTGCGGCTCGGCGAAGGCGCTGGGCACGCTGCTCGACGCGCTCGATCGCGGCGGCGAAGTGGCCCAGGCCGCGCGCACCGCCATCGCCGAGCTCGGCCCCGAAGCGCTGCCCGCCATTCGCGAGCGGCTCGAGGGCGCGACGCCCGAGATTCGCGCGGCGCTCTCGCAGCTCTTGCCCAGCGTGGGTGGCAAGCTTGGCTTCGAGATGACGCTCGGGGGCTTGCTCGGGCAGCCCTTCGACGCGGCCAACAAGGTGGCGCTGAGCGTGCGCGCAGAGGCCAAGAACGCGAGCGAGGCCGACCGCAAGGTGATGAAGGGCCAGCTCGAGAAGTTCCTCTCCAAGAAGGGCACGCTCGACGACGAGGTCGCCACGCGCGCGGCCATCAAGATGCTGGGCTACCTCGAGCTCGAAGAGAGCACCGACACGCTCTTCGATTTTCTCGGCGTACGCCGGCCGCCGCTGGTGCGTGTGGAGGCCGTGACCGCGCTGCGCTTCGGGCTGCGCGAAGGCGCGGGCAAGAAGATCCTGCGCAAGCTGATCGACTTGCTCACCGACGGCGAGCAGCTCGTGGCCCGCGCCTCGCGCGACACGCTCACCGTGATCCCCCTCGACGCCAGCGCGGCCGCGGATCTCGCCGAGCTGGCCAAGCACCCGAACGCGGATCTCGCGCTGTGGGTCATCGCCAAGCTGGGCTCGCTCGGCGGCGACATCGCGGCCAAGACGCTCGCGCCGGTGGCGCAGTCGAGTGATCGCGCGCGGGCGCAGGCGGCGTCGCGCGCGCTTGCCGCGTTGCCCGAAGGCGCGCAGATCCTCGCGAAGGCGCTCGTCGACGCCGGGGACGAGACTGGCGCCCAGGTGCTCGCCGAAGCGCTGCAGCCGCTTGCGAAGCAGCTCGGAAAGAAGGAGCAGCAGGCGCTGCTCAAGGCGGCCACGCACGATCTGCCCAAGAGCGCGGGTCTGGGCCGCCGCAAGCTGGATCCGCTGCGCGAAATTGATCCCGCGGGTTGGGGCGAGGCGCTGCGCTCGGCCGCCAAGGCGCTCGCGAAGAAGGATCCCGCGCGCGCGGAGCCGCTGTTTGCCGCGCTGGCGCGCTCGAGCGTCGCCGAGCCGGATGACCGCTGGACGTACGCGAAGCTCCAGTTGCTGCACTCGAACCTGGATCCGCACCCGCGCGCGCGTCAGCGCGATCCGGCGCTCACGGAGCTCCAGCTCCTGGCCGATCGCGGCTACGGCATCGTGAAGGCGCTCGAGGCCGACAAGCAGATCGACGAGGAGCGCCGCTACTACGTGGGCTTCCACTTCGCCGAACAACACGTTCCGGAGCTGCGCAGCCTGGGCGTGGCGATCCTCGAGGGCATCGCCGAGCGCAGCGGACGCACCAAGCTGGGCAAGGCCGCGAAGAACAAGCTCGCGCTGATGGCAGGCTGACCACCGCGGCTCGTTGCGCCCACGGGCGCCGGCCTTCGGCCGCTCGGGAGAAGGATTCTCGAGCGGATCCACGGATCCCAAATCGGCGCCTCGGGTTGGCTTCTGGGGAGAGAGGCGAACCTCCAGCTCTGCTCGTGCCGAAGCTCAGCGGACCGCGAGGGGCGGTGGGGGGCGCCGAGAAATGAATGAATCAGATTTAGTGATCACTGAAGTTAGCTGACTTGGCTAAATCTGATTCATTTATTCCTGGGAAGGCCCCCCGCCTCCCCCGGTGGGTTCGAGCCGGGACGAGAAGCCGCCCCCTCCCAAAGGCGCGTCATCGCGTGTTTGGGATCCGAGTTGGCCCTCGCGCATCCCGGGCTACTGCTTAGCCGGCTCGCACGGCCCCTGGAGCTCGACTTCCAGTCCGCCGAACTCCGAGCGCCGCAGCTCGAGCGTCCAGCCGTGTCGATCCGCGACCTCGTGGGTGATGCTCAGCCCCAGCCCTTGCCCCGAGGGAAACCGCGACCGCGCCGCGTCGCTGCGGAAGCCGCGCTCGAGGATGCGCGCGCGCTCGGCGTCATCGAGGCCCGGGCCGTCGTCGATGACCTTGAGCGAAAAGCGTTCGGGCGAGAGCCGCTCGAGCACCGCGGCCACGTGTCCGCCGGCCTTGTTGTAGTGCACCGCGTTCGCGACGACGTTGCTCACCGCTTGCTCGAGCAGCGTCACGTCGCCGAGCGCGACCACCGACGCAGGCGGAACCGCGCGCTCGAGCGTGACCTCGTGTTGCTGCGCGATGGTCTTGTGCCGCCCGACGGCGCGCGTGAGGAGCTCGTTGAGATCCACCGGCTCGCGATGCAGATCCGGCGCGCCCGACTCGAGCTTCGCGGCGATGTTCAGGTTGTGCACCAGCGAGGCGATGTAGTGCGCCTCGTCCGCGGCGGCCGTGACCTCGTCCGACTTCGACGCGCCCGCTGCGCGCATCTGCACGAGGAGCTGCGAGAGGTGTCCTTGCAGCGCGGTGAGCGGCACCATCACGTCGTGCGTGGTGTTGGCGAGGAAGTTTCGCAGCGCCACCTCGCGTTGCTCCTGGAGCTCCTTTTCGGTTTGAAGCGCGTTGTGCGCATCCGAGAAGGCGCGCGCGAGCTCGGCGATCTCGTCGCCACCGTCGGACGAGAGCGCCACGCGGCCCTTGGCCTGCGCGGCGTCGTGGACCTCGCGCGTGAGCCGCCGCAGCCGCCGCACCGGCGGGCCCATGGAGATGAAGAGCCCGAGCAGCACCGCGAACACCGGCGCGAGCAACATCTCCGGCGGAGGCAGCGGCAGCTCGCCGCGGCGCGTGTCGTGCTCGGCGAGCACGTACGCGCACGGCCCGCTCCAGGGCATCTTCACCAAAAGCCGCTCGCGACCCGAGGGCGCGTCGAGCATCGCGGACGAACCGTCATTCGGGGCCGCGTTGCGCGCCGACTCGGGAAGCACGGGCGCTTCGGCGTTCTGCGAATGGAGCTGCACGTCGTACGCGAAGAGCCGCGCGTGCGGCCCCTGGTGCCCCGGGCCGTGCTCGAAGGGCGGCGGACCGTGATCATCGAAGGGTGGCGGAGGAGGACCGTGATCGTCGAACGGCGGCGGCGGCGGACCCCGATCTTCAAAACGCTGGTGATCCCCGCGCATGAACGGCGGCGGTCCCATCGGGTGCGGCCCGGGCCCGAGCTGTTCGCTCCAGTGCGCCGGATCTGCTTCGCAGCGCGCGCGCTCGCCCTGGACCATGCGCGTGAGCAGCTCCACGACGACCTGGTCGCGCGACTCGCGCCGATGCCAGCGCTCATTCAGCCACGCGAGCGTGACCAGCAGCGGCAGCGCCACCGCCAACGTGGTCACCGCCATGCGCAGCCGGAGCTTCACCGCGAGACTCCCAGTCGGTAGCCGATGCCCCACACCGTCTCGATCCACGGGCGCGGGCCGAGCTTCTTGCGGAGCCGCGAGACGTGCACGTCCAGCGTGCGCTCACCGCCCTCGCGCTCCGGATCCAGCACATTCTCCACCAGCCAGCGCCGGGTCACCGCTTCGCCCGCGCGCTTGGCCAGCGCCGCGAGCAAGCCGAACTCGGCCGGCGTCAGATCCACGCGCGCGCCCGAGAGCTTCACGTCGTGCGCTTGAAGATCGATCACCAGCTCATCGAGCTCGATGCGACCCTCGCGCTGGAGCAGCGGCCGCCGCAACCGCGCGCGCACGCGCTCCACCAGCTCCTCGGGCCAGAACGGCTTGGTGAGGTAGTCGTCGGCGCCGAGCTTGAGCGCGCGAACCTTGTCGGAGGTGTCCATGCGCGCGCTGAGGATGAGCACCGGCAGATCCGACCACGTCCGCAGTGCCTTGAGGATGTCCATGCCGTACGTGCCGGGGAGCATCAGGTCGAGGATGAGCAGCGCGTACGGCGCGATGATCTCGCGCGTGAGCATCTTGCCCTCGCGCCACCAGGTGACCTCCATACCGGCGTTGCGCAGGTGGCCAGCGATCTGGGAGCCGAGCTTCTCGTCGTCTTCAATGAGCAGGATGTGCGTGGACATGGATGAGCCTCGTTTCACCCAGCATGTGAAACGGACCGTAAGACGATCTTAAGACTTCGAAAACACCTCCCTCGCTGAGCGGCCGGCCGGGCCGTGAAACCCGAAGCGAGAAGGAGCGTGTGATGCGAATCACCACCTCGAAGTTCACGAAGCACCGGGCAGCCCTGGCGGGACTGCTTGGCGCGGCCTTGTGCGGCTGCGGCGCAGCGGCAGGGAGCAGCGGCGCGACGAGCACCTCGGCGGCGACCGAGAGCGCGCTCTCCACGGCGCACGATGCGTCGGATGCGCCGGAGCTCGCCGACGTGCTCACCCAGCTCTCCGCGGGCCCGCGCGACGAGGGCATCGAGGCGTTTCGCTGCGATCCGAATCCAACCGTGACCACCGTGCAGGTGTGCGGGCATTCGTTCCCTGCCACGCTGCACTTCGAGTGGACCTCGTGCGCGAATCCGCGCGGGCCGCAGGCGAATCCGCAGTGCATGGGCGGGCAGGGTGGTCAGCCGCCGGGAGATGGTGGCCTGCCGCCGCCTCCGCCGCCGCTCGACGACGGTGGCCTGCCGCCGCCTCCGCCCGACGGAATGGGTCCGCCTGAGCAGGGTGGCCAGGGTGGTCCGCAGGGCTCCGGTGGATCCGGATCCGAGCCGACCTCGAGCGGCACCGTGGACATCACCAACACCATCAGCGCGGCCGACTGCACCGACGGCGCGGCGTTCAACTTCGAGGAGAAGGCGAGCTTCACCGTCGACCGCACCGATCCGCGAGGCGGCACCGAGCACCTCACCGGCAGCACCGACTCCACCAGCAGCCACGCGCTTCAGGCAGCGTCGTTCACCAAGGCCACCACCCTCGACGTGAGCCGCACAATGACGCCGGCCGACGGCGGCAGCGAGGAGACCTCGGTGTCGGGCTCGCTGAGCATCGCGTTCGACGCGTCGAGCGGCGCGCCCGTACGCACCGTGAGCGGCGAGCTCTCACTCACCGGCCCCAACGGCGACGCGGAGACGGCCACGTTGAACAGCGTCGTGCGCGATCCGCCGCGCACTTGCCGCACGCCGGTGGGCGGCACCATCGACTACGCGGGCAGCGACGGTGCCAGCCACGAGCTCGCGTTCGGCCCCACGTGCGGCGCGGCCACGCTCGACGGCAGCGCGATCACGTTGGACGACGGCCCGGGCCCCGGCGGCGATCACAGCGGCCCGCCGCCCGCTGATCGCGGCGGATCCGGATCCGGCGGCTCGACGGGTCCGTAGCGAATAGGCGCGCCCGAGCGCGGCTCCCCCGCAGCCTCGCTTCTCCGGGAGGCGAGGCCGCACCGCGAACGGGCGAGCCCGCGACGCCGGTCGTCATGTCCCTTCGGCCGGCGCCGCGTTTCTTCCTCGAAGCAACGGGAGGTCCCATGAATGCCTCGCTGTCGCCGCACGTGGTGCTCGCAGGTGTGAAGCGGCTTCGGGTGATCGCCGCGGCGGCGATCTTCTTGCGGCTGCATTACCTCGGGCTGGCGATGGCGAGGCGCTTCGTGGGAGAGGCGACGATGAAGGCCGCCGGTTTTCCCGCGCCGGCGCACGAGCACGCGCTGCTCTTGAGCGCGGAGCTCGGCCTGGGGCTCGCGCTGCTGATGCTCG
>Ga0265338_10010523_pt1 | contig 10820 bp, 13 predicted proteins | sample 42126metaG_FD_193579 | JGI IMG/M metagenome (GOLD analysis project Ga0265338, IMG submission 193579) | Rhizosphere microbial communities from Carex aquatilis grown in University of Washington, Seatle, WA, United States - 4-21-26 metaG | ecosystem: Host-associated > Plants > Roots > Rhizosphere... | reverse complement strand
CAGGCGGTCCGCGCGGTGAGGCCGGACGTGGCCTTCGGCGCCGATTTCATCGCCGGCTTTCCCACCGAGAGCGAGGCGGCGCTCCAGAACAGCGTGGCCTTCGTCGAGCGAGCCGGCCTCGCCTACATGCACGTCTTCCCCTACAGCCCCCGCCCCGGCACGCCGGCGGCGCGGATGCCGCAGGTGGCGCGCGAGGTGGTGAAGGCCAGGGCGGCGCGGCTGCGCGCCGCGGGCGAGACGGCGCTGACCCGGCACCTGGACCGCCAGATCGGGCGGCGCGTCAAGGCGCTGGTGGAGCGCGAAGGCCGGGCGCGGGCGGCGGACTTCACTGAGATCGGCTTCGAGGGCGAGGCGGCGGTGGGGCGGATGATCGAGCTGGAGATCACGGGTCACGACGGGCGCCGGGCGATCGGACGGGCGGCATGAGCGGGACCGATCTGACCGGCGGCTGCCAGTGTGGCGCGGTGCGTTTCCGCATCACCGGCGTGGTGCGCTACGCCAGCATCTGCCATTGCCGCATGTGCCAGAAGGCCATGGCCGCGCCGTTCGGGGCCTTCGCCTCCGTGCCGACCGAGGGCATCGCCTGGACGCGCGGGCAGCGGAAGACCTTCCAGAGCTCCAACGCCATTGCCCGCGGCTTCTGCGGCGACTGCGGCACGCCGCTGACCTACGAGGTGGCCGGCGGTGGCAAGCACGTGGCGCTGGCGCTCTGCGCCTTCGACGACCCCTCGGCGCTGACCCCTCGACGCCAGAGCGGCATGGACACGCGCATCGCCTGGATGGACCTGGTCAACGACCTGCCCAGCCCCAGCGCCGAAGAGATCGCCGCGCAGGAGGCCAAGTACGGCCCGCGCACCTCGTTCCAGCACCCCGACCACGACACCGAGACCTGGCCGCCGCGATGACCGAACCCAAGAGAGGCTGGTTCCAGCGGCTGTCGGAGGGCCTGTCGCGCACCTCGCGGCAGATGACCGACCAGTTGGCGGGCGCCGTGACCAAGCGGCCGCTGGACCGCGAGCAGCTGGACGAGCTCGAGGAGATGCTGATCGAGGCCGACCTCGGCCCCGCCGCCGCGGCGCGGATCACCGAGGCCTTCGCCGAGGAGCGGTTCGGCCGGCTGGTGGACGAGTCCGAGGTGAAAGAGGCGCTGGCCGCCGCGGTCTCCCGCGAGCTGGTCCCGCGCCAGGGCGAATTCGAGCCGCTGGGCGGGGCGCGGCCGTTCGTGGTGCTGTTTGTCGGGGTCAACGGCTCGGGTAAGACCACCACCCTCGGCAAGATCGCCGCCGACCTGAACGGGCGTGGGGCCAGGGTGCTGATCGCCGCCTGCGACACCTTCCGCGCCGCCGCCACCGAGCAACTGGAAGTCTGGGCCCAGCGCGCCGGCGCGGACTTCATGTCGGCGCCCACCGGCTCGGACGCCGCCGGCCTTGCCTACGATGCGCTCGCCAAGGCGCTGGAGGCGAATTACGACGTGCTGCTGATAGACACCGCCGGGCGCTTGCAGAACAAACAGGACCTGATGGACGAGCTCACCAAGATGGTCCGGGTGCTGCGCAAGCTGGATCCGGAGGCGCCGCACGAAGTGCTGCTGGTGCTCGACGCCACGGTGGGACGCAACGCCGTGGCCCAGGAGAACGTTTTCGGCAACATGATCGGGGTGACTGGCATCGTGATGACCAAACTCGACGGCACGGCGCGCGGCGGCGTGCTGGTGCCCGTGGCCCAGGCCTCGGACAGTCCGATCAAGCTGATCGGGGTCGGCGAGGGCATCGACGATCTGCAGCCGTTCGACGCCCGAGCGTTCTCGCGCTCGCTGGTGGGGCTGCCGGCATGACCCTGGTGATGGAACGCAAGTCCATTCCGTGGCTGCGTCCGGTGCTGGACGTGGCGCCGGCGCTGGTCTTCCTGGCGGTGCTGCTGAGCACCGGCGACTTTCGCAAGGCCGCGTGGGGGCTGCTGGCGCTGTCGATCGTGGCGCTGGCCACCGGGCTGATCGTCGAGCGCAAGGTCTCGCCGATCCCGGCGTTTTCCTGCGCCATGGCCGTGCTGTTCACCACGCTCGCGCTGGTTCTGCATCGCAACGACCTGCTGCAGATGAAGATGACCATCGTCGACGGCGCGCTGGGCGCGATCCTGTTCGGCGGCCTCTTGACCAAGCGCAATCCGATGAAGCGGCTGATGGGCCACGCGCTGGAGCTGCCGGAGCGGGCCTGGCGGGTGCTGATGTTCCGTTATGCGCTGTTCTTCTGGGCCTGTGCGCTGGCCAACGAATATGTCCGCCACACCCAGACGGCGCAGGTTTGGGCGATGTTCCGGGTGGGCGCCATCGTCGTGGCCATCGCCTTCGGCGCCGCGCAACTGCCCTTCCTCACCAAGAACTCGCTGGACGGCAAGGCGCCGGAGCCCGCGGACCCCCCAGAAGACGGCTTCTAGGTACGCCCCCGGGCGAGTTCGATTGACGCCTACGGACGGTCTGTCGTCAAATTGACGCATCACTCCGCTAGTGGGGCCATACTGGTCGGCTGCGGCAGGGGGACGTCATGGCCAAAAAGCAAAAGGGCGCGGATGGGGGTCTCTCCCAGTCTGTGACCCACTTGCTGCACCGGGTTCTGCAGCTGGCTCTGGATTTCCATGCCGAGGCCTCGGGTCCGACCGGCCTGACACAGCGTCAGTACACGGTGCTGGCCGCGGCCGGCGCCGCCGACGGCGTCTCGCAGAGCGATCTGGTGCGCGCCACCGGCATCGACCGTTCCACCCTGGCCGACCTGGTGGCGCGGATGATCGCCAAGGGCCTCTTGGAACGCGAACGCTCCACCACCGACGCCCGCGCCAACACCGTCCGGCTCAGCGCCTCCGGCCACGCCGCCCTGGCCGAGGGCGGCAAGCCGGCCTCGAAGTCAGACTCGCGGCTGCTGGAACTGCTGCCGCCGAAAAAACGCGAGAGCTTCGTGAAGACCCTGGCGGCGCTGGCCTCGCAGGCCGATACGCCGGCGAAGGCGTCGAAGACGAAGACGGCCAAGGCCGCGAAGCCGGCCAAGACCGCGGCGAAGAAGAAAGCCAAGAAGGCGAAGAAGGCGGCGAAGGCCGCGGCCTAGGGCCGCGCCACCCGCTCCTTCACCTTGATCATCCCCTCGCACCGGTCATAGCCGGGCGTAAGTCCCGGCTACCCAAGCACTCGTTGCCCGTCGTGGCCGCGCCGAGCGCGGCCACTCAACGGTGTGTGTTCATGGGTCCCCGGGACTGTCGCCCGGGGATGACCGGGGGGATGGGGGAGCGGAAGAAGCATTCTCCGCCGGGGGACCGGGCTCGCCGGAGCGCTAAACGTAAATATCCACGATCGAGCCCGGCCGCGGCAACTTGTCCGCTGCGGTGTTGGCTTCGACCTGCGTCGCGGCGCGGATGGCCTGAGCCGGCGCCGCTCGGGGCGCGTCGGCGGTGGAGGCCGCGGCCGCCTGGGCGGAGATGGGCGGCGGTTTGCCGGCCAGGGCGGCTTCGAAGAACGCCTTCTGCGCTGACAGCCCGCGGTCGGCGCGGCCCGGCTGGATGTGGGGCGCGGGCGGCCAGACGGGCGGGCGGATCGGGGCGGCCATCAGCTCGGGGAGCGCCAAATCAGAAACATGGTTAACGCTAGCCAACCTCGGCCGGTATGGTCAACGAGGCGTTAAGACCCAGCCCTCGCCAGCAGGGCCTGCGCATCGGCGCTGGAGAGCGGCGAAGCGTGCTTGTCGAGGATGCGGCCATCGGCGCCCACCAGATATGTCTCCGGAACCCCGGTGACGCCGAAATCGATCCCCGCCCGCCCGTCGCCATCGACGAAGATGGCCTGATAGGGGTCGCCGTACTGAGCCAGGAACGCGCGGGTCTTGGCCGGATCGTCCTTCCAGGCCACGCCGACGATGCGCACCCCCTGCGCCTTCAGCGCCGCCAGGGTCGGAGCCTCTTCGGCGCAAGGCACGCACCAGGAGGCGAAGAAGTTGACCAGGGTCGGGCCTTTGAGCGCCGCACGGATCGGCGCGGGCGGATCGCCGTCCAACCTGGGCAGCACGTCGCTCGGCGCGGCCTGACCCACCGTCGCTCTGGGGATCACTTGCGGGTCGTGATGCAGGGCGTAAAAACCGAACACCAGCACGAGCGCGGCCATCGCCAGCAGCGGCGCGATGGCGAGGAGCCGTCTCATTCGCCCTTCTCGCTTATCAGCGCCTGACGCTGCAGCGCCTCGGCGCGGCGGCGCCAGCGGCGGGCGCGCAGCAGCGTGTCGAGCACCATCCAGGCGAAGCCGAGGGCGGTGATGGCGTAGGCCGGCCAGATGAAGGCGGCGTATCTGTCGCCCATCAGGCCGCGGCCTGGGCTTCGAGGCTGCGCACCCGCCGGCGCCAGACCTCGGCGCGGGTGCGCTCCAGCCAGAGCGCCCCGAAGGCGAACATGTAGCCTAAGCCCATCAGCAGCAACGGGATCAAGAACACCGTGGCGATGGTGGGTCCGCCGGCGCGGAAGATGCTCTCACCTTGATGGAGGCTGTTCCACCAGTCCACCGAGAATTTGACGATCGGCAGGTTGATCAGCCCCACCAGGGCCAGGATGGCGGCGGCGCGGCCGGCCCGGGCTTCATCCTCGATGGCCGAGCGCAGCGCCATGTAGCCGAGGAAGAGCAGGAATAGCACCAGCACCGAGGTCAGCCGCGCGTCCCACACCCACCACGCCCCCCACATCGGCCGGCCCCAGAGCGAGCCGGTGACCAGGGCCAGCAGGGTGAAGGCGGCGCCCAGCGGCGCCACGGCGCGGGCGGCCGCGTCAGCGAGCGCGTGGCGGAACACTAGCGAAAAGAAGCTCGCCCCGCCCAGGCAGCCATAGGCCAGCATCGCCGTCCAGGCGGCCGGCACGTGGATGAACATGATCCGGACGGTCGTGCCCTGCTGGTAATCCTCAGGCGCCGCGAAGCCCAGCCAGAGGCCCGGCGCGATCAATAGCACCGCCACGACGCCGCAGAGCGGCGCCGCCCAGCGGGAGAACCCCATGAACCGGTGCGGATTGGCGAGCGTCGCCAGCATGCTCCGCGAAGTAATGGCCTGGACGACAGGGGGCAAGTCGCCCAGGCCGGGTGTCGGACGTCAGCCTTGCGGCTGGGCGCCCGGTCCCATCTCGTGTCCGCCGTCGGGGCCGCCACCGTGGCGTCCCCATCCGCCGTGTCCCCGGCCCTCGGCCATGCCGCCGCGATCGTGTCCCATGTGCAGGGAATCGAACGCTTTTTGCTGGCTGGGGGAGAGCTGGGCGTAAAACTGTTTGATGGCCGACGAGGTCTGCACGAAGCGCGCGTGATGCGCGTCCATGGCCGCCGCCATCTTGTCGAGACGCTCGGGGGTGGTCAGGGCTTGACCGCCGTCCGTGTCGTGGTGGCGATGCATACCGTCCTTACCGTCGCCGGGCGGATGCATGGCGTCGAGGAACGCGTTCAGCGCTCCGTCCTGGCTGGGCTGCAACTGAAGCGCGGCGCGCAGGTGGTCGGCCATGTGGGCCCGCATCGCGGCGGGGTCGTGGTGGTGGTGATGCGCGCTGGCGGCCGCGTCAGCGGGCGGAGGTGGCGAAGCGGTCTGGGCGGACGCGGGTCCGGCCAGGGCCAGGATGGCGATGGCGCTTGCGCACAACGCACCTCGGCCAATGAGTGATCGCATGTGGGAATCTCGACTGTGACGTCCCTCGTTACGGTGACGGTGAGGGATTTTTGCAACAGTCGGATTTCCGTCACGCGTCGGTTTGTTGCAGCCTTGGTTGGTTATGACGCCGCGTTACGGCAGGCGGCGGCCATGGCGAAGGGCGCCAGCGCGACAGCCCCGAGCGTGTAGGCCACCAGCAGCAGCAGGCCGGTGCGCCAGGCCAGGCCCGCGGCGAAGGCGTCCAGCGCGCCGCCGCCGAAGATCACCGGCGGGGCGATCAGCGGCAGCACGATCACCGCGATGATCAGCCCCCCGCGCCGGCTGCCCAGCGCCAGCGCCGCGCCGAGGCCGCCCACAAACGCGAAGGCGAGACCGCCGATGGCGGCGGTGAGCAGGATCAGCGGGGCGAGGGACATCGGGGCGCCGAGCGCGATGGCGGCGACCGGCGCGGCCAGCGCCAGCGGCGCGCCGGCGGCGGCCCAGTGCGCCAGGCATTTCACCGCCGCAATCGCCTCAATTGGCGCCGGGCCGAGCATCAAGAGGTCCAGCGCCCCGTCCTCGAAGTCGCGCTCGAACATCCGCTCCAGCGAGAGCAGGCTGGCCAGCGCCAGGGCGATCCAGGCGAAGCCGGCGGCGATGGCGGCCAGGCGCTGCGGCGCGGGTCCAACCGCCAGGGGCACGAGGGTGGTGATGGCGGCGTAGAAGCCCAAGGCCAGCAACGGCCCGCCGCCACCGCTCCAGGCCAACGCCAGCTCGCGTCGAAAGAGCAGCGCCAGCGCCTTCACGCCGCGATCTCCAGGCTGCGCGCCGGGATCGGGAGCGGATCGTGCACCGCGGCCAGCACCAGGCCGCCGCCCGCGAGGTGCGCCGCCATCAGCTCGCCGAACAGCGCCCTGTGCTGGGCGTCCAGCGGCGCCAGCGGCTCGTCGAGCAGCCAGAGCGGGCGCGGACTGGCGATCAGCCGCGCCAGCGCCAGGCGCCGGCGCTGGCCGGCGGAAAGCTGGCGCACGGCGAGGTCCAGCACGCGGGTGAGGCCGAGCGTCTCCGCCGCCGCCAACACCGCCGCCTCATCGCCGCCGGTCCAGAGGACCTGAAAGCCGAGTTCATCGCGGGCGGTGCGTCCGCCTTTCAGCCCGTCGAGGTGTCCGATGAGGTGCACGTCGGAGCGCCGCGCGTCCTCAGGTTCGAGCGCTGCGTGATCGCCGCGAAACATGATGGTCCCAGCCTCCGGGGCGATGAATCCGGCGATGGCGCGCAGGAAGCTGGTCTTGCCCGCGCCGTTGGCGCCGGTGAGCGCCACCGCCTCGCCGGCCGCCATCTCGAGGCTCAGATCCTTGAAGAGCAGGCGCTCGCCGCGCCGCACGGCGAGGCGTTCGACGACAAGGCGGGCGATCATGCCGCCGGTCCGCGTCCAGGGCGTGCATGGACGTAGCCCCACCCCAGGGCTATGAAGCCGGCGGCCGCGATCCGGGGGCCACTAACGGCTTTGCGCCGCGCCTGCTGGGACGCTGTGTGTCCCACCAGAGCGCGCGACCCCGGAGCCGATGTTCGGGCGGCCTCGAACAGGGAAGGACCCCTCTCATGGCGTCAGTTGACAGCTTGAACACCCGCCGCGAACTCACCGCGGGCGGGAAGACCTACCATTACTACAGCCTGACGGCGGCGGAAGACGCCGGCCTGACCGGCATTCACCGCCTGCCGGTGTCGCTGAAGGTGCTGCTGGAGAACCAACTGCGCTTCGAAGACGGCATCACCGTCGCCGACGACGACCTCAAGGCCTTCGCCTCCTGGCTGAACAACAAGGGCTCGGCCGAACACGAAATCAGTTTCCGCCCGGCGCGGGTGCTGATGCAGGACTTCACCGGCGTGCCGGCGGTGGTCGACCTCGCCGCCATGCGCGACGCCCTGGCCAAGCTCGGCGCCGACGCGGCCAAGATCAACCCGCTGGTGCCGGTGGATCTGGTGATCGACCACTCGGTGATGGTGGACTACTTCGGCGCCGCCACTTCGTTCGAGCGCAACGTCGACAAGGAATACGAGCGCAATCTGGAGCGCTACCGCTTCCTGCGCTGGGGCTCCTCGGCCTTCAACAACTTCCGCGTCGTGCCCCCCGGCACCGGCATCTGCCACCAGGTGAACCTCGAGTACCTGGCCCAGACCGTGTGGACCAATCTGGTCGGGGACGACGCCTTCGCCTACCCGGACACCGTGGTCGGCACCGACAGCCACACCACCATGGTCAACGGCCTCTCGGTGCTGGGCTGGGGCGTCGGCGGCATCGAGGCCGAGGCGGCCATGCTGGGCCAGCCGATCCCGATGCTGATCCCCGAAGTCATCGGCTTCCGCCTCACCGGCGCCATGCCGGAGGGCGCGACCGCCACCGACCTGGTGCTGACCGTCACCCAGATGCTGCGGCGCAAGGGCGTGGTGGGCAAGTTCGTCGAGTACTTCGGCGCCGGCCTCGACAACCTGACCATCGAGGATCAGGCCACCATCGCCAACATGGCGCCGGAATATGGCGCCACCTGTGGCTTCTTCCCGGTCACCCAGGCCACCATCGACTACCTGGCCCGCACCGGCCGCGCAAAGGAGCGGGTGGCGCTGGTTGAGGCCTACGCCAAGCAGCAGGGCCTGTGGAGCCAGCCCGGCCATCCCGAGCCCGAGTTCACCGACGTGCTGGAACTGGATCTGGGCTCCGTCACTCCGTCCCTCGCCGGCCCGAAGCGGCCGCAGGATCGGGTGGCGCTGTCCGACGCCTCCAGCGCTTTCCTCGGCGCGCTGACCAGCGAGTTTGGCAAGGACGAGCTGACCGCAGCGCTGCGCGTGCCAGTGAGCGGCGAGAAGCACGACGTCGGCAACGGCGACGTGGTGATCGCGGCCATCACCTCCTGCACCAACACCTCCAACCCCAGCGTGCTGCTGGCGGCGGGGCTGGTGGCGAAGAACGCGGTGGCCAAGGGCCTGAAGACCAAGCCCTGGGTGAAGACCTCGCTGGCCCCCGGATCGCAGGTGGTGACCGACTACCTGGCCAAGGCCGGCCTGACCAAGCCGCTGGACGCGCTCGGCTTCAACCTGGTGGGCTACGGCTGCACCACCTGCATCGGCAACTCCGGCCCGCTGCCGGAAGCGGTGTCGAAGGCGATCACCGACGGCGATCTGGTGGCGGTGTCGGTGCTCTCCGGCAACCGCAACTTCGAGGGTCGGGTCAATCCGGATACCCGCGCCAACTACCTGGCCTCGCCGCCGCTGGTGGTGGCCTACGCCCTGGCCGGCTCGATGAGCATCGACCTGATCAACGAGCCGCTCGGCCTTGGCAAGGGCGGCAAGCCGGTGTTCCTGAAGGACATCTGGCCGACCACCAAGGACGTTCAGGCGCTGCAGAAGAAGGTGGTGGGCAACGCCATGTTCGAAGCCCGCTACGGCGACGTCTTCAAGGGCGACGCGCACTGGCAGGGCATCGAAGTCGCCGGCGGCCAGACCTACGCCTGGGACATCGGCTCGACCTATGTTCAGAACCCGCCCTATTTCGAGGGTCTGACCATGACCCCCGATCCGGTTACCGACGTGCTCGAGGCGCGCATCCTGGGCATCTTCGGAGACTCGATCACCACCGACCACATCAGCCCCGCCGGCAACATCCGCAAGAGCTCACCGGCCGGCGAGTATCTGTCCCAGCACCAGGTCAGTCAGAACGACTTCAACTCCTACGGCGCCCGCCGCGGGAACCATGAGGTGATGATGCGGGGCACGTTCGCCAACATCCGCATCCGCAACAAGATCACCGCGGACATCGAAGGCGGGGTGACCAAGCACTTCCCCTCCGGCGAGGTGATGTCGATCTTCGACGCGGCCATGCGCTACAAGGCCGAGGGCCGGCCCTCTGTGGTGTTCGCCGGCAAGGAGTACGGCACTGGCTCGTCGCGCGACTGGGCGGCCAAGGGCACCAAGCTGCTGGGCGTGCGCGCGGTGATCGCCGAGAGCTTCGAGCGCATCCACCGCTCCAACCTGGTGGGCATGGGTGTACTGCCGCTGCAGTTCATCCACGACGGCTGGCAGCGCATGGGCCTCACCGGCGAGGAAATCGTCTCGATCCGAGATCTCGACGACGTGGCGCCGCGCAAGCAGCTGATGGTGGAGATCTATCGTCCCAGCGACGGCAAGATCGCCCGCTTCCCGGTGCGCTGCCGCATCGATACGCCCACGGAGCTCGAGTATTTCAAGAACGGCGGGGTGCTGAATTACGTGCTGCGCAACCTGGCGCGAGCCGGGTAACGCCGTTCTGCTCACGGCTTAGTGAAGGGCTGCATGGCCGATCTGCCATTAAGCCCGGCCCTGATGATACGAGGCGCCTTGATTGCGGGGATGCTCGGGTTTGTCGCCTTCACCGGCGCGGCCCGGGCGGCGCCGCCGGTGGTGATTGAGCTGTTCACGGCGCAGGGCTGCGCGTCGTGCGGCGAGGCGAGCGCCCATGCCGCCAGCCTGGCGACCCAGAAGGACGTCGTCGCCCTGACCTGGAGCGTCGACTACTGGGACTACCTCGGCTGGAAGGACACCTTCGCCAAGCCGGAGTTCGCCGAGCGTCAGCGCGCCTATGCCGCCAAGCTGGGCGTCGCCGAGGTCTACACCCCGCAGGTGGTGGTGGACGGGCGCGATCAGACGCCGGGCGTGAAGGCCGACGACGTCGACAAGCTGGTGCGCGACGCCCGCCACGATCCCTTCGATCCGCCGCAGATGCGCTTCCGCGGCGCGCGGATCGCCGTGGGCTCGGGCCGCGTCCCCACGGGCGGCGCCGACATCTGGCTGGTGCGCTATGATCCGCGCGAGCAGGACATCGAGGTCAAGGACGGCGAGAACCGCGGCCACAAGGTGGTGGAGCGCAACGTGGTGGTCGAACTGCAGCGCCTCGGCCCCTGGCGCGGCCGCCCGGTGCTGCTGCCCCTGCCGGCGGCCTCGGCCAGCGGCCTGAAGACCCTCGTCCTGGTCCAGGGCTCGCACGGCGGCAAGATCCTGGGCGTCCTGGAAGACGGCGGGTCGTAACCTCATAGGCTGGCGCGAACTGCCACGCCGCAAGGGGTTGTCCACGAACAACCTCTTGCGACCTCACCACAGCTCCGGCCGCGGAGAAGTGCTCACGACGCGCTAGCGCCGGAAAAGGCCAGCGACCGGCCC
>Ga0265338_10010522_pt1 | contig 10820 bp, 16 predicted proteins | sample 42126metaG_FD_193579 | JGI IMG/M metagenome (GOLD analysis project Ga0265338, IMG submission 193579) | Rhizosphere microbial communities from Carex aquatilis grown in University of Washington, Seatle, WA, United States - 4-21-26 metaG | ecosystem: Host-associated > Plants > Roots > Rhizosphere... | reverse complement strand
CTCCGCGGGTTCGACTTCGGACACGTCCGCGAGGCTACCGGCGCCGCGGCTTGCCCGCCTCGACTGCTCGTCCCCCGTTCCAGCACACAACGCTGCCGGATGCCGCCGAAAAGTCAGACACCCTGGCGGTTTTCGCCGTACCCGGCGGGGCGTTGTGTGCTGAAACGGGGAATGGGTCAGCAGGTTCCGCCGACGACCGGAGAGCGGGCGTGGGAAGTCTCGGTGATCCGGACCAGTCCGTCGGAGTGCCCCGGGTCGAGCCAGGCGAGGACCCGGCCGAACGGTACGGCGACCCGGCCCGACACCGCCACCGTGACCGTGCCCGCATCCAGCGACGTGGTCGGCGCCGCCACGGATCGGAAGAGATGGCCGAGGTCGCGCTGGTCGTCGCTGACGCTGAGGGCGGCGAGGCTCGCGGCATGCTGAGGGTCGAGCGGCAGCGGCCGGCCGCACTGCAGACCGTTGCCGTTGTAGATCGCGCTGCGGTCGACGCCCTGGGCGGCCGCGAGCGCCGCCGAGTCGGTCGCCGACGCCAGTGCCCGCCGGGCCAGGAACACCTTCGAGGTGTCGATCCCGACCGTGATCAGGACCGCGGCGATCGCGGTGTAGCCGATCACGAGGATCAGGACCGACCCGTCGTCGGCTGCCGCGCGTCGGTAGCGGGTCAGCACTGGGCGTCCGGATCCGGGACGCCGGTACCGGAGTAGCAGCTGATTCGTTCGCGGTGGCTGGCCTTGACCGTGATGCCGGCCAAGCAGGTGTGACCGCACAGCCAGTGCGGGACGAACGGCAGCGCCACCCGCTTGGTCAGCTCGACCGTGACGGTCTAACCTGGCGCGTAGTCACAGCTCCCGCATGACACGACCGGCCCGGCCGAGGACCACTCCACGCCCTGATCGTGCATCGCCAGTGCGACCGCGGCGCTCGCCCGCTGTTGCCCGAGCGAGTCCGAGCCGGCCGTCACGTATGCCCGGCCGGCCTCGCGAGCCGCCGCGGTCACGGCGAACGACGCGCGCTGCAGCGACACCGCGGTCAAGACGAGATAGACGAGCGGCACCATGAGCAACACAGCCAGCCAGACGAACTCGACGATCGCGCTCCCGTCCTCGCGGGTTGTGACGCGGCGCGGGGTCACCGCGGCTCCAGCAGCGCATGGCCGGTGACGTGCACGGTCGGGCCGACCGGAAGGAACCAGGCCAGCAACGGCAGTCGGGCGGCGGCGTCGACCGTAACGACCGTGGCGCCGTCCACGCTGTCCTGCTCGGACGGCGCATATGCGGTCGCGTACGACGCGCCGAGGCTGCGGGCGATCTCCTCGTTCGCCTGCTCGGCGCCCGCACTGGGGTCAGCGATGTCGGAGTTCGCGGCGTACCTCGCACCGTCGGCAACGCAGGCGGTCAGCACGTTGCGCACGTAGAAGTCGATGCCGAGCTGCAGCACGGCCATGAACATCAACGTGACGAGCGCCCCGACCAGGACGAAGTCGACCGGGGCGGATCCGGCCTCGCCGGACCGGTCGGACTCCTCCTCCGCCGGCCGGGTCACTGGTTGGGATCGCCCGAGATGTTGAGCGCGTTTGTCAGCAGGCCGCGAAGGGTCGGTTCGGCGACGACCCACAGCGCGGTCACGATGCCGGCGGTCATGAGCGTGATGAGGACCCAGCCCGGGACGTCGCCGCGGTCATGATCGTCCACCGATGCGATCCGAGACCGTACGACCTGCCAGACCATGAACAACGAGCTGATCACGTGGTGCACTCCGATCCTCGAGGCGGTAGAGCTAGGGAACTGCCAGCTGAAGGCTGTAAAACCCTGGGAACAAAGCGAAAATGACGGTCACCGGCAGCACGAGGAACACAACCGGGAACAGCATCGCGATCTCCTTGCGGCCGCCGGCCTCGAGCAGAGCCCGCCGGCTGAGCTCGCGGACGTCGGTTGCCTGCGCCTGCAGCACGTCGGCCAGTGGCGTACCGCGCTCGACCGCGATCGCCATCCCGTCGACGAAGCGCGCGAGCACCGGCAGCGACGTACGCGCGGCCATCCGCTCGAGCGCAGCGACCACGGACGAGCCGGCTCTCGCGTCGGCGAGCGCGCGTCCGAGCTCGCGCGGCAACTCGCCGTGCCCGAGCCGGGCGACCCGCTCCAGCGCGGCGACCGGACCCTCACCCGCACCGACCGCGAGCGCGAGCAGCTCGGCGATGGTCGGGAACTCCCCGACCATCCGCGCTTCCCGCCGTCGTACCTCGCTGGTGAGCGAGCGGTCGCGCAACAGCACGCCGCCGAGCGAGAGCACGGCGGCGAGGATCAGGAAGCCGAGCGGATTGGTGCGTGAGCCACGGGCGGCGGCCAGCACGGCGAGCGCGAGACCCGCGAACAGGCCGGCGGCGCCACACAGCACCTGCTCGACCCGGAACTGTTCGAGCGTCATATCGCGGCCGGCCTGGTCGAGCCGGCGACGGACAGAAGCGGTGCCGCCGATGCCCCGATCGACGCGGGCGGCAAGGTCGCGCAGCACCGGTCCGAGCAAGCGCTCGAGCGTCGGGAACGGTGTGGTGGTCTGGCTGGCCCGCAGCAGCCGGGACGGCATCGGGCTGTCGCGGAGATAAGGCGCGAGCCGATCGTCGAGTCGGGTCCGTCGGATCGGCGGGCTGGCCGCAACGGCGACCACGATGCCTGCGGCGGCCAGCAGCCCGAGCGCCGCGCCGGTGATGGCCGGCGTCATCGGAGCACCCGCTGCTCGGTCGGGAGCTGCGCGACCCGCAGCATCACCCGGTAGGCCGCGAGCGACACTGCGGCGCCGCCGAACAGGACGAGCACGCCGGGCGCGGAGTCGTAGGCGACGACGGTTTCCGGCCGTAACGCAAGCATGCCGAGGATCACCCACGGCGCCGCCAACGCGAGCCGCGCCGCCGAGACCGTCCAGCCCTGCCGGGTCTCGAGCTCGGCCCGGGTGCGGGCGTCCTCGCGAAGGAAGGTCGACAACGTGCGCAGCAGCCGGCCGAGGTCGCTGCCTCCCACCTCGCGAGCGAGCCGCATCGACTCGATGATCCGGTCGCCGACCGGATCGGCCAGGGTCACTTTGAGCCGGTCCAGGCAGTCGCTGAATCGACCCGTCGCGGCGTAGTCCGTTGCGAACGACTCGAACGACGGCCGCAGCGGCAACGGTCCGCGCACCGCGACCTGCGCAACCGCCTCGGGCAACGACATCCCGGCCCGGACCGCGGACGCGAGGTTGTCGACCACGTCGGGCCACAGCTCGCGCAGCTCGATCGCCCGTTGCCGGCGGCGATGGCGGACCAACGCAACCGGTGCGTAGCCCGCGAAGCCGGCGAAGGCTACCCCGATCGACGCGGCATGACTCACCCCGCCAACCACGACGAAGACGACCATCGCGAGCACGGCGCAGACGGCATACAACTGGTGCGGCCGGACCCCGCTGTAGCCGGCCTGCGCGAGCAGCTCACCGATCCGGTCGTTCATCGACGGACCGCGGCGCGGCCGACGTTGAGGCGCCCGACCGCCGCTGCGCCAGATCAACAGGGCGCCCATGCCGAAGACCAAGCCGATGATTGCGCCCATCAGAGATCGCCGGTCGAACCGAGCAGCTCGGCGAGGTCGAAGCCGGCGATCGCGAACCGCTCGTCATGCGGTGGCCAGCCATCGGCCCGGACTAAGCGGTCTCGCCTGGTGACGAACAGGTCGGCCACCTCGATGACATCCGCCTCGACCCGGCCGGGCACGGCGGCGATCTCGCGGACCCGGCGGTGCCCATGGGCATCGCGGGCGACATGCACGACCAGGTCGACGCTCGACGCAACCGTCGGTACGACGAAGCCGTGGCTGACGTTCTCCCCCGCGAGCAGCGGCAGCGTGCACAACTTCGTGATCGCCTCCCGGGCCGAGTTGGCGTGGATCGTGCACATCCCGGGCAGGCCGGAGTTCAATGCGATCAACAGGTCGAGGCACTCCTCCTGCCTGACCTCGCCGACCAGGATGCGTTCCGGTCGCATCCGCAGTGCTTCCTTGACGAGCCGGCGAAGCCGGACCTCGCCCATCCCTTCGAGGTTGGCCTGGCGGGTCTGCATTGCGACCACGTCGGGCAGCGGAAGCCGGAGCTCGAAGACCTCCTCGCAGGTGATCACTCGCTCGCGGGCCGGGATCGCGGCCGCGAGGCAGTTGAGCATCGTGGTCTTCCCGGCCTGAGTCCCGCCGGCGACAATGATGTTGAGCCCGGCGCACACCGCCGCCTCGAGGAACCGCGCGGCCGGAGGTGTCAGCGTCCCGAGCCCGACCAACTCGTCGATCGAGCTCGCGGACACCACGAACTTGCGGATGTTCACCGCCCAGTCGCGCCGGGTTATGTCCGGGATCACCACGTGCAGCCGGCTGCCGTCCGGCAGCGAGGCGTCAACGAACGGGGTCGACAGATCCACCCGGCGGCCCGAGGACTTCAACATCCGCTCGACCAGATCCCGGACCTCGTCGGCCCGCAGGATCGTCGTTGTCAGCTCGCTGCGACCACGGCGCGCGACGAACACCCGGCCCGGCTCGTTAATCCAAATTTCCTCGACCTCGGCGTCGTCGAGGAACGGCTGCAACGGACCGAAACCGGCCACCGCGTCGAACACCCGGCGCGCCACCGCCCGCGGATCGCCAAGGCCGGGCAGCGACCCCACCAGGGTCCGATCGTCGTAATCACAGATCACGTCATCGACCAGCGCCCGCACCGCCGCGACATCGGCGGCCGGGTCGAGCCCACGCCGGCGCACGAGCTCACGGACCTCTTGCTCCACAACCCCCGTGGCATCCACGAACCCGCACCCACCCCCCGACCAGATCGCAGGCCGACCCGGCCGCCCCCGTGCCCGCGCAGGCTATGACCGGTCAACCAGCCGCGGCAATCCCAGATCTGCCGGCCTGTGGAAAACCCCGCCGAGACGGCGAACCCGAAACGGCTGGTCACGTCAAGCAGATCGCAGGCCGACCCGGCCGCCCCCGTGCCCGCGCACGCTATGACCGGTCAAGCTGGTGCGTGGACACCGTTTTCGCAGCGGATTGGCAACCGGCGAAGACCAGGGACGCGCCTACTGGCTCGCGTATGATTCGACCCGTGACCGGACGGCGATATCTCGATTCTCGGTCGCTCGACCGGTCGGACCTTGACCTTGCGCACCAGCGGTATGCCGCTCTTCGGGACGAGTTCGTGATCGGATTTCGTTACCACACCGCACGCGCGTACGCCGGCGATCTTGACGATCTCTTCAATTGGGCGTCCTCCGCCGACCTCGACGTCGTCAACCTGACTCCCGGTGACATCGAGCGCTACGTCGCCGACCTCGACCGCCGGGGCTACACGCCGAACACGTTGGTACGCAAGCGCACCGCCCTGCGCGGCTTCTACGATCTCGCTGCGCGGGTCGCGGCTCGCACGGAGTCGCCGATGAGCGGGTGGGTGTGGCGGCCCCGGTCCAGCCGGGTGGCGGCGCCGAGCCGGACCGACCGGTCGGACCGCCCGACCCGCACCCACTGATTCAACTGCTGGGATGCGCTACCTTCAGGCGCACTGTCACTCCATGCTCCCCCGATCGCCACTGCAGCAGGTCGCACAACTGATTCGCCATCCATAGCCCCCGACCACGCGCCGCAACGGGATCAGGCCGGCGCCTGCCGACCAGTGGGTCGCTCAGCCGGCCGGCGTCCCGGATCTCGCAGGTCACGAAACGCCCGTCGTGCCAGATTCGCAGACTGCCCGAGCCGCCGGAGTGCTGCAGAGTGTTCGTGGCGATCTCGTTGACCGCGAGGACCAAGTCACGAACCCGATCAATCGGAAGCCCGAGCCCGGTGGCATAACCCCGCACAGCGTCCCGAACCTCCGGCAGCTGGCCGGCCTTGATCGGTACCGCCCTAGCACTTCGAGGAGCCCGCGGGCGAATCGGCTCGGCTGGGTCGTACAGGTCTACGGGATTGCCATAGTGGGTGCTGGCGCTATGCCGTGAGCCATCGACGACCGAGGGATGGGTCCGCCATGCGTCTGCAATCGTCCTGGCGCTGAGCCGACGAGCGTCGTACGGGCAGAGGATGTCGACCATCACCCCGGCGAACACTGTGTTCAGCATCGCCTCGTGCCGGGTCGCCTCGCAGATCTCGGCCGGGGATCGGCCCGCCCAGATCGGCTCGCCGACGAAGCGCGCACGCGCGCTCCGGTTCGCATCGAGGAACTGCTGGATAGCGGGGATGATCCGGGCCGGATTGCGCCCGACCACCCTCATGTCGGCGAACTGCACGCCAGCGGCGCACACATCCGGTAGGTGGGCACGCAACAACTCGGCATTCTCAGCCGGCACCGCGATGAACATCGGCCCCCGGGTCGCCACGGCGGGCTCCAGGAACGAGCCCACACCCTCGACGTACTCCGTCTCGCTGCGATAGAGAAGCGCGTCGTGAACTCCCGCCTCCGCGTCCGCAACGGGATCATCCGCGACCGCGGTGCGCACGGTGCCTCCCCACGGTCCCATCCCGATGTTGTCTCACCGATTATGGACCGTGACGCTGGATTGGAGAGTCACGCTCAGCGATCCGGCGACGACTAGCAGATTCGGGGCAACGGGTCCCCGACGAGCACGTCGATCATCCGGTGACCGCCGAACGCGGTGCGGCCGAGCACCCGCCCCGGCGGTTCCGTGCGTACTTCGCCGATGATCGCAGCATCGCGGCCTTCCGGCCGGCCGCGCATGACCTCGAGCGCGGCATCGGCGTGGTCCGCCGCGACGAAGGCGACCAGCTTTCCCTCGTTTGCGACGTACAGCGGGTCGATGCCGAGGATCTCGCCGGCGCCGATGACCTCGGGCAGCATCGGAAGCCTCTCTTCGGCGATGACGACGCCCACCTCGGCCGATAGGGCGATCTCGTTGAGGACGGTGGCCACCCCGCCGCGCGTCGCATCACGCATGCAGTGCAGGTGCTCGCCACAGGCGGAAAGCAGGGCCTCGCACAGCGACCACAACGGCTGGGTGTCGCTCCGGACGTCGGCTTCGATCTCCAGGTGGCCGCGGGCCAGCATGATCGCGATCCCATGGTCGCCGATCGTGCCCGAGACGATCACCTTGTCGCCCGGCCGGACGAGCTCGGGGGCGAGCACCGTGCCTGGGTCGACCAGACCGATCCCGGTCGTGACGATGTAGAGCGAGTCCGCCTTGCCGCGCTCGACGACCTTCGTGTCGCCGGTCACCACCGGGACGCCCGCCGCCCGCGACGCATCAGCCATTGCCTGGATCTCGGCCGCCAGGACATCAGCCCCCAGGCCCTCCTCGGCGATCAGGGCCGCCGAGATCGCGAGTGGGCGCGCACCGCTGACCGCGAGGTCGTTGATCGTGCCGTTGACCGCGAGCTCGCCGATCGACCCACCGGGAAAACTCAGGGGCGATACCACGAATCCGTCGGTGGTCAGCGCGATGTTGACGCCGCCGACGTTGACCAGCGCCGCGTCGGTGAGCTGCGCGAGCGCGGCATTGTCGAGCAGCGGAACGATCAAGCCCTCGACCAGCGCCCGGGTCGCCTTGCCGCCGGCGCCGTGCGCCATCGTCACGTACTCGTCCCGAAAACGCGGGGTGCGGCGGCGCATCGCCTCGATGCGCTGGCCGACCTCGGCCTCGGAGAATGTTCGCGGCACGGTCAGACCTCGAGGTGGATCCGCTGTTTCGCGTACTGCCCGTAGTTGTAGTACGCCGCGCACGCTCCTTCGGACGAGACCATGCAGGTGCCGATCGGCGTCTCGGGCGTGCACGCCGTCCCGAAGACCTTGCACTCCCATGGTCGCAGCACGCCCTTGAGCACCTCGCCGCACTGGCAGGCTTTGGGATCCGCCACTCTGACCCCCGGCACCTGGAAGGTCAGTTCGGCGTCGTACTCCGAATAGCGCTCCGACAGCGCGAGAGCCGACTGCGGGATCGAGCCGAGCCCGCGCCACTCGAAGTACGGCCTCAGCGTGAAGACATCCGCGAGCACCTTCAGCGCGACCGGGTTGCCGTCCCACGGCACGACCCGGCCGTACTGGTTCTCCACCTCAGCCCGGCCCGCTTTGAGCTGCTTCATGATCATGTACGTCGACTGCAGCAGGTCCAACGGTTCGAAACCCGCGCAGACCAGCGGTTTGCCGTGCTCGCGCGCGATGAAGTCGTAGGGCCGGCATCCGATGACGGTTGAGACGTGGCCGGGACCGAGGAAGGCGTCGAGTCGAAGGTCGGGTGAGTCGAGGATCGCCTTGATCGCCGGGATGATCGTCACGTGGTTGCAGAAGACCGAGAAGTTGGTGATGCCGTCGGCCTTCGCCCGCATGACGGTCAGCGCCGTGGAGGGGGCCGTGGTCTCGAAGCCGATCGCGTAGAAGACCACCCGGCGGTCAGGATTCTCGCGTGCTATCCGCAATGCGTCGAGCGGGGAGTACACCATCCGGATGTCGCAGCCACGCGCGTTGGCCTCGATGAAAGACCCGTTGCCGCCAGGCACGCGCATCATGTCGCCGAAGCAGGTGAGGATCACCCCGTCCTGCTCCGCGAGCGCGATACCGTCATCCACCCGCCCCATCGGGATCACGCACACCGGGCAGCCGGGCCCGTGCACGAGCTCAATCGACTCGGGCAAGTGATCCTGCACGCCGTACCGGTAGATCGTGTGGGTGTGGCCCCCGCAGACCTCCATGATCTTGTAGTGCCGACCCGGCTCGCAGAGCGCAGCGATCTGCGTGGCGAGCATCTGGGCGAGCTCGGGATCGCGGAACTCGTCGACGAACCGCATCGGACTCACCCCTCCACGACGATCGGTCGCAGCCGCTCAAGCGCGACACCGGCATGAACAAGAACTCGGTCGCCGGGCGTGACCGCCGCGACCAGCTCCACCGCGACCAGCTCGGTCCGACCGCCCTCGTCAATGCACAGCGCATCGTCACCGATCAGCTCGACGACGGTGAGCTCGACCGCCACGTCGCCGCAGGTGATGCACCCGTCACGAGCCTCGCAGGCGGGGAAGTCGCCAGTCATTCGATGCTCGATGCTGCTACGGCGTCGAGTTCGTCGGTGAAGGCCTGACCCATCATCTCGAGCATGGCGAGAGCCTCTGCGGCTTCCTTCTCGTCCACCTTCGACATGGCAAAGCCGACGTGGATCAGGATCCAGTCGCCGATCTCGACCTCGCCGGGCTCGAGCAGGCCGATGTTGATCCGGCGTTTCACACCGACGACGTCGACCAGGGCGAGCTGGTCGTTCGTGCCGTCGATGAAACCGACGACCTCTCCAGGTATCGCAAGGCACATGCTCAGTGACCTCCGGAGGGAGCGGGCTCGGCGCCTTCGTGGTGGTGGCTGTCGGTATGAGTGTGCTCCGGTACCAGTTCGGCCGCCGACTCAGCCGTCGCCGGGCCGCCCTCGCGGTACTCGATCCACTCAAGGATGACCTCGTCCCCGCCTTCGGTACCAACCTGCAGCGAACCACATGTCGGGCAAGCCGGATGAGGTTCGTCGGAGTCGAACGTCGCGCCGCACGCGACGCAGGTCGCCCGGACCGGGACGGTGACGACCTCGGCGACCGCACCCTCTGCGACACCACCCGCGGCCGCCATCTCGAAGGACAGCGCAAAAGCGTCCGCTACCACACGGTGGACCACGCCGATCCGCACCCGGATCCCGGCCACCGGGCGCCCGGCGGCACGACGCTCGACTACCTCGAGCACGCCCTCGCAGTAGCTCATCTCATGCAAAGCAGACGCCTCTTACATCGAGCGGATGCGGAGATACCGGCGGATGTCCGGGATCGAGGTGAGGGTCACGACGATCGCAGCGAGGACTCCAGCCGCGATGATCGCAAGGAAGATATAGCCGAGGACCTTCATGACCATGGCTCCTTCGTAGGTGTTGAGGGTGGCTGCGCGAGCTGCTCGTTGAGCACGCCGAGTACCGCGTCGATGGCGCGGTCGATCGCGGCTTCGACGTCCGGCGTGAGACCGATTCCTTCCTCGAGGTCGGCCGGCTCGCAGCCGACGATGTACGTCGGCGGAAGCCGGCCGCCCATCGAGCCCAGGGTCGCGAGGACGGCGCCCGGCTCCATGCCGTGCGCGTCGAACTCGCCCGAGCCCAGGTCATCGGGACCGACTTCAAGCACCACGACGTCGCCGGGCTTCCCGCGGGCAGGTAGCGCATCGACGATCACCAGCCCGTCGTAGCCGTCGAGCAGGTCGTACGCGAGGTGCATACCGCGGATCCCGTAGTCGACGACCTTGACGTTGCGCGGGAGCTCGCAGCCGGCCAGCCGTCGAGCGACCTCCGGACCGAAGCCGTCATCGGTCAGGAAGATGTTCCCGATTCCCGCGACCAGCACGGTGCCCTTCACGAGGACACCCCGCGCGCGTCCGCTGAGGTGAGGGGCTCGATCTCCTCGGGAGCGAAGTAGTAGTAACGACCGTGCCAGTCGTGCAGGTCAGCGGCCGGGTCGTTCGCGAGCAGCACGGCGATGTGTGTCTCGCCATCGACGTCGCGGTCGATGCGGCGTACGACCGCAAGCTGCCCCGCGAGGAACATGTCGTGGGCGTCGGCGCGCCGGCTCGGGCGCAACCGGACTCGGCTGTTCTTCGAGACCGGCACCCCGTCGATCCGCACGACGTCGGTCTCCGGCGCGATGCTCGCTTCCGCCTGTTCGTTGAACCATGGGGGCGGCTCATGACGCTCGATCAGCTTGCCGGCCGGGTCGAAGCTCGTAGCAATCGTCGGGAAGTCCGGCTCGGGCGGATCGAAGCCTCGAAGCGCACCATGCAGCCGCTCGAAGACTTCGGGGG
>Ga0265338_10010521_pt1 | contig 10821 bp, 7 predicted proteins | sample 42126metaG_FD_193579 | JGI IMG/M metagenome (GOLD analysis project Ga0265338, IMG submission 193579) | Rhizosphere microbial communities from Carex aquatilis grown in University of Washington, Seatle, WA, United States - 4-21-26 metaG | ecosystem: Host-associated > Plants > Roots > Rhizosphere >... | reverse complement strand
ATGCTTATACCGATGCCAGCGGCCCGTACACTTCGCAAGTGAATAACGTTACCGTGACCATGTATCCTGCATCGACAGTCTCGTACACTGTTTCCGGCAATGCGGGCATCGCCGGCGCGACGATGAGCTATACGGATACCACGGCCAAGACCGCGACGGCCGATGGAAGCGGAAATTATAGTTTCATCGTATCCGCATTTTGGACAGGCACCGTGACACCTTCGAAAACCGGCTACAGTTTTACTCCTGCAAACAAAACCTATTCCAATGTCTTGGCGGACCAACCCTCGCAAAATTACGCAGCGACCTCAATAAAATATACGTTATCCGGAAATGCCGGGACAGTGGGTGCGACAGTAAGCTACACCGATACAACTGCCAAGACTGCGACTGCCGACGGAGCCGGAGCGTATACCATTACCGTATCATACAACTGGACAGGCACTGTAACGCCTTCAAAGACTGGCTATACTTTTACTCCTACCAATAAATCATACAGTAATGTCCTGGCAAATCAAACCACACAGAATTTTTCTGCGACCTCAATAAAGTACACGATTTCCGGGAATGCCGGGACAGCGGGTGCGACATTAAGCTACACCGATACGACTGCCAAGACTGCGACTGCCGACGGAGCCGGAGCGTATACCATTACCGTTTCATACAACTGGACAGGCACTGTAACGCCTTCAAAGACTGGCTATACTTTTACTCCTTCCAACAAATCATACAGTAATGTCCTGGCAAATCAAACCACACAAAATTTTTCTGCGACCTCAATAAAGTACACGATTTCCGGGAATGCCGGGACAGCGGGTGCGACATTAAGCTACACCGATACAACAGCCAAGACTGCAACGGCGGACGGGGCGGGGACCTATACATTTACCGTATCATACAATTTTAACGGCACCGTGATACCTTCGAAAACCGGCTACACGTTTATTCCTGCCAACAAATCATACACCAATGTCCTGGCAAACCAAGCCGCACAGAATTATGCCGCGACAGCAATAACTTACACAATCTCCGGAAATGCAGGGGCAGCGGGTGCAACCATGAGCTTCACAGACACCACACCCAAGACTCCGATTGCGGACGGAGGCGGCGCTTATTCGTTTACCGTGTCTTATAACTGGACAGGTACCGTGACGCCTTCAAAAGTCGGCTACTCGTTTGCCCCTTCAAACAAGCCCTACACAAATGTTCTCGCGAATCAAACGGGCCAAAATTATACTGCGACGCCAATAGCATACTCGATTTCGGGAAACGCCGGGGCAGCAGGTGCAACATTGAACTACACAGACACAACAGCCAAGTTCGCATCGGCGGATGGCGCCGGAGCCTACTCTTTTCCCGTATCGTACAATTGGACCGGGACCGTGACGCCTTCAAAAACTGGCTACACATTTACACCGATAAACAAGGCTTACTCAAACGTTTCTGCAAATATCGCTGCGCAGAATTACACCGCGACACTCATTGTCGATGCAGCCCCTCAGAACCTCGTCGTGACAGATTCGTCAAATCAAGGCATCACTCTCAAGTGGAATAAAAGTGCTGAGTTGGATTTCTCTCTTTACCGTATTTATCGGGGAACGAGCTCTGCTCCGACGACAAAGGTCGATTCCATGATCTCGGGTGCCGGGGACACGACAAAGACATTTTCCGGTCTTGTTGTCGGAACCAAGTACTACTTCCGTGTTACCGCTGTCAACACGTACGGCAATGAAGGCGGGTACTCCAACGAAGTGAGTGCCGTTCCGCAAACGACGGTTACCTTTTCAGACGGCTCATCCTACACTCCTCCCATTCCAATTCCAAACACGGCAAACAATCCCGTAGGCCGCTTCGAATTATCGGCGCCTTCAGTAGGCTCATCGCTTCTGTCGGTGAACGTAGTCTTCACCGGCGCTCCCTCGGACGTTTCGGGCGCGAAACTCTGGGAATCAACCGACGCAAACTTCGGCGCAGATACACAAATCGGGACAACGCAATCCTTCGCCCCCATCGTCACTTTCACGGGCTTATCGTCTGCAATTTCAATCGGCGGCACTTACTATTTCGTGACACTTGACCTGGCAGCGTCAAGCGGGTCTGTCAGCGCTGCAATCGCAAACAACGCTGGGATGACAATTTCAAACGGATCGCTGAGCGGAACGATTGCCAATGCTGTGTTGTTGGCCGCGGATCAACCCCTTCCCATCGAGTTGACATCGTTCACTGGCACATCTGACGTCGGCTCCATCGCGTTGAGCTGGCAAACGCAATCGGAAACTGATAACGGAGGTTTCAGGGTGCTGCGCGAGGACCCGGGGACAAACTCCTTCAACGTGATTTCAAGCTATACGAGCAACAGCAGTCTCCGGGGACAGGGGACGAGCGCCGTTCAGAAGACATATGGTTTTGTTGACAGGACGGTGGTTTGTGGGAGCACGTATCGCTACAAAATACAGACCGTGTCTGTCGGCGGAGCGACAAAGGATTACAACGTCATCTCTGTCGCCGTAGATGTACCTAAGGCATACGCAGTCTACCAGAACTATCCGAATCCGTTCAATCCTTCGACAACGATTCGATTCGATATCAAACAAACATCAACCGTCAGTCTGGACGTCTATAACATTCTTGGCCAGAGAATACTCGGGAAAAATTACGGGATGATGAGCGCCGGACGATACGATGAAAACATCAACTTCGCCGATCATGCCGGCGGATTATATTTCTACAGGATCACGGCCGAGGGAAGCAACGGGGAAAGGTTTGTGTCGATAAAGAAGGCGCTCTTGGCGAAATGAACGACGAGTGACGTACACTCTCTCTGAGCGGCACGAACAGGCCCGTGAACTCAAGCATGCGACCGGGCGTCATGATGGCGAGATTACGCAACCGCCTATGATCGAGGATTCGTTCTTCAAGAGGGTATTCGTCCAAAGTCCGGACTAACGCGCTGCGGGACGCAAACGCCACGTCGCTTGGATTTTACCCTGCCGTCTGTACTTCAACAACCTAAAAACGGATGTGCTTTTCAACAGGTACTTCAGGGAACTCAGCTTGGACCGGTCCGTGGTCGCCTCCCGATCCAGCTCGAACCCTTCATGCCGGAAGAACTCCGCCGCCGCTTCAAAGGTTGAAAATTTGTTCTCATCGATTCGGTGTTGCTTGAAGAATTCTTTTTCTTGATCGCGGAATGTCAGGTCAAAACCATCCATTTTTTTTGAAAGATAGATATCCGCCGTGATCCAGTACCCGCCGCGTTCGCTCAGCGCCCTGTGAATGATCCTGCATAGTTTCTTCTTTTCTTCAGCATCCAAATACATGAGCAGCCCTTCGTTGAGGATGACCAACTCGCCTTGTGGAAAACGATCCACAATCTCCAAGAACTGACTTTCATCGAGGGCGTTAAGGGGCAGGAGTTCTAGATTACCGGGTCCGTCCAGAGAGGGCTGAAGAGATTGAATCATCGTTCTTTTTGCCGCGATCACCTCAGGAAGATCGGTATCGATGTAATGAATCCCCTCGCGCTGTGTTCTGTCCAGACCGCGGAAAGAAAAGCCCGAAGACAATTCAAGAACATTCTTGGCAGGCACTCCATCCATCAACTGGTCGATGCTCCAGTAGCGCATTTCGAAATGGAGGACTCGAGCCCAAAACCCGGCATCCCTGTTGGCGAAATCAGGACGGTACTGTTCGGGCGCCATCATCAGTTCGGCTGCTTGCTTCGCAAAAGGAATGTTTGTTAATCCCTTCAACAAGAGTAACGACCGGGCCGAAGGACTGATGGTACCGTAATTGCGATCGGGTGACGCTTGTTGACCTGACTGCACCATGGCTGGCAAAAAGTGGTTTAAGTGATACATCACTGCTGTTATGTCGCCCGCACATTGCTTTCGGCGTGAGATGAGCGACGCATTCCCGGTCTATGGAGAAGAGCGAATTTCCGCGGCGCACAATAGCTATTATAAGTCAGCGCTTCTTCGAGCGAGGAGTCCATCGCACTTCGACTCCGCCTTCAACGGAATTTGCGTATCGGGCGAGAACAAAGAGGAGGTCGGAAAGCCGGTTTAGATAGACAAGCACGGTGCGGTTAATTGTTTCGGAGAGGGAAAGCCTCACAGTGAGAAGCTCTGCGCGCCGGCAGATCGTCCGGGCAAAGTGAAGCTGGGCAGCCGCGGGTGAGCCTCCGGGAAGAACGAATGACTCCAGCGGCGAGAGGGATTCCTGAAATGTGTCGATGAATTTTTCGAGCGGCTTGATGTGGGAGGCTCTGATGTTGGGCACGACCCGCCGTTTGCCGGACATCCTGGTCGCCAGATCGGCTCCAAGCACAAAAAGATCGGCTTGAATCCTCTTCAGCACAACATCAATTTCCGAGCCCGGCTTCAGGGAGCGGACAATTCCAATAGCAGAATTCAATTCGTCAACGGCGCCGTACGCCTCGATCCGCGGATGATCTTTGGGGACTCTCTCGCCGCCGAAAAGCCCGGTCTCCCCCTCATCTCCTGTTTTGGTGTAGATCTTCATCCTTCCCGGACCTTGCCGCCTTCTGCTTTCAGGATATTCTCAAGGGCTTTGATGCGTTCTTCGAGCGCCGCTGCTCCCTGCACGGTCGCCTGGATGTCACGGAGCTCCACTCTTCTCAATTCGTCGATCTTGTCGTGGAGTTCCTGGAGCATCAATTCCGATTTTAGATTGACCTGGTAGTCCAATTCCGCCTTTAAGCGATCCTTTTTCTGTGCACGATTCTGGCTCATCATGATGACCGGAGCCTGGATTGCCGCGATACAGGAGAGAATGAGATTGAGGAAGATGAAAGGATATTCGTCGAACGGACGGAGCCATATTTGGACAGTATTGACGATCATCCATCCAAAAAGGAACACACCAAATGCGGAGATAAATGCCCAGCTTCCTCCGAATTCCGCGATCCTGTCTGCTAATCGGTCGCCGACACTCAAACGCTCTTCCATTTCGTCGTTGACGTTCTTCGACGCAAGCGACATGAGGAGGTCGTCGGTTTGCCGCAATCGATCCGCGATCTCCGTCATCATGGCGATGGCAACTTCGGGGCGTTCCAGGAGAAAAGAAATGAACTCCTGGCGGTTCATCTGGAGCAGGCGACAATCCTCAGTCGCCGTTGCCGTCGCCGTCCTCGTTCGACCGTCGATGAGCGAAAGCTCTCCGAAAAAATCCCCCTCATGCAGGTGCGAGATGCGAAGCTTCTCGTTTCTTCCCCCGATCGGCACCGAGATCTCGATCGTCCCTTTTTCGATGACGAACATCGATGAACCGGGCTCGCCTTTGACGAACAGAACCTCTCCTTCTTTCAGGCTTCGCCGTTCCCACAGTTCGGAGAGCAGCTGCTTGTCGGAAGCCGAGAGTTTTTCGAAGATCGGTATTTTGAGTGTTTCGTCCACTGGCCGCGTCTGTTTGTGGAAACCGCCGAGTTATTTCTTCTTGCCTCTGTTCTGCCAGAACCCCGGAAGCAGGGTGTAAAAATGCGCCGACGTACGAATCCCGCCGAAAAAATTTCCTAGATTGATGAATTCGTCCGGCGAATGTGCGTTCTCGTCGGGCAGCCCGAATCCTAGGAGCACGGTGTCGATGTCGAGGATCTTCTTGAACTGGGCGACGATTGGAATTGATCCGCCCTCGCCCTGGTAGAGAACTTTCTTCCCAAAACCTTTTTCCAACGCCGCGACGGCTGCCTTGACGCCAGGACTGTCGATTGGAGTAATCGCCGCTTCGCCTCCATGCAGCGCGCGCACTTTCACGTCAATCGTCTTGGGAGCTATTTTCTTCAGATGCTTCTCGAAGAGCTTCGCCGCCTTGGCTGACGATTGGTCGGGGACCAGCCGCATTGAAATTTTGGCGAAAGCTTTTGCCGGCAGCACCGTCTTCGCACCCTCACCGGTATATCCTCCCCAAATGCCGTTGCATTCGAGAGTGGGACGGGACCAAAGCCGTTCAAGCGTGGTGAATCCTTTTTCCCCGTAGAGCTGGGCAACGCCGAGATCCTTCGCATATTTCTTGTCGCTGAAGGGAAGTTTCTTGAATGAATCGCGCTCGGCCTTCGTCAGGCTCCGGACATCGTCGTAAAATCCCTTGATGGTAATCTTGCCGTTTTTATCGTGCAGCGACGCGATCATCTCGCACAGCGCTTGCACCGGGTTGTGCACCGAACCTCCGAAAGATCCCGAGTGCAAGTCGCGGTTCGGACCGGTCACTTCGACTTCCATGTACGATAGACCGCGGAGGCTGTAACAAATCGACGGTACTCCCTTTGCGTACATTCCAGAATCCGAGATCACGACGAGGTCCGCCTTCAGCAGATCCTGATGCTCCTCGACGAACCGGTCCAGATTGTCGCTGCCGATCTCTTCCTCACCTTCAATGAGCATTTTGAGATTCACGGGGAGGGCGCCGTGCTTTTTCATGAGCGCTTCAACTGCCTTGAGATGAATCAGCACCTGCCCCTTGTCGTCGGCGGCTCCTCGCGCATAGAGATTCTCCCCGCGAATCGTCGCCTCGAACGGCGGCGATGTCCACAGGTTCAACGGGTCCACCGGCTGCACGTCGTAATGGCCGTAAAAAAGAACCGTTGGCCGTCCCGCCGCGTGGCTCCATTCGCTGTAGACGAGCGGATGCCCCCCTGTCGGAAGAATCTGAACGCTTTCCATCCCCACGGTTTTCATCTGTTCAGCAACCCATTCCGCGCACTTCTGCATGTCCTTCCCGTGTTCTTTCTGCGAGCTGACACTCGGGATAGCCAGGAATTGTTTCAACTCAGCGAGGTATCGTTCACTGTTGGATTCGATATACGGTAGGACTTGTTCCATGATAGATCCTTCATTGGTGAAAAAAGTTTAGGGCAATACAACTTACTTGATCAGGCTTCCGGAATCAACTTCATTGGAAACGGTGAGCAGCGCAAAGGCATCGCCGGATCCGCTTGTGGCGAGCAGCATTCCCTGCGATTCAACGCCCATGAGCTTCGCCGGCGCAAGGTTCGCGACGACGATGACGGTTTTCCCCACGAGATCCTCAGGTTTTCTCTGTTCGGCGATCCCCGCAACGATCTGCCGCTGCTCGGTGCCGATTTCAACCTGCAGTTTTAGCAGCCTTTTGGATTTCGGCACCGGTTCGCACGCCGTGATCTTTGCCACGCGCAAATCGACTTTTTGAAAATCCTCGAATGTAATCTGAGGCTTCAGCGGGGTCATGGTCTTTGCCGCGGCAGGAACAGCCTCTCCTTCCGGCGGCGTCAGCTTTTCAAGTTCTTTTCCGATGGCTTCATCCTCGATTTTTTTGAATACAATTTCGGCTTTGTTCAGCTTTTGTCCCTCGGGAATGCGCATGGCGCCCGCATCGTCCCATTGTTCGTCTTCGAGGCGCGGCTGCATTCCGATCATTGCCCAGATTTTCGCTGAAGAAAACGGGACGATGGGAGCCATCAGCACTGCGAGCGACCGGACAATCTGGAGACAAATGTGAAGCGTTGTGGCGCACTGCTCACGGTCGGACTTGACGGTTTTCCACGGCTCGCTGTCGTTGAAGTATTTGTTCGCAGCGCGCGCCAGGTTCATGATCTCGGCGGCGCCTTCGCGGAACTTGAATTGCTCGAAAAGCTGGCCGGCCGCCGAAGGAGTCTTCTTCAAGAAACTGACGATCTCCCGATCGCGCTCATTCAACGGGCCAAGCTTCGGAACGATGCCGCCGAAATTCTTCTCGGCAAACGCAAGAGTCCTGTTGATGAAATTCCCGTAGATATCGGCCAGCTCGTTATTGCTCTTTGCCTGAAAATCTTTCCAGTAGAAATCCGAATCCCTGGTTTCCGGCAAAATAGACGTCATCGTATATCGAAGCAGGTCGGGCTCGAACGAGGCCAGAAAATCTTTCACGTAGATCGCGTTATTGCGGCTCTTCGAGAACTTCCCTCCCTCCAGGTTCAGGAATTCGTTCGCCGGTACGTTGTCGGGCAGAATGTACCCGCCGCGGGCCATGAGCATCGCGGGGAAGACGATGCAATGGAAGACCACGTTGTCTTTCCCGATGAACGCAATGTATCGTGTCGATTCGTCCTGCCAGTAACTCTTCCACCGTTCGGGTTCGCCGATCCGCCGGGCCCACTCTTTCGTCGATGAGATGTATCCGAGCACGGCATCGAACCATACATACAACACCTTGCTGGGGAAACGGTCGAGAGGGACCGGCACGCCCCAATTCAAATCCCTCGTCACCGCCCTGTCCTGCAGTTTATCGTTAAACCAGCTGCGGCAGTACTTAATGACGTTGTCTTTCCATTCCGGATGCGAACGGATGTACTCTTCGAGCCGTTCCTGATAATCGCCGAGCGGCAGGTAGAAATGCGTCGTCTTTTTGACAACCGGCGTCGTTCCGCAGAGCTTGCATTTCGGCTTGATGAGCTCGACGACGTTGAGCCACGTACCGCAATTCTCGCACTGGTCGCCCCGGGCCGATTCATATCCGCAGACGGGGCAGGTCCCCTCGACATAGCGGTCGGCCAGGAACATTTTGTTCACTTCGCAGTAGAGCTGTTCCTCTTCCTTTTCCTTCAGAAGGCCTTTCGAATAAAAATCAAGGAAGAACTCTTTTGAAGTCTCGTGATGGATCGGAAGAGATGTCCGCGAATAGTTGTCGAAGCTGATCCCGAGGTCGGCGAAAGATTTCGCGTTCATCGTGTGGAAGCGGTCGACGATCACCTGGGGGGACACACCCTCCTTGTCGGCGGCGATGGTGATTGGAACGCCGTGCTCGTCCGAACCGCAGATGAACAGTACCTCCTTATGCCTCAGGCGCTGGTAGCGGACGTAGATATCGGCCGGCATATACGCGCCCGCAAGATGGCCCAGGTGGATCGGGCCGTTGGCATACGGAAGCGCCGCCGTAACGAGAATTCTCTTTTCGCTAGCGTTCATTCATCAACAGTCGTTTGAGCCGGATAGAAAGGGAGATGAGCACTAGTGGAAGATACACATTTCCGCGGAGAAGTTCGAGGGCTCTCTCTACAGCGGCGATGGTTGCGGGGAAATTCGCCTCGCCGAATCGCGCGAGGAATCTCGATAAATCTGCATTCTGATCCTCATTAATCACTCCGGCCGCCCCGCCTTCCCTCAGGATCATCGCATCGCGCAGCCATGTCAGGAGCAGCAAAAGGAATTGCTCGACCGATCCCCTGTCGTTCTCGCTCACCTGAAGATCTATTTCCTCCATGAGCTTCACATTGCGTCCGCCGAGCGTTGCCCGAAGAAATCCGACCGCTTCCGCGCGCTTGGCCGTAAGATCTCCGGAGAGGAGTTCCAGCGCGTACGAATAGTCTCCTGCCGCAAGTTTCGAAATAATTTTCGATTGCTCCGGCGAAGACTCTTCCCTTTCCGACAAAGCCCGTTCAACATCCACATCTCTCAGAATTTCGCATCGTACGCTTTGACAACGGGACACTATCGTCGGCAGCAATTTCTCTTTGCGTGCGGTGGTGAGAAGAAAAAGAGTGTCGCTCAGCGGCTCTTCCAGCACCTTCAGCAGAGAGTTTGCTGATGTATCGTTCATCAGCTCGGCATCGCACATGATGAATATTTTTCTTCCCTTCTCAAAAGCGGAAAACGAGGATTCCTTTTTGACTTCGCGAACGCTCCCGATATTGATTTGCGTCGCTTTCGGGATGTCGATATGGAAGTACGGGTTCTTTGCTTTCAATTCGAGCTGCGAGCGAATTTCCTCCCGCAGTTCGGCCTGAATTTTGCCTTCGCCGTTGTCGCCCCCTTTGTCGGCCTTTGACGCCGGCATGGCAAACACCAGTTTCAGGTTCGGGTGCTGAAGAATTTGCACTTTCCGGCAGCTGGGGCACGAATCGCACGCCTCGATTCCCTGCTTCTCGCATAACAGGGTTTTTGCGAACTCGATCGCCAACGCATCCTTTCCGATGCCGCGCGGGCCCCAGAGCAGATACGCGTGAGCGATCCTTGCCTGTTCGATCGACCGGCGAAGGATCTCCTGAGCTCGTTCTTGTCCGATAATAGAGCTCCAGCTCACCGGATCACCATCGATCGATTGTCGGGTTTCATTTTCCTTGCTCGAATAGTCATCCTTGCCCGTTGTTAGAACGCCTGGCCAATGCCAACCTGGATCACGCTGAAAGACCCGGTCAGGAGCTTCTTGCTGAAGATCCATCGCTGACCGGCCGGCTCTTTCGGATCATAGACGCGGAGGCCGAGGTCGAAGCGCAGCGGTCCGACAAACGTCTCGTACCGCAGCCCGGTGCCGGCCGCAATCGCGATATTGGCGGGCTGAATTTCCATCAGCTTGTTCCAAAGGTTGCCGTAGTCGACAAACACCACGCCCATGATATTGTCGAGGTTGAAAAACCAGAATTTTCCCGATTCCGGAAATAGGCTTATTCTGGACTCTATGTTTCCTTCCAGGATGACATTGCCTCCCTGGTCCGGGTTTTCGAATGCCGCGAGGTCGCGCGACTTCCAACCCCTGATGCTTCCGCTCCCTCCCGCAAAAAACTTTCTCGTCGGCGGAACAGGAGTCGTATTGTTTGGATCGTAGAGCTCGGCGACTCCTCCTCTGAGCCTGAAAGCCCAGACCACCGACTTTCTGCCGCCGTTTGAAAAATAGTGTCTTTCCAGAAATGAAAACTTGTAGTACTGAGAATACGGGAGCCCGGAACCGAGAGAGTTAAACAATTTCGGGATAACCCCGGCTTCTTCGATCGAGACGGATTAGAAGTAACCAAGTGACGGTGAAAAAACGTCATTGGTCTTGTCTTGCTGAAGCGTGAGCGTGAGAATCGAG
>Ga0265338_10010520_pt1 | contig 10823 bp, 7 predicted proteins | sample 42126metaG_FD_193579 | JGI IMG/M metagenome (GOLD analysis project Ga0265338, IMG submission 193579) | Rhizosphere microbial communities from Carex aquatilis grown in University of Washington, Seatle, WA, United States - 4-21-26 metaG | ecosystem: Host-associated > Plants > Roots > Rhizosphere >... | reverse complement strand
CCAGCCGGTGTTCACCAGGTACTGGCTGCACGGCAAGGGCCCGGCACCGGCCGGGAACCTGCCGGTCGCCGTCCACCTCTCCCCGGCGCGCGTGGCCCTGCCTGGCCCCGCGGCCGGGCTTGACGGCACGGGGCCGGCCGACGCTGGGCGGACGGCCAGCGCACAGGTGCGGCTGACCGTGGCCGGCGGCCCGGTGCCAGCCTCCGGGGTGGCCGAACTCGATGTGCCAGAAGGGCTCGTGGTCCAGCCGGCCGGGCCCTTCCCCTTCCGGCTGGCCGGCCGCGGGCACGCCTTCTGGGATCTCACGGTGCGCGCCCGGCCACGCGCCTCTGCCGGGCACCATTTCCTGGCCGCCCGGATCCATGATGACCTGGGCCAGGTCCTCGAAGACGTGACAATGGTGACGCTGGGTGAGCCTGCGCCCCCCGCGCTCGATCTGCCTCTCGACGAGCTGCTCCCCTTGCTGGACGCCGACCAGCGGGCCATCACAGCGGAGATCGACGCGGCTCTGCTGACCAGGGCATTGTCCTTGTCTCCCGGCGGCCGCGGCGAGCTGGCCGTGCGAGTCGGCAACCGCGCGGCATCGCCGATCCGGGGCGAGGCTCAGCTGCTTTCCCCGTTCGGCAGCTGGGCCGCGGTGCACCCGTGGACGCGCGGTTTCGCGGTGTCGCCTGGGAAAGACATCACTCTCCGTTATCATGTCAGGGTGCCAGCAGACACCCGTCTGGGGACGCAGTGGTGGATAATGGTCAAGCTGATGTATTTCGGCCGAATCTGCTATACGGACTGTGCGCCCGTTTTGATCGCGTAATGAGAGAATCAATCGACACGCGAGAGAATTGATCGACCCGCACGACCACAGCCACGAACGACGCAGACGATCCCGAGGTCATGACATCTGCAGCCCCGATCGCCTCCGGTAACCTCCCGGCGGAGCCCAACAGCTTCGTTGGCAGGGAGCGTGACCTTGCTGAGCTTGCCCGCATGCTCGGCGAGGTCCGTGCGCTTACCCTGTCCGGCCCGGGCGGTATCGGCAAGACCCGGCTGGCCTTGCGGCTCGCGTGTGAGCTGGTGCCGGCCTACCCGGACGGGGCGTGGCTGGTTGAGCTGGCGGACACGGCCGCGCCCGGCCTGGTCGCCCGGCGGGTGGCGGACACGCTTGGCGTGCGGGAGGAACCTGACCTGCCGCTGGCCGAGACGCTGACCGAGGCGCTGCGTGCCCGGCAGCTGCTGCTGATCCTGGACACCTGCGAGCACGTGGTGGACGCGTGCGCGGAGCTGGTGGCGCGGCTGCTGGCCGGCTGCGCCGGGCTGCGGGTGATCGCGACCAGCCGCGAGCCGCTGCGGGTGCGTGGTGAGACGGTCTGGCGGGTCCCGCCGCTGGCCCTGCCGGGAAGCCTGGATGGCCCGCCGTGGTTGCGGCATGAGGCGCTGCGGTTGTTCGCGGAGCGGGCATCGGCGGCCCGGTCCGGGTTCGCGCTGGGGATGGACAACGCGGAGGCGGTGGCCCGGCTGTGCCGGACGCTCGATGGCATGCCGCTGGCCATCGAGCTGGCCGCGGCGCGGGTCCGGGCGCTGTCGGTGGACCAGATCGCGGACCGGATCGGTGACCGGTTCCAGCTGCTCGCCTCAGGTGACCGGACCGCACCGCTGCGCCAGCAGACGCTGCGGGCGGCGGTGGACTGGAGTTACGAGCTGCTCAACCCCGACGAGCAGGTCCTGCTGCGCCGGCTGTCGGTGTTCGCGGGCTGGACCCTGGAGATGGCCGAGGGGATCTGCGCGGACGGCGAGATCCCGGCCGGGCGGGTGCTCGACCTGATGGCGGCCCTGATCGACAAGTCGCTGGTCACGTTCGAGCATGAGGCGCCGTCCGGTGAGTCGCGGTACCGGCTGCTGGACACCATCAAGGAATACGCGAGCAGCAGGCTCGCCGTCTCGGGCGAGGAAGCCACGATACGCGGGCGGCACCGCGACTACCTGCTGCGCTACGGCGAGGGCGTGGTGGCCCAGGCGTTCGTCCGCGGTAAGCCGCTGTGGCCGGAGCGGGTCGTGCTGTACCGGCGGATCGCGGTGGAACGCCCGAACTACCGGCTGGCCCTGGCGGCGTCCCTGGAGTGGGGGGACGCGGCGGAAGGGCTGCGGATCTGCTCGGCGATGCGCAACCCGTGGGTGACCTACGGGGATGTCTCGGAGGGCACCGAATGGTTCGACCGTTTCCTCGCGCTGCCCGGCGAGGTGCCGGACGGGGTACGCGGCCGGGCCCTGGTGCACCGTGGTGACCTGGCGTTCGAGCAGCAGGACTACCAGACCGCCGGCCGCAGCGCACAGGCCGGTCTCGAACTGTGCCGCCGGTCGGGTGACCCGGAGGAGGCCGGGGCGCTGCGGCTGCTCGCGGTGATCAGCCTGCGCGCGGGCCGCTACGACGAGGCGCTGACCACGATCGAGAACGCGATCACCGCCGCGCGCGGCGCGGGGAACGAGTGGGAAGAGGGCCTGGCGCTCGGCATCAAGGCCGCCATCCACGCCCGCCAGGGTGGCTTGCGTGAGGCCCAGCGCAACCTTGAGGCCGCCCTGGACGTGCTGCGGGACAACAACGGCTGGGGTGTGGCCCAGGTGCTCTACGGGCTCGGCGGCCTGGCCCGGGCGCGCGGCGACCACTCGGCGGCCGTCAGCTACTTCGACGAGGCGCTGGTGCTGTACCGGGAGATCGACGCCCGGCCGGAGATCGCCCGGTGCCTGGCCGGCATCGGGCGGGTGGCCCTCGCGCAGGGCGATCTGAGCCGCAGCGTCGCCAGCCTGACCGAGAGCCTGCAGCTCAGCATGGCCACCGGGCAGCGGCTCGCGGTGGCCCGGGGCCTGGAGGCGTTCGCGGCCCTGGCCGCCAAGGGAGATGACCTGCCCCGGGCGGTGCGGCTGGCCGGGGCGGCCCTGGAGCTGCGCGCCGCGGCCGGCCAGGTTCCCGCCACCGGGGCTGGCGCGCGCCTGGAGGACCTGCTGGAGCCCGCCCGGCGCCACCTCGGCGACGGGGTGACGGCCGGGCTGCTCACTGAGGGCCGCGCGATGACCCCGGCTGAGGCCATCAAGTACGCGATGAGCGTGAGCGGTGCGGATCACCGTTCGGCCGGCTCGGGCCTGCCGGCCAGGACCCTGGCGGCGGGCAACGGCAGTCCCGTGACCAGCGCGCCGTCCGCCTTGACGCCGCGGGAATGGGAGATCGCGGAGATGATCGCCCGGGGCCTGACCAATCGGGGCATTGCTGATGAGCTGGTCATCAGCCAGGCCACAGTGGCCCGGCATGTGGCCAACATCCTGACCAAGCTCGGGTTCAGCTCCCGGGCGCAGGTCGCGGCGTGGATGGCCGGGCGCGAGCCCGGCGCGGCCGACTGACCCGCCCGGTCCCCCGGCCTACATACTCCCCGGGCACCTACATATCCGCCGCGCCTCTACACAATCCCGCGCCAGGGATACACACCGCTATGCATACATCGGCGGATGTGCGGCCGGCCGCCTGAGCCCTATCGTCAGGCCCATAGTTCCGGGTTGGTCGCGCGTGATACGGGGGCCGCGCGCGGCTAGCTGGGAACCGCTGGATATGGAGCCAGGGCTCCTCCGGCCGTCAGGAGGGGGATGGCCGGAGGAGTCAGGGTAGACGAGGAGGGCACGTGATGACGATCATGGACCCGCCAGCTTCTCATGCCACCGTCACGCAGCGGCTGCTGAACGTGGCCGCGGCCCGCGGTGACAAACCTGCCCTGGTGGGAGGGGCGGTGCTCAGCCCGGGCCAGCGGCTCAGTTATGCGGATTTCGGCCGGATGGTGCAGGCGTCGGCGGCCGGGCTGGCCTGGCGCGGCGTCCGATCGGGGGATGCTGTGGGCGTCTGCGTCCCCGACGCGGCGAGTTATGCCCTCGCTGTGCACGCGATCCGGGCGGTCGGCGCCGTGCCCTCGCCGATTTGCGGGGCGTCCCCGGTGACCGGGATGGCGGCGCAGCTCAGTGACTGCGGCGCGCGGCTGATCATCACCGGGCCTCCCCTGGTGCCGGCGGTGCTGGCCGCGGCGGAGCGTTCCTGGGTGCGGCAAGTCATATCGTTCGGTGATGAGCCTGAGACGGATCCGTTTGGCTCGCTGCTTTCCAGGGGTTCCCAGCAGCCGGCCTGGTGTGCCGCGGGAGAGCTTGCCCTGCTGTCGTATGACATCGGACCGGACGGCCGGCTGCGCCGGATGCCGCTGACCCACGACGAACTGGCCGGGAGATTGCGCACGCTGGCGGCGGCAACGCCGATGAGCGGCCAGGATGTGGTGATCACCGCCCCGCCCGCCGGGGCGGGCCGGGCCTACAGCGTGCTCGTCGATCTGGCGCTCCTGGAAGGTGCCACCATCGTCGCCACCTCCGGCACAGATATCACCGACACCGCGCACATCGCGGATGCCGCCCGGGCGTACGGCGGCACGGCCGCGATCGTGCACCCCGGCACCTCAGTCCCGCCGGGCGTGTCGCTGCGGATGGTCACTGCGGGCTGCTGAGGCCGGCCGTGCCGTCCCCGGCCTGGTGAGCCCGGCCAGGATCACCAGCAGCGCGCACACGTCGAAGATGGTGGCCACGGCGAAGGCATGGGCCATGCCGCCCGCCAGCACGTCATGGGCCCGGGCGATCCCGGTCAGGCCCGCCTGGGCATGCCGCGCCACGCCGCGGGACGCCGCGCCGAAGACGGTGACCAGGACAGCCAGCCCTAGCGCCCCACCGACCTGCTGCGTCACGTTCACCATGCCGGACGCGGCACCGGAGTCCTCCGGCCGGACACCGGCGAGCGCCGCCGTGGTCAGTGGCACGAAGGCGATCCCCAGCCCGAACCCGAACAGGAGCATCGGGCCGAGCACGCCGGGCAGGTAGGCGGTGCCGGGCGAGATGTGCGAGAGCCAGGCCATCCCGGCGATGACCGGGAGGGTGCCCGCCGCGCTCAGCGGGCCGGCTGCGAACCGGCCGAGCAGGCGCGCGGACAGCCGGGAGACAGCGAAGACGATGAGCGTCAGCGGCAGGAACGCCAGTCCGGCCCGCAGGGGGCTGAAACCGAGGATGTCCTGGAGGAACTGGGTCAGGAAGAAGAACATCCCGAACATGCCCGCGACCAGGAAGAGCCTGGCTGCGTAGGAGCTGGACCGGCTGCGGTCGGCGAACAGCCGGAGCGGCGTGATCGGCTGCCTGGCCCTGGCCTCAGTGAGCAGGAACAGGCCGAGCGCGACGGCGGCCAGGGCCAGCGCGCCGAGGGTCAGGGGGTCCGACCAGCCCGTCGCGGCGGCCCGGATGAACGCGTAGACCAGCGCCGCCATGCCGGTGATGGAGGTAAGCGCTCCGGTCAGGTCGAAGCGGCCCGGCTGGCGGGGGGTCTCGGCGATGAACACCGGGGCGACGAGCACGACGAAGATGCCGATCGGCACGTTGATGAACAAGACCCATCGCCAGGACACCCACTGGGTGATCAGGCCGCCGAGGACCAGGCCCAGCGATGCGCCGCCCATCGACACGGCCGAATACCGGCCAAGCGCCCGGTTCCGCTGGTGGCCTTCCGGGAACGCGGCCACCACCAGGGACAGCGCGGCCGGGGATGCGATGGCCGCCCCGCTGCCCTGCACGGCACGGGCCGCGATGAGCCAGCCCGCGGAGGTCGCCAGGCCGCCGGCCAGTGAGGCGAGCGTGAACAGGCCGATCCCGGCGAGGAAGACCCGGCGCCGGCCGAGGATGTCACCGGCCCGGCCGCCGAGCAGCAGCAGGCCGCCGAAAGTCAGCGAGTAGGCGTTCAGTACCCAGGACAGGCTGGTGGCGGAGAAATGCAGGCCACCGGCGATCCTGGGCAGCGCGATGTTCACCACCGTGGCGTCCAGGATGACCATGAGCTGGGCGCCGAGCACGATGGTCAGCGCGATGCCGGGGCGGCTGCGGCGCGGGGCCGGGCCCGGGCGGCGCAGGACGGCCGGCGGTGACGTGGGTGAAGCGGACACAGAAGTACTCCCGGGGGTGGCGTGAGTGGCGCAGCGGAGGTAGTCTCCGGAAGTATCCGGAGCACACCTCCGTTACTATACGGAGGCATCCTCCGGTTCGCAACCCCATAGAGTTGACCCGATGAGCACGACTGACCTGCCGGCCCGCGCGCCCGGCCCGATGCGCGCGGACGCACGCCGCAACCGGGACCTGCTGCTGTCCGCTGCCCTGGCCGCCTTCACTGAGCACGGGGCGGACGACGTCTCGCTGGAGGAGATCGCCCGGCGGGCCGGGCTGGGGATCGGCACGCTCTACCGGCATTTCCCGACCCGCCAGGCGCTGCTGGAGTCGGTATACCGCGATCAGGTCGAGGCGCTCTGCACGCTGGCGGCCGGCCTGCTCAGCGAGCCGTCGCCGGGCGACGCGCTCGGCACCTGGCTGCGCGGCATGATCGCGTTCAGCACCACCAAGCGCAGCCTGGTCACCTCAATGCTGGCGACCATGGACAAGACGTCGGAGATCTTCTCGGCCTGCAGCACGGAGATCCGCCGCGCGGTTGAGTCGCTGCTCGTCCGCGCGCAGGAGGCCGGCGAGATCCGGCGCGACGTGGACGCCACGGACGTCATGCGGCTCTCGCACGCGATCACTGTGGCGACCGAGCGCGCGCCGGAAAACCCAGAGCAGGCCGAACGGCTGCTAGGGCTGATGCTCGACGGACTGCGCGCGGGCACCCGGGCGGCCAGCCAGCCTCGCTAGCCAGCCGGTCACAGGTCAGCCGTCACAGGTCAGGCGGCCGGTTCTCGTACGGGGTGCTGAGCACGATCGTGGTCCGGGTGGACACTCCGGCGGAAGCGCGGATCTCCTGCAGCAGGTTCTCCAGGTCCGTCGGTGTGGCCACGCGGACCTTGAGAATGTAGTTCTCATCCCCCGCCACGCTGTGGCAGGCCTCGATGGCGGCCAGGTGGGCGAGCCGTTGCGGTGCGTCGTCCGGCGCCGCCGGGTCGAACGGCTTGATCGATACGAAAGCGGTGAGCGGCAGGCCCGCGTCGGCTGGGTCAATGACGGCCGCATAGCCCTTGATCAAGCCGCGCCGCTCCAGCCGGCGCACCCGCTGATGGGTCGCCGACACCGAGAGCCCAGTCTGCCGGGACAGCTCGGTGAAGCTGATCCGGCCGTCGCGGCACAGCAGCGCGAGAATCTTACGGTCGATCTCTTCCACTCCGTCACGGTAGTCTCCCCGGCGGTGTGCGCGGCTCACCAGGCATAACGGCCTGATAACGGGCTTTACGTTCGCGTAACAGGATGTGACGCCCTATTAACCTTGGCCCGATGTGCCGGATACGCTCCGGCCGAGAAGGGCACCGATGCCAGCACCGCGGTCGCGGCGCGGCACCCGCGGTGCCCGCCAAGCGGTTCCGTAGCGGGCGGTGCCGCGCTGACAGCGACGGAGCGCAGCGATGGCCGAGATCGTCCTGGACCACGTGGACAAGGTTTACCCCGGCGGCGTCAAGGGAGTGGACGGGCTCAGCCTGGAGATCAGGGACGGCGAGTTCATGGTCCTGGTCGGGCCGTCCGGGTGCGGGAAGTCGACCGCGCTGCGGTCGATCGCGGGCCTGGAGGAGATCAGCTCGGGGACCATCTCGATCGGCGGCCGGGTAGTGAACGACCTGCCGCCCAAGGACCGCGACATTGCCATGGTCTTCCAGAACTACGCGCTTTACCCGCACATGACGGTGGAGCAGAACCTGGCCTTCGGGCTGCAGCAGCGCAAGACGCCCAAGGACGAGATCAAGCGCCGGGTCACCGAGGTATCCCGGATGCTCGGCCTGGAGCAGTACCTGGCGCGCAAGCCGGCCGCGCTGTCCGGCGGCCAGCGGCAGCGGGTCGCGATGGGCCGGGCCATTGTCCGGGAGCCGCAGGCGTTCCTGATGGACGAGCCGCTGTCCAACCTGGACGCCAAGCTGCGGGTCTCCATGCGTGCCTCGCTGACCCAACTGCATGAGCGGCTCGGCGTGACCACGGTCTACGTGACCCACGACCAGGTCGAGGCCATGACCCTCGGGCACCGCGTATGCGTGATGCGCGACGGCAAGCTGCAGCAGGTGGACACCCCGCAGGCGCTGTTCGACGCCCCGGTCAACCTGTTCGTCGCGGGCTTCATCGGCTCCCCCGCGATGAACTTCGTCACGGCCGAACTGGTCCGCGATGGCGGTCCCGCGGTGACCTTCGCCGGCCACAAGCTGCCGCTCAGCTCGGCGATCATCGACGCCAAGCCCGGCCTGGCCAACTACTTCGGCCGCGAGGTGATCCTCGGTGTCCGGCCGTCGGATTTCGAGGACGCCAGCCTGGCCGACAGCGGGTGGGCCAGGATGTCCGTGCACGCCGACGTCACCGAGGAACTCGGCAGCGAGATCCACGTCATCTTCTCGATCGACGCCGCGCCCGTGCGGCACGCGAGCATCAGCGACATCATCGACGAATCCGAGGACGGTGCCGCGATAGTGCTCGCCTCGGGCAAGTCGCTGTGGACCGGCCGGGTGGCGGCCCGCAGCCGGGTGCGCTCAGGCCAGCCGTTCGAGCTGGCCGTGGACACCTCGAACCTTCAGTTCTTCGACCCGGTGAGCGCGCTGTCCATCGGTCACCCAGGTGCGGCTGAGCTCACTGAGGCCCCGGCGGAGACGGCGGTGGGCAGCGCGGGCTGAGCCCGTCCCGCGGCGGCACGCGCGCTAACCGTCCCGGGCCAGCGCCCGGCCGATCACCATCCGCTGGATCTGGTTGGTGCCCTCCACGATCTGCAGGGCCTTGGCTTCCCGCAGGTAGCGCTCGGCCGGGAAGTCCTCGACGTACCCGTAGCCACCGAGCACCTGTACCGCGTCCGTGGCGACGCGCATCGCGGTATCGCTCGCGAACAGCTTGGCCATCGCCGCCTGCGTGCTGAAGGGCAGCCCGGCATCCTTGCGGGCCGCCGCGGCCCGGTACAGGCTGCGGGCGGCCTCGACTCCGGTGGCCATGTCGGCGAGCAGGAAGGACACGCCCTCGAATTCGATGACGGGCCTGCCGAACTGGCGCCGCTCACGGGCGTAGCTGACCGCGGCGTCCAGTGCGGCCCGGGCCAGGCCGGTGGCGCAGGCGGCGATGCCGAGCCGCCCGGAGTCCAGCGCCGCGAGAGCGACCGCGAACCCGCCGCCCTCCGGGCCGACCAGGTGATCGGCGGGCAGCCGGGCGCCTGCGAAGATCATCTGGGCCGTCACCGAGGCGCGCATGCCCATCTTGCGCTCGGCCGGCGCCGCGTCCACGCCCGCGGTGCCGGCGGGCACGTGCAGGCAGCTGATGCCGCGGGCCCGGTCGCGGCCGTCCGGCTCACCCGACGTGCGGGCGAACAGCGTGTAGAAATCGGCGTGGCCCGCGTGCGAAATCCAGGACTTCACCCCGTCCACCAGATAGCCGTCCCCGGCACGCACCGCGCGGGTGCGCAGCGCGGCCGCGTCCGACCCGCTCTGCGGTTCCGACAGGCAGTAAGCGCCGAGCAGCTCACCGCTGAGCAGCTCCGGCAGCCACTGCTCCCGCTGCTGCCCGCTGCCCGCCGTGGCGATCGGGAAGCAGGCCAGCGTATGCACGCTCACGCCCAGGCCGATAGTCAGCCAGGCGGCCGCCAGCTCCTCGATGACCTGCAGGTACACCTCATACGGCTGGCCGCCGCCGCCGAACTGCTCCGGATACGGCAGGCCCAGCAGCCCTGACCGGCCCAGAATGCGGAACGCTTGGCGAGGGAACCGGCCGTCGTGCTCCGCCGCCGCGGCCACCGGGCGCAGCTCCTTGTCCGCCAGCTCGCGGGTGAGCTCGATCAGCTCGCGCATCAGGCCTCCCCTCTGGCTGTCAGCCGCGCGCCCTTGAGCAAGTCAGCCAGCGACCAGGACGAGATCGCGGGTGACCCGGTTGAGCCGCTCGTGGCCCTGCTCGGTGCACACGACAATGTCCTCGATCCTGGCCCCGTGCGGTCCCGGGTAGATGCCCGGCTCCACCGAGAATGCCATGCCAGGTTCCAGCACCTCGGTATTGCCCGTGACGATGTAGGGGTCCTCGTGGGTCTCCAGGCCGATGCCGTGGCCAGTCCGGTGGATGAACTGGGCGCCGTAGCCGGCCGCGGTGATCGGCTCACGGGCGGCGGCGTCCACCGCCTCCGCGCTGACGCCAGGGCGCACCGCGGCGCACGCCGCTTCCTGGGCATCCCGCAGGACCGGGTAATAGGCCGCGAAGTCGGCGGGCGGCGTGCCGACCGCATACGTGCGGGTGCAGTCGGAGCAGTAACCGCTCGGCATGGTGCCGCCGATGTCGATCACCACCACGTCGCCGCGAGTGATCACCCGCCCGGATGCCTCATGGTGCGGGCTGGCCGCGTTCGGCCCGGACGCGACGATGACGAAGTCGGCCCGCGCGTGTCCCTCCGCCGCGATGGCCTCCGCGATGTCCGCCGCGACCGCCCGCTCAGTCCGGCCTGCCCGCAGCCAGCCAGGAACCCGCTCGTGCACGCGATCGATGGCCGCCCCAGCCTCGCGCAGCGCCGCGACCTCGGCCGGAGTCTTCCTGATCCGCAGTGCGCGCAGCGCGGTGCTGGCCAGCCCCTGCCGGGCATCCGGCAGCACCTCGCGCAGCCGAAGCACCATCAGCGCCCACATGCGGTCGGCCAGGCCGACCGCGGCGACCGCCGGTCCGCCGAGCCGCTGAGCGACCAGCGCGTACGGGTCGTCTGTCTCGTCCCACGGGATCATCTCCACGCCCAGGCCGCCGGCTGGCGATGCCTGCGCCGCGGGCAGCTCAAGACGGGGCACCTCCAGGAACGGGGAGCC
>Ga0265338_10010519_pt1 | contig 10824 bp, 7 predicted proteins | sample 42126metaG_FD_193579 | JGI IMG/M metagenome (GOLD analysis project Ga0265338, IMG submission 193579) | Rhizosphere microbial communities from Carex aquatilis grown in University of Washington, Seatle, WA, United States - 4-21-26 metaG | ecosystem: Host-associated > Plants > Roots > Rhizosphere >... | reverse complement strand
GAATCTGTCCGCCGAGCCGCAGATCATCACGGTGGAGCGGGCGGAGTTGGACAAGGTGCTGGGCGAACATGAGCTGGGGCTCTCCGGCACGGTCAGCGCAGATTCCGCCGCCAAGGTGGGGCAACTGACTGGCGCGAAAGTGCTGGTGACCGGGCGCGTGTTCAAGGCGAACGGCGAATTATTGATCGTGGCAAAAATCATTGGGACCGAGACCAGTCGCGTATATGGGGAGTTGGTGAAAGGGAATGAAAAGGCATCCATTTCCGATTTGTCCGCCGACCTGGCCAAGAAGATCGCGGCTGACGTGGCGCAAAAAGGCGATACGCTCGTCGCGAAAGTGGAAACGCGCGAGGAACTCGTGGCGAGAATCAAGAAAGCTTTGGGGGACAAACCGCTGCCTTCGGTTTCGGTGAAAATCGGCGAAGAACACTTTGGCCAGCGGGTGATCGATCCGGCGGCGGAGACGGAACTGGGTTTGATTTTGCAGGAATGCGGTTTCAAACTGGTGGACAGCGGTTCCACGAATCGCGCGGATGTGTTGATTACCGGTGATGCATTCAGCGCCTACGGCACACGGAAGGGGAATTTGATTTCGTGCAAATCGCGAGTGGAGGTGAAAGTGCACAAACAGAATGGCGATCTTATCATGATGGACCGCCAGACGAGCGTGGCGGTGGATATCGCGGAGCAAACGGCGGCCAAGACGGCGCTGCAAAATGCGGCGGTGGGATTGGCGGAGCGGTTGTTGGTGAAACTAAAACCGTGAGAGAAATTTGCCGGCGATGAGTCGGGCATTCGCCTTCACCCTTCGGCGCGCAGGATGGCCAGGGGTGGTTGGTTCAAGATGCCGCGGCTGATGAGGAGGCCGGTGATGACGGTGATTGCCGGCACCACGAACAACGCAATGGCCAATGGCAGGATGGCGACGACGAAGGTTACCTTGAACACGAACGCGGCCAAGGCCCACGCGGCGAGGATGGCCAGCAGGATGCCGGTCAGGGCCGCCAGGAAACCGAGCGCGAAATATTCCACGACCAGTATTTTCAAAATCTGTCCGCGCGAGGCGCCCAGGGTGCGCAACAGGATGCTCTCGCGGATGCGCTGGTAACGGCCCGTCACCAGAGCGCTCACGAGCACCAGCAAGCCGGTGAGCACGGTGAACATGGCCATGAATCGCACCACGAAGGATATTTTGCCGAGGATGGAATCGACGGTTCGCAGCACGAGCAGGAGGTCGATGATAGAAACGTTTGGAAAGGCCTTCACCACCTCGCGTTGCATGCGGGCGGATTCGTCGCTCGAGGCGATGCGGGTCACGAGGACGTGCATGGCGGGCGCGTCGTCGAGTGAGCCGCGGGGAAAGACGACAAAAAAGTTCGGCTGGATGCGCCGCCATTCCACGGTGCGCAAACTGGCGACGCGCGTTGTCACCGGAATACCTTGCACGTCGAAAACGATTTGATCGCCCAGCCCGACGCCGAGTTCTTTGGCGATTCCTTCTTCCACCGAGACGGGAATGGTTTCGGCACCGTTCGTCACGCTCGGGACAAATGTACCCGCAATGATTCTTTCGCCGTCGCGCAAGTGATCGTTCCAGGTGCTGCGGTATTCGCGGCGGAAGGCCCAGCCGCCGCGGCCCCGGGGGCGGCTCGTTTCATTGGTGTTCACCAGGCGACCGTTCACCGAGCTGATTCGCATGGTGATCAGCGGCATTTCGTCCAGGACGGGCAGGTTGAGCCCGTGAATGAGTTTGGCGACGGCGTCGGTTTGCGAGGGTTGAATGTCGAACAAAACGGCGTTCGGCTGATTTTTGCCGCTGGATGAAATGAGCTGGGTCAATAGGTTTCGTTGGACGAGATAAAGGCTGACCATCAGAAAGGTTCCGAGGCCGAGCGAGAGCAGAAGGAGCAGCGTGCGGTTGTTGGGCCGATGCAAACTGGCGAGGCCTTGCCGCACGGAAAACGGCAGTGCACGCGGTACGAAGCGGCGTGCGGCAAAGGTCAACACGGCCGCGGTTCCGGCAAGCGCGGCGAATGCCACGCCGAGGCCGGCGGCGAAGCCGAGGCCGATGCGCCAGTCGCGCGTTTGTGAAAATGCAAACGCGAGCACGCCTCCAGCGAGCACCGCCCCGGCGAGCCAGCGCAGGGGATCGCGGTGGGCGCGGTCGGTTTCGTACGAAACGCGGATGGCGCCCAGCGGTGAAATGCGCCGCACCGCGAGGAGCGGCAGGAGCGCGAACAGGACGCAAATGGCAAAGCCAAGACCCATGGCGCGCGTGATGGCGAACCACGAGGTGTGAAATTGAAAGCTGAACGGGATGAAGTCGGCGAGGACTTTGGGGATGAGCATTTGAACGGCGACGCCGAGCGCCGCACCCACCACGGCGCCGAAGGCGCCCAACGCCATGCCTTGCGCGAGGTAAATGGAAAACGCCTGCGCGATGGACGCGCCCAGGCAGCGCAACACGGCCACCGTGTTTAGTTTTTGTTTTACGTGAACGTGGATGGCGCTGGCGACGCCGACGCCGCCCAGCAACAGGGCGATGAAGCCGACGAGGTTTAGAAAATGGTAAAGGTTATCCATCGCGCGGCCCAATTCGCGTTTGCGTGATTCAACGGTATCGGTGCGCAGCCGGAATTTTTCGAATTGCGATCGGTATGCGTTGATCACCTGCCCGGTGGTGGTGTCGGGCGGAAATTTGACGAAGATTCGGTATTGCGCCAGGCTGCCTTCGCGGAGCAGGCCGGTTTGCGGCAGGTCGTCCATGGAAAAATACACGCGGGGGGCAATCGCGGAGAGCGCCACGCTTTCGCCGGGGATTTTTTCCAATCGCGCGGCGACGTGGGAGGTGAGATTTCCGAGACGAATTTCATCGCCGACGTGGGCGTCGAATTGCGCGAGCAACGATTGCTCGACGAGCGCTCCGCCATTTTGGTGGCGGAATTCCGTGGCGGCGCGGGCGGGATCGGTTTCGAATTCTCCATAAAAGGGAAAGCCCCCGCTCAAGGCGCGCGCGATGACCAACCGGGTGCCGCCCGTGCGGGGAAAATAAATCATGGTGGTGAAGGAAATCTCGCGCGATTGTTCGCCGCCGATTTTTTGAAACAAGTCATCTTCCTCGGGGGTGAACGGCTCGCGCGACTCAATGACGAGGTCCGCGCCGAGCAGGGTTTTGGCCTGCTCCTCGATGGCGCGGTTCAGATTGACGCCGAGCGAGCCCACCGCCGCGAGCGCCGCGATGCCGAGAATGATCGAACACGAAAAGAGCAGGAGCCGTCTGCGGCTGGAGCGGCTGTCGCGCCGGGCCATGGTCCAGGTCCAGGCGGAAAATAGATGGCTGAACGATCCGCGCGCGTTCATGGCTCAATCGCCCCGCCTTTGAGCCGGATGATGCGCTGGGCGCGTTTGGCGAGTTCGAGATCGTGCGTGACGAGCACCAGAGTGGTGCCGGCCTCGGCATTGAGCGCAAAAAGATTTTCGATGACGAGCTTTCCGGTTTCCGAATCAAGATTCCCGGTGGGTTCGTCGGCGAAAAGAATTTTCGGGCGATTGATGAAGGCCCGCGCCAAAGCCACGCGCTGTTGTTCGCCGCCGGAAAGTTGCGCCGGGTAATGGGTGAGCCGTTCCGCCAGGCCGACGCGTTTCAGGAGTTCAACGGCATCGTCGCGTGCATGATTTCGCCCGCGCAATTCGAGGGGAACCATCACATTTTCCAAAGCGGTCAGGGTGGGCAGAAGTTGAAACGTTTGAAAAACGAAACCGACGATTTCGTTCCGGACGCGGGCGCGGCCGTCTTCGTTCAGCGCGCTCAGCGAGACGCCGTCCAGGCGCACTTCGCCGGACGTGGGCAGATCGAGCCCCGCGCAAAGGCCGATGAGGGTGGTCTTGCCGCTGCCGGAGGGCCCGACGATCGCGCAGGAGGCGCCGGCAGCGAGCGAGAAGCTGATGTCTTTGACAACGGTGAGCGTGTCGCCGCCGCTGCGGTAACTTTTCGTGAGGCCTTGAACTTCGAGCATCGGTTTTGGATTCACTGTGTTTTCAATACTCTACTCTGCGGCGGCGTCAAACGGGATAATGGACTGGGGGCAAGTGGAGGTCGGTGAAGATGGAGACAGGCAAGATGCCTGTCCTACGTTTTGACTCGTATTCGACGGGACGCATTGACGAAGGCGGGGGTTTCGTGTTGGTTACACGGCAGTTGATGAATGGGGATAACTATTTTCGAGCAAACGCTCTGGCCCTGTGGTGCAGTTGCGCGCTGGTGTTGTTGTCCAGCGTGCCGGCGGGGTGGGCGCAGCCTTCGGCCAGGCCGGCGGAAAAAACGCCGGCGGCGCGCAGAACCGTCGTGGTGCTGGGCGATAGCCTGGCAGCCGGATATGGGGTGGATCCTTCGGAAGCGTTTCCCGCGCTGCTACAGGGGAAAATTGATTCGGCGGGCCAGAATTTCACGGTCATCAATGCCGGGGTCAGCGGCGATACGAGCGCGGATGGGCTGAACCGGATCAATTGGTTGCTTAAACGCGAGATTGACGTGCTGATTGTTGAACTCGGCGGCAATGACGGGTTGCGCGGGATTCCTGTCTCAACGACCGAAACCAACCTGCAGGCGATCATTGATCGGGTGAAACAAAAATATCCGCGCGCGCAAATCATCATTGCCGGAATGCAGATGCCGCCGAACATGGGCGAGGCGTATACGGGCGCTTTCAAGAAAATTTTCCCCGATCTCGCGGAAAGGAACCATGCGGCGCTGGTGCCGTTTCTTTTGGAGGGCGTGGGTGGGGATCCGAAGTTGAATCAAGCCGATCACATTCATCCCACACCGGAAGGGCACCGGATAGTCGCGGAAAATGTGTGGAAAGTGCTCAAGAACGTTTTGGCGGCTGGTCGCGCGGATGGCTGAGACGTTTTCCTGATTGCGTTAATCGGGCGAATGAATAGATTTGCCGGCATTGGAGCGTCTTTTGCCGACGTTATTGCCCGATGAAGGGCGCGTCGCATACGACGTTTGATATATTGTCGGTTGTGTGGGTTTCTCAAATAATCAAGCTGCAACTATGAAAAAATCCTTTTATCTAATCCTCTGCGGTGGCTTCGCCGCCTTTTTAACCGGCTGTCACACTGAAGGCAAACCGGAATCATCAGTTCAATCAGCACCGGCCGTTTCGGCGCCGGCAGCGCCCGCCCAACCAGTGGCGGCCACGCCCGCGGCCCCGGCTCAACCGGCGGCCCCCGCGCAAGCTGCGCCGGTGACGAGTGCGACGGTCCGAGTCCGAGCGGGCGCGTCCGCCACATTCAAAGACTCCAACGGGAACACCTGGGCGGCGGATCAAGGTTTCGAAGGTGGCGACGTGGTCGAACGTCCGGATGCGGTGATTGCCAATACCAAGGACCAGGGCCTCTACCAGGCCGAGCATTACAGCATGTCCTCTTTCTCATGCAAACTCCCGAATGGCAAATACATTGCCAAACTTCATTTTGCCGAGACCTATGACGGCATCACTGGACCTGGCGAGCGCGTCTTTACCATGAACGTGCAGGGCCACGAATTCAAGGATTTTGACACCTACAAAAAAGCCGGCGGTTCGAACCGCGCTTATGTCGAAACGGTGCCGGTGGAAGTGACCAATGGCACGTTCAAGATTGATTTCACGGCGAACGTTGAGAATCCGCAAATCAACGCGATTGAGATCACCCCGGCGTCCTGATTGCTCCCGCTAAGCGGGCATTTACCACATGGCGACGACCAAACCCCGCGGAGCGACTCCGTCTTATAAAAATGCCCGCCTTTCAGCGGCCATCCGCGCCAAAGACCTTTTGGCGCGGATGACGTTGGAAGAAAAGGCGGCGCAGATGATGTGCGTGTGGCAGGAGAAAGCCACCAAGCTGGTGGATGCCACGGGAAACTTTGATTTAGCCAAGGCAAAAGCCGCTTTCAAGAGCGGCCACGGGATTGGACAAGTGGGCCGGCCCAGCGACGCCGGTGCGCCGGCGACCGCGCCGGCGGCGGGCAAAACCGCGCAGGGCATGGCCGAATTGACCAATGCCATCCAGAAGTTTTTCATCGAGAATTCGCGGCTTGGCGTCCCGGTTTTTTTCCACGAGGAATGCCTCCACGGGCATGCGGCGAACGGCGGCACGAGTTTTCCCCAGCCGATTGGATTGGCGGCGACGTTCAATCCTGAGCTGGTGGAAAAACTGTACGAAATGACGGCCAAAGAAGTGCGCGCGCGGGGTGCGCACCAGGCGCTGACGCCGGTGGTGGACGTGGCACGCGATGCGCGGTGGGGCCGCGTGGAGGAAACGTTTGGGGAAGATACTTACCTGGTGACGCAGTTGGGGATGGCTGCGGTCCGCGGTTTTCAAGGCGACCGCAGCTTCAAACACAAAGATCGGCTAATCGCGACGCTCAAACATTTTGCGGCGCACGGCCAGCCGGAATCCGGCCAGAATTGCGCGCCGGTGAATGTGTCCGAGCGGTTGTTGCGCGAAACATTTTTGCGTCCGTTCAAGGAAGTGATCGAACAAGCCGGCGCGATCAGCGTGATGGCGAGTTACAACGAGATCGACGGTGTGCCGTCGCACGCGAGCCAATGGCTGTTGCGCGACGTGCTGCGCAAGGAGTGGGGTTTTAAAGGATTTGTGGTTTCGGATTATTACGCGATCTGGGAACTGCACGATCGTCCGGACACGCATAGTCATTTCGTCGCGGCGGATAAGAAAGAGGCGTGCGCGCTGGCGGTGAAAGCCGGCGTGAACATTGAATTTCCGGAACCGGATTGCTACCTGAACCTGGTTGAGCTCGTCCGTAAAAAAGTTTTGAAAGAATCGGAGCTGGACGAACTCATCGCGCCGATGCTGCTCTGGAAATTCCAGATGGGTCTGTTCGATGATCCATATGTGGACCCGGCCAAAGCCGCGCAGATTGTGGGCAGCGAAGCAAACCGGGCGCTGGCCCTGAGCGCCGCGCGCGAGACGATCACGCTGCTTAAGAATGAGAATCAGTTGCTGCCGTTGAATGCGGCGAAGCTGAAAACCATTGCGGTGATTGGTCCAAATGCGAATCGCCTGTTGTTGGGCGGCTATAGCGGCGTGCCGCCGCATAACACCACGGTGTTTGAGGGCATCGCCGCCAGAGCCGGCAGCGGGGTCAAAGTGCTTTACAGTGAGGGTTGCAAAATCACCGTTGGCGGTTCCTGGCAGCAGGACGAGGTGACGCCGAGCAATCCCGAGGAAGACCGCCAGCAGATTGCCGAGGCGGTGACGGTGGCCGAGCAGGCGGACGTGATCATTCTCGCGATTGGCGACAACGAACAAACGTCGCGCGAAGCATGGTCGCTCAAACACATGGGAGACCGCGCGAACCTGGATTTGATTGGCCGCCAGGAGGAATTGGTCAAGGCGATGCTGGCCACGGGAAAACCGGTGGTGGTGCTGCTGTTCAATGGCCGTCCCATCGCGATCAATCACGTCGCGCAAAATGTTCCGGCGATTTTGGAGTGCTGGTATCTCGGGCAGGAATGCGGGCGGGCGGTTGCGGAGGTGTTGTTCGGCGATGTTAACCCGGGAGGCAAACTGCCGATTTCCATTCCGCGGTCGGTCGGGCAATTGCCGATCTTTTACAATCACAAACCCTCGGCCCGCCGGGGATTTCTCTGGGACGAGGCCACGCCGCTGTATCCGTTTGGCTTCGGGTTGAGCTACACGACGTTTGAATTCAAAAACGTGCGGCTCGCCAACAAAAAAATTCGCGTCAATGGTTCCACTCGCGTGCTGGTGGATGTGAAGAATTCCGGCAAAGTGGCAGGCACCGAGACGGTCCAGATGTATATTCGCGACCTGGTCAGTTCCGTGACGCGGCCGGTCAAGGAATTAAAGGGCTTCAAGAAAGTCTCGCTGAAACCGGGCGAGACGAAAACTGTGTCGCTGGAGATTACGCCCAACACGCTGGCGTTTTATGGGATCAACAAGAAGCTCGTGGTTGAGCCGGGCGATTTTGAGATCATGGTGGGCAATTCCTCGCGCAGCGCGGATTTGCAGAAGTTAACCCTCACCGTCACGAAATAACATGAGCGCAAGCGTCGAAAATACCAGACCGGTTCAAAGCGCCAGCTCCCCGGCGAGCGGCGGGGCGCAGAAGCTCTCGTTCCTCGAGAAGGCCGGTTATAGCTGCGCGGATTCCGCCGCGAACTTCGTCTTCATGACGATGGTGCTGTTCCAGCTGAATTTCTACACGGATGTTTTCGGACTCACGGCGACGGCGGCGTCGATGATTTTGCTGTGGCCGCGTTTGTGGGACGCCGCGGTGGACCCGATTGTCGGGATTCTCGCTGACCGCACGGACACGCGCTGGGGCAAATTTCGTCCGTGGATTTTGTTCACCACCATTCCCTGGGTCGTAGTGATGGTGCTCGCTTACACCACGCCGCATGGCTGGAGCACGGGCGCGATGATCGCCTACGCGTGCATCACGAACATGATGCTGATGACGATTTATTCGATGAACAACATGCCGTATGCCGCGCTGGGCGGTGTGATGACGGGTGACATCAACGAGCGCGCGAAGTTGAACTCGTTCCGCTTCATCGCGGTGAATGCCGCGCAGTTCATTGTCGGCGGTTTCACGTTGCCGCTGGTCGCCCGATTTGCCCTCAAACACGCGGGAGGATCGGCGGTCACCGTGGCGGACAAACAATACGGCTGGCAGTTGACGATGAGCATTTGGGCTGCGCTCTGCCTGGTTTTGTTCCTGATCACGTTTGCGACGACGAAGGAACGCATCAAGCCGACCACGACGGAAAAATCTTCACCGAAACAGGATTTCGCGGCGCTCATTAAGAATAGTCCGTGGAAGGTGATGTGGTGCTGGACGCTGGTGCATTTTGCGATTCTCTCTTTCCGGGGCGGCGCGCTTTACAATTATTACCATCACTATGCGGACAAGGCGGCGATGTATGGCGTGCTGAACAAATTTGGCCTCGTGCTGCCGGTGGACGTGAAAGGTAATAGTTTGCTGGAATGGCTGGGCTATATCGCGCATGGAGATGCTACCGCGGCGAATGTGGCCGACGTGTTCAACAGCATCGTCAATATGATGGGCACCGCGCTCATTATTGTTGTGATTGTGCTTTCGCCGCCTTTGGCGAAAAGATTCGGCAAGAAATTCGTTTCCGCCGTTGGCTTTGCGCTCGCCACCCTTGGCTCATTTGTTTTCTACCTGTTAAGCCCGACGAATGTCTGGGGGATGCTGGCGATTACGGCATTTATCTCGATCGTTTACGCGCCAACAATTCCGCTGACGTGGGCGATTTTCGCGGATGTGGCAGATTATTCTGAATGGAAGACGGGGCGCCGCTTCACGGGCATGGTGTTCGCGACCATCGGCTTCGCCTTGAAATCCGGCCTGGCGCTCGGTTCCGCCGGTTTTCTGTGGATCATGGCGGGCTTATTCAAATACGACACGCAGTTGCCCGATGCGCCAGATGCTGTGCGCGGCTATCGCGCTTGCAGCGGCATCGTGGTGGGAATCCTTTTCGCCGTTTGTACGGTGCTGCTGGGGTGCTATCAATTGAATAAGGATACGACCATCCAGATGGCGAACGAGTTGCAGGAGCGCCGCAGAAAATTTGCGGAGACGAACGCGTAAACGGGCGTCACTGGGCGCGGCTGTGTCGGAGACCGGCCGCAGCCATGGAATATCCCTTATTCGATACCGATTTCAAAGGCAGGGGAATGAACGGCAAGGGAATGGATGCAAAAGAATTTTTTTACAGCTCCCCTGCCGTTCATTCCTTTGCCTTTTTTATTATTCCCCTCTGCCGCCTTTGAAGTCTTGGAGCTTCGGCGGTAATCGTCAGAGCGATTTCAATCCCGCGCGCAAAAATCCCAACGCATACGCCATTCCAGCGTGCCAGGGCGCGGAGCAATTCATCTGCGGCGCGTGGTCAGGAATGATGACGCCGTCGAATTTATTCCGCTGAAGAATCCGCAGCACGCGCAGCACGTCCACGTCTCCGTCGTCGATAAACGTTTCCTTGTAGAAAGGAACCTTGCCGCGGACGTTGCGCAGGTGGACGTAAGCGAGTTTTTGCTGGCGGCTATAGGTCTCAACGGTTTCATACACGTCGCCGTCCTTCATCTCGGCGATGGTGCCGACGCAAAATTCCAGGGCATTGCTGCGACTGGGCTTTAAGTCGATCAGTTTCTGATAAAGCTGCGGCTGCCATACGAGGCGCGGTTGGGCGCGAACGGTTGGCAACGGAGGATCGTCGGGATGCGCCGCGAGCTTGACTCCGGCTTCTTCCGCCACCGGGATCAATTCGTCGAGAAAAAATTTCAAGCGCGACCAGAGTTGCTCGGGCGTGGCGGAGGGAACATCTCCGGGCGCGGCGTGGTTATCGTAAACCATGTTCCAGACCATGCCTTGAGGCAGGGGTTTATCCAGGTGGCCGTTCATGCCCACGGCTTCAGCGTCACCGCGGGCGAAGGGGCCCTTCACGCGGCCGGCTACGCCGGCGATGGAAAAGTTATAACCAAAAACCGGGATGCCGGCTTTGCCGACGTTGCGAATGATGGTTTTGAGGTTGTCGATCTGCTGCTGCTTTTTTGGGCCGTCCAGCAGCACGTCGTGCCAATGCGCCGGGTCGAAGTTTTCGATGGCTTCGAGCTCGAGCCCGTGCGCGTTGATTTCCTTCCGGATGGCGGCGAGTTCTTCGAAGGTCCAGAGCGCGTCCGGATTGCCGGCCAATCCCCAGCCGGAATCGTCTCCGCAGGGCTGGTCGCCGGGCTGGTTGCTGCGCTAGGAACGGAAATAATCCACGAGGT
>Ga0265338_10010517_pt1 | contig 10825 bp, 8 predicted proteins | sample 42126metaG_FD_193579 | JGI IMG/M metagenome (GOLD analysis project Ga0265338, IMG submission 193579) | Rhizosphere microbial communities from Carex aquatilis grown in University of Washington, Seatle, WA, United States - 4-21-26 metaG | ecosystem: Host-associated > Plants > Roots > Rhizosphere >... | reverse complement strand
CCTTGATGGCGGACTTGACCTTGAGACCGGCGAGGACGCGGTTGTGATTGGGGCCCATGCCGGCCGCCTTGATGGCGGACTTGACCTTGAGACCGGCGACCATCTTGGTGTTCATTTTTAATTTCTCCCGCGTCTGCGTTTTTCTGCTTGCCCTCACTGCGAGGACGTAAACCCGCTATTGCAGCTGTCATGCCGCAGGCACGCTCGCATCAACTGGCGCAACGGCGCGGGTTCGGATCAGACTCGTTCGACGAGCGAGCCGATCGAGTCGTGACCACGGCCGCTGGTCATATGACCAAGGCGCTTCGCCGCTGCCGCTTCTCTTCGTACATCGCGCGGTCCGCGCTCTTCATCAGGGTCTCGATGCCTGAGGATCGCAGACGCTTTCGCCGAGGCTGACGGAGAGTCGCAACGGCCCCGTGCGGTCGTGGTTCAACGGCTCGATCGCCGAGAGCGGCTCGACCGGCTGCGGCCGGTTCACGTTCGCGCAGGCGCGCGTCGTCTCACGCCGGCGTGCGGGTCGCCTCGACGTCGATCGCCACCATGAGCCAGCGCCCCTATCGAAGCTTCGAACGCAAGGCTTTATCGCTGTCGCACGCCGGTAAATCCTGCGTCGGTGTATGTCGCCCGCGCACTCCCTGCGCAGGCTGCGGAGCTTCTGCGCTCCCGCGCCGCCCCAAAATCAGAACATCTCGGTTGGCATGGGCCGTGCCTTATACGAGCTCGACGGAGGACAGACCATGAAATGCAACGACATCATGAGCAGGAACCTGGAGTGGCTCACGGAACACGACTCGGTTCGCGATGCCGCGGATCGTATGTCCGAGGCCGGTGTTGGTTTTCTTCCCATCTGCGACGCCAGCCGCGGGGTCGTCGGAGTCGTCACCGACCGCGACCTGGTGACGAGGGGCATGGCCAAGGGAGTGATTCCATCGACGACGTCGGCGGCGCTGATCATGACGTCACCAGCGCTGACTTGCCCCGAGACCGCCGACCTGCGTGACGCCGAGGCGCTGATGGCGACCCATCAGAAGTCGCGTCTCGCAATCGTGGACGCGCACAGCCGCCTCGTCGGTGTGCTCAGCATCGCCGACCTCTTGGAGCACGCTCGGAGCCGGGACGCGCTGCGCACGGTGCGCGCCGTTCTGTGGCGCGAAGCGCTCGGCCCTCGCGGAGGCAGCGCTCGCGGCGAGAAGCTACTCAAGGACGACGCCGTCGCGCGGGCCCTGCCGCCGCCCGTCGATGACATCCACCTCCGGGAGACCGCGTTCAAGGGCGGCGCCCACACCGTCGGCACGAAGGAGTTTCCGGGCTGAGCGCCGTGGCGGTGGGTTTCTAGCTCGCCCACCAGTACGAGAGCTTGACCAGGATGACATCGACGGCGGAGCCGCGCAGGATCCCCGCCGGCCGCAGCTGGGCGTCGTTGGTCAGGAGGTCGACGTTGGGAATCTGCGACCGCGAATAGACCAGGAACAGCGTCGAGCCGAGGTGGTACTCCCAGCGCAGCACGACGTTCACGTTGAGCGCAGCGTCTTCGAAGTCCGCGACCGTCGATGGCGACGCTGCCAGTTGATTCGCGGCGAGAGTCGACAGGCTCACCTGTGAACCCGGCGTCACCGACAGCTGCTTCAGGTTCGTGTAGTGGCCCGACGCGAGGAAGAGCTGGGCGTAGGTCTGCAACGTCAGCGTCGGCGTGAACGCGTAGCTGGCGCGCAGCGTGCCGCCCGCGCTCTTGGCGGTGAGGTCGCCAAAGATGTACGGCGCTGCCGCGGGCGCGATCGCGGCTGCCATCATCGGGCTGACGGTCGATGCGTTCCACGCAAAGCGCGGCTCGCCGCGCGTGTAGGTGACCTGGGGCAAGATCTCGATCTCGAGGGGCGGGATCAGGTGCAGCAGCAGCGAGCCCTGCACACTGGTGCTGAAACCGGTGCCAATGAACTGCGTCTGGTTGGCCAGGCTGCCGGCGACCTTGCGGCGCAGATCGCTCAGAACTTCGAACTTGCCGCCGACCCAGTCTGCACGTTCCAGCGACGTGCCGTCACCAACCTCGCGATCATCGAAGCGCGAACCTCCGGCGTCAGCGGCCAGGAACACCGTCCAGAAGCGGCGCAGGTGCCAGCGGGTGTTCAGCTCCAGCGTATCGCCGAGATCCAGGCCGGCGAGGTTGCGGCGTGCATCCAGCTCCAGCGAGGTCGTCGTGTCGATGGTGTACCGGCCGGCGTCGAGCGTGCGGTAGCCGAGGCTGGCCTTGAGCTCGTGCAGGTTCTGGCGCAGCTGGAATCCCAGGTCGTTGTAGTCGAGCTTTTGCCCCGCGTACGTGTACTCGGCGGCCCAGATGAACGGCTTGCCGCCTTCTTTCGCGACCCGTAGCCACCCGCCGGGGGCATGGTCGCCGGGATTGATGAACGTCCCGTCGAGCAGCGGTGTCGACTGGCCGGTCGGCGGCCCATTCTCGATCAGCGATTCGACGAGCTGGCCGGCGATCATGTAGTTGCCCGAATCCGAGCGCCAGAACCCGTCGATGCCGCCCAGGTACGCGTCGTGGAAGCAGCGCGCTCCGGGCGTGACCAGCGCGCCCGACGGGCAGAGCGAGTCAGTCGCGCCCGCCTGGGTCACCGGCGGATAGCCGTAGGTCTGCTCGTCGAGCACGGTCGCGCCGGTGCCGATCACACCCAGGTAGGCGTTGCGGCCGAGCTCGCGCTTGAGGCGAAGCACGTTGAACGACATGGCGGGCTGGGCGATGCGCGTCGATTCGAGATGGGTCGTCTGGTCCTGGACCGCCACCTGATTGGGCGCGGTGAAGGCGGTCATCGCACCCACGGTCCAGTGGCTGTTGAGATTGCCGACCAGCTTTGCGGCGCCATAGATCAACGCGGTTTCGGGGACCTCGACCAGCTTCTCCGTCGATCCCATGTACGCCGGCACATCGCTTCGCAGCGCCGGGTTCGTCGGCGCGTCGCCGATGCGGCGCGAATAGAAGACTTGTAGCGGCGTCGTGAACGCCTCCGCTCCCTCGAGAAACAGCGCGCGCTTCTCGGGCAGGAACGTCTCGACGTTGGTGAGGTTGAGGATCAGCTGGTCGGCCTCGACCTGCGCGAAGTCGGGCATGATCGCCGCGTCCAGCGTCAGGTCCTGGGTGACATGCCACTTGAGATCCAGGCCGGCCGCGCCGCTCTCGTCGTAGCCGTGCGCCACGGTGTCCTCGGCGGCGTCGCGGCGGCGCAGGCGTCCGAGCGCGAAGGGACGGAGCTCGAAGTGTCCCCCGCGCTTCAGGTCGCGCAGGTCGTCGAGGCTGCCGAAGCGCGCGACGCCACCGGCGACATCGCGTGAGGTGTAGGCCCAGAGGTCAGTCTCCTGCCGATCGGCGATGTAGCGCGCGGCCTGCATCCCCCAGCTCTGGACCGGTAGCCCGCTCTCGAAGCGCAAGATGCGCAGCGGGATGCGGATCTCCACCGACCAGCCGTCGACGCGGCGGGAGGTGCGCGCTTCCCAGTTCTCGTCCCAGTCGAACGACGCCACCGTCTGGTCGTGGATCGTGCCGTCGGCGATGACGCCGACCACGTTGACCGCGAACATGACCGCGTTCTTGCCGTCGCGGCGCGAGTCGATCTGGATCCAGACCCAGTCGCTCTCCGAGTCGTGGTCGCGCCGGGTCAGCCGTCCCATGATCGGCGAGTGCAGCTGCTGGCAGTCGAAGCCGAAATAGAGCGCCTGGTCGTCGTAGAGCACGCGCATGGTCGTGTGCTCCGACGGGCCAACACCGTCGAACGGCGTCTGCTGCGTGAACGCCGACGACGGGACGGCCGCCTTCCAGGCATCGTCGTCCAGCGTCCCGTCGATCACGGGAGGAGCCCCCGCCCTAGTCGCCGCCAGGTGGGGAGCTGCGACGTCTGTGGCCAGGAGGACGAGGAGAGGCGAGATCACGACATTTAGCGAAGGAGTCCGGCAAGGTGCTCGACATCTTCAGGCCCGAGGTCGGCCGTGGGCACACGTGGCAAGAGCAGCATCGGCAGTCCGGGATTCGCCTTGAGTCGCGCCAGCATATCGTCTGCGGTCCGGCGATGCGCCCGCACGCGCGTTGCCATGGTCAGGGTGGCGTCGAGGTCGCGGTCGCCGGTCGGCAACGGCAGGCGATCCATGACGGCGTCCATGGCCGGCGTCGACAGGTCCCCGGTGGGGACCGCGTTCACCACCACCGGGCCGAGCGGGATCTTCAGCGTTTCGCGCGCGCTGCGCGCCAGCTCGACGGTCTCGCGGACCGGCAGCTCCTCGGGCAGGGTCACGATCACCATCGCCGTGCGCACCGGATCGGTGATCAGGTCGTAGGCGGCCTGGGCGTCGCGCGCGAGGGGACCGCGCGGCATCGCCGACAACACCGCATGCGGCAGGCGCAGCATCAGGGTGGCGTGGCCGCTGGCCGGGCCGTCGAAAATCGTGAGGTCGTAACGCGGGCGCCCCCGTTCGGTCTCGGTCGTGTGCCACCAGACCTTGCCCAGCATGGCGTAGGCGTCCAGGCCCGGAATCGCGCCCAGGAACCCGCGTACGGCGCGGTTCTCGAACAGCGCGCGGTAGACCGTCTCGTAGCGCAGCACCATGAGTCCATACTCGTGCAGCGCGCTCTTGGGGGTCATGTTGACCGCGTCGACGCCGGGCGCGAGCGTGACGATCTCGGCGCCCACGGGCTCGGTGCGGCCAAAGAGCTTGCCCAGGCGGTCGGCGGCCTCGGTCTGCGCGATCAGCACGCGCCGGCCCTGCGCGGCCATGGCGCGCGCCAGCGCGGCGGCGACGGTGGTGCGGCCGACGCCACCCTTTCCCGCCAGGATCGCGAGGCGCAGGTCGGCGAGCGGCGTCATCCGGCTCCGGCCCCGGCGAGCTCCGGCGCGCGTCCCGGCGCGGCAAGCGCGATCGAGGCGATGAGCCCGATCTCGGCGCCCGCGGCCAGCGTCGCCGCCGGGTCATAGCTGACGAGTGGCATGGTCACGCCGATGATCGGCACCAGGCCGGTACAGACGGCGATGTGCAGGGCGGCTGGCGCCACCATGGCCAGGCCCGACGCGAGGGCGAGCGCGCGCATGCGCCGATCGCCCAGGCCGCGCGCCGCCAGCACCGCGCCGGCGGCGATCGCCAGCCAGGCGACGCCGACGCCGCGGGCGACGGTCTTGCCCATCTCTTCGGTGACGATCGCGAACACGTAGTCGCTGCTCGGCGACGAGAGGCGGTGGCGCGCTTCGCCGTGGCCGAGGCCGGCGCCGCTGGTCGTCGCGCCGGCGGAGGCGCGCGCGAGCGCCAGCACCTCGAAGCCCTTGCCGTGGCGATCGCGTTCGGGAGCGAGAAAACCGCGCAACCGGCCGCTGACGTAGGCGAACTGGGAGGCGACCAGCATCAGCGCCAGCACGAGCGCCGCCGCTGCCGGCACCAGGCGCCGCCCGCGGAAGCCGAGACCGGCCAGCGCCGCCAGGCCCACCGCGCCGGCGATCGCGGCGGCGGAGAAGTCGGGCTCGATCACCAGCGCGAGCAACCCCGCGAACGCCAGCGCCAGCGCCAGCAGGCGGCGCGGCAGCGGTTCCAGCACCGTCGCACGCGCAGCGAACGTGCCGTCGGCGGGGAGGCCGACGCGCGGCGGAGGCGGGGCAAACTCGTCATCGCGGCCCCAGGCCGAGATGATCAGCGCGACGGCGACGGTCAGGATCGGCGCCGGGCTGCCGGTGAGCATGCCGATGTGCAGCCAGCGGCGCGCGCCCGCGGCGCGCACGCCGATGCCGGGGATGAACACCGCCAGCGCGGCGAGCAGCGTGAGGGCGAAAATGACCGGCGCGGCGTGCAGCACGCGCGCCGGCCCGGCGCGTACGATCGCGAGAGCCAGCGCCGCGGCGAGCGCGATGGCGATCACCTGGCGGATCACGAAGTGGCGCGGATCGCCGAAGGCGGCCGTGGCGTGGCGCGCGGTCGTCGACGTCACCATCAACACCCCGAGCGCCGCCAGCGCCAGCGCTGGCGCGAGCAGCAGAAAGAGAGAGAGCCCGCGCCTCATTTCGGTCAGCGGAAACGATAGAAGAGCCCGGCCTGGATGTCTAAGAGATCACCCATGAATGCGAAGGTCGGCCCGTTGTCGGTATGCAGCGACGACGACGTGAGCATGGCGCTGTACCCGGCGCGCAGGCCGACCGACGCCTGGCTGTTGATCTCGACGTCCGCGCCGGCGGCGGCGCGCGCCAGCGGCTGGTAGGCGGTGGCCGAGCCCGGACGCAGGTCCAGCTCCGGGCTCGAGAGGAACCCGATCGACAGGCCCGCTCCGGCGCCCAGCCAGAAGCGGAACCGGTCCTGATGCACCGCCAGCACCTGCATCGCGGCGAAGCTGGTTGAGGTGATCGTGCGGGTCGCAGCGTAGGTTTGCTCGACCCCGCTGGCGTCGGGCGCAGAGCCGATGACGCCGGCCGAGAAGCGATCGAACGCGAACTCGACCGCCCACGCGAGCTCGACGGCCGAGGCGAGCGTCGCATAGCGCCGCTGGTACGAACCGCCGATAGTGAACCCGACCGACGGGCCGAGCTCGGTCGAGGTCAGCCGGTAAGAGACACCGCCGAGGAGGGCGACGGTGTTGCGCGGCGGCGCATCGGGGCCGAGGTCGGGGAACGACGAGGGGGACGGCGCGGCCGGGGCGGGGGAGGGTGCGCCGGGTGCATTCGACTCCGGAGGCGCGGGCTCGGCGGGCCCGGACGTCTCCGGAGGCGCGGGCTCGGCCGGGCCCGCCGGTTTGGGTGTGCTGGCCGCCGGCGGAGGCGCGGGCTCGGCGGGCCCGGGGTCGGCCTGCGCCAGCAGCGCGGCGAGCGCGAGGACGAAGGGGCTGGTCATCGTCTCATCGTCTTCGCCGTGCTCTCGGGCGCGCGGTCAACCGATCACGACCAGGTCTTGCCCGGCCTCGACCGCCGATCCTTCTTCGCAGCGGAGCGCTTGCACCGTGCCGGCGCGCGGGGCGCGCAGCTCGTTCTCCATCTTCATCGCCTCGACGACCACCAGCGCCTGGCCGGCCGAGACGCGCTCGCCGGCCTTCACCAGGAGCTTGACCACGCGGCCCGGCATCGGCGAACGCAGCGTCGTCGGGGCCGCGCCGCCGGTCGACGGGCGCTGCGCGGCGATGCGCGCGCTGCGCGCGGGCGCCACTTCGACCAGCACGACCAGCGGGTCCTGGCCCGGCGTCGCGATCTCGACGGTCAGCTTGGGCGCGGCGCCGTCGATCTGGGCGATCGTCTGGCGCGTGCCGTCCATCAGCGACCAGACGCCGGGTTCGACCTGGCGGACCTCGATGTCGCGCGCGGCGCCGTCGACGAGAATCCGGAGCGCGCCGCTGTCACCGTTGCTCGCTTCGAGCTCGACGACGCGTTCCTTGGTTCCGACCTTGACCGCAAACCGACGCAACAATCCCGTGGATTAAAGCATGTCGCCTGCGCCGGCGCGACGGTGGCTCTCGGGGATCTTTGGGGAGTTGCCGCCGAATTGTTTCGCAAGTGGCACGGCGGGCGCCGCCCAAATGCAGGGATATAGGCGGGATCGGTGTCCGCCGTTGGGCGGGAGGGGTCTTCGATGAAATGTATCCTGGCTTTCGGCTTGATTGTGTGCGGACTCGTCGCAGCGTGTGATCAAAGTCGCGAGGCGACGTCGGCGATGCACGGCGCCCTCACGTCGGACGCCTCGGCGCCAAGCTCGAGCGCCAGCAGCGCCAAGCCCAAGGCGCACTGCTGCGCGGTCACCAACGTATTCAACAACAGCACCAGCAAGTGCCGGGCGCTGAGCAACCCAACCGTGATTAACTGCGATGACCGCAACCTCTGGTTGGCCGCGCGCTGGACCTGCGGCACGGCGGCCGCAATGTGCACGGACAACGGCCGAAGCTGCGCCGTGGGCGACACCTGCGCGCTGGCGCAGGACAGCGCGTGCGTGGGCGTGGTTCAGGAGTGCTCGTACCCCTGGTACGACAGCAAGTGATCCAGAAGCCAGGTGATCAGAAAGCCAAGCGATCCCAGAAGCCAGGCGATCCAAAGCCAAGCGATCCAAAAGCAGGGAGAAAGAAAGAGGCGCGCCGCGAAGGTCTCGAAGTTCTAGGGTCTCGAAGGCTCTAGGGTCTCGAAGGCTCTAGGGTCTCGAAGCCTCAGCTCTCCATGAACGACTTCAGGCGCTTGCTGCGCGACGGGTGGCGCAGCTTGCGCAGCGCCTTCGCCTCGATCTGGCGGATGCGCTCGCGCGTGACCTCGAAGTCCTGGCCCACCTCTTCCAGCGTGTGGTCGGACTTCTCGCCGATGCCGAAGCGCATGCGCAGCACCTTCTCCTCGCGCGGGGTCAGCGTCGCCAGCACCTTGCGCGTCTGCTCCGCCAGGTTCATCGAGATCACCGCGTCGGCCGGCGAGATCACGCTCTTGTCCTCGATGAAGTCGCCGAGGTGCGAGTCCTCTTCCTCGCCGATGGGCGTCTCCAGCGAGATCGGCTCCTTCGCGATCTTCAGGACCTTCCGCACCTTGTCGAGGGGAAGCTCCATCTTCTCCGCGATCTCCTCAGGCGTCGGTTCGCGGCCCAGCTCCTGCACCAGGTAACGGCTGGTGCGGATCAGCTTGTTGATCGTCTCGATCATGTGGACCGGGATGCGGATCGTCCGCGCCTGGTCGGCGATCGCGCGCGTGATCGCCTGCCGGATCCACCACGTCGCATACGTCGAGAACTTGTATCCGCGCTTGTACTCGAACTTATCGACCGCCTTCATGAGGCCGATGTTCCCCTCCTGGATCAGGTCGAGGAACTGCAGCCCGCGGTTGGTGTACTTCTTCGCGATCGAGACGACGAGGCGCAGGTTGGCCTCGACCAGCTCGGCCTTGGCCTTCTCGGCCATGCGCTCGCCGTCCTGGATCTCGCGCACGGTGTCGCGCAGGACGTCCTCGCTGAGCTTGGCCTCCTCCTCGACCTTCTTGACCTTCTTCTGCGCCGCCGCGATGACCCGCGACATGTCCTCGATCTCTTCGGCGCGGATGCCCAGCTTCTTGGCGACGGCGCGCTGGCGCAGCGGCGACGTGCGGATCTCGCGCAGCGTCTTGCGGAACTCGCGCAGGCTCATGCCCGCCTTGTGCTCGCAATCGATGATCTCGCGGTTCGCCTGCTCGATGCGCGTGACGAACGCCTTCAACTTGAGAACGATCTTGTCGATCTGCTTCTTGTTGAGGCGCATCTCCTGGAGCGCGTCGAGGATCTCCTGGCGCAGATCCGTGATCGACTGCTTCCACTTCTTCTTGCTGCCCTCGCTGAGGCCCTTGACGTCCAGCTTCTCCTGGAACTTTTCCTGTTCCTTGAACAGGCGGCGGACCTTGTCGATCACCTTGCAGACGCGCTCGATGTGCCACTGCTCGTCGAACTCGGCGTCTTCCTCGTCGGCGTCCTTGACGACCTCCTTGACGCGGATCTTCTGCTTCCGCAGCTTGTCGCCCAGCTGCAGGATCTCTTCGATCGCGACCGACGAGTTGAGCACGACCTGCAGCACGCGCCGCTCGCCGTCCTCGATGCGCTTGGCGATCTCGACCTCGCCCTCGCGCGTGAGCAGCGAGACCGACCCCATCTTGCGCAGGTACATGCGCACCGGGTCGTTGGTCTTGGAGTAGCCGTCGGCGTCTTCTTCCTCCTCGGCTTCTTCCTTCTTGCTCGCCGCGGCCTCGACCTCGTCGCTGTCCTCGTCGGCTTCTTCGGACTCGCCGTTCTTCTCGGTGACCTTCAGCTTCGACGACGAATCGACGATCTCGATGCCCTCGCCGGAGAACGCCGACAGCCAGTCGTCCATCTGATCCGAAGACACGATGCTCTCGGGCATGTGCTCGTTGACTTCGTCGTAAGTGAGGAAGCCCTTCGCCTTGCCCATCGTGATGAGCTCGCGCTTCTTCTTCTCACTCTCTTTCGCGGCGGCCGACTTCTTCGAGGCCGCGGCGGCACCATTCTTTGGCGGCTTGGGAGTCCTCGGGATCTCCTCGCCGTCATCGTCGTCACTCATGTCGGATTCGTCGTTGAAGGTATCTTCTTCCATCTACGGCCTCTGCAGGGCTGCCTTTAGCCCCTCTTTTGTTTGTTCTAGGCGAATGATTTCGTGAGTCATTGCCCGCTCGGCCGCGTCGTCGCCGCGACTGCGCGCTTCACTCTGGAGCTTCTGGTACATGGTGATTTCGGCGTCAACTCGTAAGCGCTGAAGTTTGGCACAGAGCTTTGAAATTGCCTTCGGAGGATCAGCGACGTGAGCGATGCTGCCATCCATCAGCGCCGCACCCACCGTTTCACGCACATCGGCCTGCGCGCTGTCGAGCCAGGCCGGAATGTCGATCCGACCGGTCAGCGCCACCTGCTCCGCCAGCCCGCGAAACATCTGCCGCATGGCCGGATCGACCAGCAATTCGCCGCCGCGGGCGGCGTCCGGCAAGCGTACCAGCTCGGGATAGCTCGCCAGCAGCACCAGGAAATGCAGCTCCTCGGGGGGCAGGGCGCGTCGAGCGGCGGGCGCCGAGCCGGAGGCGGCTCCGGGCAAGGCCGCCGGCGTGCTCGGTGTCGCAACGCGGGGGCCGTCCTGCGCCGCCTGGCGCAGGGCCCGCCGCACCTGCTCGGCCGTCAGGCCGAGCTTCGCGCCCAGCTGGCCGGCGTAGAGCTCGCGGGTAGTTTGATTGCGCACCTTGACCAACAAGTGTGCCACGGTGTCGAGGGCGGCCACCGTGCCCTGGATCCCCGCCTCCTGAATTGAATCCTGGATGAACTGATCCAGCATCGGACGCGCGCCCTCGACCAGGCGGCGAAAGGCGGCGGCGCCCTC
>Ga0265338_10010516_pt1 | contig 10828 bp, 11 predicted proteins | sample 42126metaG_FD_193579 | JGI IMG/M metagenome (GOLD analysis project Ga0265338, IMG submission 193579) | Rhizosphere microbial communities from Carex aquatilis grown in University of Washington, Seatle, WA, United States - 4-21-26 metaG | ecosystem: Host-associated > Plants > Roots > Rhizosphere... | reverse complement strand
CAGGATCGGTTGTCGCTGCTGCCGTCCCGATTACCCTCACCGTTCGCTTCATTATGCTTGTCGTTGTAGGTGACCAGGTCATTGAGCGTGAAGCCGTCGTGCGCCGTTACAAAATTGACGCATGCGGACGGGCGCCGGCCCAGATGATTGAAAACGTCGGCCGATGCGCACAGGCGCTGGGCCATATCGGCGGCGCCCGCGGCACCCTTCCAGAAATCCCGCACGACATCCCGGTAGCGGTCATTCCACTCTGCCCAGCCCGGCGGAAATCCACCCACCTGATACCCGCCCGGGCCCACATCCCAGGGCTCGGCAATCAGCTTGACGCCTCGTAGAACCGGATCCTGGTTGCAGGCTTTCAGGAAGCCGCTCTGGTTGTCAAAGCCCCCGGGCTCGCGTGCCAGAATGGTTCCGAGGTCGAACCGGAAGCCATCCACGTGCAGCTCGTTTACCCAGTAGCGAAGGCTGTCGGTCACCATCTGGATGACGGCGGGATGGGACAGATTCAGCGTGTTGCCGGTGCCCGTATCATTGATATAGAAGCGCTTTTGATCCGGCAATAGCCGGTAATACGAGGCGTTGTCGATGCCCTTGAAGGATAGTGTCGGGCCACGCTCATTGCCTTCGGCGGTGTGGTTGTAGACCACATCGAGAATTACCTCCAGACCCGCATCGTGAAACCGGGACACCATCTCCTTGAGTTCCCGCAGGCACTGCTCCGGCTCGGACGCGTAGCGCGGGTCCGGCGCAAAGAAGCCGATGCTGTTGTAGCCCCAGTAATTCGTGAGCCCCTGTTCGAGCAGATGGCTGTCGTTAATGAAAGTGTGAATCGGTAGCAGCTCCAGGGTCGTAACCCCCAGGGATTTGACGTAGGCAACGACCTCCCTGGTTCCCATGCCCTTGAAGGTTCCACGCTGTCTGGCCGGCACCGCGGGATGGAGCTTGGTGAAGCCGCGCACATGCGCTTCATAGATAATCGTCCGGTCCCACGGCACTGAGCCAGCCCGTGGCTGTCCCTGCCAATCAAAGTTGGGATCAACGACCACACATTTCGGCACGAACGGCGCGCTATCGCGTTCGTCGAAACTCAGGTCATCCCCCTCTGCTCCAATGGTGTAGCCAAAGCACTCCGGCGCCCATTTCATCTCGCCGACATGCGCCCGCGCATACGGGTCGAGGAGGAGCTTGTTGGGATTGAATCGGTGCCCTGCCATGGGATCGTAGGGGCCGTGTACGCGAAAGCCGTAAACCGAGCTGGGTCCGACATCCGGGATGTACCCGTGCCATATCTGATCGGTGTACTCCGGAAGCGCAATGCGTTCCAGCTCGGTGCCGCCCTGTGAGTCAAAAAGGCACACCTCCACCCTGGTGGCGGAGGCGGAAAACATCGTGAAGTTTGTGCCTTTCCCGTCCCAGAGTGCACCGTGGGCGTTCGGGCTCCCCTCACGTACACGGCTCCTAACCAATTGCAGCACGATCCGCTCCCGTCTCCCCAAGTTGTATCTGATTGGACTTGCGCGGTGACCCTAGCGCTGAAAAATACCATTTGGCGTAGGACAACAGTCCGGCTTGGGGTTGGATAGCGCTTATGACGAGGCTTATCTGCCCTTCTCGCTGGCCTGTTCTGCCCTGGCGGCGCCGATCGCTGTTGTCACGTGCTTGCGCTCTTCCGGAGGCGGTATCACTGCCTTGAGTCCCAATGACTTGACCCACAACTCGCGGCACCAGCCCTTGGAGTGGTACAAGTGCTCATCTTCCTCGTCTTCCACTTCATCGGAGGCTTCCTGCAGGACCTTCTGCTGCTTGCCGCTGGAATGCTCGGCGCACTTGGCGATCAGTTCCCAATCGGCGTGGTCCTTTGTCTCCGCGAGCACAACGCATTCGCACGCCACCAGTTCCGCTGCTTCCGGCGGGCCCGCTTTGAGTGCGCTCTGCATGGCCCGCACCAGCGAGGCCCCGAGCATCTTCACGACCGTACGTCCAGGGCTGGCTTCATCGGGATCCAGCGACAGATTGGCGAACACACCCAGCAGAATCCGTTCATGGTTGCGGGTCTGGTCCAGGTATTTCTGCAATTCCGGCCGCAACTTGTCATTTACAACGCACTGTAAGGCTGTCTCATAAACCTGCACGCCGCCGCGCTCGTGTTCCAGAGACTGCAACAGCAGCTCCTTGACCTGTTCCTGTTTCACTTGCATCACCTCTGATATGCGGGCCGCTCGATGGTCGAGCAGAATGAAGCCGCGGCGGTCGGTTCCATATCGGCGCGCGCTGGAGATGCTGTAGGGCCGGCCGCAGTGAGGGGCCCTCAGTCGCCTACACAAGGCGTTCGGCCCAATCTGACTGAGTTTCTCGTGATCCAGCACTGCCACGGACTTCCATTGCGGTGCCGAGCAAGCAGCACCGCGTGCTCGAGGCTGATCAGGGATGTCGGTTTGCGGCCAGGTTAAAGTTCGCGCCGGCGCTCTCTGGCTGCTGCGAAGATCGTTCGACTCAGGCAATCATTCGCTGCCGTTCATGGCCGAACCCGAGGAGACCGCTATAACGAGGACCGGTAGTCCCGCAGTAAGGCTTTGACCTGTCGATGTATCAGTACGGAAACGTACGTCTTGATGCGCGCCGTTTGCTCGAGTTTCGCTCGTTCGCTGATATAGATATCCTGCACGAGTTCCACCGGGGTATCGGTTTCGCGCGCCAGATCTTTGATCTCCGCATCCGCATTCACCAGAGCGTTGGCGGACTGGAATTGAGCTTGGTTTTCCATGGCCACATTTTACTCAGAAGTCCATGCCCAAGCCATTCCGCCTTGCGAAACTTGCTTTTTTTCGGCTGAGGCGGGTGACGTTCCCCCTTGAGTGGAGCGAGGGGCACATTCTACGTTGCTCCAACGGCGTCGCTCGAACGCGGGCACTCCACCGCCCAAATCCTGGGCCCAGTCAGGCCGCGTTCGCCAAAGTGATCGATTTGATGAACCCGTCGAGTTTGGCCGCGAACTGATCCTGCTTTATTTCGCGCTCACTGAGAACCAGAGTGCCTGCTGGGGTCCGTCCACACAGCGTGGCAATATCGCCAACGACTTTGCTTGCGCCTGATCCACCCTGCGTGCAAATTACTGCGACCGTTCTGAACCGTTGCTTTTGCGTCGTGATGTAACTGCGCAAGGGTGAACACATATTGTGCGCCCACACCGGCGTGCCGACGATGATCAGATCGTAGTCGGACGGATTCTTCTTCGGAGCACCACTGTTGATGATGCGATGCTGCATGGCTTCGCGTAAGGAACGGATGTATCCCCAAATTCCAGAGCGGTTCCCGACGTCGGGAATGCACTCGATATCCGCGCCGAGCCGGCCAGCGACCGCCTCAGCGATTTGGCGCGTGCGGCCCGTTCGCGAAAAGTAGACAACCAACGTCTTCACGATAGCTTCCTCTCTGCGCCTGTGGACCTTACGGGGCAGGCAAAGACAAGACCATACGTAATGATCGCAGCTCGCCCGTAACCCGCCCGCCACATCTGCGATACATACTCAGTCGATGATTGCCAACGCTCTGAAACGCAAACCAAAACGCTCCCCGCCTGACCCTTGGGATACTCAGGGAGTCGAGAGGCTGATCGATGAGCTCTGGTCTCTACGCAAGGCGATGCTGGAGCATGCGACGGGTCTGAATAGCAGGCTACGCGCGGTGGATCCGGCATACCGCCCGAGTGCGGTCAACCTGGCGCACTACCTGACGATGCGGCACACCGATCTTCGTGGCCTGCAGCAGCGGCTGGCCCGGCTGGGTGTGTCATCGCTCGGTCGTGCCGAGACGCATGTGCTGGCCAATGTGGACAAGGTACTTGGAATCCTGCATCGCATTGCCGGCCGCTCCTGGGCCTCCCTTGCAACCGATGAGCCAGCTGGATTCAGGCGGGGCACCGCCCTGCTGGCCCAACATGCTGCGTCGCTCTTTGGCACTGCTCCACCTGATCGCCGGGTGAGGATCATGGTCACATTGCCCAGCGAAGCCGCGAGTGACGAATCGCTGGTGGAGGGACTGGTTCGCGCCGGCATGGACATCGTACGCATCAACTGCGCCCACGACAGTGCTGCCGATTGGGTCGCCATGGTGGACAAGGTGCGCCGGACAGCACGCCGCTTGCACCGCCCAGTGCGAGTGCTGATGGATCTGGCCGGCCCGAAGCTGCGCACAGGCCTGGTTGCCGATGCGCCGGCAGTCCTGAAGCTTAAGCCGACTCGGGATGCCTTTGGTCGCGTGATCGCCAAGGCACGGCTCGGATTGCGTCCATCCGGCACGTCGCTGCCGCTCGCGGGTGCAGGTGTCTGCATCGGCGCCAGTGCTGAATGGCTGTCCGGACTCCGGCTCGGCGACCAGATCACGTTCCGCGATGCGCATGCATCACGCAGACGACTCACCGTAATCAACCGGCGGGCTGCTGGTGTGATCCTGGAATGTACCCACACGGCTTACCTGACTGCGCAGACGCGCCTGCATTTGCTGCGGAAGGGTGCTGCGGTTCGCGAAAGCCGCGTCAGTGAGTTGCCGGTGCGACACGGCCAGCTGCATCTGCAACGCGGCGATATCCTGGAGCTCGTGGCGCGCGTATCAGGCAGAGATGCCGTCGCAGCGTCGAAGGGGCAGCCAGCAAGGAATGCAACCATCGCCTGCACCCTGCCCGAGGCGTTGATCGGAATGCGTGACGGCGATCGAGTCTGGTTCGATGACGGCCGCATCGGAGGCGTCGTCCGCAGCGCAAAGGCGACGTGCGTCAAGGTGGAAATTACCGAAGCCCGCGACAGCGGAGAACACCTGGCTGGCGACAAGGGAATCAATCTGCCGGACACCCGGATCGATCTATCCGCGCTGACGTCAAAGGATCTCGAGGATCTGAAGATTGTAGCGCGCCACGCGGATATCGTTGGCATGTCATTTTCCCAGTCTGCCGCCGACGTTCGCGCCCTGCGGCGCCGCCTCGTCAAGCTCGGCGCGGCGCATCTTGGGCTGATTCTCAAGATCGAGACGAAGCGCGGCTTCGAACGCTTGCCAGAACTGATGCTCGCCGCAATGGCGGCGCCGGCAGCGGGAGTCATGATCGCTCGAGGGGACCTGGCGGTCGAATGCGGGTACGAACGCATGGCTGAGGTGCAAGAAGAAATTTTGTGGGCCTGCGAGGCCGCGCACATACCTGTCGTATGGGCGACCCAGGTGCTGGAGACGTTGGCAAAGACAGGTCTCCCCTCTCGGGCCGAAATCACCGACGCGGCCATGGGCGGACGGGCCGAATGCGTGATGCTGAACAAGGGTCCGCATATCCTCGACGCGATGCGTACGCTGAACGATATCCTGCGCCGGATGCAGGCCCACCAGTCGAAAAAGCGCCCGCTGCTGCGAGCGCTGAAGGCGTGGGATCTGCCGCAATAGACGGCAACGTAACTCTAACCGCAGCTTGCCGGCTCCAATGGGAAGTCCCGTTGTCTGCAGAAGCATCCGTGTGTAAGCTTGTGTGTAAGAGGTGACACATGGCAACCAATCTGTCTCTTGACCCGAAGCTCATCGAGCAAGCTGTCAAGGTAAGTGGTGAGCGTACCAAGAAGGCCGCAGTGACGCGTGCGCTCGAGGAATTCATCGCCCGCCGAAAGCAGAAGCATTTGCTCGATCTGATGGGCAAGCTCGAATGGGACGCGGACTTCGACTACAAAGCCGATCGTTCGCGTCGATGACCCTGCTGGTCGACACCAGCGTCTGGTCGCTTGCCTTTCGCAGGGATGCACCGGTTTCCGGCCCCGAGGTTCTGGCACTGCAAGCGGCGATCGACGGCGGAGACGCAATCGTCACTACCGGACTGGTGCTACAAGAACTATTGCAGGGCTTCGCTGGTCCGCGCGCTCGCAAGGACATCGTGCAGCGATTCGCCGCCCTACCGCTTCTGGTGCCGGATCGGCAGGACTACATCCACGCTGCCGATATTCGCAACGTTTGCCGACGCGCCGGTGTCCAGATCGGGACGATCGACGCGTTACTGGGCCAGCTGTGCATACGCCACGAGCTGACTTTGCTGACGACGGACGCCGACTTCACGCTTGCCGCGCGGCATTGCCCGCTACGCGTCTGGAGACCCGCGGTCTAGGTATTGCACGACCCGGAAGGTCGGGTCGGTGGCGCACACACCAGGCAGCGTGCAGCACGCAGCGACCAGCGATCGGCAACCACGACGGCTGCGCATTCGCTACAGGCGTCCAGCGTGAGTTCATCGCCGCGGCACAGCGCTCCGAGCAGAAACACTGCGTGCTCAAAGCTGATCAGGGGTGAGGCAACCTGGGTACGGTAGATCTCATAGGCGTGGCAGAGCAATTCGGCCCGTCCGAGCCCCGGTTCGATCCGCGCCGGCACCTGTGCCGTTGAGCCGGGTGTAGCTGATCCGGGCAAGGCGCCAACGGTGCGACAGAGGCTGGCGAGCAGGGCGCTTTCCTCGCGAGCCCGAATGCTGCGGGTGAAGAACGCCGGCTGCTGCGGCGACTTGCCGCGATGGCGCACGGGGGCGTTCGCCTGAGACTCCTTTATATAGGAGCGATAGAGCTTGCGAATGCGGTCGTCGGTCAAACCGGTCCAGGCACGGATCGTGTGTGTGCGCGCTTCATGCCGGATGAAGCGCATCGCGATCTCGAATCGACGCTGGTCACGGCTGTAGCGATCATCATGGACGCGCATGAGGGGTCTCCCGTGGTAAAATGTTACTAGTAACAATTTCAGGATAACTATGCCAGATATCGGCGATCACACCAAGCCTGGATGGGGCACGATATTTCGCCCGTAACAGGAGAAATGTCATGGCAGACGAAAATCACTCCCTTCACTCGCCGATGATGGCTGCATCCAGCTGGCTGCAGCGCGGGCGGCAACCGGCGCGCTGGGAGAGCGCGTCGCTGGCTGCCGTCGCCGAGATCAATGAACTCGTGCTCGAAAGATTGCGCGACGCGGCGCTGGAAGCCCAGGAGCGACCGCGGCTGGTGGAAAGCCTGCGGGAATGGTGGTGCCTGCTCGATGACAATGCGCGGCACCGCCTGGCGCGCTGTCCGTTCCTGCTGCTCGATGCGCAGTTCAACTGCTCCGAGCGTTGGCAATCGGCCGGCCTGGCGAGCGGAGTCAGGGAAGGCACGGCGACGGGCGGATATTTCCACAGCGCGGCGGGTGTCGCGGTCGTACGCCGCTCGCTGATGCTGGCCTGGCATCTGGCGCGTTCGAACCGCCTGACGGCACGGGTTCTTCTGGGCATGAACCCAGAGTCCGCGGAGGGCATCGCCGGCAGTGCCCTCAAGCATCTGGAAGGACTGGCCGAGCTTCGCCCGGCCTGGATCGTGCCGCGGTGGGAAGCGCAGCCCCTGATCTGGCGGCAGATGATCCAGGCGGCTATCGGGGGCTCGGATGCGGCACTGCGGCGGGTCCAGCTGCGCGGCCTGCAGCTCATGGCCGCTCTGTGGTAAGTTGCGCGTTCGATGCTTGCCTTGTCGACCCGCGGACTTACCAAGACCTACAAGAACGGTGTTCACGCGCTGCGCAGCGTGGACCTCGATGTCGAGGAGGGCGATTTCTTCGCCTTGCTGGGTCCGAACGGCGCCGGCAAAACCACCCTCATCGGCATCATGACCTCGCTGGTCAATAAAACCGGTGGCACGGCCAGCATCTTCGGCTACGACATCGACAAGCAGCTCGAACGCGCCAAATCCTGTATTGGCGTCGTGCCCCAGGAACTGAATTTCAACCAGTTCGAAAGCCCGATGACGATTGTCGTCAACCAGGCAGGGTTCTACGGCATAGAACGTTCCGAGGCGCGCGTCCGCGCCGAGCGTTATCTGCGGCAGCTGCAACTATGGGACAAGCGCAACAGCGCCGCGCGCGGCCTGTCGGGCGGCATGAAGCGGCGCCTGATGATCGCGCGCGCGCTGATGCACGAACCGCGGCTGCTGATCCTCGATGAGCCGACCGCCGGTGTCGATATCGAGATCCGGCGCACGATGTGGGATTTTCTACGCGACATCAACGCGCGCGGTACCACCATCATCCTGACGACTCACTATCTCGAGGAAGCGGAGAGCCTCTGCCGCAACATCGCCATCATCGACAAGGGCGGCATCATCGAGCGCGACCGCATGAGTAATCTGCTGCGCCGGCTCAATACACAGACTTTCGTGCTCAACACGCGCGGCACCCTGCAGGCGGCACCGCCGGTCGTGGGTTTTGGCGTACGCCTGATCGATGAGCACACGCTGGAAGCCGACATTGGCAAGGAGCAGGACCTCAACGGCCTGTTCGTGGAGCTCTCGCGGCTGGGCGTCGAGGTGCTCAGCATGCGCAACAAGATCAACCGCCTTGAAGAGATATTCATGCAGCTGGTGGAAACTGGCGGCCAGGCGGCTGCCGGTGTGGCCGCTACGGCCGATGCGACCGGAGCGGCCGGAGCGGCGGCACCTCCCTCGACGCGCGCCTCCCATGGATAGTCCGACGCAGGTGCCGCTGCGACAGTCGATATCGCGCGCGCGCTGGATCGGCTTCAAGACCATCGTCATCCGCGAATACGGGCGCATCGTTCGCATCTGGGGCCAGACGCTGGTGCCCTCGGCGGTCACGGCAACCCTCTACTTCGTGATCTTCGGCAACCTGATCGGCCGGCGTGTCGGACCCATGGCGGGCTTCGACTACCGGCAATTCATTGCACCCGGCCTGATCATGATGTCGATCATCACCAACTCGTACGGCAATGTCGTGTCCTCGTTCTTCGGTGCCAAATTCGGCAAGCATATCGAGGAACTGATGGTCTCGCCGCTGCCGACCTCGATCATCGTGGCCGGCTATACGGCGGGCGGGCTGATACGCGGGCTGATGGTCGGGGGCGTCGTGACGCTGGTGTCGCTGTTCTTTGCGCGACTGCCCGTAGCGCATTTCTTTGCCATCATCGCGGCGGCCGTGCTGACCTCCACCGTTTTTTCGCTGGCGGGGTTCATCAATGCCGTGTTCGCCCGCAGTTTCGATCAGATGAACTTCATCCCGGTGTTCGTGCTCACTCCCCTGACCTACTTCGGCGGGGTGTTCTACTCGGTGACCATGCTGCCCGGCTGGGCACAGAAGCTGTCCTTCGTGAATCCCATCCTCCACATGGTCAACGCCTTTCGCTACGGCTTCCTCGGTACCTCGGACGTGCACGTGGTCGCAGCCTTTGGCCTGATGCTGCTGCTGACGGTGGTGCTGTTCGCTACCGCAGTGCAGCTACTGGGCCGCGGAGTAGGGGTTCGCGACTAGAATCCGAGACTTACAGCACATTGTCACTGGAAGTTCACAGAGTCTTCATGTAACTGTCAACGCAGGTGACCAATGTGTCTGCCATGACACGTGCGCAGCTCATCATGGCCCGCTTCGACATGGCCGAATATCGGCTGTGCCGCGGATTGAATCGCGGCGCCGGCCAGCGCTGGATTCGTGCGCTGTTCCAGGTGGCCAGCCGGCTTGGCGATGGCGTCGTGTGGTACGTCCTGATCGGGGCGCTGCCGCTGGTCTACGGGCGCGCGGCCATTCGAACCTCGCTCGTCATGGCGGTGACGGGGCTGGTCGGCCTGCTGGTCTACAAATTCCTCAAGACGCGACTGCTGCGCGAGCGGCCCTTCATCCGTCACCCCGGCATCACGCTGGCGATGCCGCCGCTGGACCGCTACAGCTTTCCGTCCGGGCACACCCTGCACGCGGTGTCATTCACCTGCCTGGCCATCTCGCGGTTTCCCCAGCTTGCCTGGGTGCTGCTGCCGCTGACAGGAATGATCGCCGCCTCCCGCATGGTGCTGGGGCTGCACTATCCCAGCGATGTGGTGGCGGGCGGCGCGATCGGCGCGACACTGGCATTGCTGGCACAGAATTTCATGTAGAGGTCGTCCCATAGCGACCTTCTCCTGAGGGTCGCTGCATCATGCGCGTACTATTCATCTCCGACGTCTATTTTCCCCGCGTCAATGGCGTCTCCACCTCGATCCGCACCTTTCGCGCCGATCTGTCCGTCGCCGGCGTCGAGTCCACGCTGGTCGCACCGGACTATCCGCAGTCCGCACCGCCGTCCCCTACGGGGGCGGCATCGCCGGCATTCGACCCGAATGTCGTGCGGGTGCCTTCATCCGGCGTGCCGCGGGACCCGGAGGATCGGCGCATGCGCTGGAACGCGCTGCGCGCTGCGCTCGAGCCGCTCTCGGCCCAGCACTTCGACCTGGTGCACATTCACACGCCGTTCATTGCGCACTACGCGGGCATCGGCTTCGCACGCCGCAACCACATACCGGTGGTGGCGACCTATCACACCTTCTTCGAAGAGTATCTGCATCACTATGTGCCGCTGATGCCGCGCCCGATCGGCCGCGTGCTCGCGCGGCACTTCACGCGCTCGCAGTGCAGTCAGCTCGATGCCATCGTGGTGCCGTCCGAACCGATGCGCGCGCTGCTGCTCGAGTACGGCGTCACCACTCACACCCAGGTCATTCCTACCGGATTGCCGGCCGATCGCTACGTCCCGGGGAATGGCGCGCGCTTTCGCGCGCAGTTCGGCATCCCGGCCGATCGTCCGCTGCTGCTGTATGTCGGGCGCGTGGCACACGAAAAGAACATCGAGTTCCTGCTGCGCAGCTTCGTTACGCTGCGGCGGTCACGCCCGGATGCCATGCTCGCAATAGCTGGCGAGGGCCCGGCGCGCGCGCAGCTGGAAGGCCTGGCGGTCGAACTCGGCATCGCGCCCCACATGTACTTCATCGGCTATCTCGATCGCGAACGCGGCCTTGCCGACTGCTATGCCTCG
>Ga0265338_10010515_pt1 | contig 10828 bp, 8 predicted proteins | sample 42126metaG_FD_193579 | JGI IMG/M metagenome (GOLD analysis project Ga0265338, IMG submission 193579) | Rhizosphere microbial communities from Carex aquatilis grown in University of Washington, Seatle, WA, United States - 4-21-26 metaG | ecosystem: Host-associated > Plants > Roots > Rhizosphere >... | reverse complement strand
GCACCCGGGCAATCACCTTGGCGCCGGGGTTCTCTGCGACGGCGGCGTCGAGCATGCGGGCGAAGGTCTCGGGGCCGCAACCGCCGGCCTTCACCGACTTGTCGCCCCGGATCTGGTCCACCACGATCACCGGCGGACCCTGGGCCAGGGCCGGATCGTCGCCCGAGACATCGGGCGCGGCGTTGTACTTGCCGAGGTTGGAGTCGCGCATCAGCTCGACCAGCCGGCGAACGTCGCCCCGTTCGGCGGCCGTCAGCGGCGGTCCGTTCTGGATCAGTTGTTCGATCTCGCTGGGTCGCGAGGCGTCGTAGTGCATGCCCAGCCGGTCGACCGAGAGGCTCAGGTTCGGATCGCCCCGGCCGCCCATGCCGGCGGTCGAGAGGAAGCCGTCTTCGAGCGCCAGATAGGGCAGGCCGCGCCGTCCGGCCTCGCCCATGGCCGTCCCCTTGATCCCCCAGCCGGCCAGTCCGTCGATGCCGCGGTGCGGGGCGACGCCGGGGGGAAGGAACTCGAAGATGTAGCGGCCTTCCAGGAACTTCTCGAGCCTCGGGCCCCGCATGGCCACGCCGATCGAGCGCACGCCGAATCTCAGAGGTCGCCTTGAGTCGTCTGCGGAGCGCTCTGGCGCAGGGCTGGCGAGGCGAAGCATGTATGATATCCGGGCGTCCGACCGTCGGGGATCAGCCCAAAGCGACGTAGAATTTGGTTCGGCCAGATATGTCAGCATTGGGCCTTTCGGCGCGGGCGCGCAAGGCGCGCGAGCTGGGAATGAGGGCCATGAGCCTGGCCCTCTCCCGTCCCCGCATTGTCCTCCCCCGCGCCCACTATGACCGACGCGACGTGGACGGCATTCTGGTTCTCCAGCGCGGCGAAAACGCTTCGACCGACTATTACCTGCGGCCGCGGCTGGCGGCGGCGGGGGTCCCCACCGAAGTGACCGACCTGGAGAGCGATCCGGCGTCCTCGGAGCTGCTCGGCGAGAGGAACCTACGGAGCCTGATGGTGGTGTTCTGCCGCTATGCCTCGGGCGGATGGCTCGACGCCCTGGAGGCGGCGAGGGAGCGGCTGGCGCGGGCCGCCTTCTTCATGGACGACGACATGCCCGCCATGATGCGGGCCCGGGAGATCCCCGCCGCGGCGCGTGGCAAGGTCGCCCTGCACTTCGGCGCGCACGTGGATCGCCTGAGCGCGGTCTGCGGCGAGGTCTGGGCGTCCACAGAGGCCCTGGCGGAGCGCTACGAGGCCGCGCGGCCCCGCGTGCTGGGGCCCCTGCCGGAAGCCGAGCCGCCGGAACCTTCCGCGGGGACGCCTGGCATCGTCGTCTATCACGGCACCGACGTGCACGAGCGGGAGCGGCGGTTCGTGCTGGAAGTCGCGGGCGAGGCAGCCGCGCGGGCGCCGGACATTGTCTTCGAGATCACCGGCGGCCCGAATCTGTCGCGCGCGGCCGCCGGCATGCCGAACGTCCGGGTCACGCCGCAGTTGACCTGGCCGGACTACCTGAAGGCCCAGTCCGGCCGGAGGGCGGCGATCAGCCTCGCGCCGCTGTTTCCTTCGCCGCTCAATGACGCCCGCGCGCCGGTGAAGGCTTTCGACGCCGCTCGTCTGGGGGCCGCCGGCCTCTATGCCGACGCCCCGGCCTACCGCGGTTTCGTCCGCGACGGCGAGGACGGCCGGCTGCTGGCCATGGAGCCCGCCGCCTGGGCCGCGGCCATAGTCGAGCTCGCGCGCGACCCGGACCAGAGGCTGCGCCTCGCCGCGGCCGCCCGCGAACGGCTGATCGGCATGTTGCGTGCCGAGCGACGTTTTCCGCCCGCTCCCGGCGCATGACCGCGTCCAGCGTCTGGCGCTCCAGGTTCGGCTCGCGCGCCCGCAAGTTCGTGCGCGATCCTGCCGCCTTCTGCGACGAGCTGCCGTCGCCATGGCTCCGCACGGTCTCGGTGCGCTGGCTCGGCTTCAACACGCGCCTGGCGGACCTCCTCGACACCGCCGACCGCGAGGCCCGCGCCGAATGGAGGCGCACGAAGGTCTCGCTGGTCCAGACGGACGCCGATGCCCGGCGCTACGAGTTCCTGACCGCGTCAGGCGTCTCCCCGTCGCAGTGGCCGAGCCGGGTGTTGATCGGCCCGGCGTCCGGCGTCCAGGCGGTCGCGGTGGCATCGAGCGATGGCGGCGAGGTGGTCGCCGCCGAGATCGGCCAGCTCCGTCCCGGTCTTCTCACCCTCGGGAAGCGGCCGGTGAGCGTGAGCGTCTACCGGACGGATGACGGCGCCGGCTTGCCCGACCGGCTGAGCGCAAAGCCCGCAGGAAGATCGGACCTGGTGCGGGCGCGCCGCGCGGGCGGCGAGACCCTCGCAGCGGCCCTGCGTGAGGCCTGGCCGCCGGTCGAGCGCCGGTCCGAAGGGCCAAGCATCTCAGCCTATCGGAGCTGGATCGCCCGGAACGAGCCGGGCCCGGCCGAGATCGATGAGATTCGCCTCTGGGCCGACCAGGCCAGGGGCTTGCCCGTGCTCTCTGTGGTGATGCCGGTGCACGATCCCCGCCCCGAGCATCTGGAGGAGGCCATCGCCTCTGTGAGGGCCCAGGCCTATCCCGCCTGGACGCTGTGCATCACCGACGACGGCTCCCGCTCGGAGAGGGTTCGCGAGATCCTTCGGCGGGCACAGGCCTCCGACCCGCGCGTACGGCTGGCCGTCCACGACCAAGCCAGGGGCGTGGCCGAGGCCACCAACGCCGCCCTGGCGCTGGCGGATGGCGAGGCGGTCGTCTTCCTGGACCACGACGACGTCCTGGCGCCCCACGCCCTGGCCATGATCGGCGCCGCCTTCGCCGCCCATCCGGAAGCGGCCGCCGTCTATTCGGACGAGGATTCCATCGACGCTCACGGACGGCGTTCGGAGCCCCGCTTCAAGCCCGATCTCGATCGCGAGCGCCTGCTGGCCCAGAACTACGTGAACCACGCCTTCGCCGTCCGCACGGCCCTGATCCGGAGACTGGGCGGACTCAGGGCGGGGCTGGAAGGGGCTCAGGATCACGATCTGGTGCTGCGGGTGCTGGAGAGCGGAGCCGGTCCGATCCTCCACATTCCCCAGGTGCTCTATCACTGGCGGATCTTCCCGGGTGGCGGCAGCCTTTCGCAACGTCCCCGGCCCGAGATCGACGCGGCGCGCGTAAGGCTGGTGTCCGACCACCTGGCTCGCGCCGGCGCGCCGGCGCGGCTCGAGGCCGGCGCCCGCGGCCGGATCATGGTCAGGCGGGCGCTGCCCGAGCCCGCACCCGAGGTCACCGCCATCATCCCGACCCGCGACCATCCAGGGCTCCTGGAGGCCTGCGTCACGGGCCTGCTGGAGCAGACCGACTATCCGGCGCTCAGGCTCTGCATCGTCGATAACGGCAGCCGGAGCGAACGGGCGCTCAGGCTGCTGCAGCGGCTCGAGCGGATGGCGGGGGTCAGCGTCATGCGCATCGACGCGCCCTTCAACTTCTCGAGCCTGAACAACGCCGCGGCCCGCGTTGCGGCGTCTCCGCTCCTCGCCTTCATCAATGACGACATCCTGGTGGTCGAGCCGGACTGGCTGAAGGTCATGGCGGCGCTGGCGGTGCGGCCGGACGTGGGCGCGGTCGGCGCCAAGCTGTTCTATCCGGACGGCCGCATCCAGCACGCCGGCATTGTCCTCGGGGTGGGGCCGCATCGCGTCGCAGGGCATGAATTCCGCGGCGCGCCGGGCGAGTCTCCGGGGCCGCAGGGCCGGCTGATGGTGACCCGCGAAGTCAGCGCGGTTACGGCCGCCTGCATGGTGGTTGATCGGTCGCGCTTCCTGGCCGTCGGCGGATTCGACGAAGCCGGCCTGCCGGTGGCTTTCAACGACGTGGACCTGTGCCTGAAGCTCGGCGCCCGCGGCTGGCGCACGCTGTGGACGCCACAGGCGCGGTTGATGCACCTGGAATCGGCGAGCCGGGGGTCGGACAAGCCGGCCGAGGCGGCCTAGCGCCTGGACCGCGAGGCGCGATTGATGCGCGAGCGCTGGGGCGACGCCCTGGGCGCCGACCTCTACTACAATCCGAACCTGACCCTGGTGGACGAGAGCTTCACCCTGGCCTCGAAATCGAGAGCCGAGGCGCCCTGGCGGCGCCCCGGCTAGTGGGGTGAATTCGACGTTCGTCCCCGGCTGGGGATGGCCTCAGCGGCGAACGTCAAGTTCTTAAATCTCAATAGAATCATAGCTTTGCCAGCGTCCCTATGGGCTCTGACGTTCGTTCGAGGCCGCCTTGAGCGATGACGAACGTCAGAGCCGGGACACTAGGTCCGACCTAGAGGTTCTTCGACACCGAGATCACCGTCGCCGCGCTCAGGGCGAACTGGAACAGCAGCTGGGTCAGATCGATGAAGACCTGCAGGTTCTCGTTGCCCACGTTCGGCAGGACCAGGATCTGGTCGCCCGGCTGAGGACGATCGTGTGGCTTGGCCACGATGCCGCTGCCGTCCGGCCGCAGCAGCACGAACTTCTTCTTGTTGGCGTGCGCCGCAAATCCTCCAGCGCGATCGACGTAACCCAGGATGTCCATGCCCTCGACATGGGCCAGGCCGTTGGGGCTCTCGACTTCGCCGGAGACCATGACCACGTCGGTCCGGTTCGGCAGGACCACCGTGTCGCCGTCCTCCAGCCGCAGGTCATGGAACTGGCCATTGTTGTAGACGGCGATGTTGCCGGTGGGCTGGACGTTCTGGGCCTGGGTGACGAACTGGCTGATCAGGGTCGCTTGCGCGGTCGCCAGCTGGGCGGCCGAGTTGGTCGGCGGCGAGGATGTCAGCACCTGCTTCTGCAGCCGGTAGAGTTCGTCGTTGAGCGCCTGCTTCTGCTGTCCCGCGACGGACGGGCGCTGCACATGCACCCAGTGCGGTTCGACGATGGTGGCGTCGAACGGGACCTTGGCCAGGAGCTGGCTCAGCTCGGACCCGCGCTGCAGGACGTAGACCTTGGGGCCGGTCACGTCGCCCTGGATGGTGACGCTGATGGTCTGCAGGACGCCGCTGGTCGAGAAATTGACGTGGTCGCCTTCGCCGAGCACGACACGGGCGAAGTCCTCGAGGGTGAAGTACGCCTCCCTGGGGGCGCCGTTGCGATAGCCGCTCACGACCACGCCGGTCATGATCGGCGTGGGCCGGACCAGGCGCAGGAGGTCGGCGCCGGTCATGGCCGTTTGAGGCGGCGCCTCGAAGGCGTAGGGGTTGGCCAGGACGCCCGACGCCCCGATCAGGGAGCCGCGCGGGCCGACGAAGACCACGTCGCCTTCCTGGAAGCGGAACGGCGGCGCGTCGCCCTTCAGCAGGAAGTCGTAGAGGTCATAGGTGGCCACCAGCTGGCCGCCGCGGCGGATGGTGACGGCGCGATAGGTGCCGTTCGCATCGATGCCCTGGGCCTGGTTCAGGTAGTAGAGGATGCTGTCGTGGGTCCCGCCAATGTAGCGGCCGGGACGCGCCACTTCGCCCGAAACGAAGACGCCGATCGTGCCCGCGTTGCTCACCGTCGCATAGACGCTCACCGCGCCGGTGAAGACCCTGGCGACAGCTTGGGAGACTGTCGATTGCAGTCCCGACACGGCGATGTCGCCGACGTGGACCGGGCCGACGCCGATGACGAACACATTGCCGCCGGCGTCGACGGTCTGAGTGCCGCCGCTGTTCACGGCGCCGTACAGATTGATCACCACCTGGTCGCCAGGCTGGATCAGGTAATCCGGCCTGTCCGCCGGACGGGTGCCGGCGAAGGAGCCGCTGAACAGCTGGGTGCCGAATTCCTGGATCTGATAGCCGTCCGACAGCTGGACCATCACCTGCGGCGGCGAGTAGCTCGCCTGCGGGACCGGCTGGTTGACCGATGGGGTGCCGGCGGTCGCTCCGGTCAGAGGATTCGGCGTCGACGACGACGAGGAGCCCGAACGCGCGGACGCGGCCGCTTGCACGGCGGCCGAAGCGCCGCTGGCGCCGGAGCTCGACGAGGATCCCGAGCTCGACGAGCCGCCCGTGCTCTGGGTGTTGGTCGTGGACTGAGCCAGGGCGACGCTCGCGCCGAACAGAAGCAGCGCGCTGGCCAATGCGATGATGCGCATGCGGTTCAGATCCCCTGGTGGTCGCGGACGCCGGCGATGGCGAGCGCGACGATTCCGTAGACGGCGACCAGCACCAGCATCGCTTCGAGGAACGAGGACAGGCGGTGGGGCTCGGTGGCGACGTCGGGCAGGTTGGGCGCCACGGCGGGCACCACGAACCGCTCCCGCTGGCTCGCGAGGCTGCGCGCGGCGTCGTAGGACGACAGGGCGGCGACGAGCTGCTTGTCCGCATATTCGCTGGCGATCTGCAGTCCCTCATAGGTGCGCAGACGCTCGGCGATGCTGTCGCTGGCCTTGGTATTGGCGATCCTCTGCTGTTGCAGGGCGATCTGCGTCTGCAGGCCGTTGATCTTGGCCTGGGCCTGGACCACCATCGGCGAGTTCGGCCGGTTGTAGCTGAGCAGGCCGGCCAGCTCGGCCCGAAGCTCCAGGATTTCCTGCTGCATGGACGAGATGCCGGCCGAGGTCGCGAAGGCCGAGGCTGCGGGATCGAGCGTGCCCGTGGAGGCGCGATAGGCGGTCATGGCCAGGCGCGCCTTGCGGACGGTTTCCTCGGCCTGCTGCAAATCCTGCTCGGAGGTCTTCAAGGTGTCACGACGCACGATCGTGGACAGATTGTTCAGATAGTCGGCGGACATCCGCAGCAGCGCCGCCGCGATCGCCTGGGACAGCCTGGGCTCGAACGACTTCACCTTGATGGTGATCAGATTGGTGTCGTGGTCCATCGAGGCCCGAACCATCTTCTTGTAGAACTCGAGGTAGCGCTCCCTGGAGGAACTGCGCGGTATCCAATTGAGGAAGTCGAGCCGCGGCCGGGAGTACACCTCCCGCAGGTGGAACTGTTGGTCGAGTTTCTCGGCCATCTCATAGGAGCTGATGTAGGTCAGCAGCTCCGCGGTATCGGTCGTGGTGGGCCCGCCGCCGCCGGCGGCCGCGCCGCCGAGCGTCGACAGGAGCGAGCTGGCCGCGGATGGCTCCTCGCGGCCCCGGATGGAGAAGCTGGCCTCCGAGACGTAGAGCGGAGAGGCCAGAAGGAAGTAGTAGATCCCCAGCACGACCGCCGAGAGGATCACGAAGGCCACGAACGGACGGCTCGTGGACACCGAGCGGAAGCGCTCGCTCAACTCCTTGGCGAACACATCGACCGCACGGCGTCCGTGCGAAGGGTCGACGTCCAGCTTCTGCTGCCTGGTGATATTGGTCATTCGCCGGCGTTCACGCTGTGGGGCTGGGTGAGCAGATGGCTCTTCTTGTCTCGGAGGTCGGTCATATCGCGGATGTACTGCTTCACACGCTCTTCAACGTTGTCGCACAACTCCGGCTCGGGGCCGCCCAGCACCAGGACCTTGTCGCACTGCGCCACCACTTCCGGCAGGTTGTGGGTGACCAAGACGAAACTCGAGCGCTTGCGCCGCTCCTCGATCAGGGCGTCGGCTTTCGTGCGAAAGAATTGGTCCCCGGCGCCCATGCCTTCGTCCACCAGCGTGCAATCGAAGTCAATCGCCATGGAGAGGGCGAAATTCAGACGGCTGCGCATGCCGGAGGAATAGGTCTTCACCGGCCACGTCATGTATTCCCCGAGCTCGGTGAAATCCGTCACGAAATCAACGATCTGTTGTGGGTCCTTGCCATACAGCCGGGCGAGGAAACGGCAGTTGACGACGCCGGAGACGTTGAGGCTCACGCCGCCCCCGTAACCGATCGGCCAGGAGACGCTCATGTTGCGGCGGATCTTGCCGCTGTCCGGATGCATGCCCCCGGCCAGCAGGCTGAGCAGGGTCGACTTGCCGGCGCCGTTTGGACCGATGACCCCGAGGTTCAGGCCTTTGGGAATGACCAGGTTGAAGTTCCGGAAGACGGTCCGGCGCCGGCCAAGCGTCGTGAAGGTCTTGGAGATGTTGACCAGTTCGATGCTCATCTAGCCGACCAGGCGCCGGGACAGGCGCTCGACTACGAAACCGAGAGTGGTCAGCACGAAACCGATCGAGATGACGTAAGTGGGGCTGAAGATCGGAGCCACGAAACTGGGGGTCCAAAGCGTCCGGCAGCCTTCGATCAGGTGCAAGATCGGGTTCCACTTCAGGTAGGGCCAAAGCCAGTTCGGAAGCCGGTTGATGGCGTAGAGCACGCCCGAAAACCACATGCCGAAGCGCATGAAGGTGTTGATGAACTGAACCACCAGCGGCGCCGCGCGCTGCAGTCCGCAAAGGATCATCCCGAGCGCGGAGCCGAGCCACATGCAGCCCCAGTAACAGAAGATCACCCCCAGCGGGTCCACCGGGCCGTCCGTGTGGAAGATCACCATCACGCCCACGCACAAGACGAAGAAGACCACCGTATTGGTGGCGAACTCCAGGATGATGGTGGCGAGGATCAGGTCGAGCTGGGTGATCTGCGGGAACATCAACAGCGGGTCGCTGCGCCCCGCCGCAGCGGTCACCTTGGTGTACAGGCCCTGGAACCCCTGCCAGAGCGGATAGCCGGTGACGACGAACACGCCCAACGGCATGCTGGACGGGACCACCTTGCCGCGGAAATTGAACATCACCATCAGGACGGCGATGCCAATGATCGGAGTCACGATCGAGAGCAGGTAGCCGATCCGGTACTGCCCGTGGCGCTGGGACATCTCGCGCAGGATCACTGCCTTGAGCACGCGATACTGGAAGAGCATGGGCGTGGCGGTGGCGTAGCCAGCCGTCTCGACACGGACAACCGGCGGCTCCGCGCCGTCCTCAGCCTGAGGATTCGCGATGATCTCCGTCATGGAAGCGTCGCCACCGACCGTACCAAATCCCGCCTGAGGCGCTCGACGATGGGAGGCGCGCCGTCGCCCGCAACCAGCACGCGCGAGCGGAGCCGGTCAAGAAGCGCCTGATCGTAAGCCGCTCCGGACGCGAACGCCACCCAAGCTTCAGCGTTGTCGAGGGTCGGCAGGGGGTCATAAACGGCGCCGCCGGGTGTGGCCAGAGCGACCGGAACCCCCGCCAGCGCGGAGTCGAGCGCGACCGTTGAAGGCGTTGTGATCACCCGCGAAATCCCCCTCAGGAGCTCGGCGCTCCCTTCGAGGCGTGCCCGCGCCTCCGATGCATGACACCGCCTTATATTTTCGAATGGGGCCAGTTCGTGGCCGAGCGTGTCGGCCCAAGCGCCCGCCGGGTGTGGGCGCAACAGAATCCGGGCCTGCGGCAATGCGCGCGCAACCGCCACGAGGCCCCTGCGGAACAGGTCCCTGTCCGCGTCCGAGTATCGATCCCAATGCAGGTTCTCGAAAACGCCGAGGTCGTAGGCGGGGGCTGGGTCCCGTATCCAGCCGCCCGGGGGCGCCGGTCGGCCGACGTGCACAAGCTTGGCGCGGGTCGCCGCGGGCAGGCCGGCTGGCGTGGCGTCTGGCGGGAACCAGCAGAACACCGTCCGGGAGGCGAATTCGGCCCCAGCGGCCTCCGGTCCGAACAGTCCGATCTGTTCGAAGCCATGCTGCAGCACATAGGTCTTCAGCCCCTGGACGTCCGCTCGTCGCGCGAGGGCGTGACCAGCCGCATGGGCCGGATGAGAGCTCTCGGAGGCGGCCAGGACCGCCCCGATTCCGCCAAGGCCGGGCGCGCGGCCCTCGATGATGTCGCGGCGGCGCACATAGCTGAACGAGATCCCCGCGGCGTCCAGGCGCGCGGCGGTGCGCGGGCTTTCCTTCTCCAGCCAGCGGGACACAACCACCTTGAGCGACAGGTCCGGATCGGCGCGCAGCGCCAGCAGCAAGGGCAGCAGCACGTCCAGGTCCTGGACCAGGTCGATCAAGGCCAGCACCCGAGGGCGTCCGCGCGGCTGCAGCGGACGCATCAGTCCCTCGGCGCCGGATAGGCCGCCGCCGCCGCCGCCAGCTCGTCCGGGTCGAAGGCCGCGAGCGGGACGCCATGGATCTCGCCAGCGGGCGTCGGAGCGGCTTCCGACTCGGCCGCGAGGCCGCCGAGCAGGACCGATGGAAGGCCAAGCCGGCGCAGCCTGAGGCCAAGGTCCAGGTCGACGCCGCCCGCCGGCAGGCGCTGGGCCGCGGGCTCGCCGAGCATGGCCAGCTTGTCCCGCCCGATCGCCAGGAAGCTGGCGGGCGCGGCCAGGACCGGCCGGCTCAGGCCGTCCAGGGCCTGCGAATGGGCGGAGCGCGCTCGCCAGCCCTCGGCCGAACGCTCCAGGGCGAGGCCGGCCAGGGGCGACTTGCCGCCGCGGCGGATCGGCGCCGTGACCGCACCGGCCATCGGCGAGCAGGCCCAGGCGGCGATCTCAGCGAGCGCGCCCGGGTCGTCGCGGAGGCTCACCCCGGCCTGGCAGACGATCACCGCCTCGCCGGACGCGCAGGAAGCGAGGGCGGCCAGCCATGCGCCCGGGGTCCCGAACTGCGGCGTGTCGACCGCGCGGACCGACAGGCCCGATCCGCCGCCAAGCCCCATCGCATCCGCCAGGGCGCGGGCGCGGTCCGCGCCGCTGGCCGGGGCCAGCACCTCCACGGCCACATCCGGGAGCGCCTGGGCCAGCAGGGATCGAAGAGAGGTCTCTGCGCCCGGTCCCCACTTGGGCCAGATCGCAATGGTGAGCAGGTCAGGCGAACGCTTGGGGATCAGGCGTCCGGGGCGTCCGCCCTGGGGTTCAGCCCATCGGAAGCCCTCCAGCCCCTCCGGCGCCGGCGCCGGCGAAGAGACGGCTTGCCCTGCGGGGCCCTCAGTCA
>Ga0265338_10010514_pt1 | contig 10829 bp, 7 predicted proteins | sample 42126metaG_FD_193579 | JGI IMG/M metagenome (GOLD analysis project Ga0265338, IMG submission 193579) | Rhizosphere microbial communities from Carex aquatilis grown in University of Washington, Seatle, WA, United States - 4-21-26 metaG | ecosystem: Host-associated > Plants > Roots > Rhizosphere >... | reverse complement strand
CGGCCCGTTGAACGGAGTGCCATCGGGCAGCGTACCGGAGGAATCGATCGGTCCCGAACCCGGTCCAAGCGTGTCGCGCCAACTGCCGATGCCGTCGAAATTGTCGAGCGCGAAGCCGAGCGGGTCCGTCATGCGGTGGCAAGCGGCGCATTGGGGACTTGCCCGGTGCATTTCCATCCGCTGGCGCATGGTCAGTTTCTGCGTGGTCTGATCGTCCTTCAACGATGGAACATTGGGCGGCGGAGGCGGCGGGGGCGTGCCCAGAAGCTGCTCCAGGACCCATTTGCCGCGGATGGTCGGCGCCGTCCGGTTGGGATAGGAGGTCACCGCGAGGATGCTCGCCTGTCCGAGCAGGCCGAAGCGCTTTGGGTCTTCGAGCTTAACGCGGCGGAACTCGTTGCCGTAAATGCCCTTGATCCCGTAGTGCTCAGCCATGCGCTGATTGAGGAAGGTGTAGTCGGTGCTCAAAAGATCGACGACGCTATGATCTTCCTGCACCTGACTTTCGACCAGAAGCTCGGTTTCCTTCGCCATCGACTGGCGAAGATTCTCGTCGAAGGTCATGAAGGTCGTCGTATCCGGCGATATTCTTGAGACATTGCGCAAGAACAGCCATTGGCCGACGAAGTTCTGGATCAGCGCCTTCGAGCGAGGATCGGCCATCATGCGCGTAACCTGCGCCTTGAGGACGGACGGGTCGTGGAGCTGTCCCTTCTCGGCAAGGCCAAGCAGCTCGTCGTCGGGAATGCTGCTCCAGAGGAAGAAGGACAGGCGCGATGCAAGTTCGACGTCGCTGACCCGATATACGCTTCCGGGCGCGGCGTTCGGCGGATCCATCTCCGCGCGGAAGAGGAACTCGGGCGACACCAGAATCTTCTGAAGCGCCAATCTCACGCCCGCCTCGAAGCCGCCATTCTCCGCGCCTTCTTTGTAGAGCGCGAGCAGTTGCGGCATGTCGTCGGCGTTCACGGGCCGCCGATAGGCGTGGTGGGCGAGATTGGAGAGGATTTTCTCCGCGCAGGCCATTTCGTCGGAAGGCCCGGCCGGATGACAAATGAAGATCTTGTCGCGGGTCACCGTATGACCCGGGCCTTCGACATTGAACGGGCCCGCAACCGTGACGCTGGCCACGCCTTCGAAATAGGTCTTTACGTCGTCGTCCCGGACCTTGTCGATGATGCCTTCCTGAAGCAGCGTATCTTTCAGGAACAACGCACCGATCTCCCGCGTGCCGGCCTTGACGGACAGGCGGACCTTAAGCTTCGCATCGGGAGGCGTTCCGCTGCCGAGCACAATCTTCTTTTGGCTGGCCGGAATGGTGAACAGCTGGAGCCTTTGATCGTCGAGTCTCAGATCGAGCTTGCGTTCCCGCTCCAAGCCCAAATATTCGTCGTTTCGGTTCCTTTGCAGGCTGACCGAAATTTCGTATTCGCCGTCCACCGGGAAGAAGTGGCGAATGGCGGTGCCGCCGCGCGAACCGACCGGCGCGGTTTCGCTCAAACGATCGTCCTGAATGAGCCCGTGAGGAACGGTGTAGGTCTGATAGGACGCGGGCAGCGTCATGTCGCCGACGGCAGTCCGGCTGATCTTGCGCGCCGCCGACAGGTAGCGTTCCAGCAATACGGGCGATACCTGCAACACGTCGCCGATATTGTCGAAGCCGTAGCCGATATCGTCGGCCGGCAGCATCTCTGAAACGTCGATGTCGAGCGCCAGCAGATCGCGAACGGCATTGGCGTATTCGGTGCGGTTGAGGCGATGAAGTGTGGGGCGTCCCGGATTGGGTCGGACCTGCGCCACGCGATCGCGTTCGGTTTCGATGGCCGAGACCAGCGCCTGGTACGTAGCCTCCTGCGGCCGCGGCATGCCGACAGGCGGCATTTCACGGTTGCGCAGCTTGCGCAGGATCTTCTCCCAAGTCTCGCCATTGTTGCCGAGATTGGAGAGATCCAAGGATTCCAGGTTCAGTTTTGCCCGCGCCTTGGGACCGAAATGGCAGGTGTCGCAATATACTTTTGTGGTCTGCCAGAAGGTCTGTTGATCGAACACCGCGCTATGGGCGGCCGCCGCTGCAGCAGAGGGGGATCGTTCAGCCGGCGAAGTCGCTGCGGACAGGAGAACCCCGCCAGCGATTACCATACCTGTTGTAATCAGTAAGCGGGTTCGAAGCATGGTGACGCTCCTCCCACTTGCAACCAAGTTGCAAGAAGTGGGAAGGCTACACCCACCCGTGTCCCTCTTACAAGCTTCCGGGCTGCGTTCTGGGCCGATTTTTCTTGCTGAAATTGAGGAACTCGGACATTCGCGGCGACGGCTCGATTTTGACCGATGGCGTTAATAAATCAGCGCCCGCCTGCGAAGGCGACTCGTTTCGAAGTTCCAAGGGCACGGCTTTCTTAAGCCAGCACCGGGCGGACGCGGTCATGCGGCGCGCCCAACAGCGGGACTAAGAGTTTGCGAGAGCACGGAAATGCGGCGCGGCCTGGATCGGCTGCGAAACGCCTCCGCGGACGATGCGCGAACGGACTTTAGAGTTTGCCGATCATCACCAACACCAGCACAACGACCAGCACGACGCCAAGTCCGCCGCCGCCGTAATAGCCGGTACCGTAGAAGCGGCCTCCGCCAAAGCCTGTAAAGCCACCGAGCAAGGCGATGACCAGAATGATCAGCAGAATAGTTCCTAGCGACATGACGTCCTCCTTGGAAAAAAGCGCTTTGCAAAGCCCGTCCCGGCGTCGTTGGGCCGAGACGGGATATTTCAGAATTCGCGAGGCTTACTTGGCGCTCGGCGGCAATTCGGCCGTGACGTTGTAGCCAAGGTCGATGACGGCGCGGCGGTTCTGCGGCTCGCGCACGCCCGGCCCGGTCGACACCAGAGGCTCAGAGAAGCTTTTGCCGACGGTTGCAATGTCGCTGGAATTCAAGCCAAGACGCATCATCTCCGCCTTTACGGCGCCGGCGCGACGCTCCGAAAGGGCTTGATTATAGCGCTGCGAGCCGACCGTATCGGTGTGGCCGGTGACCAGGATGCGGGCCATGCCTGTGTTCTTGGCCGAATTCACCGCAGCACCGATGACCTGCTCCGCTTCCGGGCTCAGATTCGATTTGTCGAAATCGAAGAAAACGATGTAGCGGCTGATTGCGGGCGGCGGCGCAGGGGCAGGTGGAACCTCGGCCACGATAAGCGCCGGAGGCGCGGGCGGGGGTGCGGGCGGCGCGACGGCCTGGGTGGTCGCTTCGGTCGTCTGCGCGGTGACGGTGGTCTGTTCTTCGACGGCGGTCCCCTGACGGAGCTGCGCCGGGGTCGGGTTGGGCGCGGAGCCGATGTTCAGATTCATGCCGATGTGCGGGTTGGAGAAATAATTCGCGGCTGCGGGCGTGATGGCGGCAGACAGCAACAACAAGGATAGGATTGTTCTTTTCATGATCTTTTCTCCGTCTAGGACGGGACTCCTACTGGTTGGTATGGGAAAGAGTGGCGCAATGTCGAAAGGACCTTACCGGTACGGCCAAGTGCTGCCGGGAAGCGGCCGGTTATCCGCGCGGGTGGTCCCGTTTATGTAATAGCCGCCGATCGCTCCGCCGACGCCGCCGCTTTGATGGCGAACTTCCTTGTCGAAATTGCGAGGCTGGGCCGGCATTTCCGGAAGCAACACAACCCGATGAGTCACGATTACGGGGCTCGTAACCACGACGGTGTCGGTCGTGACAATTGTCTCGCCTGTGACGCGGCCGGTATCCTGTGCAACGACAGGCCCGGTCATCCCGATGATGCTGCCGGCAAGCACGGCCATAAGAGATTTCTTCATAACCATTTCCTTTTTTTGAACCGCGGCCTGGAACCCTTGCCTTGAAGGTGCCGATCCGGACATGTGTCACGGGTCACCGCGCTTAACAGAACGCACCAGTCGCTGCGCCGAGTACACAAAAGGCCGTGTCGGAAACTACTCAGCAAATAAGCTGCCGACGCGGTTGTTTGCCGGCTTCGACCATGGGGGCGAAAGGCCGGCCGCCTTGTTTGCTAAACAGAGCGGCGCGAGGCGACAATCATGCCGAGGCCGGCAAGGATTGCCGCGATCCCGGCAATGGCTGGAATGGGCACATTGTGCTGTTGCTCGGACCGGATCGAAATTTTGGCAAATCCGAGAGGATGAAACACGTCAGTGGATGACCACCGCAGCCACCAAAAGAGAGAAGCTCGCGATCAGGCTGGCGGCCGCCATGCCGAGCAGGATGGCTGGTACCAATCTGGAATTCGGCCGTGCGAGTGTTGCTGTTGCTGAAGTCATGGGAATCTCCAAAAGTCCGTTGCGGTTCGCTGGTAATCAACCGTCAGGCGCCCGATTGGGCCGCTCTCGCACCGGCACGCGCACCATCCAAATGGCTGAGCTGGCTGAGCTGCGCCAGCATTTCGCTCATGGCGTTGCCATTGGCCGGGGCCGATTTGACCGACCGTACATTCTGACTTTCCAGAATCGCCTTCAGGGCCTGGCGGCCCCGGGCGACCCGGCTCTTCATCGTGCCTGTCGCCGCGTTTGAAAGCGCCGCCGCGTCTTCGTAGGAAAAGCCGCCCAGCCCGACGAGGATCAGAGCTTCCCGCTGCGAATCCGGCAGTTCCTTCATTGCGCGGGCCGTATCGGAAAGTTCCACCGCCCATCGCTGCTCCTCGGACACCGCCGGAAGAGTTTCGAGCCACTCGGGATCCCACGGGGCTTGCCGCCAATCGCGACGCTGGTGGGAATAGAATTCGTTGCGAAGGATGGTAAAGAGCCACGCCTTGAGATTGGACCCTGCCTCGAACGACCGGCGGCTTCGCCACGCCTTTGCCAGCGCCCCCTGGGCAATATCCTCGCCAAGCTCCCGCGTACTGGCCATTGAGATGGCCAAACGGCGCAGAAATGGCATCAGCGCGGTCAGGCCGGCCCCGAACCCGGCGTCCCCGGCGTCGGCGCCCAATTCGTCACACGATGCGTCTGCAGTGGAATGAATTTCGTAGGGTGCCATATCGCTCTTCCTCGTTACCTTGAGTGACACCGTGGTAGCCGTTGGAAGACAAAGGGCACCAGCCTCGGGATGTACTCACCGGCATTTCGGCATGCTCAGGCGCGGTGCGGGCACCCGATAACGTCGCGTAGGTAGTTTCCGAACCTTGGCGATATTGTGAGCTTCCGGTAACAAAAATCTTCGCAATGCGCATGGCGAGATTGTCTTCAATGATGACCTGTTCGATCCGATATTACCGGCCGGGCCGACGCGAGGACGCAGGGTTGCTGATCGCGAGGAAAACCGAATTCCTGGCCTATAAAGCGCGCTTGGAAGCGGCAGGCTACGTCGTGGTGGACCCCGTGGCGGTGTCCCCGCTCGCAATCGCGAGCGAGAAATTGCTCTGAATTGCACACGGATGCGAGCTTCCATCATGCCTAAGCTCGCGGCGGCGCGGCTTTTGGAGTAGTGTTTCCGGGCCTTCGCCGCGCCACCAGGCGCTGGGCAAGCAAAGAAAGCAAAAATGTCCAAAATGACTCAGAAGCCCGCAGCCGCGAGGTCCGGCCCGCGGGCTTTGCCGAGGGCCGCTCCCGTCAAACGCAAGGAGGTTAAACGAAACGATTTCCCCGTGGTCGGCCTCGGAGCTTCGGCCGGCGGGCTGGAAGCATTCATAAAGCTCTTCACCGCTCTTCCCGCCGACAGCGGGATGGCGTTCATCCTCATACAACATCTCGATCCGACACATGAGAGCATGATGGTGGCGCTCCTCAGCAGCCACACGTCGATGAAGGTCCTGCAAGCCACCGACGGAATGGCGGTCGAGCGCGATCATGTTTATGTCATTCCGCCGCGTGTCTATCTTTCGATCCAGGACGGTCTGTTGCACCTTTCGGTCCCGCGCGAGCGGCATGGTGCGCGCATGCCGCTGGACTATTTCCTTCGCTCATTGGCGGACGGTTATGGCCAGCGAGCCGTTTGCGTGATTCTGTCCGGAACCGGCGCCGATGGAAGTCTCGGGTTGAAGGCCGTCAAAGAAAAGGGCGGTCTGGTCATCGTCCAGGAGCCGGCAGAGGCCGCATTCGATGGAATGCCTCGCAGCGCCATCCAGACCGGTGCCGCGGACTTCATCCTACCGGTGGAGAAAATCCCCGATGCCCTCAAAACATATGCAACGCAGTCCGGCTTCAAGAGCACGAGCGGCGGAGGCGCGCCATCGTCATTCTCCCAGACAGGATTGATCGAAATCGTCGATCTCCTGCGCGCCAGGACGAGTCACGATTTCGCCTTCTACAAACCGGGCACGCTGCTGCGCCGCATGGAGCGGCGAATGGCAATTGCAGGAATCCCCGATAGCGCCCGCTACATGGAGGTCCTGCGTGGGGATGCAGAGGAAGTCGAACGCCTCGCCAAGGATCTGCTCATCCATGTCACGAGCTTTTTCCGCGACACGGCTGCCTTCGAGGTCCTCGCCAAATCGGTCATTCCCGATCTTGTGCGTCAAAGAACGTCGGACCAATCCTTGCGCCTTTGGGTACCGGCATGCAGTACCGGAGAAGAAACCTATTCCCTGGTCATGCTGGCGCTCGAGGAGATCGCCGCAACCAAGCGCAATCTCAAACTGCAGGTCTTCGCGTCCGACATCGAAGAGGATGCCGTTCAATTCGCCCGCAACGGGTTGTATCCGGCATCGATCGAAGCCGAAGTGTCGCCCGGCCGTCTTGCCCGCTTCTTCGTCAAGGACGGCGATGACTACAGGGTCGCGCCTGAGCTGCGCGAATCGGTTATTTTCACCGTGCAGGACATTCTGGCTGACGCCCCGTTTTCACGGATCGACCTCGTTTCCTGCCGCAATCTCCTGATCTATCTGCGCCCGGAGGTGCAGGACAAGGTCCTATCGCTGTTTCATTTTGCGTTGCGCCCGGGCGGCATCCTCTTCCTTGGCGCCGCCGAGAAGATCGGTAGCGCGGGTGCGCATTTCGAGCCGGTTTCGGATGGACAGCCGATCTATCGCCATCTCGGCCAAAGCCGGCCCGGCGAGGTCATTTTTCCGATCGGTGGCGGCGACGGCGTTCGCGCCCCCCCCTCGCAAATCGACCGGCCGCCGGCATCGCGACGCGCCAGCATGGGCGAACTTTCGCATAAATTGCTGCTCGAGGCCTATGCACCGGCCTCGGTTCTTATCAATCGCCATTGCGAGGGGCTCTATTATTTCGGGGCCACCGACAATTATCTGAAAGTTCCCGCGGGCGATGCCAGCGGAGACATCCTCTCGATGGCGCGCGAAGGATTGCGCAACAAGCTGAGGACAGCAATCCACCAAGTTGTCCGGGAGCATAAGCGCGCCCTTGTGGTGGGCGCCCAACTGCGCCGCGAGGGCAGCACCATCGCGGTCAGCATCGACGTCCGGCCGGTGGAGAGCGACGCCGGGCCGATGTATCTCGTCAGTTTCATCGACGAACCCGAGCTTGCAAAGCGGCCGGAAGCGGCCACCAGATCCGAAGCCAATGCCTCGCAAGTCGCCGAGATCGAGCAGGAACTGGCCGCCACGAGAAAAGAGCTGCAAACCGCCATTCGCGACCTCGAACTGTCCAACGAGGAGCAGAAGGCGATCAACGAAGAAGCCATGTCGGTGAACGAGGAATTCCAGTCCACCAATGAAGAACTGGAAACCTCTAAAGAGGAATTGCAATCGCTCAATGAGGAGTTGACCGCCCTCAACAGCCAGCTTCACGAGACCGTCGAACAGCAGCGCACCACCGCCAATGATTTGCAGAATGTGCTCACCAGCGCCAATGTCGCGACGATCTTCCTCGACGGCAAACTGAACATCCGCTTCTTCACGCCGGCGGTGAAATCGCATTTCAGCATCGTCCCCGCCGACGTCGGCCGCCCGCTTTCCGACCTCGCCAGCCGTTCCGACGATAAGGGTCTCCTTGTCGATGCCGCCTCTGTCTTGACGAATCTTGCGCCCCTCAACCGCGAGATCAAAAGCGACAAAGGCACGTGGTATACGCGCCGCATCCTGCCCTACCAGGCGAGCGACGATAAATTTGAAGGCGTGGTCATCACCTTTTCCGATATTTCCGAGCTCAAGGTTGCGGAAAGGGAGATCGAAGCGGCGCGGGCCTATTCCAACAGCATCGTCGAGACCATCCGGCAGCCCCTCGTGGTGCTGGACGACGAACTTCGGGTGATTTCGGCCAGCCGCGCCTTCTACCAGACGTTCGGCGCCAAACGCGAAGACGCGGTCGGAAAACGCATCGGCTCGGCGGGCGCGCTGGCGTTCAACGATCCGGGATTGCGCACATTTCTCGACCGCATTCAAGCCGGAGAGAACAGCATCGAGGATTATGCGGTCGAACTCGATCTGCCGCCGCTGCCGGACCAGCGATCCCTCCTTATGGCCGCCCGCGAAATCGCCGGGCCGTCGGCGGGCCGGAAGGTTCTTGTCACCATAGACGATATCACCGAGCGCAAACGCTTGAGCGAAGTCCTCGAGGTCGCCAAACTCCACGCCGAGCAGGCCAATCTCGGCAAGTCGCGCTTTCTCGCCGCCGCCAGCCACGATTTGCGCCAACCGCTGCAGACCCTCAGCCTGCTGCGCGGAATATTGGCGAAATCGATCAAGGATGAAGACACCCTGGCGCTGATCCGCAAGCTGGACGAGCCGCTTCAAGCCATGTCCGGCATGTTGAATACGCTGCTCGACATCAACCAATTGGAAGCCGGAATCGTCAATCCCGAGATCGTGGTCTTTCCGGTCGATGCGCTGCTGGATCGGCTTAAGACCGAGTTCGGCTATCACGCTGGAGCCAAGGACCTCGAATGGCGTGTGGTCGAGAGCAGTCTGCATGTCCGCAGCGATCCGCGGCTGCTTGAGCAGATGATTCGCAATCTCTTATGGAATTCCGTGAAATATACGCCGCGCGGCAAGATCCTTCTCGGCTGCCGGCGGCGAGGCGACAAGCTCCGCATCGAAGTCTGGGATACCGGCCTGGGCATCCCGCCGGAACATCTCCAGGCGATCTTCGAAGAGTTCCATCAGGTCGACAATCCTGCGCGCGAGCGGAGCCTCGGTCTCGGCCTGGGCCTGGCCATCGTGCAACGCATCGGGAATATGCTTGGCCACGCGATCGATGTTCGATCCCGCCCGGGCAAGGGCTCGGTTTTTGCCGTGGAGGTGCCGCTCGCCTGCGATTCACCGGGAGCCTGGGCCTCGAATGGCGGACAGCCCGCCGAGGATAACGCCGCCACGCCGAGCACAGTCATGATCGTCGAGGACGATCCGATGGTGCGGGAGATGCTTGAGCTTCTGTTCAAGACGGATGGGCATCGTACGGCGTCGGTCGCGGACGGCCGAATGGCGCTCGAACTGATGGCGAGCGCCGCCATGGAGCCTGCCATCGTGATTGCCGACTACAATCTGCCCGGCGGCTTGACCGGACTGCAAACGATCGCGGCGCTGCGCTCAATTCGCCATCGGGAAATCCCGGCCATCATTCTCACCGGCGATATCTCGACCGGTACGCTGCGCAAGATCGCCAAAGAGCGTTGCGTCCATCTCAACAAGCCTGCCAACGCCGAAGAGTTGACCCGTCTGGTCGGAACGATGATCGCCGCGCAGAATCGCCCCGTCGAAATCGCCCCTGTCCAGCCGCCGAAGGCTCTTGCAATCAAGCCGCCACCCGTCGAACCGAACAACGATGCGTTACTGCCAACGGTTTTCGTGATCGACGACGATGAGGCCTTGCGCGGGACGATGCAGCAATTGCTCGTGCTGGATGGACGCAACGTCGAAACCTATTCCAGCTGCGAAACATTCCTGGACAACTATACGCCGTCGCGGAAAGGGTGCCTGATCGTCGATGCCAAGATGCAAGGCATGGGAGGACTTGCGCTGCTGGAGTGGCTCAAGAGCGAGCGGAGCGATCTGCCGGCCATCATGATTACGGGCTATGGCGACGTACAAACGGCCGTCAGAGCCATGAAGGCCGGCGCGGTGGATTTCATCGAGAAGCCGGTGGACCCGGACGAACTGATCGCCAGCATCCAGAACGCGCTCGACGGGGCCTATGATTCGGGAAAGCGCGCCGCCGGACATGCGGCCGCCGCAAAATGCATCGCGGGCCTGACGCCGCGGGAACATTCGGTCATGGATCTGGTGCTGGCCGGCCGCCCCAGCAAGAACATCGCCTTCGACCTTGGCATCTCTCAGCGCACGGTCGAGAACCACCGCGCTTCCATCATGAAGAAGACCGGCTCGAAATCCATTCCCGCGCTCATCCGCCTGGCGTTGGCGGCGGCTTGAATCGTCTGGCGGTCATGGGCGCTACAGCCCGATCAGGAAATCCGCGCCCTTAAGGGTGGCCCAGGCCTCAACGCCCGTGATTGCAAGCGAGCCGAGAGACGTTCCCAACGCGACGCAAAGAAACACCCCGTCTTCTTCCAGATACGCGAATGCCAACAGCATGATCGCCGCGGCGGGTACGATGTTGGTGAAGGGAATCGGTACCAAAAGGGTCGCCGCGAGCACCACCACAATGAGACCGATAAAGCGTTTGGCAGCCATGAAGGCCGTGGACCATCGCGGCCGGATGATCTTCTCCAACGCCCTCATCGCCGGGATCGAACGATCTATGAGCCGCGCAATCCGGTGCGTGGGCAACGATCGGGAAGCCAGAAAGTGCGGCAGCGTGATCGCCTCCTGGCCCATCGTCATCTGAAACCCGAGAACGGCAAGCATGATGCCGGCGGGAAACGACACTCCTGGAACCATCGCAATCAGCCCCAGGAGAAGCATGACCATGCCGAATGAGTGGCGGCCAAGGCTGCGGATGAGCCAT
>Ga0265338_10010513_pt1 | contig 10830 bp, 13 predicted proteins | sample 42126metaG_FD_193579 | JGI IMG/M metagenome (GOLD analysis project Ga0265338, IMG submission 193579) | Rhizosphere microbial communities from Carex aquatilis grown in University of Washington, Seatle, WA, United States - 4-21-26 metaG | ecosystem: Host-associated > Plants > Roots > Rhizosphere... | reverse complement strand
TTTAGTGTCATTATGCCGACCATCAAGATTACCAAGGCTCAGCCGACCATTTCGGGTCCTGGCCTGGTCACGGTCAATGGTGAATTCACAGTGTATGACCCTGACGACGGTTCTAACCCACCGATTCAGATTCACATTATCAGCACTGACACTACGCTGTAAGTCAATTTGTGCCTAAGCGAGAGAGGGTTACATAGTGCCTATTGCTCATATCGCCAAATGTCTTAACTGCGGTATCAAGCACGAATGGCTGTTTGAGTCGCTGACCTTGCAAGAGCTTCGGATTATGAAAAAGCTTACGGGGATGACTCAAAAGGATTTCCGTGAAGCCAGTAATGAGGATGACCCTGAGGCTTTGGCGTTCCTGCTTTACATTCTTCACCGTCGAGACAAGATCAATATTGCATTTGAGGATATTGACCTTGATTTTAACGATTTCGACATGGAGCTAACCGAAGCAGAACAGGCACAAGTAGACGCGGCTATTGCAGAGGCGGCTAAGCAGGCGAGTACCGGCCGCCCAAAAAAGAGCAAGAGTGGCCTGACAAGCATGGCGGAATAGAGGCTCAGGTACGTAGCTACATGGCTGATTTCTGGCATATCTACGGTGTTAACGCTCTGGACATATGGAATCTGCCAGCTAACGAGTTTTTCGGCATGACGGTCGAGGTTGACCGGATGCGTCGTGAAGCTAAGAAGAGGCCAAGTGGATAAGAAACTTCAAAAGCGCATTACTGCTGGATGCCAGGAAACAGCGCGTGTAGCTCGCGAGCTGGCCGCCGCTTTCTCGGACAAGATTCCCGGCGCTATCAAGGTCTACTCAAACTCTCGGGGCGTCAGCGTCGTATCCGAAGGCACCATTGCCAAGAGCGGGCGACCTAATGAGTTTGGTCTTAGGCACCCTGTTTTCGGTGATCGGGAAGTGTGGCGTAAGACACCGCATCGTCCCTACATGGAAGTAGCCGAAGCTCGCACATTGGACTACGTAACCGAAGCGGCGGCCGGTTACCTTGACGACCTTATTAAAGACTCAGGCATCTAATAGAAGGGTACCGCTATGGCTGGTGCGACTCGTAGCGTTATTCTCCGGTTTCTGAGTCAGGGCGACAAGTCGGTTAGTACGACGCTGAATAAGCTTCAAGGTCAGAAAGATGATCTTACTAAGACCGAAGCTGTCTTGACTATTAAGGCTGACGACACAGAGGGTACCGCCAAGCTTGACGCATTTCTGCGGAAAGCACAAGAGGCCGGTAATACTAAGGTCAGTGTCAAGATCGGTGCCGACGCGGAATCTTTTGACGCGACGTACGCGGCTGTTAAGGCTAAGGCCGATGAGCTTGGTCTTAAAAAGGTCAACATCAAGGTAAGCACCGATGGCACGGGCAAGTCAATTATTGCTCTGTCGGCTCTGGCTACCGAGGTTGCGGCGGTCAATAAGGAAAGTAGCAACACTCCGGGTCTGCTTAGCAGTATCGGCAGGTCTGGCGCTAACGCTGCCAACGGGCTAGGCGAGATGATACCCGTACTCGGGTCTATCGCCCCATCTAGCGGCGTGGGTGGCTTGTTTGCTATCCCTGTTGCGATTGCCGCTGTCGCTGCGGCTCTGACTGAGGCTACAGGTCTTGTAGCTGGGTTTGCGGCTGCTGGCGCTGGCGCTGGCGCGTTCGGTCTCCTGGCTATCCCCGCTTTCAAGGCTGTTTCTGGCGCTCTAACGCAAGCTCAGGCCGACCAGACGGCTTACGATAGGGCTTTGACGAAGACAGCTAAGAATACTGCTTTGCAGCATTTGAAGGCTGATTACGCAAGCCTGGACCCGTCTGAGCGCGGCGCGGTTAAGGGCATTCAAACGCTGTCATCGACTTTCAGTCAGATGGCGCAATCGTTTGAGCCTCAGGTATTTACGGTTTTCAACTCATTCCTAGGTGTAGCTAACAGCCTGCTACCCGATATTGCCCCGTTTGCGGTTACATTTGCGAGTGCGTTTGCAGACCTGGGAAATCATCTTAAGAATTTCACTAACTCGGGTCCTTTCCTAGCTTGGATTAGCCAATTTCAGAAACTTGAGGGACCTGCTATCGGTGCGATCGGTGCGGGTATCGGCAAGCTGGGCGTTGCGTTCGGCAAGCTGCTTGTAGTCATGCCGCCAAAGGATGTTGTCAACGCTATCAACATCGGTTTCGGCATTATGGCCGGAGTTATCAATACGGTAACGTGGACCGTTAAGACATCAATGTGGTGGTGGGATACCTGGACTCGTAACTTTGCGCTTGGCGTTGAGGGTCTTATCCGGGGATGGAATACGTTTGCTGGTGTGGTCAGGTCAGCTTGGAATAACGTTATCCGGCCCACTTTCGCGCTGATTGTCGATACGTTTCTCGGCATTGTCGGAGCTATTATTGACGGTGCTGCGCGTGCGTTCGGCTGGATTCCCGGAATTGGCGGCAAGCTCAAGAATGCCGCTAGGTCGTTTGACAGCTTCCGCGATAGCGTGAACAACTCGCTTAGCGGCATCAACGATAAATCCGTTAGCGTCAAGGTTAACTTTGCTCCGACCCCTAGCGGCCAGGAGGGCGCGTCCAAGTTTACGCACGCGGCTACGGGCGGCCTTATGCGCGGTCCTGGCAGCTCTACGGCTGACAAGATCCCCGCGATGCTGTCTAACGGTGAGTACGTCCATAAGGCGTCCGCTGTGGCCCACTATGGCGTAGGGGCGATGGACGCGGTTAACCAGGGCCGGGCGGTTATCCAGTACGCAAGCGGCGGTTCTGTCGGGCACAAGGCCCACCTAGCCCATCTGCATCACGAGCACGTAGCCCACATGGCGCACTTGGCGCACCTAAGGCACGAGCGTCACACTACCCCGCATCACACAGCCGCTCACAAGGCAACTGGCGCGCATACAGCGCACCTCGCGCACCTCGCGCATATGGCCCACTTGAAGCACGAACATCGGGAACACCTAGCCCACCTCACTCATATGAAGTCGCGTAAGGGATACGCGAATGGTGGCCTGGTCGGTTTCCAGGGTTTCGCGGGTGGCGGTGGCGTAAACGTTAATACGAGCTTCCCAAGTGCCAGCTCTGTTAACAGCTCTGTTGCGAGCGCTGTGCAAAACCTGGCTAACGCTCACGCTACGTCTTTGTTTAGCTCTGTGTCTGCGGCTAGCGGCGGCTCGGGTAGCGGGTCTAATCCGGGCGGGGGCGCGGCTCAATGGGCTTCGCTCGTGCTTCAAGTCCTATCTATGTACGGCTTGTCGGCGGGCTGGCTACCTAACGTGCTACGGCAGATTAACACCGAGTCGGGCGGTAATCCGAACGCAATTAACCTGTGGGACTCTAACGCGGCGGCTGGTGATCCGTCTCGCGGTCTTATGCAGACGATTATGAGCACGTTCCTTGCGTACGCGGGACCGTTTGCGGGACGCGGTATTTATGACCCGTTCGCTAACATCTACGCGGCTATCGGTTACACCCTGAGCCGCTACGGCTCGCTGTCTGTCCTGGGTAACGGTCACGGCTATAAAAACGGCACTAACAGCGCTAGGGCTGGTCTTGCTCTGGTAGGCGAGAATGGTCCCGAGCTGGTTAACTTCCGGGGCGGTGAATCGGTCACGCCGAATAGCAAACTAGGTGGTAACACGTACCAAATTCAGATTAACGTTCCCCCGAACGCTAATCAAGCCGAGATCGGGCGTGTAACGGTTAACGCTATTAAGCAATTCGAGAAACAATCGGGTGCTAGTTGGAGGTCTTAGGCTGTGGCTCTTAACGGTGACGGTACTTTCGTATGGCCGCAATTCATTGTGGAAGCTGGGTTGGTTACCGCCAACCCGTCACAGCCTAACACCTCGCTGGTGCTTAATAGCGCGACACTTGGCAAATTGAACACGGGTACGCTGGGCACTGGTGTTACGTGGACGGATATAACGAATTTCGTTGACTCGTTTACGACCAATCGCCCATCTACCCGTGAGCAAGGCCCTTTGTGGACATTCCAGGCAGGTACGCTTTCTGTTGTACTCGATAACTCAGACGGCAGGTTTGATCCCGATAACCTGAGCGGTCCTTACGTTATCGGTGGGGTCAGCCAGATTGACGTAGCGGTTCCTATCCGCATACGAGCTGTCTTTGACTCAGTGTCTTACAACGTGTTCTACGGCTACGCGGACGCGTGGACTCCCGCCGATGTCTCTTTCAGCGGGGATAATACTACGCTTACCCTGACCGCTACCGATGCCTTCGGGATATTGTCTAACCTCATTCTGGGCACTGTCTCGGCTGAGGGTGCTAACGTTGATACCGGAACACGAATCAAGGATATCCTGACTCGTTCGGGCTGGTATGTCTCGGCTGAATTCACCAAGGTTGACGCGGGGAATTCAACAGTACAGGCAACTACGCTTGGCGCTGACGCGCTCTCACTTATGCAAGCGGCGGCCGACGCTGAGATTGGCCGCTTGTATGTCGATGAGCAAGGCGCGGTTGTGTTCCGTAACCGGCACGCTCTGATTACCGATCCGTTGTCAACCACTGTGCAAGCGGTATTCGGTGATCAGCCGGGTACAGTACAGACTAATGGTACCGAGCTAGAATGCGCTGTTATCAGCAGAGCGCTAGATAAAACAACCTTGGCTAACGATATCCAGGCCACCCGCTCAGGCGGGACTATGCAGGAAGTACAAGATGCTACCAGCATAGGCAAGTATCTTTTTCCGCGCACCTACGCTAATTCTAGCCTGATTCTTAACGTAGACTCCGACGCTCTACAATGGGCGCAATGGGTTTTGTATGTCAGCAAGAATAGTGAAGACCGATTCGACACAATAGAAGTTGACCCGCTAGCTGACACTACTAATCTTTGGCCACAAGTGCTAGGCCGGAAGATGGGCGACCGGATAGATGCGTGGATTACTCCCGCTGGCGGATTCGGCCGTGTCAGCCGCTCATGTTTCATCACGGGTATCCAGCACACTTGCGATGCGATCAATAACACGTATAACACGGTGTGGACGCTTCAAGACGCAAGCAAGTACGGTTCCTTCTTTGTGCTTAACGATGCAGTTCTAGGCAGGCTTAATGATAACGCGCTTGCGTTCTAAGGAGATATAATGGCTGCTCCTACCTGGGTATCTGGACAGGTACTTAATGCGAGCGATGTTAACAACTGGTTTGTTCCGCTGGCGGTCTATAAGACTTCTAGCACGTCGCGAAGCAGCACAACCACTAACTCACCTGACCCGGATCTTGTTATACCGCTTGCCGTCTCAGCTTTTTACCGTTTTGAAATGTACGCGTCTTACACGGGTTCGTCTACTGCCAGCCAGGGTATTAAGGGCGCTTTCACGGTGCCTACGGGTACCACGCTGCGATATCACCTTATCGGGGTAAGCAACTCGGGTTCGACGGCTCAGGTAGGTGGTACCTGGACAGGTACCGACACTATTATTCTGGGTACCACTAACGCCGTTAACTCGGGTTTTAGTCTGCTAGGCACTCTGTTCACTAGCACAACTGCGGGTAGTATTTCTTACAACTGGTCACAGTCTGTTTCGGAATCTACCGCTGTTTCACTACAGGCACAGTCTTGCATGATCCTTACCAGGATCGGTTAAGCCCTATGACGACACTAGCGGATATAACTACCGGTCAGCAATTCCTGTTCGTGTGCCAAGCGGGCACAATTGACGATACCGGGATAGCACTACAGCTATTCGGCCCGAGCAACACGCTAGCGGCTACAGCTCAGATTAACCCCGATGGGTCAATGACCGGTCAGCTTATGGCGGCTCCTAACACGATCCCTGTTTCTGTGGTTACTGGCTTTGTCCCGTTCGCTGTAGGTGATGTGCTGCAAAAGAACGCTAGCGGTGAAACGCTGGTCTGCCGATGGTCGAGCATCGCGGCTAATGGCACTACTACATGGTCCGCGTCAGCAAGCCATGAGGTTGTTTACACCTCTGATGGATGGTCGATTATAGGCCACATTGATTTGTCCTGATTTTATCAGGATGTGATCGTGTGCTATCGCTAGCACACTGACCGACTGACCGATAACAAACGCTTGGACGATTTATGCCCGACGCAACCATAATTGAAGTCCTCTTGGCTCTGCTTGCCGGGGTTGTCGGTTTCGTTTCTTATGTTGCTGCTAATCGAGCTAATAAGGCGCAAGCTGATGCAGCCGTTGTAACAATTGACGCACAAGCTTATGAGAGGGCACAGCAAATCTACGAATCGGCAATAGCCACACTTGAGCGGAGGGTTAGCTACCTTGAAGCTCAGGTAGCCGATCTCAATAAGTCCAATGAAGAAATGACTACCGAGCTAGCCCGTTTGCGTCGTGAGAATGCAGACCTAAGGGAGCAAGTCTAATGAAGGTCGTTAGTTTGATTGTGGCTATCTGGCAACTAGTAGCCCGCTACCCGGCTGTTACGGCGGGTGTGTTTCAAGTGATTATCGTTGCTGGCGCTGCGGTTGGCCTAAACCTGACAACGGCCGAGCTGGCGTCTATCGCTGGCCTAGTGGCCAGCGTGTTCGCGGTCCTGGTACACGCTGGCGTCATCCCGGTAACCAAGGTCTCTAATGTCAAGGCTGGCGTTAAGCCAACTGTCCCGAGCGCGGTTGAGGTTGGCGAGCCGCTGAGCGCGACTGTACCGGCTGCTCAGCCCGTGGCCTACACACCTACCGCCCCGAGCCCGGTTCTGGTCTCTCCGAACGTCTCTGTTGTCGCTGACACGGTGTCAGTCGAGCACGGCGTAGACGCTAAGCCCGAGCCCGTCACCTTTGCTAGTGGCGGCATCGTCTCAGAGCCAGTCAAGCCCGAGCCAATGCCCGAGCCCGAATCGAGCAAGCCGCTTCCAGGGTCAATCGCAACCGTTCCCCCGGATGGCGGAAAGCTCGGCAAGCCGATCACACCGATAGGAAAGAGAAAGAATGTCTAACCACATCGTATTTACTCCTGGTCTTGTCCCCAATGACCCGAATAAGGCCCGGCTGTATTTCCGCATGTTCCGCAACGCGGACGCGGTAGCTCCCGCGTCGGTAACCGATTTCAACACCCTTCCCGCTATCGGGATGCTCGGAAACGACCTCTACGGCGACTGTGTAGAGGCCATGATCGGTCACAACGTTGACGAATGGACTTTCTTTGGCCAGGATAACGAGTATGTAGTTTCCACTACCGAAGCGCTTAACGCCTACAGCACCATCACGGGCTTTAACCCGAAGGACCCGAACACTGACCAGGGCACTACGGTACAGGATGGTCTTAGCTTCCTGCGCAAGAGCGGGTTTGGCAGCCACAAGGCGGCGGCTTTCGCTCAGCTTGACGTGTCCAACATTGATGAAGTCAAGCTTGCCATTGCGGAGTTTGGCTCTGTCTCGATTGGCTTTAACTTCCCTGCTTCCGCGATGACTCAGTTTAACTCGGGTTCCGCTTGGGATGTTGTCAGGCATGATGGCGGTATTGAGGGCGGGCACGCTGTTCTGTGTGTCGGTTATGACGCTACGTACATCTACCTTTATACGTGGGACCGTCTTTTCAAGATGACCTACGCATTCTGGAATAAGTATGTTGAAGAGGCTTGGACGACCATTAGCGTTGACTGGGTTAACGCGGCTACTGGTACGGACCCTGAGGGTGTGGACAAGTACGCGCTTGGCGCTCAGTACGCGGCGCTTACTGGTGACGTTAACCCGTTCCCGGCTCCCGCTCCTACGCCTACGCCGACCCCGGACCCGACACCTACCCCGACTCCTACGCCCGACCCTACCCCTACGCCGACTCCTGACGCGGCAGACGTGGCGCTTGACGGCGCTTTCAAGACGTGGGTTGCCGCTAAGGGTTTCTAGAAAGGTAATTATGACTCTGTTTTATCCCGATGTCTACAGCGGCCAAGCTGGCATATCCTTTAAGGGTGCTCCTATCGCTATGGTCAAGGCTACTCAGGGTACGGGTTACACCAACCCTGATTACGCGGCAGCTCAGGTTAGAGCGCGTGCGGCTGGTGCTTTCTTTTGCGCCTACCACTGGCTTATGCAGGGTAATGGCTCGGCTCAGGCCGACTACGCTTTCAGCGTGGTTGGCAAGAATACCCCGCTTATGCTCGACTGGGAATTTGTAGCAGGGTCTAATCCGGGTGTTGCTGACGCGCAAGCGTTCATTAACCGATGGGAAGCGCTAGGCGGAATGCCGGTAGTTCTTATCTACCTGCCTCACTGGTACTGGCAAGACAACATTGGTTCACCGTCGCTTAAGTGGTTTGCTGATCATGGCTGCGTTCTGGTTTCCAGCGATTACACGAGCTACAGTGATAATGGTCCTGGCTGGGCTGGTTATGGCGGAATGAATGTAGCCGTCTGGCAGTACGATGATGAGGCTACTTTCAACGGCTTCAACCCGGTTGACTTCAATGCCTATAAGGGCACGCTAGCCGAGTTTATCAGCATGGTTAAGGGAGTGCCTGTGAAGCCTGAGAGCCTGATTCTCAATAGCGGCGATTCTGGCCCGGCTGTTACGTATCTGCAAACCAGGCTTAACGTCTGGGGAGCGAAGCTCACTGTTGACGGTGATTTTGGTCCGTCTACCCTCGCGGCGGTTAAGGCTTTCCAGGCTACGGCGAAGCTGACCGTAGATGGCTCGGTTGGCCCGGCTACTTGGACCGCACTAGATCGGAGTCCTACCTTGGCATCTGTGAAGGTTCCTGACCTTACCGGCAAGAGCTGCGGCGAAGCGCACAACGCGCTCGTAGCGCTGGGCCTTGTGCCTACCGCTCCCGCTGGCCAGCTCGCGGCCGATCACGTCGCTAGCACTAACCCGGTAGCGGGTACTACGGTCAACCCTGGAAGCACGGTTGATATCGTCGCGGTTGAGTATCACGGCGAGTACGTCGCTGGCGGCATGTTCGATCTAGCCGACCTGGCCGACAAGCTCGGCGTTGGCGTCGATGGCCCGGCCACCCTGCTCCGAATGACGGCCAGCCACTACGGCACGTTCGGTGACGCGCTCGGGATGCTGCTACGTGACATCCTGACCGGCGCTAAGCCTGCGAGTACCCCGGTACCCGCTGGCGTACTGCTCTGGTGTGACTAACAAGATCTCTCACAACTCAATAAACTACAGGCGTCCTAGCGTCTGTTGCCTCTACCCCTGCCCGCACTAGCGGGTGGGGGTTTTGGCGTCTAAGGACCAAGTAGTTAATAGGGAATCTGGCCGTAGCGGGCATACTGGCTACTGACTACAGGCTAGGGATACAGCACATGGATCGATTGCATACAATACCCGTTACCAAAATGTTACCAAGTATTTCTAACGTCGCAGGTCAACACGTTACGTCAGACTTGCACTACAGTTCACCGCGCGGTAACGTTGGACTCATCAACTTGTAGCCAGTTGGTTACCAGGACACGAGTTTACAAAACCGGTCTTGGACAGGCACCCAGACCCCCGTGCCGACTACACCCGCTCATCATGGGCGCTTGCGTGTTGTCGGTAGCGGGGATTTTTTATCCCCTGAAACTGGCTAAATGCGTGATCGTCCGGCAACTTGTAGCGATCTCACCAGATGGCACAACGTGAGCCAGGTCACAAACGACAAGCTTTCCGGTTCGGCTCGCGCCGCGTGGTACCTAAATCCGAACGCATCAACTCGCGGCGCTGAACGGCCAAGCCACAACTTTCTAGGAGAGGTACAAACCAGCGTGAGTGACACCGATACGCAGGCCAGGGAAACCCTTGAGCGCTTCGCACCTCAACTGAGGTGGGTAGTTGACTCGGTAATGCGTAGCTTCCAGCTCTCTCACCACTACCGGAATGAGGTTGAGCAAGAGGCACGAATCCTGCTTACCAGCTATGCCGACTTGTTCGATACTCCGATCTGGGGTCACGGGAAGCTTGCCGAAATAGAGGCTTTGGTCTCTGGCGATGAAAAGCGGGTTAAGTCGCTAGTGGCTCGGCAACTCCGCATCGATCTATCACAGACCATTGCTCGCCAGAGTGAGCGTGAGGGTGTTTTCCACACTGACTCCCTGGACGAACTGACCGAAGAGGGCTTTGAGGTATCCGACAACGGACTAGGGGAGCGTACGACCATCGAAACCATCGACAGTAGCCAGGAATTTGACCGGGCACACCGTCTTTACCCGAGCTTCGCTCGTAACGTGCTTGACGGTATGACTCAGGAAGCGATAGCGGAAGCTGACGGCGTTACCGACCGTACCGTCCGAAACCGTATCGAGCGGGAAAAGGCGGCATTCCTTGCAGACCAGGAACGCTACAAGCTTATTGGCCAGATCCAAGAGCACGGCTTGATGGTCGAGGGTAACGAGACCCTAGACGATCTCCGCGAAGCGGTTAAGTACCTCGCGGCGGCATGACATGAGGGATTACTTCGCAGAGCTGACCGAAGAGACCGGGCTTATCCCTCGCGGTCCCGACTTCCGTCACATTTACCTTGACACGGCCGGTCCCGAGCCAGCGCTACCCGCCCGGTACGTAGCTCCCTACCCGCTGCTCACTCGCGATGAGCGAGCCACGATAAACCAGACGAACACTTGCCGGGCTATTCAAGGCCGACCCGATCTGACTAACGGTGAGTGCGCGAACATTATTTCCCGCGTAAACCAGCCCGGCTACATCCCAATCCCTTAAAGGAGTTAGCAGAATGCTTACTGTCACCATCGATCCCGACAACGGCTACCTTGCCGGTCAGCCGAAGGCTACTCAGGATTTTCTTGAGCGGAAGATCGTTAAGGCTTCTACTCGCGGGGATATCGCTCTGCGATTCAAGGGCGATCACTACCCGGCCGCTACCGACTCTTCTAGCCGTCTCGC
>Ga0265338_10010512_pt1 | contig 10832 bp, 10 predicted proteins | sample 42126metaG_FD_193579 | JGI IMG/M metagenome (GOLD analysis project Ga0265338, IMG submission 193579) | Rhizosphere microbial communities from Carex aquatilis grown in University of Washington, Seatle, WA, United States - 4-21-26 metaG | ecosystem: Host-associated > Plants > Roots > Rhizosphere... | reverse complement strand
GGCTCCGGCTCTGGGCCTCGGCCTGGACCCCGCCAACGTGGATGAAGGATAATCGGGCGTTTGATTCGGGCGCTTTCATCGACGATCCGAAAATGTACCGCGCCTACGCCCTTTATCTCCTCAAGTTCATCCGCGCCTATCGGGCCGAAGGGCTCCCGATCGAAGCGATCGCAGTTCAGAACGAACCCGGCACACTCACCGATTATCCGTCTTGCGACTGGACCCCCGTCCAGTATCTCACTTTCACCCGGGATTACCTCGGGCCGCTCTTCCACGCTGAAGGTTTGAAAAATGCGATCATGCTCGGCACCTTCAACCAGCCGGCGCTCGCCGCACACGCCCTCGCCGTCGTCACCGACCCGCGCGCCCGTCCGCTCGTCGCGATGGCCGGGATGCAGTGGTACAGCCTCGCTTTCATGGACCAGTTGAAAAGGGCCGCCCCCGGCCTCACGGTCTGGCAGACCGAGACCGACTGCGGCAACTTGCATTGGCAACCGGGTTACGACCCGGACAAGCCGCAGAACGACATTATTTACGCCAGCTTTACGTGGGAAAGGATACGCGATTGGCTCAGGGCCGGGGTCACCGTGTACGAACTTTGGAACATGGTGCTCGATTCCTGGGGCAAGAGCATCGGTTCCAAACGGCCTTGGCCGCAGAACAGCGCGATTACGGTCCACCCGGAGACACGCGAGGTCCGCTACACGCCCATGTTTGGCGCCATCGGCTCATTCGCCAAATTCGTCAGGCCTGGCTCGAGGCGGGTGGAGACCGAGGGCGGGTTCTTCAACAACGCCGTCGCGTTCGCCGGGACAGACGGGCGCGTAGTAGTGGTGCTCCACAATCCCAACGCCGTTCCGGCTGATATCCGCGTCCGGATACGCGACGCGGTCTATCTTGTGGAGATGCCGCCGCAGAGTTTCGCGACGTTGGTTCAGAGCTTTGGGGGCGAAGATTAAAGATGGAAGATAGAGGATGGCAGCAAATTTTTACAGAAGCTAACGAAGGGAACGGTAATGTCCTGATTTAAATCCGGGTAGGGAGGGTTAGTCCTCTGCCCGCCGCAAATACGGTGAACGGCGCACACGGCTTTCTCTCCATAGCCAGGTGAAGGCGGAAGTGACGCGCCCAACCGAAATCAGCGCTGATCCGTCCTTCGCTACGAAGCTACGGAGGACAGGTCCGCGTAATCTGCGGTAAAAAATGATTTAGCTTTTAGCCTTTGGCAGTTAGCCTTGCCATCATGTCCCTCACCGTCACGCATACACTCGGCAGGCTCCCAACTTTCATCGAACTTCAAACCTTGGCCGGACAGCATGATGTCCAGTTCCACGGCAACGAACTGGCCGGCGATTTCTGCCATCCCAACCCGGAGCAGCCCAAGGTCAAAGGCAATTATGCCTTTGAGCCGAACGGCGATATCCATGGGGATTTTAGCGGTCAGGTCATGGGGAAACTGTCCGGGAGCTTCAAACTGACGGAGGGAAAAGCCGAGGTCACCATCACCGAAAAGCCATTTCTGATGCCTGAAGCCGTTTTGAAATCAACGCTGTCAATGGTGCTGAAAGAGTTCTGCGCCAAGTTTTCCTGATTCCTTGATTCCGGGGCCTGAACGGCCCAAACTCCGGCCGTGAATCATGGGACACAATCGAACGGAGATTTCTTATGACATCCAATCCGAATCTCTCGCCGACGGATAACCGTTCCAACAACATACCGCCGCCTCGGTTGCCGAATTCACAGCCCAAATCCGGCACGTTTGCTTTTCTTTTGGCCATCGCGCTGACGCTTTTCCTCGGATTGTTTCTCGCCGATGCTTTTGTTTCCCTGGCCGATGATTCGTTGATCCTTCTTTTCGGTATCCACGTCATCTCCGCGACGCGCGCGGCATTATGCTTTTTTGCCATGCTCATCGCTGTGGTGATCTACGGCCTGATGGGTCTCACGCCCATGATTCCCAAGCGCTGGTTCCTTCCGCTCACACTTTACTATCCGGTCACTCAACTCGCGATCCTTCCATGCATGATTTACTCCTTTGGCCGGATAACGCAGGCGAATTGTTTTTTTTCATTCATCCAGGTCGTTCTCGGCGTGGCAATCCTTTACCGGATTCAAGGCCGGTTCAAACTTCAATGGCTCCTGGTCCCGGCAGACCGGCTCACGGGACGGGGCTTCAGTTGGGGAAACCTTTCGATCTACGTGCTGGCGAACATCTTCTTGCTGCTGCCTGCGACTTTTCTTTACCTGTTCGTTTGCTCGGCCATGACAGTGGACCATTTCACCGATGGATTCATGACACTGCATCCGGACGGTTTAAGAGTGCAGGTGCGGAAATATGTCCGCGACGACGGCAAGATAATTGAGTTATTTCCGATGGCGCACGTCGCCGATGCGGGATTTTATGGAAGGGTATCCCGGACGTTTCCCACCAATTCGATCATTTTGATGGAAGGCGTCCGGGACAGTCAGAATTTGCTCACCAACGGAATCAGTTACCGGCACATGGCGAAGTTCCTGGGCCTGACCGAACAGAAAGTAACCTTCGGGCACGGCAGGGGTAAAATGGTGGGGGCGGACATTGACGTGAACCAGTTTTCAAAGAATACCATCGACTGCCTCAATTTGGTCATGCTCCTTCATGCGCAAGGTTTGAACTCTGGAAGTCTGCTGAAATTGATGGAATACTCGCCGCCACCCCATATCGAGCAGGACCTTTATGAAGATCTGCTCACAAAGCGGAACCAGCATCTGTTGAAAGAAATCCAGTCCCATCTTGCAGAGACGGACAACATCATGGTGCCGTGGGGGGCTGGTCATATGCCGGGCATTGCCCGGGGAATTCAAGACGACGGATTTCGACCGGTTGAGACCAACCAATTTATGGCAATCCATTTTCGGAAAAGAACTGAAAACTAAGACGTGATGGGACGGCCTACGCGTTGCCGAGTTCATCCGGCAATTCTTCCACAATCCAGTTTTTGCGTGCAGCTTGCAATTTGTCCGCCGCACGACCGTGCTCCCAGACGGCGTAACGCAGCGTCCGGCCGATGTCGGTTTGCAATGCCGGTTGGACCAGCAGGCCGGCTATGAAACCGCCGAGGACATCACCGCTGCCGCCCTGCGCCAGATACGGATTGCCGGATGAGTTCACAAAAATTTCGCCGTCGCTGCGGCCGGTGAGTGTTTGATGTCCTTTGAGCGCGACCCAGCAATTGCCGAATCGCCGCGAAAGTTCGCGCAAAGCGGCCACACGGTCCGCCTCGACCTGCTGCACCGTCTGATTGAGCAAACGCGCCGCCTCACCCGGATGCGGCGTGATGATGCGAATCCGCTCCTTGGCCAGGTTATGCGGGGCGAGCCAGTCCAGCGCGCTGGCGTCCACAATCATCGGCAGTTCCGCGTCGCGCCAAAGCCGCCGCGTGAGGGCCTTCAGATCATCCGGCACAGTGGTCGCAGCCAGGCCGGGTCCGATCAATATCGTTCCAGCGGCATCGAACAATTTAATGTCCGGTTGCCACAAATGCACCATGACGGATTGCAATTGCGATGCAATGGGATGGTAAACCTCCTCGAGCGTGAGCAGCATGATGAGGCCGGGTTGTGCGTGTTGCGCCCCGCGCGCGGCCAGCACCGCCGCGCCGTGAAATCCAAAACTGCCCGCGACGATCATCAAGCGCCCGAACGAGCCTTTGTGGGCGGCAACCGGGCGGCGTGGGGGAAAACCGGTGAAATCTTCCGGCAACGTCCAATTCAAATCATCCGCTGAATCGGACCGGGGGCAGGGGACCAGGCCGACATCGGACGCCACTTCGAGCCGCCCGACAAACGGCCACGCATTTTGCGCGAGCAGCCCGATTTTGGGTGCGCCGACGGTCAAGGTGACCGCCGCCTCGACCGCCGCTCCTTGCACTTCGCCGGTGTCCGCATTCAAGCCGGACGGCACGTCCACGGCCAGCACGGGCAGGTTGGATTGATTGACGGCGGTGATGAATTTTTTCCAGCCGTCGTTGAGCGGGCGGTCCAGGCCGATGCCGAACAGGCCGTCAATGAGCAGCGCCGGACGGGCTTGCAGCCGGTTGGCGTCGGACGGGATGGAGGCGCTGCGTTCGAGAAATCCGGCCAGCGCCGTTTCCGGTTCAATCACGTCGAGGACCTCCACCCGCCGATCGCGCAAATGTTCGCGCATGGCGCGGGCGTCGTCTCCGTTGTGCCCCTTGCCGGCGAGAATCAGGATGGCATCGCCTGCGCGCGTGAGTTGCAACGCGCGCGCCGCGATTTTTTCGCCGACGCGCCGGATGACTTCGGCTTCAGTCTGGCCGGCGGCCCAGGTGGCGCGTTCCCATTCGCGCATCCGGGCGAGGTTGATGACCGGAACTGGCATGGGGGCAAGATGGCAGATTTTTTGTCCCGGTGAAAGTGGAATTGGTGGGTGAGTCTTAATCGCCATCTGGTTCTTACTCGTAATCGTAATCTTAATTTTAATCTCTCCCCTCTGCGATTAAGATTACGATTTTTATCAGGAAAAGGCGGGTTTGTCATTGAATTGTCACGCGGTTGTTACGTGGTTGTCACTGAAATGGAATTGTGTGACGATGCGGGCCGTGGTATGCAGGCGAGAGTGAAGCCGCGAATTTTAGTGGTGGATGACGAGCCTGAAGCGGTGGAACTGGTCGAGTTCAACCTGAAGCAGGCGGGTTACGCTGTCATCACGGCGGTTGACGGCGCCGAGGCGTTGAAAAAGGCCCACGCGCAGCCGCCGGATTTGATCATTCTCGACGTCATGCTGCCGGAGATGGACGGTTTCGAGGCGTGCAAGGTCTTGCGGCTCGACCCGTCCACCGCGCGCATCCCCATCGTCATGCTCACCGCCAAGGCGGCGGAGATTGACCGCGTGCTCGGGTTGGAACTCGGCGCGGATGATTACCTGACCAAACCGTTCAGCCCGCGCGAGCTGCTGTTGCGCATCAAAAAAATCCTCGCCCGCGGCCAGACGGAAGAAAAGCCGCGCGAACAATTGCGCTTCGGCGATTTGTTGATCGACGTGCCGCGCCACTTCGCCAGTTGGAAGGCCAAGACCGTCGAATTGACGGCGACCGAATTCAAGCTGCTCACCGTGCTGGCGCAGCGCGCCGGGCGCGTGCAATCGCGCGACCATCTGCTGCGCGACGTCTGGGAATACGACAGCCTGATTGACACCCGCACGGTGGACACGCACATGCGCCGCTTGCGAGAGAAACTCGGCCCGGCATCGAAGCATCTGGACACCGTCCGCGGCGTCGGCTATCGGTTTGTGGAGTAGATAAACCACGGATGGACACGGATGGACACGGATTCGAACTGGCCTGGAGTCCTGGCTTCTGCCGCCGCAGCCGGTTATTTTTCGTCCGTTCCCCGCTTCACCGCCTGAGAGTGGCATTTCAGGATCTATCTGTGTTAATCTGTGTTTATCCGTGGTTGAAACCTGAAATTTTATGTGGCCGGTCCTGACCATTCTGGCAATTGTCGCCGCCGTCGCGATCCATGTATGGTGGCGCCGGAAATTTTTCCGCCAGCAACGTCAGGTGCAGGCCGAGATGGAGGATTTTCAGCGGCACCAGCAGCAGACGACGACCGACGCCAAGGCGCAGCAGCAGGTGTTGTTCAACAGCATGCTGGAAGGGTTGTTGCTGCTCGACCGCAACCGCCGGATTTATCTGGCCAACCGCGCTTTCAAAAATCTTTTCGGCATCAAGATCGAATTGCGCGGCAAAACCATCATGGAAGCCCTGCGCGTGCACGAACTCGCGGCGCTCGTCGAGCGCGTGGAAGGCGAGGGACAGATGTTCGATTACGAATTGAAGTTGCCGGACTTGAGCGAGCGCTGGCTGCAGGTCAACGCCGCCGCCATCTCCAACTCCGCGGGAGAACGCGAGGGGACGATCCTGGTCTTTCACGATTTGACGCGGCTCAAACAGCTTGAACGGACTCGTGAGGAATTTGTGGCCAACGTCAGCCATGAATTGCGCACGCCGCTTTCGCTCATCAAGGGCTACGTGGAAACACTGCTCGATGGCGCGCGCGGAAATCCCGAAGTCGCGGAACGTTTCCTGAAGATCATCGAACGCAACGCGCAGCGGCTCGATTTGCTCATCCAGGATTTGCTCACGATTTCTGCGCTGGAGGCCGGACGGGTCAAGTTGAACCTCCAGACGGTTGAATTGCGTCCGCTGGTCGAGAAGGTTCTGGGCGATTTGAAACCGCCGGCGGACAACAAAAACATCACCCTCGTCAATCAATTGACCGGCCAGGTTGCCACGGCGGATGGGAACCGTCTGGAACAGGTCCTCGCCAACCTCGTGGACAACGCCATCAAATACGGCCGCACGCAAGGCATGGTGACCGTGGGCAGCGGCAAGACCGAAGACGGGAAGATTGAGGTTTTCGTACAGGATGACGGTCCGGGCATTCCACCGGAATCGCTGGACCGCATTTTCGAACGGTTTTATCGCGTGGATAAGGCGCGTTCGCGCGAGCAGGGCGGCACGGGTTTAGGACTCTCGATTGTGAAGCACATCGTACAAAGCCACGGCGGCAAGGTCTGGGTGAAGAGCGAAGCGGGCAAAGGCGCGACGTTTTGTTTCACGCTGCCGGCGGGATAAAGCTCAATATTTTTCTTGGAAGGATACGGTACTGGCCCGAATATAATCGGCAACCCTGATATGGCATTCAGTTCGCCGATATTTCTATTTCTGTTTTTGCCGATCGTGCTCACGGTTTATTTGCTGCTGCCGTGCATAAAGACCAGGAATCTATGGCTTCTGTTGATGAGCCTGGCGTTCTACGCGTGGGGTCAGATTGACTTCGTCCTTTTGTTGCTCGTCTCCACATTGGTGAACTACAGCCTCGGCTTATGGATGGATCGCAGCGAAAGCGCGGCCAATCGCAAGTTCATCGTCGCGTTAGCCGTGTTCATTAACATCGGCCTGCTGGCGTTTTTTAAGTACGCCAATTTCGCCGTTGGGGTGTTTAATTCGTCGCTCGGCGTTGCTGGGATTGCGCCGGTTCAGGCGCCGCACATCGCGTTGCCAATCGGGATCTCGTTTTTCACCTTTCATGCGCTGTCATACATCATTGATGTGTACCGCCGCAAATGGAAGCCGGCGACCGATCCGAAAGACGTGGCGCTATACATCTTTTTTTTCCCACAAATGATTGCCGGGCCGATTTTGCGTTGGGGTGCGATCGGGCCGCAGCTCAGGCAACGCACGGTCAGCCGCGATATGTTTGCGGATGGCGTCCGCCGGTTCGTGGGTGGTCTGGCCAAGAAAGTGTTGATTGCCGACTCCGTTGCCGCTCCGGCTGATCAAATCTTTTCATTGCCTGCCTCTCAACTTTCCACCCCGGACGCCTGGTTGGGGATTCTCTGTTACACGCTGCAGATTTACTTCGATTTCTCCGGTTATTCAGACATGGCGGTCGGGATGGGCAAGATGTTCGGCTTCACGTTCATGGAGAATTTCAATTTTCCGTACCTGGCGCAATCACTCAGGGATTTCTGGCGGCGCTGGCACATCTCCCTTACGACCTGGTTTCGGGATTACCTTTATATTCCGCTCGGGGGCAACCGTGTTTCCCGGGGACGAACCGGCCTCAATCTTATGGCAGTCTTCTTTCTCTGCGGCTTGTGGCATGGCGCAAGCCTGACTTTTGTGGTGTGGGGCCTCTATCACGGTTTTTTCCTGGCAGTGGAACGAACCCGTCTGGGCACATGGCAGGCGAAACTTCCCCAGTCACTTCGTCATTTCTATACCATCCTTGTCGTGATGATGGGCTGGGTACTCTTTCGCGCCAGCACGTTTACAGCCGCCGGGCACTTTTTTCTGGCTTTATTCGGGCTGAGTCCGGTTCTGGCATTCGCGGGAACGAGCGGCCACTATAATATGACGAACCTGGACGTGTGGGCCATCGCTTTAGGCATCCTGTTCAGCGGACCTTTGTGGGGTTGGATGCTGACCGTCTGTGCAAAGTTGGGCCAGATGTCCCCCCGAGCCTGTCATCCGGTTGTCCAGGCTTTCGGTTCGGCCCTGGAAATCGTCCTGCTTATGGCATTGATGCTGATGATCGCTATCAATCTGGCCAACAATACTTATCATCCATTTATCTATTTCCGATTCTGATTGATGCAACCCACGTCCTCCAATTTGACATTGACGCGATGGGCAAATGTGAGCGTGATCATCCTGTTTCTGGTGATGCTTTGGTTGCCGATGTTCGATACCATCTTCCATCTTGATCACTCAACCCTCCCGAGGGAAAATCGGGTGCTGGCACAGTTCCCGAAATTAAGACCCGGTCTTGCAGGTCAAAAAGAGTTCATTGCCGGGCTGGAGGCTTGTTTCAATGACCATTTCGGCTGGCGAAACCGACTCATCCACCTGCACCGAAGGCTGCAGCTTGGGCTTTTCCCCGAGACCAGCGGGCCTTCGCCGAGAGTTATCGTCGGCCGCAACGGCTGGTTTTTTTTGAACGACGGCAACGCGATTAAAAATTACCAGGGCGTACTGCCGTTTTCACCTCAGGATTTGCTCGACTGGCAGGCGCTGCTCGAACAACGCCGCGATTGGCTCGCGCAACTCGGGATCAAATATATCTTCGTCGTCGCGCCCGACAAACAGTCGGTCTATTCCGAACAATTGCCGGAATGGATGAAAAGGGTTCGACCCGATACCAGGCTCGATCAATTTTTCGCACACATGCGCGCCCATTCCACCGTTGAAGTCCTGGACCTTCGCCCGGCGCTGCGAGCAGCGCGCACAATCGCGCCCACATATTACCAAACCGACCTGCACTGGAACTATTTCGGCGGCTATGTGGCCTGTCAGGAAATCGTAAAGAATCTCTCGAAACAATTGCCCGGACTGCAGCCGTTGCCGCTGGCTTCATTTAAATTGGAGAACAAGCCAATCGTCAAAGGTTTCCTGGCTGAATGGGCTGATGCGGATGTCAACGAAAACTGCGCCGTAGTTTTAATTCCCGGGCCGGACCTGCCGCGGCTGGAAATGAGCTGTAAACCGATTGCATATGCCCTTACAAATGTAGATTTTACTAAAAATCCCAAGGCCCAGGGCAACGTGATTGTCCTGGGTGATTCTTTTAAAAATGCCTTATCCCCATTTCTGGGCTACCACTTTGGCAGGGTAAACTATTACAGTCGTTTCCCGTTGTCCGAGAAATGGATCAAACAGGAGACACCTGACATTGTCATCAGTGTAATGCGCGAACAAGCATTCAATGAGTGCAACCCGAAAGGGTTCGATGAACAGGCAGATTTCCTCATGAGGCACTCCTTGCGCTCGCCTCCGACAAAGTAGCCTTGCGACGTCGGATAATGGAGCGGTTTGGGTAAAGGCGCGACGTTCTGCTTCACCTTGCCGCAGGGAGAGAAATAATCTTGGTCGGCGGGCGTCCCGCTTTTATAGTACGTCATGGTTCATGTTGGCATTGGCTACGATGTTCACGCGCTGGTCGCGGGACGCAAACTCATCCTGGGAGGCGTGGAGATTCCGCATCCAAAGGGCCTCGACGGCCATTCGGACGCCGACGCGCTCATGCACGCGATTTGCGACGCCATCCTCGGTGCGGTCGGGGAGGAAGACATCGGCCATTTTTTTCCGAACACCGACCCGCGTTGGAAAGATGCAACGAGCAAGGTTTTTTTGCAGGAGGCCGCCCGGCGGGTCGCATTGCGCCAGGGCAAAATCGTGAACGTGGACGCGACGGTCGTTGCCCAGGAACCAAAAATTTATCCGTACATCCGCCAGATGAAACTCCACATCGCGGAAGCATTGGACATCAGCTTCCGGCACGTCGGCGTCAAGGCCACGACCAATGAGAAGATGGGTTTCATTGGCCGCGAAGAAGGCATCGCCGCGATGGCCGTGGTGAGCGTGGATTTGCCATCATGAGACCACAGTCGCCAGCCCACAATCAGCAGTCGTTGCGCGGCGCGACAATTAAGTTTCCGGCTGTGGACTCGGGACTTTGGACCGTGAACTGAACCAATGCCGAAAGCTGAAATCAGTTGGAAACGGGTGACCGAAGACGGCGTGAAGCTCCAGGTCTATGCGCATCACGTGAGCCGCGACTGGCATTTTTTCCGGCGGGAAAAACGATTCGACCAGTGGCAGCCCGTGCCCGAACCGCCTTTGGAGGACTGGCTGGCGTTGCTGGGTGCCGTGCAGCGGCTCATCACTCGCCGACGTTATCAACCGGCCGACGAGGAACGGCTGCGCCGCCGGATTCGCGAACGGTTTCCGGAAATAAAAATTTAATGCGGATGCGGTTTGGCGTATTCGCCCATGCCGGTGATGTCAATGCCGACCACCGGTTCATTGCCGACCACCCACGCGTCGTGGCCCGGCGGAATCAGCGTCACATCGCCCGGCCCGAATTCCTCCTCGCTCCCATTATCCATCCGCACACGGATCCGGCCGGAAATTTGATATTGCGGGTGCGGCGCTTCGCAACTCTCGGTTTTCACGAGCGGTTTGACACAGGTGGACCATTTCCATCCGGATTGCAGCGTGGCGCGGCCGAAAGTGACACCGCCCAGAGTGGCTGGTTCCACTTTACCTTTGTCGAAGGTGCGGGTTTCATCGGGCTGCGCGAGGTTTCGTTTTTGCATTTTTGCCATAACATTCCTTGCTTTTAATAGTTAGGAATTCAAATTCTACCGGGTTCCGACAATTTGCAATCCGAAAATGTCTTCGGATGATTTGGCGGGCGCAACTCAGGGCTCGCGCCAAACCGGCGGCCGGAAGCCGCCAGCACTGGCACGCTGGGAAGCGTGCCGC
>Ga0265338_10010511_pt1 | contig 10833 bp, 13 predicted proteins | sample 42126metaG_FD_193579 | JGI IMG/M metagenome (GOLD analysis project Ga0265338, IMG submission 193579) | Rhizosphere microbial communities from Carex aquatilis grown in University of Washington, Seatle, WA, United States - 4-21-26 metaG | ecosystem: Host-associated > Plants > Roots > Rhizosphere... | reverse complement strand
TCCAGTTCCTGGGTTTGGCGGTCACCTTCCGCGTCTGCATAGGCTCCGGTATGCAGTTCCACCACCAGCGCGCCGGCTTCGGCGCAAGCATCGATCTGATCGAGATCGGGATCGATGAAAGGCGCCCCCCGGATGCCCGCTGCCTTCAGACGGCTGCAGGCATCCTTCAGCTTGGCCAACTGGCCACGCACATCGAGTCCGCCTTCGGTGGTCAATTCAGCGCGCCGTTCCGGCACCAGGCAACAATCCTCAGGCTTCACCTGCAAGGCGAAAGCCAGCATGGCATCCGTCACCGCCATCTCCAGGTTGAGCTTGGTCCTGATGCTCTCGCGCAGCCGCGATACGTCCTGGTCCTGGATATGGCGCCGGTCTTCACGCAGATGCACGGTGATGGAATCCGCGCCGGCGCCTTCAGCCAGTACCGCGGCTTCTACCGGATCGGGATAAGGAGTGCCCCGCGCCTGGCGCAGAGTCGCGACGTGATCGATGTTGACGCCCAAGGCTAGGCCGGGTGAACGCATGGGATTCCTCTCATCTCCTGGCGAGGGCCCGCATCACGCTGCTGGTCTTCAGGGCCCGGCCCTGGAGATGCGGTTCCAGCGCCGCGGCCAGCAGGCGTTTGGCGGCCTTCAGGTCCTCGGCATCATCCAACGCACCGCCGTACAGTGCAAGCAAGCTTCGACCGCGGATGGGCACGCCGGGACCCTTGCGGCCCTGCGCAGGACGGGGACCCGCCTCCAGGTCGTAGAGGTAATCTTGGTCCGCCTGAACCTGCTCTCTGCTTCCGGCCACCTGGTCGAGGTTGAGACCGTAGCCTATGGCCGAGAGCAGCTGGAGCTCGAACATCCGCAACGCCGCCGCGGGATTGTCGCCGGCCAGAGCCTTGAGTGTGTGCGCGTAGACTTCGTATAGGTGAGGATGGGCGTCCTGCCGCGCCACCAGGCGCAATAGCAGCTCGTTCATGTAGAAAGCCGCCATGAGTGGGCGCCCGCGCAAGCCCGCCGGCGCCCCGGCCGCCTCCACGGCACCCAGGTTCCCCAACTCGCCGCGCTGGGTCCACGACATCAGGAGAGGCCCGAACGGCTGCAGCAGGCTGCGCTGGGGTGAGTTCGGACGGCGCACGCCCCGGGCTACGAGCCCGACACGACCGTGCTCACGGCTCCAGATTTCCAAGAGCTTGCTGGTCTCGCGCCAGGCGCGCTGATGCAGGAGATACACCGGGGTCAGGACGACCCGCTCAGCCTTCATCCCTCTTCGAATCCGAGAATAGCGAGGGCGCGGGCATCGTCGGACCAGTTCTCGCGCACTTTCACCCACATCTGCAGGAACACCTTGCGGCCGAACTCCCGCTCCATCTCCAGGCGTGCGGCACGGCCCACCTGCTTCAGCAGGGCGCCGCCCTGGCCGATGACGATGGATTTCTGCCCGTCCCGCTCCACCCAGATGCTGGCAGCGATGCGCAGCATCTCGCCATCCAATTTGAGTTCGTCGATGGTGACCGCGACGGAATACGGCACCTCCTCGCGCAAGGCCATGATGAGTTGCTCGCGCACGAACTCCGCCGCACGCATCATCTCGTCCTGGTCGGTGACCTGTTCCGCCGGGAACAGCATCGGCGATTCCGGCAGGTTCTCCGTCAGCAAGCGCTCCAGGCCATTCAGGTTGTCTTGCTTGTAAGCCGACACGGGCACCGTGAAGAGGAAGGCATGGCGGGCCTGCATCTCGTCCAGGAACGGCAGGATGCGGTCACGCGGCTTCACCTTGTCCAGCTTGTTCACCACCAGCCCCAGGGGCCGCTCCAGCCTCGCCAGGCGTTCCAGGGCCTGGGCGTCGTCATCCGTCCACTGCAGGGCTTCCACCACCAACAGGCACAGGTCCGCCTCGGCGGCGGCAGATACCGCGGTGCGGTTCATGGAGCGGTTGATGGCCTTCTTCTCGCCGGAATGCAGGCCCGGCGTATCCACGAAGATGAGTTGCTCGGTAGGTGTGGTCTTGATGCCCAACACCCGGCGCCGCGTGGTCTGGGGCTTCGGCGTGACGATGCTGATCTTGCGCCCCACCAGCGCGTTCACCAGCGTGGACTTGCCCACGTTGGGCCGCCCCGCTACAGCGATGAATCCAGCCCTGAAACCGCTCTCAGCCATGTTGTATCCCGTCCAGCGCGCGGCGTGCGGCTTCCTGTTCGGCGGCACGGCGGCTGCCGGCCTCGCCTTCGGTACGTATCTGCAGCGCGGGTATGGTGCAACTCACGCGGAAGGTTTGCTTATGGGGCTCCCCGCGCACCGCCTCCACGGCATAGGCCGGCAGCGGCAACTCACGCGCCTGCAACACTTCCTGCAAGCGGGTCTTGGAATCCTTGAGGGCCTCCGTGGAGAGAGGAGCTGCGAGGCGCGACTCCAGGAGGTGCAGAGTGACGCGGCGCGCCGCCTCGAAACCCGTGTCCAGGAACACCGCGCCCACCACCCCTTCCAGGGCATCTGCGAGGATGGAGGCGCGACGGAAGCCGCCGCTCTTGAGCTCGCCGGGTCCGAGGGTGAGATAGGAGCCCAGGTCCAGTTCACGCGCCACTTCCGCCAGAGTCTCCTGGTTGACCAGGCTGGCGCGCAACCGGCTCAGGTCACCCTCCTCCAGATCGGGGTGACGCAGGTAGAGGGCTTCGGCCACGCAGGCGTTTATGAGAGCGTCGCCCAGGAACTCCAGGCGCTCGTTGTTACGTCCGCCGGCGCTGCGATGGGTGAGCGCCAGCCCCAGCAACTCGCGATCGGCGAAGTCGTAGGCGAGCGCCCTGAGCAGGCTGGTGCGTGTCTCGCTCAATGCCCCGCCGTATAGGTCTTCTCGAAGTGCACCACCAGGTCCACGTTGGCGACGAAGTTCGAGCGCGCGTCATAGTCCAGGGTCAGCTGCAGTCCCTTGCCGTCGGCGCCGGGCTTGATGCCGATGTCATCCACCTTCACCGCGTTGACGCTGTTCACGTCGAAGATGTTGTCGATGGCCTGCTTGACCTGCGCCGGAGACTCGGTCGCGGTGGCGTCTTTGGCCACCGTGGTGAGTGCGTTGTTGATGGTGTAGAAGTCCATGTAGATCGGGATCAGCTTGAAGGCGAACAGGCCTATGAAACCGATCATCGCGATCAGCAGGATCCACGTGATCATGGTGAGGCCGCCTTGGTACTTGCGCTTGCTCATTGCTCTTCCCCTTATCAGTGGATCACGTTGCCGACACGATGCCAGAGTGAACTGTTCTTGAAAGCCTCGATGTTCATCCAGATGAAGAAGGCCCTGCCCACCAGGTTAGCCTCCGGCACGAAGCCCCAGTAGCGGCTGTCGTTGCTGTTATCCCGGTTGTCGCCCATGGCGAAGTACTCACCCTCCGGCACCTTCCACTCACCTTCGCGGCCGAAGCCACCCGGTACGGTGAGGATCTCGTGGGTCACGGCGCCCAGATGCTCCTTCGACAGCGCCGTCCCGTCGCCATCCGCATCGGGCCCCGTATAGGCGCCGAGCGCCTCCTTGGCCATTACTACACCATTGATATACAACGTTTTATCCCGGTAGACAATATCGTCGCCCGGCAGCCCCACGATGCGCTTGATGTAATCCTCGCTGGTGTCCCCGGGATAGCGGAACACCACCACGTCGCCCCGCTTGGGCTCGCCGATGGGGATGAGCTTGGTATGCAGCACCGGCAGGCGGATGCCGTAGTCGTACTTGTTCACCAGGATGAAGTCGCCATCCAGCAGCGTCGGCACCATGGAGGAGGACGGGATGTGGAAGGGCTCCGCCAGGAACGAGCGCAGTACCAGCACCAGGGCCAGCACCGGGAAGAAGGACTTCGAATAGTCCACCACCAGCGGCTCACGCTTGGCCGCCTCGCCCTCTCCTGCCGCCTTGCGTTTGCGCATAGCCAACGCATACACCAGCCAGATCAATCCGCTGATGAGCGTCAGCAAGGTCAGGATCATCTCGAAATCGAAGTGCATCGTATCAACCCTTGTATTTCAATCTGATTACAGCGCGCTCACTTCTTGCCTACGTGCAGCACCGCCAGGAACGCTTCCTGCGGTATCTCCACGGTGCCGATCTGCTTCATGCGCTTCTTGCCTTCCTTCTGCTTCTCCAGGAGCTTGCGCTTGCGCGTGATGTCGCCGCCGTAGCACTTGGCGGTGACGTTCTTGCGCAAGGCCTTCACCGACGTGCGCGCGATGACGTGTGAGCCGATGGCAGCCTGCACCGCTACCTCGAACATCTGCCGGGGGATGAGTTCCTGCATCTTCTCGCACAGGTCGCGGCCGCGCACGTAGGCGCTGTCCTTGTGCACGATGAGCGAGAGCGCGTCCACCCGGTCGCCGTTGATCAGCAGGTCCAGCTTCACCAGCGGCGCCGCCTGGAACCGCTCGAACACGTAGTCGAACGACGCGTAGCCGCGGCTCGAGGACTTGAGGCGATCGAAGAAGTCCATCACCACTTCGTTGAGCGGCATCTCGTAGGCCATGGCCACCTGGCTGCCGTGATACAGCATCTTCTTCTGCACCCCGCGCTTCTCCTGGCACAGGGTCATGACGTTGCCCACGTACTCTTGGGGCACCAGGATGTTGGCGACGATGATGGGCTCGCGGATCTCGTCGATGCGATCCACCTGCGGCAGCTTGGACGGGTTGTCGACGAACATGGTCTCACCGGCAGTGGTCAGCACCTCGTAGATCACCGTGGGCGCGGTGGTGATCAATTCGAGGTTGTACTCACGCTCCAGTCGCTCCTGCACGATCTCCATGTGCAGCATGCCGAGGAAACCGCAACGGAAGCCGAAACCCAGCGCCGTGGAGGTCTCGGGCTCGAAGTGCAGCGCCGAGTCGTTCAGGCGCAGCTTGCGCAGGGCCTCGCGGAAGTTCTCGTAGTCGTCGGAACTGATGGGGAACATGCCGGCGAACACACGTGGCTGCACCTGCTTGAAGCCCGGCAGCGGCGTGGTGCAGGGCCTGTCCGCGGTGGTGAAGGTATCACCCACCGGCGCCCCGTCGATCTCGCGGATGCCGGCGATGACGTAGCCCACGTCGCCGGCGCTGAGCACACCGGTATCGCGCATCTTGGGGGTGAAGATACCCACCCGGTCCACCTCATGGGCGCGGCCGGTGGACATGACCAGGAGCTTCTGGCGCGGCTTCAGGCTGCCGTTCATCACGCGCACCAGCGAGACCACGCCCACGAAGTTATCGAACCAGGAATCGATGATGAGCGCCTGCAAAGGGCCGTTGGGATCGCCTTTCGGCGGTGGGATGCGCTTGACCAGCTCTTCCAGCAGGTCCGGCACGCCCAGGCCGGTCTTGGCGCTGACCCGCACCGCGTCGGTGGCGCCGATGCCGATGATCTCCTCGATCTCCTCCGCCACCTTGTCCGGCTCGGCGTTGGGCAGGTCGATCTTGTTCAGGACCGGCATCACCTCGAGCCCTTGCTCCAGGGCTGTGTAGCAGTTGGCGACGCTCTGGGCCTCCACGCCCTGGGAGGCATCCACCACCAAGAGCGCGCCTTCGCAGGCTGCGAGCGAACGGGATACCTCATAGGAGAAGTCCACGTGGCCGGGGGTATCGATGAAATTCAGGGTGTAGGCCTGGCCGTCCCGTGCCTTGTACTGCAGCGAGACGCTCTGGGCCTTGATGGTGATGCCGCGTTCACGCTCGATGGGATTGGAGTCCAGCACCTGCTCCTCCATCTCGCGCGCTTCGAGGCCGCCGCAGAGCTGGATGAAACGGTCGGCGAGCGTGGATTTGCCGTGATCGATGTGGGCGATGATGGAAAAATTACGGATGCGCTGCATAACCACGGCGGGGCCGGTCTCGTTGGGCTGGATCGGTGAGCTTTTCGACGCCGGAGGTGGTCGCCTGGAAGCCGGGCAGGCCCCTAATATATTCAGGTAGGGCCCCGTCATACCCGTAAAGGCCAAAAAGGCCTTCCGGGACAGCGCATTATAGCGTTTTGGGGTGTGACGATACAGGGACGTATCGCCGATGGATCAGTGATCTGGTGTCAGTTAAAGGCCGGCCACGCGGTGGAAGTAGGCGTCCAGGGCCGGTATGTCGAGCCGGGCCTCACAGATCACCTCTCCCCCTCCCGTCAGCACCGGCACGCGGGTCCCATAACGGACCTTGAGGGCGGGGTCTTTGTCGATGTCCACCAGGGCCACCTCCACCTCATCGCCATAGGTGCCATAGATGGCACCCAGCATCTGTTCGCAGAGATGGCAGCCGGGGCGATGGTAGAGCGTGAGACCGCTCACCGACGGGCAGGAGCGCCCAGGGGCAGGAACAGGTTGGTATTGGGACGATGCACCAGTACCGGCACCGGCCGATCATGGGGCAGTTTCTGGATGAGCCGGTAGAACTGGTCGGTACTGGTGAGATCCACGCCATCCAGGCTCAGCACCACATCGCCAGGCTGGAAGCCGGCGCGCTGGCCGAGACCGCCGCTGACATCAGTGACCATGAGACCGCCGTCCAAGCCATTGGCCTGGCGCTCGGCCAGGGTCAGGGGCCGGACCGTGAGTCCAAGGCTGGTGACATCCTCGCTGCCGCCGGATGAGATATCCCGGGAGACGCCGAGGGTATCCAGCACCGCCGAATGAGCGCTGTAACGACTATGCACCTGGGCCGGAGCATTGGGATCCGCGCCCTCGCTCACCTGACTGCTGTCGCTGCGACGGCTCGTGCTGTGACCAGCGGCCGCCGCATCGCCTGGCTCATCGCCATAGGTGCGGTTGACGGGATTAGCCCCCTTCAATCCCATGCCTGGATGGGCGGGGATATCGGAGGCACTGAGAGGTGCATGGGGAACGGTCTGCGGGTTTCCAGGTGCGCACCAAGCCGCTGTCGACACCCCGAAGGTGGCGGCCAGGCTGATCGCCAGGGGCAGGCCTGTGGCTCGCATAGGAGCCTGGATTGTGGGGAATATGTCTTCCGGCCGCAAGGCCGGTCCGGGAGGCTAGTCCTGGCGCGGGGGTTGCGGCTGGCCGTCGTCCTTCTTGAGGTCCGCCTGGGCCGGCGGCGCCGGATAGCGGTGGAGGCTGTGTTTGCCCAGGGCAGGACTCTCGCCCTCCTGGTCCACCAGGGAGCTGTCCAGGGTAGCCGGCATCGGCAGCTGTCCGCCTGACCAGCTGGCGCTGTTCGTGAAGTCCACCGGCGAAGTCTCGCCGCCGCTGGCCACGGAAGTGGGGACGATCTCGCTGGGCGACACGCCATGGCGCACGGCACCGTGGTTCAGACCCACGATGGCCACCACCGCCACCGAGGCGGCGATGGCGACGCTGGCGGCACCGCGCAGCAACTGCCGGGTCCAGCGCACCGGCGACGCGTCGGATCCGGAGACAATGACCTGCTCGGCGGCGATCACCACCATCACCCGCTCCGCCAGGCCGCGGCTATCCACGTCCGGCAGTTCCTTGCGCATGGCGGCGCCGATGAGGTGATAACGCTCCCAGTGCTGGCGCAAGGACTTCTCCACGGCGAAGCGCCGCAGCAGGAGCTCATGCTCCCCTTCGGGCAACTCGTGGTCGCACAGGGCCGATATCTGTTCGCGCAGCTTCTGGGTCATCGCTTCCTCTCCGTCAATCCAGCAGGGGCTTGAGCTTCTCGTCGATAGCCTCGCGCGCCCTGAATATCCTCGATCGCACCGTGCCCACGGGGCAGCCCATGGTCTCGGCGATCTGCTCATAACTCATGCCTTCCAGCTCCCTGAGCACGATGGCCGTGCGCAGGTCCTCAGGCAGTGCATCGATGGCCGCCTCTACCGTGCGCTGGATCTCGTCCGTGAGCAGCAGCCGCTCGGGGGTGTCCACGTCCCGGAGCCGGGCCTGTGCCTCGTACTGCTCCGGATCCTGCAAGTCGACCCCATGCTCCAGGGGCCGGCGGCCTTCCGCCACCAGGTGGTTCTTGGCCGTGTTGATGGCGATCCGGTAGAGCCAGGTGTAGAAGGCACTGTCTCCACGGAACCCGTGTATCGCCCGGTAGGCCTTGATGAAAGCCTCCTGGGACACATCCAGGGCTTCGGTGCTGTCGTGCACGTAGCGTGTGACCAGCTTCACGATCTTGTGCTGATACTTGCGCACCAACACGTCGAAAGCGGCCTTGTCTCCGCGCTGCACGCGCCGGACCAGCACCTGGTCAGCGTCTGCCTTGCCAGGCTCAAGTTCAGTGATGGGCCTAGGCATGTTCATCGGCTATTACCATTGACCTCAGGACCCCAAAAAAGTTCGCCTAGACAGGGGGATGCGCGTATATTTCGCGTCCTTACGGCCTCTCCGGGCCCTTTCCGCTAGTCTAGCAGGGCCTGCCCCCGGGCCTGGAAACGGTCATGCAGCAGACCCATCCCTTCGATGTGCTCATCCTGGGCAGCGGCGCCGCCGGCCTGACCCTGGCCCTGCGCCTGCCTGAGACCCTCAGGGTGGGTCTCGTCTCCAAGGGCCCCCTGACCGAAGGCAGCACCCTCTACGCCCAGGGCGGCATCTCCGCGGTACTGGACGAGGCAGACTCCATCCAGTCCCATATCGAGGACACCCTCAACGCCGGTGCCGGCCTCTCCTCTCCCGCCGCGGTCCGCTACGTGGTGGAACAGGGGCCCGAGTGCGTGCGCTGGCTCATCGCGCAGGGCGTGAAGTTCACCCGCGACGAAGAGAACCGCGACCCCGGCGCCTATCACCTCACCCGCGAAGGCGGCCATAGCCACCGGCGCGTGGTGCATGCGGCGGACGCCACGGGCCGCGCCATCGAGACCACGCTCGAACAGTTGGTGAGGGCGCGCAAGAACGTCACCCTGCTCGAAAACCACATCGCGGTGGACCTCATCACCGCCAACAAGCTGGGACTGCCGGAGCCGCGATGCTACGGTGCCTATCTGCTGGACCGCAGGAAGCAGAAGGTGAAGACCGTGGCGGCGCGCCATGTGGTGCTGGCCACCGGCGGCGCCAACAAGGTGTACCTCTACACCAGCAATCCGGACGGCTCCACGGGCGACGGCATCGCCATGGCCTGGCGCGCCGGCTGCCGCATGGGCAACCTCGAGTTCATGCAGTTCCATCCCACCTGCCTGTATCACCCCCACGCCAAGTCCTTCCTGATCTCGGAAGCGGTGCGCGGTGAAGGCGGCAAGCTGTTGCTGCCGGATGGCACGAGCTTCATGCAGAAGTTCGACAAGCGCGCCGAGCTCGCGCCCCGCGACATCGTGGCCCGTGCCATCGACCATGAGATGAAGCGCTTAGGCTCGGACCACGTGCTGCTGGATATCAGCCACAAGCCCGAGAGCTTCATCCGCGAGCACTTCCCCACCATCTATGCCCGCTGCCTCGAGTACGGCTATGACATGGCCAAGGGGCCTATCCCGGTGGTGCCGGCAGCCCATTACACCTGTGGTGGCGTGTTGACGGACCTCAAGGGCCGCACTGACCTGCCGGGCCTCTACGCCATCGGCGAGTGTGCGTTCACCGGCCTGCATGGCGCAAACCGCATGGCCAGCAACTCACTGCTGGAATGCATCGTGTTCGGCTTCGCCGCGGCGGCGGATATCGCCGGACAACAGGGCGGTGCGGAACTGCCGAAGAATCTTCCCGACTGGGACGAGAGCCGCGTGACGGATTCCGACGAGGAAGTGGTGGTGTCCCACAACTGGAACGAACTGCGCCACTTCATGTGGGACTACGTGGGTATCGTGCGCACCGACAAGCGTCTGAAGCGCGCTCTCTCCCGCGTGGTGCTGTTGCAGCACGAGATCGACGAGTACTACGGTAACTTCCGCGTCACGGGCGACCTGATCGAACTACGCAACCTCAGCCTCGTGGCGAACCTCATCATCCAGTCCGCCCAGCAGCGCCGCGAGAGCCGCGGCCTGCATTACACCTTGGACTACCCGGAAGCCGACAAGAGCAGGACGCCGCGTAATACTGTATTGGTGCCACCGAACTATGCCGGCGGCATCCTTTCGGTAAGCTGGAACTGAATCAACTCTTCGGAGTTCCGTAGCGCAGGAGGACCTTGATGCGGCGGAAACCGTCTGGGCGCACGCTGTCCTGTGCCAGCATCACCGTGCGCTTCTTGCCTGTCTCATCCTTGAAGTAAGCCACCACCAGCCAACTGCCGATGTAGGCTTCCGGCAGAGGCTGCACGGGATGCTGCTTGCCGCGCCGATCGGTGATGTTCCAACCTTCCTCCGGCGACCAGTACACCCGCCGCGGCGTGCGCTGCATGAAGGTGTGCATGTTCCATATGAATGCGCACATGATGGCCAGCAGCAGGCCCACGCGGTAGTCGAAGGGGATGGGCAGCGGCGCGCAGACCAGCACCGCCAGCATGTGCATCAGGCAGAGCAGGATGCCGGCGAAGCGGGAAGGACGCACGCTGAGATCAAGGGGCTCGCCGTAGGGCGTCGACGACACGGCACAGCTCCTCGGTGGCGGGGCGCTCACGCCCGGTGAAGAAAGCGAAGAGTTCCGGATCCTGCATGTCCAGGAGTTCCCGGAAGGCGCCCTGCTCCTCCGGCCCGGCGCTGGGATAGCGTTCAGCCAGATAGCGTTCGAGCAGAAGATCCAGCTCTTTCATACCTCGCCGGCACTTCCATCTAAGACGTGCCGTCTCGGACATGCGCGGACTAATTCTGCCGAGCAGCGATGAGCTTCTTGATCTCGGCGATTGCCTTCGCTGGATTTAGGCCCTTGGGACAGGTGCGGGCGCAGTTCATGATGGTGTGACAGCGGTAGAGCTTGAAGGGATCTTCCAGCTCATCCAAGCGCGCGCCGGTATCCTCGTCGCGGCTATCCACGATCCAGCGGTAGGCCTGCAGCAGGATGGCGGGCCCG
>Ga0265338_10010510_pt1 | contig 10834 bp, 8 predicted proteins | sample 42126metaG_FD_193579 | JGI IMG/M metagenome (GOLD analysis project Ga0265338, IMG submission 193579) | Rhizosphere microbial communities from Carex aquatilis grown in University of Washington, Seatle, WA, United States - 4-21-26 metaG | ecosystem: Host-associated > Plants > Roots > Rhizosphere >... | reverse complement strand
GGTAGTCTATAAGTATGGATGCTCAGATGAGAGATACCATCATCTAGCCGGTATGCCATTGCTGTTCTGGAAGCTGATTGAGGAAAGCAAGACAGAAGGAGCTGAGTCGCTCGACTTCGGCCGCACCGATCTTGGGCACGATAGCCTGCGGCGTTTCAAAGACCAGTTCGGCACGGTGAGTCAGCAGATCACGTACTTGAGATATCCTGCCGCGACCTCAACGCCGATGAATATTGCGAGTCTGAGCAGGCTGCGCCGAGTCTGTTCCCTTATGCCTGATGCAGTCTTGTCCGCGGCCGGGCGCTTGGCGTATCGACATATAGGGTGATGCCCCCTGCTGATCATTTAAGCGCCCGACGAAAGGAGCAGAACGTTGGTTGGGAAAGCGCTGCAGGACCATTTTCGCTGCCCGGATGGCCTGCTTGATTTTGAGATCAATCGGGAACTGTCCAGACCAGAGGGTTTTTTCCAGTTCAGTTCAGGGGCGACATGCTATGGGCGGTCTTCGAGCGGAATTGCTGCATCGCCTGAAGTACAGTTAACCGATGCGCTCGCCGATGTTTCTACATCGAACGGCACGGTTAAATTGACGTTCGATCCAGATGAGGTTATCGAGAATCTCCGACTGGAGCGATATTCGAAAACTGGCTGGTCGGCGTACGACCGGGTGTTGAAGAACATCTATTATTCGGTTCGCCCACTCACAACGCGATCCTTTCGCAGAAGCATCCAGAAGTTGCGCGCGTCTGATTGGCAAAAGGCATCCTTTCCGCGCTGGCCAGTGGATACCTCGGTCGAGAACATTTGCGAACAGCTGTTGACTCTGACTCTGCGGGCACAGAATGCTGAACGTATTCCTTTTGTCTGGTTCTGGCCTAATGGCGCAGGCGGATGCATCGTGATGACCCATGACGTTGAGGCCGAAGCGGGGCGCGACCATTGCCTCGCCCTTCTCGATCTTGACGATTCATTCGGTATCAAGGCGTCGGTGCAGATCGTACCCGAAGACCGCTACGAGGTTTCTGCCGAGTTCTTAACGGGGATTCGCTCCGGTGGTCACGAAGTCTGCGTGCAGGATCTGAATCATGACGGGCGACTATTCGACAATCGCGGAGAGTTTCGCCGAAGAGCAAAGCTTATCAATCGCTATGGCAGAGAGTACGGCGCTCAAGGGTTTCGGGCGGCTGTACTTTATCGCAGACCGGATTGGTTTGAGGACCTGGAGTTCTCGTTTGATATGTCGATACCGAATGTGGCGAGATTTGATCCGCAGCGCGGCGGTTGTTGCACGGTGATGCCCTATTTCGTCGGCGATCTTCTTGAGATTCCGGTGACGACCATCCAGGATTACATGCTGTTTCATTTGCTCGACGAGCGCTCAATTGACTTGTGGAAGACTCAAGTAGGCCTGATTCTCGCCAAATGCGGCGTTGCGAGTTTCATCGTCCACCCGGATTACATCCTGGAGCAGGATACGCACGCGGTTTACCTGAACCTACTCCGGTGGTTGAAGCAAGAACGCGCATCTCGCAATTTGTGGTTTGCGCTACCGGGTGAAATTAACACTTGGTGGAGAGCACGTCGGAAGATGCACGTGGTGAAGCGAGGAGATTCCTGGCGAGTTGAAGGCGAAGGCTCGGAACAGGCGACGTTGGCATTCGCGCAGCTTGAAAATGGAAAGCTGGTGTACCGGCAGGCAACCGGCGCGAATCATGCCACGCCGTCGATTTAGCAATCCGATCCATGACTGCCGACCCGCAAACAAAATCCGCACGACTCATTTCAGTATTGTGCTTGGCTGTGCTGGCGTGCATCTGGACGGCAGGGCTCTGGCCTTTCAGAGCTCCCGACAACGCGGTGAGGTGGCTCAAGTCTGAAGATGGCGTGAGATTCGAGAAGCATGCGGCGATCGTAAGTGCGAAAACACTAAGAGCGAACCAGGCAACAGGAAGGGATGGAGTAAGCCTGGAAATCTGGCTCCAACCAGCCGAGCTAAAAGGTGCGATCCTGGCATTCGACAGCTCCCCCGATCCACGCTCGCCATTTGTCCTGCGTCAGAGTGGCGCACAGCTGACTCTGCAGCGCTACTTAGTCGACGGCCAGCAGCGCGTGTCGCATTCGCTATTTAGGATCGAGAATGTGTTCCAGTCTCGCAAGCGAGTCTTCCTGACGATCACGTCCAACCACAACGGTGTGCGCTGCTACGTGAACGGGGTTCTGGCGAAGGAATCATCGGATCCCGGTATTACAAAGCGCGAGTTGTCTGGACGTCTTGTTGTGGGAAATTCCACGTGGGACGACCGCTGGATCGGAGTTCTTGCGGGTCTTGCCATCTATGATCGGCAACTCGACAACTCAGAAGTAAAGATGCACTACGATATATGGACTCGCGGACAAGGAACATCTCTCGCTGGAGATACGTCTTTAGCGGCGTTGTACACATTCGGCGACCGTCAGGGAAACGTCGTTCGTAACATGGTCGACCCGACGACTCCCTTAATCATACCCGCCAAGTGTTTCGTACTACATAAGAGTTTCTTGCGTTCGATCGCGAACGACTTCAGAAATATGCGCGACGCCTCCAATCGGTGGAGCATCTTGCGGTCTGTGTCGATAAACGTACTAGGATTCTTGCCTGTCGGCCTCGTGCTGATTGCATTTTTCACATCCGTGAAACCGATCAGACGTCCTGCACTCGTCGTAATCTTGCTGGGGTTTCTGCTGAGTTTCTCCGTTGAAGTGCTGCAGTGGTTCCTTCCCAATCGCGACTCTGGCATGAACGACCTGTTCACCAACACTGGCGGCACTGCGCTCGGAGTTTTGGTGTACCGATGGCCGCCTGCATTCAGAATCTGGACAAAACTGAATCTCGCGATTTCATCCGCAGAGGTACATCCAAATTCACTACTCCAGAGTGCGGCCGCCGAGAAATGAGAGTGAAAGCTCGGAAGGTGCGCTAGCCGACCTACCAGAGAGAACTAGGAATAGCGACTATGAGCAAAAGCTAGCTAGCGATTATCGGAACACGACCGTACGGCCCATCCTACCCATTACCCTCCCCCAAAGCCATTCTGTTCGCCCCTCCGCATTCTGCGGTTTACCCCCATTGCGGTGTGTGAATGACCAGCGTATGCATAGCCTTTAGTAACCATTTGACTGGTTACTGCACTATACGAATGTGCCATTGTGGTTCTTCTGCGATAAGGCGAGGATGGGAATAACCGCTGCGAGCAAAGGACTCTGGTCCGAACGCGCATCTTTGGGGCCAATGAACGAATACTCGGTGACCAAGAGGCTCAGAGTGGGTAACAGGGGCGAGCTTCGCAGCAAGGAAGAGATTCTGCACCTCCGATTCGCAAGGTCGTCTTGACGGTATGCCCTCGTGCCGGCGATGCTTCGCTACTGTGGTGAGTGGTTTCAGGTCCAGACCGAGACTGCCCAATTGACTGGGGTGAGAAGGTAGAAGAGTGCGTTTCGAGCTAACTCCGATTCCAGGTGCGTGGGTAATCGATCCAACACCGCATCAGGACGATCGCGGACGCTTCATGCGGGCATGGTGCGCGCTGGAGTTTGCCGAACAGGGAATCAAGTTCGCCCCGGTACAGGCGAACATGGGATTCAGCTTGCGTAAAGGAACACTCCGCGGCATGCACTACCAGATCGAACCCGCGCTTGAAGCCAAGCTCGTGCGCTGCACGCGGGGTTCGATGTTCGATGTCGTGTTAGACGTCCGGCGTGGGTCGCCAACCTGCAAGAAATGGTTTGCGGTTGAACTGAGCGCTGAAAACGGTCGCATGCTGTATTTGCCCGAAGGATGCGCGCACGGCTACCAAACGCTGGAAGATAACACCGAGATGCATTACATGGCTTCTGCGGTATACACGCCGAGTGCGGCGCTGGGCGCCCGGTTCGATGATCCAGCGTTTCAGATTCACTGGCCCTTGGCGGTTACGGCAATTTCCGAGCAGGACCGCAGTTGGCCGCTCATTACAGCATAGAGAGTTCAAGGAGCAGGAGTCGCAACATGAAGGTCGTTCTATTTTGCGGGGGACTAGGGTTGCGTATCCGGGATGCTGAAGACATCCCGAAGCCGATGGTTCAGATCGGCTATCGGCCGATCCTGTGGCACGTGATGAAGTATTACGCGCACTTCGGGCACAAGGACTTCATTCTCTGCCTGGGCTATCGCGCCGATGTGGTGAAGAACTACTTTCTGAACTACAACGAGTGCCTGTCGAACGATTTCACGTTGTCAGCCGGCGGGAAGAACCTCCGATTGGCTAACAGCGATATCGACGATTGGCGTATTACCTTCGCCGACACCGGTGTGAATGCGAACATCGGGCAGCGTTTAAGAACGATTGAGAAGTACCTCGAAGGCGAGGACGAGTTTCTGGCCAACTACAGCGATGGTCTGACGGATTTGCCCCTCCCCGAGCAACTCAAGCACTTCCGTCAACAGGACAAAGTTGCCAGCTTCCTCTGTGTGCGTCCGAATCTCAGCTATCACATGGTCTCGGTCGACGAAGGGAATAGCGGGCTTGTGTCGGGAATTCATGCCATCAACAATGGCACCATCCGCATCAACGGCGGGTTCTTCATGTTCAAGAAGAAGATCTTTGACTACATGCATGGCAAAGAAGAACTTGTTGGGGAACCTTTCCAGCGGCTGATTAAAGACAAGCAGTTGATCGGTTACCAATACGACGGTTTCTGGGAGAGCATGGACACGTTCAAGGACAAGCAGCATCTTGAAAGCTTGTATTCGGGCGGCACCGCGCCCTGGGAAGTGTGGAAGAACAACGGGCACGGTGTACATTCGACGACCGGGGCGGCAAAGTAGATACTCTTCTCTCGTCGTGACTTGCCGTACCATGAACTGAAAAAACTTCGGAACAACTGGAAAAAGGAATGAGCGTAGATACCGTCCTTCAAGAACGCGAAAGTGCAGGCCGCCCGATTCGGGTTGGAATGATTGGTGCCGGGGCCACCGGCAGAGCAATCGCGCTGCAACTTGGGACGCCGGTACCTGGGATACGTCTGGTCGCCCTCGCCAACCGCACGCCAGAGCATGGCGAGCGCGCATTTCGCGAGGCGGGACAAACCGAGTGGAACCGCGCCACCTCTGCGCATCAGGCTGAGGCCTCGATCTCGCGGGGCGTTCCCGTGTTGACGGATGATCCGTCGGTCGTGACGCGGTGCGGGCTGGTGGACATCGTTGTCGAAGTGACCGGTACGGTCGCTCCCGCGGCAAGCGTTGTCCTCGACGCGATGGATCATGGCAAGAACATCGTCCTCGTAAACGCCGAACTCGATTCGCTGATCGGCCCAATCCTGAAAGCGAAAGCAGACAAGGCCGGCGTCGTGATCACACACACGGACGGTGACGAGCCTGGGGTCGCGATGACGCTGCTCCGTTACCTGCGGACCACAGGTCTTCGTCCGGTTGCCGCAGGCAACATCAAGGGTATGGTGGACTACTACCGCACTCCGGCGACGCACAAGGCCTTCGCGGAGAAACATGACCAGGACGCAAAGAAAGTCACGTCGTTCGCAGACTCAACCAAGCTTTCGATGGAAGCGACCGTCCTGTCGAATGCGACTGGGTTTCATGTTGGCCGCCGGGGCATGTATGGACCGGCCTGCAGCTATGTCCGGGAGATCGGCAATCTCCTGCCGCCGGCACAGATGCTCGAAACGGGTCTGGTGGACTACGCGCTAGGCGCGGCGCCGCATACAGGTGCGTTTGTTGTGGTACATGAAGATTCACCTCTGAAGAAGGTGCAGCTCTCCTATTACAAGCTGGGAGATGGCCCGTTCTACGTGTTCTACACGCCGTTCCATCTGCCCCATATCCAGATTGGATCCACCATCGGACGAGTCGGAGTTCATCGCGATCCAACGGTTGCGCCGCTCGGCGCTCCGGTGTGCGAAGTTGTCACCGTGGCGAAGCGTGATTTGAAGGCTGGCGAACGTCTGGATGGGGTTGGCGGATTCTGTACCTATGGCCTGATCGAAAATCGCGCCGCCGCGAGAAGTATGTCGGCATTACCCATCGGACTCTCCGAAGGTTGCGTTCTGTGCCGCGACGTCGCGAAGGATTCAGTCGTGTCCTTCGATGACGTAGAAGCACTGCCCGAGGGTCTGGTCTACAACTTGTGGCAGGAGCAAAATGCACACTGGCCCATGGCCAAGCAACAATCACCTGAGCACGCACCAATTACAGCTGGAGCAGTGCGCTAGACGCGAAAAGCCGGTCCAGTACTAGTTTATTGCGATGAATCGTTCATTCTGGAAAAATCGCCGAGTATTCCTGACGGGGCACACGGGCTTCAAGGGAAGCTGGCTGTCGTTGTGGCTGCACATGCTCGGGGCGGACGTCACCGGCTACGCTCTTGATCCGCCGACGCAGCCGAACCTGTTTGAGCAGGCAAACGTCGCCAATACGGTACGCTCGATTCGCGGCGACATCCGCGACTATGCGAGCCTGCATACTGCGATCCGCGAGTCTCGTCCAGAGATCATTCTCCACCTGGCCGCGCAGTCGGTCGTGCGGCGTAGCTATGACGATCCCATAGAAACCTATTCTTCGAACGTCATGGGCACGGTCCATCTGTTCGAGGCCGTGCGGCAGTTGAAATTGCCATGCGCCATCGTCAATGTCACGAGCGACAAATGTTACGCCAACCAGGAATGGATCTGGGGCTATCGCGAAAACGAGCCGATGGGCGGGCACGATCCGTACTCGAACTCGAAGGGCTGCGCGGAGCTGGTGACTACGGCGTATCAGCAGTCGTTCTTTCCGCCTGCTCTGATCAAGCAACACCAGGTTGCCTTGGGCAGCGCCCGTGCCGGCAATGCCGTCGGCGGTGGCGACTGGACCAGTGATCAACTGATTCCTGACCTGATGCGTGCAATTCTTAATAGTAAGACTTGCTTGATTCGGAATCCTGCGGCGTACCGCCCATGGCAATTTGTGCTGGAGCCCTTGCGCGGATACCTGATGTTGGCGGAGAAGCTCTCGGAAGATGCGTCTCGTTTCGCTTGCGGCTGGAACTTTGGTCCGGTTGATTCCGATGCGAAACCGGTCGCTTGGATTGCCGATGAACTGGTGCGCTCGTGGGGACAAGGCGCTGCGTGGACCCAGGACACGGCGAGCCACCCGCATGAAGCGCATGCGCTGAAACTGGATGCTTCGAAGGCGCAGGCGTACTTAGGTTGGCTTCCGGCCCTCCCCCTCAAATCCGCCTTGGCATGGATTGTCGAGTGGTACCGAGAGTACCAGAGCGGCGGCGACCTGAGGAAGATCACCCAGCAACAGATCGAACGGTACGAGGCCCTCCTCCCTAAGTAAGCCTCGAGTCCGAGCATTCACTATCAGGAGAAGTATCGATGTCTATGACGCCAAAAGTTGTTGTTGTGGGATCCGGGATGGCTGGCTTCGGTGCCGCCTACCGCTTACATGCAGAGGGCATCAAGCCCCTGATGTACGACAAGAATTCATACTACGGCGGCCATACCGCGTCTTTCCGGTACGAGACGGGGTTCCTGTTCGATATCGGCCCACACATCTCGTTCACCAAGAACGAGCGCATCCAGAAGATCTTCGCCGATAGCGTCGAGGATCGCTACGAGACGCTTCAGGTCAGCCTGAACAACTACTGGAAGGGCTATTGGCCGAAGCATCCGGTGCAAGTGCATCTTCACGGGTTGCCGGAAGATACCATCATCAAAGTCATCACCGATTTTGTCGAAGCGCGCCAGTTGCCCGAGGAAGCGCCCAAGAACTATGCCGATTGGTTGCTGGCGAGCTTCGGCCGAACGCTCGCCGAGCAATTCCCGATGAAATACACGCGCAAGTACCACACCACTGACGCGTCCAATATGACGACCGACTGGCTTGGGCCACGCCTCTATCGGCCGAGTCTGGAAGAGGTGATTCGCGGAGCGCTTTCGCCAACCGCCCCACACGTTCATTACGTGAGCCACTTCCGTTATCCGAGCGATGGCGGATTCATGCTTTACTTGAACAAGTTCTTACCGATGGGCAATCTGAAGCTCGACCACAAGGTTGTCTCGATCGACCCCCGCAGCCGCCAGGTGAAGTTTGAAAATGGCATGGTTGCGGAATACGACGCGCTGATTTCGTCGATGCCTCTGCCTGACCTGATCCGTGTCATTCAAGGCGCACCTGCAGACGTCGTGCGGGCCGTGAATCTACTCGCTTGTTCAACCTGTGTACTGGTCAACATCGGCGTAAATCGCGAGGATCTGTCAAAGGCGCATATGACTTACTTCTATGATGAGGACATCTGCTTCACGCGCCTCGGCTTCCCGCACATGCTCTCGGCAAAAAATTCACCTCCGGGAACCGGCAGCATTCAGGCAGAAGTCTACTTCTCGAAGAAATACCGACCTTTTTCCGGTTCACCCGAGGATTTGATTGAGCCGGTTATCAGCGATCTGCGCAAGGTTGGCCTGCTGCGGGAAGAGGACCAGATTCTCTCACGCAAGGCCATGCTGCTCCCGTATGCGAATATCATTTTCGACCTTGACCGCACAGCCGCTCTGAAGACAGTGCACGGCTATCTCGACGACCTCGGAATTGCATATTGCGGCCGCTATGGAGACTGGGGCTATCTGTGGACCGATGAGGCCTTCGTCAGCGGAGAAGGCGCCGCAGAAAGGTCGCTAAACCGAATCTCAGCAGGAGCCTCGCGCTAGGGACGGACACTCTGCCCTTCGAGACTCCAGCCACTATGATTCAACTCAAGCTGAATCCGGAACCCGGTCGCCCTCTCCGAGTACTCTGCCTAGGCGCTCATTCTGACGACATCGAGATTGGTTGCGGAGGTACGATTCTCCGGCTTGCTGTTGAGAACCCGGGGTGCGTGTTTCATTGGGTCGTGTTCAGTGCGTTCGGGGTCCGAGGCCCTGAAGCACGCCACGGCGCCGAGTTGTTCACGAAAGGGGCCACCCTGGAAGGCCCGGTCATGAAGGAATTCCGCGATGGATTTCTGCCCTTCGTCGGCGCGGAAGTCAAGTCCGTATTCGAACAACTGAAGTCGATCAGTCCCGACGTTGTGTTCACTCACTACCGGAAGGATGCACACCAGGATCACCGTCTGCTGTCAGAACTCACCTGGAACACGTTCCGCAACCATCTGATACTGGAGTACGAAATCCCGAAATATGACGGCGATCTGGGTCAGCCAGGCGTGTTTGTGCCTCTCGCCTTGGAGGTCTGTCAGACAAAGGCCCGTTACATCGTGGAAACATTCGAGTCGCAACGGGCTAAGCCGTGGTTTGAAGAGAACACATTTCTCTCTCTCATGCGGCTGCGCGGGATGGAATGTAACGCTCCGAGCGGGTACGCCGAGGCCTTCTACTGCCGAAAGCTGGTATTGTGATCGCCCAGCACCGCGCGACTCCGACAACAGCGATGTGCGGGAACACCTGCAGCGCTGTTGCCCGAAGCACATTCCACCTCAGGTGGAGCCTGAAAAACTCGCCAGGTTGAGAGCCCTCCCTACAAGCAACCCCGGTAAGGGGCTCGACAGAATTTGCGAGCAAGGCGACAAGCCTTGCCGGACGTGCCGTCAACAAGCTGAGAGAACTCTCAGCTGCAACTGGAACTAACCATGGAGCTACTACTCAATCTTTTCTGGCTTTTGCTGGCCTTGATCGCGCTGGCTGCAGGCTGGATGGCGGGCAGCGCGCGCGGGGTCTCCCGCCTGCGCCGTTTCGTGTTAATCGGTTGCATATCCCTGCTGTTTTTCCCAATCTTGTCGGCCTCCGATGACCTCCGCGCCATGGCGACGGAGTGCGAAGATTCCACAGTCAGCAAGTCCGGCTCGCCGAAACATGCGAAGTTCCGGGGAACGAATTGCGCGAACGATGCTCTGGCGTCATCGGGCGCCAACGCAGGCGACCTAATACCACCTTCCGACGCATCAGGGGAGCAAGTCAGAGGGTTTACCTACCAACTTTCGATGCAAGGTTCGGCAAGGCCCATGGCTTGCCGTCCCCCCCCGGGTCCCAACTCGCTTGTTCTTGTTGCCTCTGTAACAGTGGCAACACAACATCGATTGGGTGCTACGTCTCCGTTAAGCGACGGAGTGGAAGCAGCCCACGCAGCCGCAGAGAAACAGCGGTGTTTGGACCTCGGAGAACTGCATGGAGAACACGGCGTTACAAACCGAGCGGACGATTTCGGAAATCCGCTCCGAACTTGGCAAAGATCCAGTACCACATGATGCAGGAAGGGATAGGCGTACTCCCCCAACTGCAAGGAACTTCGTACGAGAATTCGTCAATCGGGCCCGCAGAAACTGGGTCCGGGAGATGCTCGACTGGGCTCGTTGCAAAAGCATGGCACTTCCCACTGTCAAGGAACTTGAGAAGGCAATAGCCGCTCTGGATCTTGTGAGGGGGCAACAAGAGGAGGGGGACGACGAGTGCCCGATCTTCCTTTTGGCGACGGGTTGGCGATCCGGATCAACCCTGCTGCAACGTATTCTGAGTACCGACCCGAACGTACTGTTGTGGGGCGAACCGCTGGGTGAGATGGCGTTGTTGCCAGGAATCACCGCAATGCTTGCGCAACTGTCCGAATTTCCGGAACTGCGAGAGCGTTGCTCGCCAGACAATCCGGCGTTTGCGTCGCTGGCGACGTCGTGGATTGCCTCGTTGTACCCTCCTGGGGGCGACTTTCGCAAAGGCCTCCGGGCTTTACTGACGAGTTGGATGGGAAATGCTGCGCGTCAACGCGGATTCACTCGGTGGGGGTTTAAGGAGGTGCGCCTGGGTGCGGCCGATGCGACTCTCCTCCATT